>Ga0209048_10000739_pt1 | contig 34605 bp, 33 predicted proteins | sample FrelakmetCRP12CR_FD_187146 | JGI IMG/M metagenome (GOLD analysis project Ga0209048, IMG submission 187146) | Freshwater lake sediment microbial communities from the University of Notre Dame, USA, for methane emissions studies - CRP12 CR (SPAdes)... | ecosystem: Environmental > Aquatic >...
GGCGGCCGCTTTGAGTTGACATAATATACATTATGCGCAATTCCAGAAACTTAAAGTAATTCCTCATCTACAGCTCCGAGATCACTTCACCTTCCTCTCCTAAGACATTGAAAAGCCGCGAAAACACCGACGTCGTCAACGATCCCACCTCGGTCGCATCCAGCCCCCGAAGCGCCCCGATGGTCCTCGCCACCAGTGGAACCCAGCCGGGCTCGTTGGTCTTTCCCCGGTGCGGCACGGGCGCCAGATACGGCGCGTCGGTCTCGATGAGCAGCCGATCCAATGGCACGACGGCCGCCACCGACCGCAGGCTCTGTGCACTCTTGAACGTCACGATGCCGGAAAAGGAAATGTGGAAGCCCAGGTCCAGCGCCGCCTGCGCGACCTCGAGGGTCTCGGTGAAACAATGCATCACGCCACCGACCTCGCCGGCTTTCTCCTCGCGCATGATCCGCAGCGTGTCGGCCGCCGCCGCCCGGGTATGAATGATCAGCGGCAGGCCGGCTTCGCGGGCGGCGCGGATGTGAACCCTGAAACGCTGCCGCTGCCAGTCGAGCGGCTCCTTCAGCCGGTAGTAGTCCAGGCCTGTCTCGCCGATGGCGATGACCCGCCCGTGCCGCGCCAGCCCGACCAAAGTTGCAATATCGGGCTCGCGACCCTCCCGATAGTCCGGGTGCACGCCGACCGAGGCCCAGATGTTCGTGTGCCGCTCGGCGAGTCGCACGACCGTCTGGAAGTCTTCCAGCGTGACGCAGACGCTCAGCGCACCGATGACTTGGGCGTCGCGCATTCGCGCCAGAACGCCGTCGATGTCGCCGCTGAGTTCGGGAAACGCCAGATGGCAATGCGAATCGATAAACACGAGCTTCCCGCGACGACGTGCCTCAGCTCGGGCGCGTTAGATCGTGTGCGTCGGTCGTGCCGATTTAAGTGCGGTCCCCAGGATTTCCTCGATTCTGATGCGTGCCGCGTGCCCGCTTTCATCCCCGGGGAAATGCACGCCGATTCCCGGCTGCCGCTGGCCGCCGCCCGGCGGGCTGATCCAGACCACGCGGCCGGCGATCGGCAGCTTGGTCGGATCATCCATGAGGGTCAGAATCAGGTAGACCTCGTCGCCCAGTTGATAGGGCTTGTTGGTCGGGACAAAGATGCCGCCGTTCTTCAGGTACGGCATGTAGGCCGCATACAGTGCCGCCTTCTCCTTGATGGCCAATGACAGTACCGCCGGCCGCGCGCCCGCGCCCGCTGCGGCGGCTTGTCCGATTGCTGCAAGGGTTCCTGGTTCGGGCGCAGTGGCCATTCGCGTTTCCGCAGTCTCTCTATTGCCTGCCGATGATGCAGTCCCGGTACTGGAGCAAGCTCGACTCCAGCACCAACCTCGAATTGAGCGGATGTTCGCGACTGGCCTGTGCCCGCGCCAGCGACCCTGCCCAACGCCACAATTCGTCCGCGACGATCTTTCCGGACAACCGCTCGATACTCGAGCGTTGCGATGGATGATACCGAACCCTTCCGGCAGCGCGATACCCCAACAGGTCCCAGCACCAGCGCTGCATCACCGCGATGGCCGGCGCAACCGGCATGTCGCGCGGAATGCGCCGGGCGATTTCCGCCGGTTCAAGCGAATCGCCGCGCTCGAGTGCGTCAAGCAGCAGTGCCGCCTGTTCCGGCGCGAGCAACCGTCCAAGCGCGATTTCCGACGCCGCCAGGGGCGCGCCTCCGGCGGCCGCGAGCGCCGCAACGGCATTCTCAACGCCCTGCTCCGCGAGCCATTTGAGCGAGACCTCCGTGGCGGGCATGGCAACACGCACCAGCACGCAACGAGAGCGAATCGTCGGCGGCAGTTCATCCAGTGCGTCGGTGGCGAGCACGAACAGCGTCCGTGCGGGCGGCTCTTCGAGCAACTTGAGCAGCGCGTTGGCTGCCGGCGCGTTCATGGACTCTGCCGGGGCGAGCAGGACCACGCGCCCGCCGCCGCGATGGGTGGCGACGAACGCAAAGTCGCTGAGGACACGGATCTGATCGATGCGGATCTCGCGACTGGCCCTGGTTGATCGATCCGATGTTTCACCGTCGCCCGCCGCTTCCTCATCGCCGCTTTCCTCGCTCTCGTGCCCGGGCCGCAGAGCCTTCATCGCCTCCGGAAGCACAAAGCGAAAATCGGGGTGGCTGCCCGCCGCCATCAGTGTGCAACCCGTGCATTTCCCGCAGGCGCGGCCACTGGCCTGTGGCTGTTCGCAGAGCGTGGCCTGTGCCAGATCGAAGCCCAGGCTCTTCTTGCCAATCCCGCGCGCCCCGTGCAGCAGGATGGCGTGCACTCCGCGCGCCTTCAGGGACTGCAGTGCCGGCCACGCGGCGTCATGCCACGGCAGACGGCGCGGCAGCGTCAGTTCGTGATCCATGACGCCAGGCGCGCAGATAGCTCGAGCCGAATCGATTCGATGGACGCCGCACCGTCGAGCACGATGAATCGCGCCGGGAAGCGTTGCGCCCGCGCCAGGTACATCGCGCGCACGCGCGCAAAGAACTGCCGCTGCTCGGCCTCGAAGCGATCGGCATTGCGTGCGCCCGCCAATCGCTGCGCAGCCAGCGCGGGGTCGAGATCGAAGAGCAAGGTGAGGTCCGGTTGCAGGTTCGGATGGACCCAGTTCTCCAGCGTTTCGATCAAGCCTTCGGACAGTTGTCGTCCGCCCGCCTGATAGGCGTAGGTCGCATCGGTGAATCGATCGCACAGCACGCACTGCCCGCGTGCCAGTGATGGCTCGATCACCTGGACCAGGTGCTCGGAGCGCGCGGCGAACATCAACAGCGTCTCGGTGCGCGCCGACATCGATACGCCGAGAACGAGCGCGCGCACCCGTTCTCCCAATTCCGTACCGCCGGGTTCGCGCGTCACGACCACGTCCTTGCCCGTGCTGCGCAGGAGTTGCGCCACGAATTCGATGTGCGTGCTCTTGCCGGCACCGTCGATGCCTTCGAATGTGACGAAACGCCCGCGTACGGTCATCGCCGCCCCCCGAGCTGATAGCGGGTCACCGCGCGGTTGTGCTGATCCAGCGTTTCGGAAAACTGTGACGTACCGTCGCCACGGGCGACGAAGTACAGATCGCGCGTGGGCTCGGGCTGAAGCGCTGCCTCGACCGACGCGCGTCCCGCGAGCGCGATCGGCGTCGGCGGCAATCCGGCACGGGTGTAGGTGTTGTAGGGCCCGTCGGTCACGAGATCACGCTTGCGCAGACTGCCATCGAATCTTTCCCCCAGTCCGTAGATCACGCTGGGGTCGGTCTGCAGCAGCATGCCGCGCCGCAGCCGATTGACGAAGACGCCGGCAATGCGACTGCGTTCGCCGGACTGTCCGGTTTCCTTCTCCACGATCGAAGCCATGATCAATGCCTGGTAGGCCGACTCGTAGGGAAGTGAGGCGGCGCGGCTCTCCCACGCCCGCTGCAAGATCGCGAGCTGCGACCGATAGGCCTGGCGCAGGATGTCGAGATCGCTGTTGCCGGCGTCGAACACATAGGTGTCCGGCGCGAACAGCCCCTCGGCCTGCGGTTCACTCGCGCCGATGGCGCGCAGCAGCTGCGACTCCGTCATCGCCGCGCTGTCCTGCCTCAGATCGGGATGCGCGGACAAGGCCGTGCGCAGATCGCGCACCGTCCAACCCTCGACGATCGTGAAGCGTTCACGCAGCGTCTCGCCGGCACGCAGCTTGTCGAGAAGCTGATGCAGCGACGTGCCGCGCGTTAGTTCATAGCGGCCGGCGCGCAGCGACTGGGCAATCTTTGCATATCGTGCCGCCACCGCGAAGACAGTCTCGTTCACATCGATTCCGGCGGCCTGCAACTGGCGCGCGATCGAGCGCGCCGTGGCACCCGGCGCAATCCTGAACTCGACGCGCTCGGCCCGCATCGGCAGCGGGCGCTCATAGGCGTGCCACGCCCAAGCCGACACGCCTGCCGCAACGAGCAGCAGCAGAGCGAACAGCAACAAGAGAGCGCGACGAAGCGACAACGGGACGAAACCTCAAGGCGCGGACGGCCTATGATACTTTTTCGATCGCATTGAAAGCGTTGCCCTTGCCCCTGGCTCGAAGCGCATGGCCACTGAACTTTCAGTAGCGGCTCCCTCCGGGACCTGGATCTGCGAGCCCGCCACGGTTGCATCCTGTCTGGTGCAGCCGGTGGCGGCGTCAATCGACGATCTGGGCGTGATCGCAGTCGAAGGCGCCGACGCGGCGAGTTTTCTGCAATCACAGCTCACGAACGATGTCGCCGGACTCGACCTCAACCGGGTGCAGTTAAATGGCTACTGCTCCGCCAAGGGGCGCCTGTTTGCCGTGTTCAACAACTGGCGCGATGCCGAGGCGATCTATCTGCAATTGCCGCGCGAGATCCTGCCGGCCGTTCTGAAGCGCTTGTCGATGTTCGTTCTGCGCGCCAAGGCGCGGCTGCGCGAAGCGACCGATGAATGGACGAGCCTGGCAGTGGTCGGGCCCGGCAGCGGGGCAGCGCTGGCGCAATGGGCGCCCGCCGTGCCGCAAACCGGCGGCAGCGTGCTGCTGCCCGATGGCTCCCGCATTACGCGGCTTGCCTCGTCGCCGCAGGTCAGCGAGCGCTTTTTGCTGCTGGCGCCGGGCTCCTCCGCCACGCTCGCGTCGATGCAACTTGCGCTGCTGAAAAGGGTTCCGGGCGCGGTCTTCTGGTGGACGCAGATCGATGCCGCCGTTTCCAATGTCTTCGCGGCGACCCAGGAGAAGTTCGTTCCGCAGATGATCAATCTCGAGGTCCTCGGCGGCGTCAGTTTCAGGAAGGGTTGCTATCCGGGCCAGGAAGTGGTCGCTCGCAGTCAATACCTGGGCAAGCTCCGGCGCCGCATGCAGATCGGGCATACGCAGGCAACAGCCCGTGCCGGGGCCGACGTGTTCGCGGCCGATGCCAGGGAGCCGATCGGCACGATCGTCATGGCGGCCTCGGCGCCGCAGGGCGGAATGGACGCCCTCTTCGAGTGCCCGGCCGAGCGCGCCGCCGGAACGCTGCATCTCGACAGTTCGTCGGGCCCGGCCTTGACACCGCGGCCGCTGCCTTATGCTCTGGTTGATGTCACGGCCTAGCATTGCGATCGATGCAGCACTGGTACGTCTACTACCAATTGCCGCGCGCGCAGCTTGCCGCCACCGCGGCATGTGTGCGTGCCATGTTGAACGCGATTTCCGCGTCGACATCGGTACGAGGACGGCTGCTCAAGCGTGACGATCCGGACGCCACAACCATGACCTTGCTGGAACAATACGACGACATCGCCGACCCGGCCGCGTTCGAGGCGGCGCTCCGGAGCGCGGTTCAGCGCTCGGGCCTGTCGGCACAAGTTGTCGGGCGGCGGCGAGTAGAGCGATTCGAGGACTTCTGAATGTGCCTGGCCGTCATCGCGTGGCAGTCGCATCCCGAGTTCCCGCTCGTGATCGCGGCCAATCGCGACGAGTTCTATACGCGCAGCACACGCGCGGCGGCGTGGTGGGGACAGAACGTCTCACTGCTGGCGGGGCGCGACGAAGAAGCAGGCGGTGCCTGGTTGGGGATCAATCGCCGCGGCCGTTTTGCGCTGTTGACCAATGTGCGCTCGCCTGCCGAACGCAATCCGCATGCACCGTCGCGCGGTGCGGTGGTGCTCGCCTCGCTGCAGTCGCATGAGCCGATCGGTGAATGGCTGCGCGATCTGGGCCCGCGCGCCCAGGTTTTCAACGGCTTCAACCTGCTGGTCGGCGATCCGCTGGACGTCGGCGTGCGTCAACCGGCTGAGCTGCACTACTACTCGAATCGATTGACCGCCGAGACCACGGTCCTTCGTCCCGGCATCTACGGACTGTCCAACGGGTTTCTCGACGCGCCGTGGCCGAAAGTCACGCGCTCGGTGAGCCGCTTTGCCACGCAAATCGCGCAGAAGGTCAGCGTTGAAGCGCTGCTCGCGCTGATGGCCGATCGCGCGATCGCGCCCGACCGCGAGCTGCCGACAACCGGTGTGCCGCTGGAGTGGGAGCGTGCGTTGTCGGCCGTGCAGATCCGCGCCAACGGCTACGGAACGCGTTCGACCACCGTGCTGACGGTTCGCGCCGACGGCGTGGCGAACTTTGTTGAACGTACGTTCGATCCGGCGGCGCCGGACCAGTTTGCGGACCGCTTCTTCGAGTTCACCATCGGCGCCGGACAGCGCGTGTCAACGAGCCTTGGCGGGCCGCGCAACAAGTAGTCATCAAACGCTCACAGCGTCCGCCGCATGGTGATGTGCGGGATGCCCGCATCGTCGTAAGGCTCGCCTTCCGCCACGAAGCCAAAGCGTCGGTAGAACGCCATCGCGTGCGTCTGCGCGCTCAGCACCGCTTGCGCGTGGCCGCGCTCGCGCGCGGCGTGCATCATGGCTTTCAGCAGCGCCGATCCCACGCCCGCGCCGCGGAATTCACGCAGCACGGCGATGCGGCCGATGCGGCCATCGGGAAGCAGGCGCGCGGTGCCGGCCGCGCGCCCGGCTGCGCCGCGGGCCAGTGCGTGCAGTGCCTGGGCATCCCAGTCGTCGACTTCCAGCTCGGCGGGGACTTTCTGCTCTTCCACGAACACCGTCCAGCGAATCGGCAGAACCTCGGCGCGAAGACTCGCCCAGTCGCCCAGTTCGATCGTCGGATCAGCGCGCCGCACGGCTCGCGACCGGCGGCCGGGGTTCGAAGCCGTGCACTGCCTCCCGCAGCCGCACCGGCCACGGCGCGGAACGACCCGTCATCGTGTCCACGTTCACATAGACGAGTTCGGCATCGACAAGCGACGCGGCCTGCTCGCCCGCACGGAAAATGCTCACCGCAAAGCCCAGGCTGCTGCGGCCGATGCGCGCCGCGCGACCGCATACCTCGATCTGGTCGTCGTAGCGTGCCGGCGCGTGGTACTCGATCGTTATCTTGCGCGCGAACGCATCGCCGCCCAGCTTCAGGAATTCATCCGGATAGCGCAGCCCGATGGCGCGCCAGTACTCGGTCAGGCAGACGTCGCAGTACGTGAGGTAGTGGGCGTTGAAGACGACACCCTGCATGTCGACCTCGGCCCAGCGCACGCGCAGCGCGACGCGATGGCGGAAATCATCGTAGGCCATTGGCGCGTTTCCTTACTTGGCACCCTTGGCTGCGTCGCCGCCGATCACAATCACCATGCGCTCGACCGCGACGTACTTGCGAAACGCGGCATTGACCTGGTCCAGGGTCAGCGCCGAGATGCGTTCATCGAACTGCTGGTCGAACGCGAACGTGCGCCCCGCGTCGAGCAAGCGCACCCACTGGCTCGCGAGCGCGCCATCCTGCGCTCGACCCAGTTCGCGATCAAGCATCAGGCCCCGTTTCGAGTTGGCAAGTTCGTCGGCCGTGAAGCCGTCCTTGCGCGTGCGTTCGATCTCGTCCTTGATCGACTGCTCGACGCGGCCGATGTTCTGCGGCGCCGCGATGGCGACGAAGCCGATCGTGCCCGCGTCGGAGTGCGCATCGACGTTGACGCCGGTGCCGATCGAATAGCTCAGGCCTTCCTTCTCGCGCACGCGGTTCCACAGCCGATTGGCGCCGGCACCGGACCCACCGAACATGTAATTGGCCATCACGAGCGCCGGGTAGTCGACGTGGTCATCGCGCATGTTCAGCGCGATGCGCGCCCGGAACACCGCATTTTCCTTGTCCGGCGTATTGACCACGAGGCGGTTTCCTTTGACGTCGCTGTAGGCGTGCAGCACGCGCGCGTAAGGCGCCTTCGAAGCAAATGCGCCAAACGATTCGCGCAGCGTGTCTTCGACCGCGGCGGCATCAAAATCGCCGACGATCGCGATGTCACCGCGCGCCGTGCCGAAGAATTCACGGTGGAAGCGCTTCACATCATCGACGGTCGTCCCGCTGATGGCGTCGATCCACTCCTCCGTCGAGTACACATAGCGCGGGTCGCCCTTGGGATAGATATTGAACTGGCGACGCAGCAGCTCGAAGGTGCGCTGCTCCGGATCACTCCTGCTCTCTTCTGCGTCCACCAGGACCTCGTGCTTGAGCTGATCGAACTCGGCTGAAGGAAACGACGAATCGCGCAGCAGGTGCGCGGTCAGGCGCAGCGCCTCGATCAGATTGGCACGATCGGTGCGAAAACTCAGCACCCCGCCCTGGATCTTCAAACGGGTTCGCTCGTCGGCGATCTGCTGGCGCGTGAACTTGCTGGTGCCGCGCGTGAGCATTCCATTGGCCATCTGCGCCGCCGCTTCGCGCTCAAACAACGACTTCTCGTCGCCCCACTCGAAATTGAGGCTGACGCTGGCCGTCTGGCCGCGATTCGACTTCGGCAGCAGGGCGACGTTCAGCTCGCCGATCTGAAGTCGGCGCGTTCGCGCGTCGATATTGGCCTGCGCGACGTCAAAGGCTTCACCGGCCTGCGCCAGTGCCCGCGGCTTGAGGTCCTTCAGGGCCGCTGCCAGCGGGGGCGCCGCCGGCACGTCCACCCGCTGCGGCGCGTCTTCCGGCAGGAACACGGCCACCGTGCGGTTGTCGCGCGTAAAGTACCGTTGTGCGACCGCATCGACCTCGGCACTTTGCACGGTCTGCATCGCATCACGGAACTTGAAGAAGAGGCGCCAGTCGCCGAGCGCCATGGACTCGGACAGCTGCACGCCGATGGCCTGCGGATCGTTCAGCACGCGTTCGGCCGCTGTCTCCGACTGCAGCCGCACGCGATCCATCTCGGCCGCCGTCGGCGGCGCTCGCTTCAGGCTGTTCTCGACCAGTTCGATCAATTTGTCGCGCACCGGCTCGACCGCCTGCCCCTTGCGCACGACGGCACCGAAGGCGACGACGCCAGGATCGTGCAGCGTCTGTGCGAAGCCGAACACCTGCGCCGCCATGCCCGTTTCTACCAGGGCCTTGTGCAGCCGGCCGGTCGGCGTCGCGCCCAGAACCTCGCTCGCAAAATCGATCGCGCGCTTGTCCGGATGCAGCGCAGGCGGCCCCTTGTACGCCACCACGATCAACTGCAGGTCGCCTTTGCGGCGGACGTTGACGCTGCGCTCGCCGTCCTGTGTCGGCTCCACCGTCCAAAGTATCGGCAGCTTGCGCACGGGCTGCGGTATCGGGCCGAAGTCCTGCGCCACCCATTGCAGCGTTTTCGCGGCATCGAACTTGCCGGCTATCAGCAGCACGGCGTTGTCCGGCTGGTAGTAAGTGCGGTAAAACGCCTGCAGATTCTCGATGGCGACGTTCTCGATATCGCTGCGATTGCCGATCGGCTCCTTGCCGTAGTTGTGCCAGTCGTACATCACCCCGAGAAGGCGCTTGTAGAGCACGTTGCCGGGATCGTTTTCGCCGCTCTCGTACTCGTTGCGCACGACCGTCATCTCGGAGTCGAGATCCTTCCTCGCAATCAAGGAGTTGACCATGCGGTCGGCCTCGGTCTGAATCGCCCAGTGCAGGTCTTCCTCGTTGGCATTGAACACTTCGAAGTAGTTGGTGCGGTCGAAGCTCGTCGTGCCGTTGATCTGGAAGCCGCGCTTCTTGAACTGCTCCCAGATCAGCGGATTCTTCGGCGTCCCCTTGAACATCATGTGCTCGAGCAGGTGCGCCATCCCGGTTTCGCCGTAGTTCTCGTGGCGCGAGCCGACGAGATACGTGACATTGACCGTGATGGTCGGTTTCGAGGCGTCCGGGTAAAGCAGCACGCGCAGCCCATTGTCGAGCCGGTACTCGGTGATGCCCTCGAACTCGGTGGACCGTTGCACACCGGCTGGCAATGCCGTCTGTGCCGCCGCCAGATGCGCGAGCAGCAGGAACAGGAGGGGAGCGAAACGACGCAACATGGAGGGAGTCCTGCCTAAGAGTGAGCGGGCGAGCGGGCCGCAATGCGGCGCGGATTCTGCCACGCGAGATTCAAGCGGAAGTCAGAAACTCGCGGATGCGCGATGCGACGAATTGCGGTTCCTCGTGAATGAGCCAGTGCGTGGCGCAAGCGAGCCGTTCGACCGCCAGCTGCGGTATGAGTTCATCGAGGCCGTCCAGGAGCGCCGGCAGCAGCGCATGGTCGGTCATGCCCCAGATCACCAGGGTCGGCATGCGCACCATGAAATCGGCCGGATTGAGCGTCAATTTGGAACCCCCGGGATCGTCGGGCGTCGGTGGATACAGCGGCGAGGCGCGGTAGTAGTTGAGGCCGCCTTCGAGCCCACGGGACCAGACCGCGCGGTAGCGCTGCCGCCGCTCTTCCGTCAGCCAGGGGCGATCGGTGCGTTGCATCCCGGTGAAGAACCCCTCCAGTCGCGCGAAATCGTTCTGCGCCAACGCGCGCCCGGCACCGGGTGCGCGCAGCCAGTTCATGTAGCTGCTGGCCGCCTGCTGCGCCGGATTGCGCGCGAGCTCCCGCGCAAACGGCACCGGGTGCGGCGAGTTCAACACCACGAGCCGATGGACTCTCGCGGGCATCGCAATGGCAAGATTCCACGCCACTGCCCCGCCCCAGTCGTGGCCGACGAGATCGAAATTGCGGTAGCCGAGCCATTCGGCCAGGGCAACGATGTCGTTCGCCACCTCGTGCGCACGGTAGGCATGCACGCCGTCCGGCTTGCTCGAGAGATTGAAACCACGCAGATCGGGCGCCACCGCGTAAAACGACTCCCCCAAGCTTGGCAGGATGTCATCCCAGGCGGCCCAGTACTCGGGAAAGCCGTGCAGGAGCAGGGCCAGCGGCGCGTCACGCTCGCCGGACGACGCAAAGTGCAGTGAAATCCCGTTCGGAAGCTTTGCGTACTGACCGGTCGCGATGCCCGCGCTCATCAACGGGCCACCGGCCGTGTGGCCGGATTGGATGCGTAGGGATCGGCCGGCACTTCGCCCGCGAGGATCGCCGCGAAACGCGCTTCGACCGACGCCATGATCTTCGGATGCGTGAACACGTAGAAGCGATTGCTGCGGATCGCATCGAACGTCAGTTGCGCAACTTCCGCCGCCACCATCTTTGCCGACGACACCGCCTTCTCGATATTCGCCTGCGCCATTCGCTGTGAGGCCGTCGGCGGCACGTCGGACGCGAAATCGGCGGGACGGTTGCGGTGCGACTGCGCGATCCCGGTCGGCACGAAAGCCGGACACAGCACCGATACGCCGATGGTCGTGCGCGCCAGCGCAAGGTCATGGAACAAGGTTTCGGTCAGCGCCACCACCGCATGCTTCGAAACGTTGTACACACCCATCAGCGGAGGACACAGCAGTCCGGCCACCGATGCCGTGTTGACGATGTGACCCGGTTCACCGCGCGCATTGCCCTCGATCATGCGCGGCACGAAATGGCGGATGCCGTGCACCACGCCCATCAGGTTCACGCCCAGCACCCATTGCCAGTCGCGCTCGTCGCTCTCCCACAGGAACCCGCCGCCGCCGACGCCGGCATTGTTGAAGAGCAGATGCACCGCGCCGTATTCGGCGAACGCCCGGTCGGCGAGCGCCCTGACCTGCTCGCCGTCCGCCACGTCGATCGCCTCGGCGATGAGGTGCGCGCCGTCGCGTCGCAATTCCGCCGCGGTTTCTTCCAGCGCGTCACGCTGGATGTCCGCCAGCACGAGGCGCATCCCGAGCTTGCGTCCAATGCGCGCGAACTCCCGTCCAAACCCGCTGCCCGCGCCGGTGATGACCGCGACCCGATTGTTGAAGTCATGCATGATTGTTCTTTCTAAAGACGCTTTGCGAGCTCGCGCCGTTTGAGAAACTTGATCGTGCCCAGTGCCTTGGCAACGAGTTGCTGGGCCTCATCGCGCAACTCGGCTTCGCAGTAGGCCATCGTCGTCGATCGGTGCAGCACGCGCCCGTGCGCGACCACGCGGCCCCGTGCCGGGCGGAAAAAACTCGTCTTCATCTCCACGGTGACGCTGCCGACGTCGGCACCTGCTTCAGCATCGATCAGCGATTTGCCCGCACGCGCCATGGCCACGTCGAGCAGCGACATCACCACGCCGCCGTGGCCTACACCCCAGCTGTTCATGTGTCGATCGGCCAGATCAAGCGCGACCTTGGCCTCGCCGTCACCGGCGCGCACCAGCCGTGCGCCCAGGTCGCGCATGAAGGGAATCTGGTCGAACTCAGAAAGCATCGGGTTGCGCCGATCAGACGGCGGTGACGCCGCCATCAACGGCGAGGACCTGGCCGGTGATGTGACGCCCCGCAGCGGAAGAAAACAGCAGCGCTGCGCCCTTGAGGTCGTCCTCGCCGCCGATCCGCTGCAGCGGCGCGCGCTCCGCCAGCCTGTCGGCGCCGAACTGCTGCAACACGCCCTTGGTCATCTTCGAAGGAAAAAAGCCGGGCGCGATGGCGTTAACCGTGATGCCGTACGGCCCCCACTCGCCCGCCAGGGCACGCGTGAAGTTGACCAGTGCGCCCTTGCTGGTGTTGTAGGCGAGCGTCTTCATGGTCCCCGGCGCATTGCCGCGCAATCCGGCGATCGAGGCGACAATCACGATACGGCCGGTACGGCGCGGAATCATCGAGCGCTTGCCAATCGCCTGCGTCAGGATGAACGTGCCGCGCACGTTGAGGTTCATAACCTTGTCCCAGGCATCGAGTGGATGATCTTCGGCCGGCGCGCCCCAGGTGGCGCCCGCGTTGTTGATCAGAATGTCGACGTGCTCCATCCGCGCCAGGGTTTCGTCGACCAGGCGCGCGATGTCGTCCGGATTTCCCGCGTCCGCGGCGATCCAGTCCGCCTCGATGCCCGTTGCCTTCAGTTTCGCCGTCGCGGCCTCCAGCTCGTCGGCCTTGCGCGCCGTAAGGACGATGCGTGCACCCATTTCGCCCAAGGCCGACGCGATTTGCAGTCCCAGGCCGCGCGAGCCACCGGTTACCAGCGCGGTTCGTCCGCTCAGGTCGAAGAGTTGCTTGACGGACATGGTCTCCTCGCTCTCATGCCGAGCGCGCCGGCGGCTGGCCGTGAACGGTATCAGAACGCGCCAAAGCCGTGCGCGTCAGAGCCAGGCGTCGCGCGTGTCGAAGAGCGTCGCGTCGCCCGTTTCGGCCGGACCGAGCCAGAGCGCGACCTGCGGCAGTTCGTACACGAAGAAGTAACGACAGGCATGCCGGATGCCATGCAGGAAATCCTCGTCCCCCGGGGTGCGGGTGGGCGCTGCCGTCAGGCTCAACTCAAGCCAGATCCACGCCAATACGACATGCCCGAATGCCTGTAAGTACGTTGTGGCGTGCGCGAGCGTGGCCTCGGGATTGCCAAGCGACCCGAGCCGTTTTGTCACGCGCGAGATGCGCTCGACCGCCGCCTCGAGTTCGCCGGCAAAACGCCGCGTGTCGGCCTGCTGCGCGGCGAGACCGCGTGCAACCGTCGCGCTTATCGTGCTGCCCAACAGTGCAAGTCCGGCGCCGTCGCGCATGACCACCTTGCGCCCCAGCAGGTCGAGCGCCTGGATGCCGTGGGTGCCCTCATGGATCATGTTAAGGCGGTTGTCGCGCCAGTGCTGCTCGACCGGAAAGTCGCGCGTATAGCCATACCCGCCAAGCACCTGGATCGCAAGGTTGTTGGCTTCCAGACACCACTGCGACGGCCAGCTCTTGGCGATCGGCGTCAGCATGTCGAGTAGCCAGGTTGCGCGACGGCGATCGTTCTCCGAAGCGCCCGTCTTCTCCTCATCCACCAGCCGTGCGCAGTACAGGTTCAGCGCCAGCGCGCCCTCGACATACGCCTTCTGTGCCAAGAGCATGCGGCGCACATCAGCGTGCGCCATGATGGGCACCTGCGGCCGTGACGCGTCCTTTCCGGCCGGACCGATCGCTCGCCCCTGCAGCCGCTGGCGCGCGTAGTCGAGCGATTGCCGGTAGCCGGCGTAGCCGAGCATGGTCGCGCCCAGGCCGACGCCGATGCGCGCCTCGTTCATCATGTGGAACATGATGGCGAGACCTTGCCCCGCGGCACCGACGCGATAGCCGATGGCGCCGGCGCGGCCCTGTGGCGAAAACTTGCCTTCGCCGAAGTTGAGCAGCGTGTTCACGGTGCCGCGGAACCCCATCTTGTGATTGAGGCCGGCGAGCGCGACGTCATTGCGTTCGCCCAGCCGACCGTCGTCGTTGACCAGCACGCGCGGGACGAGGAACAGCGAAATCCCCTTGACGCCGAGCGGCAGCGTGCCATCGGGTTGCGGAATCTTGGCCAGCACAAGATGGACGATGTTTTCGCACAACTCGTGCTCGCCACCGGAAATCCACATCTTGTTGCCGTGCAGGCGATACCGTGGGCCGAGCGCGCACTGTTCGAATTCATCGCCGTCGGCAATGGCACGCGTGCGAATGTCCGCCAGCGACGAACCCGCCTGCGGCTCGGACAGGCACATCGTGCCGAAGAAACGTCCGTCGAGTTGCGGGCGCGCGAAGATGTCGATCTGCTTCTTCGTGCCGTGCGCCAGCAGCAGGTTTGCATTGCCGATGGTCAGCATCGCGTAAGCGGCAGTGGCGATGTTCGCGGCGTTGAAGTGCGCAAAGCACGCCTTCTCGATCACGGCCGGCAACTGCAAGCCGCCGTACGCGGAATCCGCCCCCGCAGCCATGAACCCACCGGCGACGAACGCATCGAGCGCCCGCTTGATTTCGGGAATCAGATGCACGCGCTCGCCGTCGAAGCGCGGCTCGGCGAGATCGGCGGCGCGGTTATGGGGCGCGAACTCCCGCTTCGCTAGGGCGGCCGCCGCATCGATGGCGGCATCGAAGGTCTCGCGGGTGTGCTCGGCGAAGCGCGCGCGTCGCGCGAGGGCAGCCGCGTCAAGCCACTCGTACAGCAGGAACTGCAGCAGCCTCGCGTCGATCAATTTACGGGCTCCCTCCTGCTGTCGGGCTGATGAGCCGGAAGGTGAACACGGAGTTCGCGCCGTGCTGGATCGGGCTCGACTCGGTATCAATGGTGATGGGAATCGTGACGATTTCGTTGTCGAGTCGGCTCGCGTCCGGCTTGGGCACGACTTTCATCGCCTCGCTCCAGGCATCCTCAACGACGTTCAGAATCTCAACCCGCGAGCGGCGAATATTGGAGCCCGTTCTTGCATCGACTCGCATCGCGAACTGCGGTCCCAGGCGCACGTTGATCTTGCCCGATGCGGGCTGAAAATCGACAAAGATCTCGCCCGAAAAACCGGCTTGCACCAGATCGTTCGGCAGGCGCGCAAACACATCGTCGGCAGCCGCGGCGCGCAGGGTTCCCGCATAACCAAGCGAATACAGATTGCTGCGCTTCTGCGCGTCGATGCCGGCGCTGCGGAAGACTTCGCCCGCCTCCTCGTAGCTTTGCGCGAATCCAACGCCGAGACCGATCTTGCCGCCGAGCTCGACACGCGCACGCTCGTTGCCGAGGATCACCGCTGCGTTGAACATTGCTGCCGCCTGCGGTTTGTCGATGCCGACACAAGCGCCGGTGTCGAGAAACCGACCAGCCCAGAAGAAGGCATCGGCTTCTTTCGCCGTAATGCCCTTGTTGAGGCTGTCGACCGCGACCTGGCAGTCGGACCGCCGCAGAGCCTCCAGCGCCGCCTGCGCATAGGGGCCCTGAGTACTCGCGAAGACGCTGGCCGCAAAAAGACCCCCCAGCAGCGCGAGAAGCTTCTGGGCCTCGATCAGGTGCGCCTCCTGCCTCACCAATGACCCTCGACCGCCGCGCGGCGCAATCTCGATGCTGGATTCCAGAACACCGGATCCGCGTGCGCGTTGCCGGCGAACTTCTCCATCGTCTTGATCACCCGCTCGAAGCCGACGGTTTGACCATAGAACATCGGACCACCGGTCGCGGGCGGGAAACCGTACCCGGCAAGATACACAACGTCGATATCGCTCGCCCGCAGCGCAATTCCTTCGTCGAGAATGCGCGCCCCCTCGTTGACGAGCGCGTACACGCAGCGCTGCACGATTTCCTCATCCGAGATCGCGCGCGGCTTGATGCCGATCTCCTTGCGGTAGGCATCGATCAGTGCATCGATTTCGGGGTCGGGCAATGGCGTGCGGTTGCCCGGTTCGTAGCGGTACCAGCCCCTTCCGGTCTTCTGCCCAAGACGGCCCATTTCGACGACGCGATCGCCGATACGCGAGTAGCGCACGTGCGGCTTTTCCTTGTAGCGTCGCTGCCGGATTGCGTAGCCGATGTCCATGCCCGCCATGTCGTACATCGCAAACGGGCCCATCGCCATGCCGAATTTGCTGAGGGCGGTGTCGATCTTCTGCGGGCTCGCACCCTCGTCCACCAGGAACAGCGACTGGCGGACGTATTGCTCGAGCATCCGGTTGCCAATGAAGCCGTCGCAGACACCGGATATCACCGCAACCTTCTTCAGTTGCCGCGCGAGTTTCATCACCGATGCCAGCACGTCCTTGCCGGTGCGCTTGGCGCGCACGACCTCGAGCAGCCGCATCACGTTCGCCGGGCTGAAGAAGTGCGTGCCGAGCACGTCCTGGGGCCGGTGTGTCGCCGCAGCGATCGCGTCGACGTCAAGCGTAGAGGTATTGGTGGCGAGGATCGCACCGGGTTTCATCAGGCGATCGAGTTTTCGAAACAGGTCCTGCTTCACCGCGAGGTCCTCGAACACCGCCTCGATCACGATGTCGGCGTCCTTCAGATCGTCCAGATTGAGCGTGGGCTTCAGCAAGGCCATGCGGTTCTCGACCTGCTCGGCGGTCAACCTGCCCTTGCGCGCCGTGGCCTCCCAGTTGGCTCGGCAGGTCGCCATCCCCTTGTCGAGCGCCGCCTGGCCGGCCTCCAGCACGGTGACGCCGATGCCGGCATTGGCAAAACTCATCGCAATGCCGCCGCCCATGGTCCCGAAGCCAATGATCGCCGCGGACCGAACGGTCCGCGTCGGCGTGTCATCGGGCACATCCGGGATCTTCGCGGCGAGCCGCTCACTGAAAAACGCGTGCCGCAGCGCTTTGGACTCCTGCGACTGCACGAGATCGAGAAAGATCTGCCGCTCGTACGCCAGGCCTTCTTCATATGGCCGCAGCACCGCCGCCTCGACCGCATCGACGCACCTCATTGGCGCCGTCAATCCACGCGACTCGCGCCCGACCTGCACGCGGGCGCCGGCGAAAAACGACGCGGCATCGATTCCCGGCGGCAAGGACGCGGTCCGACTGCGCAACTTGGGCAACGGCAGTGTGCCGGCCACTTCGTGCGCGAAGTCGAGCACGCCCTGGAACGTGGAGTCTGGAACAATACGTTCAATCAGTCCGTGCTTGAGCGCGTCGTCGGCGCTAATGGGATCGCCGCTGGCAATCATGCGCAACGCCTTCGCGGCGCCCACCGCGCGCGGCAGTCTCTGCGTTCCGCCCGCGCCTGGAATCAGGCCGATCTTGACTTCCGGCAGCGCCAGCGCTGCTTTCGGCGTCGCAACGCGATAGTGGCACGCGAGCGCGAGTTCCAGACCGCCCCCCATGCAGACGCCGTTGATCGCGGCGATCACCGGCTTGTAGGAGCCTTCGACTGCTTCGATCACGTGCAGCAAACTGGGCTCCGCCAGAGCCGCGGGCGTATTGAATTCGCGCATGTCGGCGCCGCCTGAGAACACGGAACCGGTCCCTGTGATCACGATCGCATCGACGTGTGACATGGCCAGCGCACGCTCCAGTCCCGAGCGCAGGCCGTCGCGCGTCGCATGACTCAGACCATTGACCGGCGGATTGTCGATCTGCAATACCGCGACATCTTCCCGAACTTCAAGCCAGACTTTCACCTTGTTGCCCCCTCCCCGAGTTTTCAGCCACTCGCATGGCCTTCCGCGCTGCCGTTCTGCCCGACCCAGACCTTGAGACCCGCATGCACGCGCTCAACCTCCGCGATCGAGCGCCGAACCGCATCCGGCGCCAGCGCACCGTACGCGGCAATGACCGGCGCCGGCAACGGGCCAGCAATTCGTGTCAACTCCGCAAACCTCAGGCCCTGACGCGCCATGAATGCAAGATAAGTATGGCGCAGCGCCGCCGGTGTCACTTCGAACGCCTGGGCCAACCCGGCATCATGACAGGCCGTGGCAACCAGGACGTCGAGATCATCACTTGCCGGGCTCGCGCGCCCCTGAACTTCGATCAGAGGCGCTTGCGCCGATTGCCCGGCGCGGCTCGCTGCGGCGATGGCAACAAGCTCCGTGGTCAACGGGAAGTCGCGCGCAGTCGGCGCGGTGATCCGGATCGCCATCGCCTCCTCATGAACGTCACCCCACGTCAGCGCGAGCAGTTCGTCGGGCGATACGCCGCTCAGCAGCAAGGCAAGCGCGAAGCGTGACCTCCGGTCCGCCCCGGCGAGCAACGCGGTCACCTCGGTTGCGTCCAGTTCGCGCCGCGCCGGTTGCGCCGCCGGCAGTTGCAGGGGCTGCGAGCCGGCACGCATGAGCGCCGGATGGTCTACCTGCGCCGCGCCGTGATGCAACCCAAGCGATTGCATTGGATAAGCGACCGTCGTCGGCGCGACCACCACACTCGGCGTGCCCTCGCGCCGCGTTAGAAAGGCCGTCAGCCAAGCGGCGAGAAACCCCAGCACAATCGCCCCTGCGAGCGTGATGGCCGAATCGCGCAGGTAGAGCGGGCGCCAGGGTTCGGTCGGCGTGACCGCAGCTTCGACGATCTTCGCCTCCGGACGGCGCGCCCGATCGCTCGCCTCGAGGCGGACCGCCTTTTCGCTCGCGCCGCGCAGCAGCCCTTCGAGATTTGTGAGTTCTTCCTGCATCGACTTGTATTCGCTGAAGCGCATCGAGAACACCTGCACCGACTGCCGGTCGGCGGCAATCCGGCTCTTCAGTTCCTGCAGGTTGTCGCGCGCGCGCGCCGCCTCCTCCTCTGCTTCGGCCAGGCTCATCTCCTGGCTGACGGCGCGCTCGCTCTTGACCTGGGATTCGAGTTCCGAGATGCGCGCGCGCAATGCCCGGCTCGTCGGATCCCGGGCGAGATAGTCCTCGGTGAAGCTGCGCTCCAGCTGGCGCATCTCTTCGCGCGCCTGCGACAGCCGTGCTTCCAGGTTGGCGAGCGTCGGGTTGTCGCGCGCGCGTACGGCCGCCTTGCCGGAGGCGATCGACTCCCGAACCGAGCGCAGCTTCGCTTCCGCCGCGACCGCCTTTTCCTCCGCGACATTCAACGAGACCCCAAGCCCCTTCACGCGCGAGAGCGCCTCGTTTTCCTCGCGCTCGGCCGACACGATGTTGTGGCGCAGGCGAAATTCCTCCATCGCCCGGCGCTTCTGCCTCACCGCGGTGTCGTACTTCTGCATCTCTTCACGGGCCTGTGCCGTCGCTTCGTCGGACGAATCCCGGTAGCGCACGGCGACGTGGCTGCGATAGATTTCCATCAGGCCGTTGAGTACGAAAGCAAGCAGCTCGGGGTTTGCGCCGGTGGCCGCCAGCTGTACGACCTGCGTCCCGGGTACTGGCGTGATCGAGATCGAGCGCGCCAGCGCCCCGATGGGATCGGCGTCGCCGAGCGCGCCAGCCAGCCCGTCGGTGCGCATGCGCTCAAGCAGCTGTTCCAGCAGCGGCCGGCTGGTCAGGAATTCGATCTCGGTCAGGAACGGACTGGCCGGCCCACTGCCGCGCTCGTTCTGCGCCGATGCCGGTTGCGGCACGCCAATCTGAGCCGTGCGATCTTGTAACGGCTCGGCGGGGGCGACTTCCAGGCGCGCCGTTGCGCGGTACTCTGGTGTTCGAAGAAAGGTGTAGCCGAGGCCGGCCGCCGCAGCGAGGACAAAGACAACCAGGAATGCGATCAGGCGACGGTTGGGCCCACGTGCGCCGGGCAGTCCGGCACCCATACGCCCGGCGTAGTAACCCTCCATCGGCCCGACCGCCCGCATTGATTCCCCATTGCACCGGCTGCGTTGGGTTTGTAGCAGCGCAACCCGCCGCGTGCAAATTGCATCCGCGCACGCCGATCAGACTTCGAGCCACTCCTGTCGGATCAGCCTGTTGGCCTTCAGATCGTCGGGCGATCCTTCGAACACCATGTGCCCATGGCCCATCACGTACAGCCGCTGCGATATTGCCAGGGCAATGGTGAGCTTCTGCTCGATCAGAAGGATCGATACGCCGTGCTCCTTCAGTTCGCGCAGAAAATTCGAGACCAGCTCCACGATCCTGGGCGCCAGCCCCTCGGTTGGCTCATCGATGATCACGAGTTCCGGATCGCCCATCATCGTGCGCGCGAGCGTGAGCATCTGCTGCTCGCCGCCCGAAAGCACGCCCGCCTGTGTGCGCGCGCGTTCCTCGAGGATCGGGAACAGGCGATAGCAGTCGGCGTAGCTCCAGCGACCGGGCTTGCCGCGCTTCAGCCCGAGCTTCAGATTCTCTTCGACGCTCAGCGCAGCAAAGATGTCGCGGCTTTCGGGCACGTAGCCGACTCCGGCGTGCGCAATTTCGTACGTCCGCATCTTCGCCAGGTCGAGCCCCTTGAAGCGAATGGCACCGGTGAAGTCGACCATCCCCATGATCGCCTTGGCGGTGGTCGATCGACCCACGCCGTTGCGGCCGAGGAGGCTGACGATTTCGCCACTCGCCACATCGAGATCCACGCCATGCAGTACGTGGCTCTTGCCGTAATAGGCCTGCAGGTTCCGGACTTCGAGCATCAGTGGCTCTCCGTCTGGGTGCCGAGGTAAGCCTCTTTCACCTTCGGGTTGGCGCGGATCTCGCCCGGCGGCCCGCTGGCGATGATCTCGCCATAGACGACGACCGAGATTCGATCGGCCAGGCCAAACACGACGCTCATGTCGTGCTCGACCATCAGCAGCGTCTTGCCTTGCGTGACATCGCGCACCAGCGCGACCGCATTCGCGGTCTCGCTGCGGCTCATGCCCGCAGTCGGCTCGTCGAGCAGAACGACGCTCGCGTCGCCCGCGATCGTGATGCCGATCTCGAGTGCGCGTTGCTCCGCATAGGTCAGCAGGCCCGCCGCGATATTGCGCCGCCGCCGCAAACCGATGCGGCTCAGAATCGCCTCCGCGCGATCTGCCGCGTCGTGCAGTGTGTTCAGGTTATGCCAGAACGAGTAGCGGTAGCCCAGCGACCACAGCACCGCGCAGCGCAGGTTTTCGAACACCGACAGGCGGTGAAAGATGTTCGTTATCTGGAAGCTGCGCGACAGCCCAAGCCGGTTGATCTCGAACGGCTTGCGTCCGGTGATGTCCGTTCCGTTTAGCCGAACCGTGCCGCTGCTGACCGGAAAACGGCCGCTGATGATGTTGAACAGCGTCGACTTGCCGGCGCCGTTCGGCCCGATGATCGCGTGGCGTTCGCCGGGCGGCACGGCGAGGTTCACGCCACGGATGATCTCGGTCCTGCCAAAGCTCTTGCGCAGGTCGACGAGTTCGAGGGCGGCAGCGGTCACTCGGCCTCCGGGTTGTCACGGATCCAGTCCTCGATCTCGACCTGGATCTCGCCCCATACCGCCTTGAATCGGCGCCACGCATACCTGAACGCCAGCGCGCCCCCCACCAGCACGCTGACAGCGAACACCCAGCTCTCCGCATGGTCCGTGTAGAAGGGAAACCCGAAGAGTTGGATCTGCGGGCCAAGGGAATAGTCCAGCGTCCGGTGATAAGTCATCTCGATCAGCATCACGCACCCGAAGGCGAGCGCGAGCGCGGAAAGAATCACGCCGAAGTATGGATCGCGCAGGCGCTTGAACTTCTGGAACTTCAGCACGCGCAAGTTCATCAGGATCAGGCTCGACAGCCCGCCGGGAGTAAACATCACCAGCAGGACGAAGAACACACCGAGATAGAGCTGCCACGCCTTGGTGAACTCCGACAGCGCAACCGCAAACATCGTGAACACGACCGCGCCCAGAATCGGCCCGAAAAAGAAGGCAACGCCGCCAATGAAGGTGGCCAGCAGCACGCCGCCGGAACGGATCGCGCTCACGTTTTCCGCGGTGACAATCTCGAAATTGATCGCCGACAGACCACCCGCGATGCCGGCGAAGAAGGCCGACAGGATAAGCACGAACCAGCGGACGCGCTGCGTGTTGTAGCCGATAAACTCGGCGCGCTCCGGGTTGTCGCGCACCGCGTTGGCGATCCGCCCTAGCGGCGTGTGCGTGTACGCGTACATCGCCGCCATGCAAACGAAGCACCAGATCACGATCAGGTAATAGACCTGCACCTGCGGGCCCAGCGTCCAGCCCGCGATGCCCAGGACCGGCCTGCCGACCGTGCGGTTGCCGCTGATCCCGCCTTCGCCCCCGAAGAACGCGGGGAACATCAGCGAACATGAAAAGACCAGTTCGCCCAGTCCGAGCGTAATCATGGCAAAGGGCGTGCCCGCCTTCTTCGTCGTGACGTAGCCCAAGACGATTCCGAACAACGCGCCGGCGAGCCCCCCGATCAAGGGCAGCACAGTGATCGGCCAGATCAGACTGCCGTCACCGACCCGGTTCATCGCGTGAATGGCAAAGTAGGCCCCCAGCCCCGAGTAGACCGCGTGGCCGAAACTCAACATGCCGCTCTGGCCGAGCAGCATGTTGTACGACAGCGCAAAGATGATCAGGATGCCCATCTGCGACAGCAGGGAGCGTGCATACCCCGACTGGAAGATCAGCGGCATGAACACGAACAGCAAGGCGGCAACGCCCCATACGGTCCAGCGGCCGAGGTTGATCGGCCGGTAGCGAAGCACCGGACCCGACCTGCTCTCGCCGGCTGCCTCACGCTTTGCTTTGCCGGCCATCAGTCCTCGCGTGTGCCGAGCAAGCCTTTCGGCCGCACGATCAGGACCAGGACCAGCAACAGGAACGGCAGCACGGGCGCGACTTGTGAGAGCTTGAGCGTCCAGACGCTGTACAAAGGCGTATCCGGCGTGATCGACAGGCCGAGTGCCGACAGGCCGTCGAGCAACGTACTGTCGATGACCGTGGCGAACGAAGCGATCAGGCCGATCAGCAGCGACGCGAGAAACGCACCCGACAGCGACCCCATTCCGCCGACAACGATCACGACGAAGATGATCGCGCCGGCCGTGGACGCCATCGCCGGCTCCGTCACGTAAACGGCACCCCCGATCACGCCCGCCAGCGCGGCCAGCGCAGAGCCGGCGCCGAACACCATCATGAACACCCGTGGCACGTTGTGGCCGAGCGCCTCGACCTGCTGCGGATTCGAAAGCGCCGCCTGAATCACCAGCCCGATTCGCGTCCGCGTCACCACGAGCCACAGCCCCAAGAGCATCAACACCGCAACCATCATGATGAAGGCTCGCGAGAGCGGAAAATTGGTGGAGAAGATCGTGAACAGCGGGCCTTCCAGTTCGGCGGGCAGGCGGTTGGGGACCGGCGGGCGGCCCCAGATGACCTGCACGATCTCGACGATGATGAACGACAGGCCGAAGGTGAACAGAAGCTCGGGCACGTGCCCCCACTTGTGCACCCGGCGCAGGCCCCAGCGTTCAACCAGGGCGCCGAGCGTTCCGACGGCAAACGGCGCGATCACGAGAGCGGGCCAGAAGCCAATCCACTGGGAAAGCTGGTAGCCGAAGTACGCCCCCAGCATGTAGAAGCTCGCGTGGGCGAAATTCAGCACACCCATCATCGAGAAGATCAGCGTCAGGCCCGAGGCCAGCATGAAAAGCAGCAGCCCGTAGCTGATGCCATTCAGCAGCGAGATCAGGGCGAGTTCGACGGTCATGAAAAAAAAGACCGGCCTCGGAGGGCCGGTCGCCGATATTCAGGGGTTACTAGCCCGCTTTGGCCGGGCGCTTCATCTCGCAGCTGGTCGGCTGGGCGGCGACGTACGCAGGAAGGAGTTCCTCCGTGCGCCAGCCGTATCCGGTGTTCTCCGAATCGAATTTCACGCCCTTGCCTCCCGCCTTCTGCCAGCTTGTGATCCAAAGAGGCTGCTGGAACTGGTGGTCGGCAGCGCGCATCTCGACCTCGCCGTTGATGCTTTCGTACTTTAGGCCTTCCATCGCGAATGCCACCCGCGCCGGGTCCTGGGACTTGGCCTTGTTGATGGCCGCCGCGAGCGTGCGCAGCACGTTGTACGTTGCCAATGTGTAGTAGTCCTCGTTGAAGCGCTTCTTGAAGTCGAGGAAGATCTTCTCGCCCAGGGCCGTCTTGTCGTAGGGATTGCCGTTCATATTCCAGTACCCGACATAATGGACGCGCCCGACACCGCTTGATCCCATCGCGGTCGGCACGCCGGTCGTCGTTGCGTAGTACGTATAGAAGTTGGCGTCCAGACCGGCATCCTTGGCAGCCTTGATCAGCAGCGACAGGTCCGAGCCCCAGTTACCCGTAATGATGGTGTCGGCACTTGCAGCCTTCATCTTCGCGACGTAGGGCGAGAAATCCGTCACGCGGGCGAGCGGATGCAGATCATCGCCGACGATCTTCACGTCGGGTCGCTTGCGCGCCAGATACTCTCGTGCGGCGCGCCTGACCTGGTGCCCAAATGCATAGTCCTGGTTGATTAGATAGACGTTCTTGACGTCCTTTTGATTTGCTATGTACGAAGTCATCGCCTCCATCTTCATGTCGGAGTTGGCATCGAAGCGGAAGTGCCAGAAGCTGCATTTGCTGTTGGTGAGGTCGGGGTCGACCGCGGCATAGTTCAGGAACAGCACTTCCTTGCCGGGGTTGCGTTCGTTGTTCTTGGCAATCGCATCGACCAGCGCGAGCGCCACGCTCGAGCCGTTGCCCTGCACGACGTACCGGATATCCTGATCGATCGCCAACTTCAACGCATTCAGGCTTTCCTGCGGGCTCAGCTTGTTGTCGAACGCGACGATTTCAAACTTGACACCCTTCGACCACTGCTCCTTGTTGGCCATTTCAGCGATGAACTGGTAGCTGCGCAGGATATTGCTGCCGACTGGCCCCATCAGCCCCGACTGCGGATCGATGAACGCAATCTTGACCGTCTGTTCGGCCGGCCCGCCCTTGCTCTGCGCCACGGCCCCCGCACTGACGAGAAGCGCAGCGCTCGCGGCGAGCGCGAGTTTCGAATTGATCCGCATGATGGCGTCTCCCCTCGTATCAGCTTCAGTGCCGTCGTTCTTGTGCCAGAGAATACTCAAGGCGCTTTCGCGCGTAAAGCAATTCACGCAATCGCGGACAAATTCCTCCACGCCCCTGCCATGCACAACGCGGCAGCCGCTTGAATCGCCCTTACGCAATCGGCAGCTTGTAGTCCTTGAACTGCTCGCGCAGACGGTTCTTCAGCATCTTGCCGGTCGCGCCGAGCGGAATGCTATCGACGAAAACCACGTCGTCGGGTACCTGCCATTTGGCGGTCTTGCCTTCATAGAACGCAAGTAGCTGCTCGCGCGTAACCTCGGCATCAGGCTTCCTGACCACGACCAACAGCGGACGCTCGTCCCATTTTGGATGCCGGGCCGAGATGCAAGCGGCCATCGCCACCGCCGGATGCGACACGGCGACGTTCTCGATGTCGATCGAGCTGATCCACTCGCCACCTGACTTGATCACATCCTTGCTGCGGTCAGTGATCTGCATGTAGCCGTCGGGATCGATCGTCGACACATCGCCGGTCGGGAACCACCCGTCGCCGGTCAGCGGATTGCCGCCCTCGCCCTTGAAGTACTCGCGCACGATCCACGGTCCGCGCACCAGCAGATCGCCGAAGGCCTTGCCGTCCCACGGCAGGTCGCCGCCATCGTCGCCGACGATCTTCATGTCGACGCCGAAGATCACCCGGCCCTGTTTGTACTGAACCTTCAGCCGTTCCTCGGGCGACAGCTCGCTGTGCTTTGCCTTCAACGTGCACGCCGTGCCGAGCGGACTCATCTCCGTCATGCCCCAGGCGTGCAAGACCTGCACGCCGTACTTGTCCTGGAACATGCGCAACATCGCCGGCGGGCAGGCCGAGCCGCCGATCACCGTGCGATTCATGGTCGAAAATTTGAGGTTGTTCGCCTCCGTGTACGCCAGCAGCCCCTGCCACACGGTCGGCACGCCCGCCGACACCGTGACTTTCTCGCTCTCGAACAACTCGAACAGCGACTTGCCGTCCAAGGCAGCGCCTGGGAACACCACCTTGGCGCCGGTCATCGCGGCCACGTACGGCAGGCCCCACGCGTTGACGTGGAACATCGGCACCACGGGAAGGATCGAGTCCCGCCCCGACATGTTCAGCGCGTCGGGCAGCGCCGCGGCGAACGTATGCAGGAGCGTCGAACGATGGCTGTACAGCACACCCTTGGGATTGCCGGTCGTCCCCGACGTGTAGCACAGCGATGAAGCCTGATTCTCATCGAACTCCGGCCACTCGTAGCGGTCCGAGTTGGCGTTGATCAGATCTTCATAGCAGACGAGATCGACCTTCGACTGCGCCGGCATCCGCTCCTTGTCGGCCATCGCCACGTACTTGCGTATGGTGCGGCAGCGCGGCGCAATCGCCTCGATGATGGGCAGGAAAGTCAAATCGAAACACAGCACCTTGTCTTCCGCATGATTGGCGATCCAGGCGATCTGCTCCGGATGCAGGCGCGGATTGATCGTATGCAGCACCGCCCCCGCACCCGACACCGCGAAATACAGCTCCATGTGCCGATAGCCGTTCCATGCCAGCGTGGCGACGCGATCGCCCATCTGCACGCCCATTGACTCCAGTGCGTTGGCCATCTGACGCGCGCGGCGGTGCAGTTCGTGGTAGGTCGTGCGATGGATGTCGCCCTCGACCCGGCGCGAAACGATCTGCGTCGCGCCGTGATGGCGGTCGGCATGCCGGATCAGCGACGAGATCGCGAGCGGCATCGACATCATCAAACCCTTGAGCATGGCCAGTCTCCTCTCGTGTGGCGTGGTCTTGTCCGACCAGTTTACAAGCGCTCGCCGCTACAATTTCAACTTGTTTGGAGACCTGGTTGAACTTTCCCCTCCCCCCTGCCGCAATTACGTCCGCGGTCGCTGCGCGCACGCTGGAAGAACTGGCATGGGACAACGGATTCGGTCGCCTGCCGCCGCGGTTCTATACGAAGCTCGCGCCAACGACCATTCCGGACCCGTACCTGGTTGGATTCTCCACTGCCGCTGCCGAGCTGATCGGGCTCGATCATGCCCAGGCGCGGCGGCCCGAGTTCGTCGCCGCCTTTGCCGGCAACCACGCGCTCGCCGGCATTGATCCGCTGGCGGCCGTCTATTCCGGCCATCAGTTCGGCGTCTATGTGCCGCAGCTTGGCGACGGGCGTGCGATCCTGCTGGGCGCCGTTGCCGGCACGGACGGGCGCGCCTGGGAACTGCAGCTCAAAGGGGCGGGCAAGACGCCTTACTCCCGCATGGGCGATGGTCGCGCGGTGCTCCGCTCGTCGATCCGCGAGTTCCTTGGCTCGGAGGCGATGCACGGTCTTGGCATCCCCACCACGCGAGCGCTCACCGTGATCGGCGCCGACGAGCCGGTGTTCCGCGAGGCGGTCGAGACCGCTGCGATCGTCACCCGCATGTCGCCGAGCTTCGTGCGCTTCGGCTCGTTCGAATTCTTCTATTGGCGCAACGAACACCACGAACTCCGTGAGTTGGCCGACTACGTGATCGATACGTTCTACCGCGCCTGCCGCGATGAGCCTCAACCCTATCTTGCGCTGCTCGCCGAAGTCACGCGCCGCACCGCGCGGCTGATCGCACAGTGGCAGGGCGTGGGTTTCTGCCACGGCGTGATGAACAGCGACAACATGTCTATCCTGGGACTGACGATCGACTACGGGCCGTTCCAGTTCATGGACGGCTTCAACGCCGCGCACATCTGCAACCATTCCGACGAACACGGCCGCTATGCGCACAACATGCAGCCGCAGATCGGGCACTGGAACCTGTACTGCCTCGGCCAGGCATTGATACCGCTCACCGGCGATGTCGAAGCGACGCAGGCGGTGCTCGAGACCTACAAGCACGAATTCGCGCAGGCGATGGGGGAGCTCTTTCATGCCAAGTTGGGGCTGGCAACGTCGCGGGACGGCGATGAGGCGCTGATCGAACGCCTTGTCGTTCTGCTCGATCAGGACCGCGTTGACTGGACGATCTTCTGGCGCGCCCTGTCGCGGCTGCAGGTTGAGGCGAAATCACCGCAGGACGATGCGGCGCTGCGTGATCTGTTTATCGACCGCGCGGCGTTCGATGGCTGGGCCGCCGGCTATCGCGCGCGGCTGCGCGGCGAGGCCAGCGTCGACGGCGGACGCGCCGCGCGCATGAACCGCATCAACCCGAAGTACGTGTTGCGCAATCATCTGGCCGAAATTGCGATCCGCAAGGCGCGCGGCGATGACGGTGCACGCGACTTCGGCGAAGTCGACCGCCTCCTGCGCCTGCTGCAACGACCTTTCGATGAGCAGCCCGAGTTCGACTCCTACGCCGCCGCGCCGCCCGACTGGGCCGGCAACCTGCACCTTTCATGCTCATCGTGAAGGCTCCGAGAAAAGGCAACTTGTGAAGTTCCTGTTCGATCTGTTTCCCATCATCCTGTTCTTCGTCGCCTACAAGCTGGGCGCCTCGTTTCCGACCCAGGCCGCATCGTTTGCGACGACCTATCTCGGCGTCTTCGTCGCGGACGGCGCCATCCCCGCGGACCAGGCGCCGATCCTGCTTGCGACCGCGATCGCCATCATTGCGTCGCTGGCGCAGGTGGGGTGGTTGCTCGCGCGCGGGCGCAAGGTCGACGCGATGTTGTGGCTCTCATTGGCGGTGATCATCGTCTTCGGCGGCGCAACGATCTGGCTGCACGACGAGACCTTCATCAAGTGGAAGCCCACCATCCTTTATGCCCTCTTCGCGGTGATCCTGGTCGCGGGACGGCTGGTGTGGCAGCGCAACCTCATCCGGTCCCTGCTCGCCGAGCAGATCGATCTGCCGGCCCCGGTATGGGAGCGGCTGATGTGGACCTGGGTCGGGTTCTTCGTCGTCGTCGGCGTGCTCAACCTGTGGGTCGCGTTCAATTTCCCGACCGATACCTGGGTCAACTTCAAGCTCTTCGGCCTGATGGGACTGACCCTCGTGTTCGCGCTCTGCATCGGCGTCTGGCTTGCCCGCCACCTCAGGGAGGCGCCCGATGCCTGAGGGCACGATCGAGCAGATGCGCACGCGCCTCGCGGTGCTGGCGCCGATCGAAATCGCGATCGATGACGACAGCGCGCTGCATGCCGGCCACGAAGGCGCAAAAGGCGGCGGCGGCCACTACCGGCTGCGGCTTGTCAGCGAACGGTTTAGCGGCTTGCCGCGAATGGCACGGCACCGCCTCGTGTATCATGCCCTGGAAGATCTCATGCAGCGTGATATTCATGCGCTGTCGATGACCTTGCTGGCGCCGGACGAGTGACAGCGCGCCGCGTCTTCCTCAACTTCTGGGAATCCAAATACATGTTGCGAATTCTTGCCTTCACGGCATCTGCACTGGTGAGCAGCGTGGTGCTCGCGCAGAACATCGCTGTCGTCAACAACAAGCCGATCTCCAAGTCGCGCGAAGACGCTTGGGTCGCGCAATTCGTCCAGCAGGGCCAGAAGGATTCGCCCGAGTTGCGCAAGCGGATCAAGGACGAACTGATCCAGCGCGAAGTCGTACTCCAGGAAGCCACCAAGCGCGGCATTCCCGAACGCGCCGAGGTCAAGTTCCAGCTCGAACTGCAGCGCCAGAATGTCGTCGCCCAGGCGCTGCTGCGCGACGAACTGGCCAAGAATCCGATCACTGACGCGCAGGTGCAGGCCGAGTACGACAAGCAGAAGGCCGCGCAGGGCGGCAAGGAATATCGCGCGCGCCACATATTGGTCGAAAAGGAGGACGAGGCGAAGGACATCATCGTCCAGCTCGACAAGGGCGCGAAGTTCGAGGAGCTGGCCAAGAAGTCGAAGGACCCCGGGTCCGCAGCCAAGGGCGGCGACCTCGACTGGGCCGGCCCGGACGCCTACGTCCCACCGTTCTCCGCCGCGATGACCAAGCTGGAGAAAGGCAAGTACACGGCAGAGCCGGTGCAGACGCAGTTCGGCTGGCACGTGATCCGCCTCGACGACGTGCGCGACACGCAGTTCCCGCCGCTGACGCAGGTGCAGCAGCAGGTGCGCGAGTCTTTGCAGCAGCAGCGCATCCAGGCGTTCCTGGAAGGATTGCGCGGCAAGGCAAAGATCCAGTAGTCGATGTGAACGAATTGACGAATGAACAAAGGGGCGCCGCGAGCGCCCTTTTCCTTTGGCGGAGTTGATCAAGATGACCTACGAACGGCATCGCGAGCCGCTCGCACCATCCAGCGTGTTTGTGCGGCGGGTTGTGATCATGGCGCTGGTGGCCAGCGCCCTGCTCGCGGTCGCGCTGGCCATCGGCGTGATCGGTTATCGCCTGCTCGCGCACATGCGCTGGATCGACGCGCTGCTCAATGCCTCCATGATTCTCGGCGGCATGGGGCCGGTCGATCCGCTGCCGAACAGCGCGGCAAAGCTCTTCGCGTCGGCCTATGCGCTCTTCGCTGGCGTGGTGTTCCTGGTTTCGATCGGCGTGCTCGTGTCACCGCTGGTGCATCGAGCGCTGCATCGATTTCATCTCGATGAGAAGGACGTTGAAGCATCCAGGCGGAAATTGCCCAACCACTGACCGGCCCCGCGCCGCCGCGCAAGTTGAGCGCCGCGGCCGCCCCGTTCAGGCCGATCGCCGCTTTGCAAAGGAGTCATCCGACCGCTATGACGCTTTCGCCTCCGACCGAACATGCATCTGCCAGATCGGGTCGGAAATCCTTCACATCAGGCGGCCACCGTCTCTACTGCCCGCGCTCATTTGTCGTTGTTCCAGATGTCGGACACGATGCTCCATACATTGTTCGGCCCGCGACGCCACACCAACGTATCCTTTCCCAGAATCTGCTGGTCTTTGAACGTGACTACATAGCTGCTGGTTTCAACGGCCAGATCACCCAAGACGAGGATGTCGATCGGTTTCTTTGCAATGTGTGACACGCCATTGCTGAACGCGGTTTGCCAGTAAGCGCGAATGCCTTCAGCACCGGTGATCATTGGGCGGCCATTCGGAAGAATCTTGCCGTCTGCCAGATAGACACTTGCAACGCCCGCCGCATCCTGCTTGTTGAATGCCGTCCGAAAGCGGTCTATGCCGTCTTGCAGGCCCGGGTCCGTTCCCTGCGTGGTCGCGCATGCCGAAAGCGAAAGAAGAAGTGACACAATTGAGGCGCGGACTTTTGACACGGGCTGTCTCCCTGTATTAGCGAAACTGAGCAAAGCGGCAACTGAATTGCTGCTTGACGAGTATCGGCCCCGGCGGCCACAGGGACGCGAATGACTTCAGTTCGTCGGCTCAGCAAGTATTTCCTGCCTGAGACGTCGCGCGAGACCGACCGCCGAATCACACCGCTTCGGATTGCAGTCAGAACGCTCTTTTCGCACGGCTCGCAATGGCCGGGGGTGATCCGTATCTCAAAATCTTCCTGCGGCAAGCGCCGCGATGCTAGTCCGCTTCATCCCGCAGTACCAGCGCATTGTGCGGCGGTAAAGCCGCCGCCCCGGCCGTACCGCTGCGGGCCGATTGGCAAGAATTGCGATCCGCTGTCGGGCGTGATTCACCCGTCCCGCTCGTCAGCAAGCGCCGGACGCGATCTCATGGACCGTCGGTCGCGAAGTCGGCGGCGGATCCCTAGACCCTGATCGCGACCGCCCACGACCACTGCTGATCGCGAGCGCCGAGGCGGTCAGCGAGTTGGCCCGGCGTCACGTGCCGTAAGGCACACCATGAGTTCACCGATTCGACCCGTTGCGGCTGATCGTGCAACTCCGGACGAACTTCCGCTCCAGAATGAGGTTCGACCATCGGCCGGGCAATTGCCGGCACCTCGAGGGTCGGCTGGTCGCAATGCGGCCCCGCGCTGAACAACAATGGATGGGTCCGAAGTCCGCCTCCCGCCCAACAACTTCGTCACATTCCTGAACACCCGCATCCACGGGGAAACCGCGCCAAGACCCGGCGATTGCCAAGGCATCTGCACCGTGACTCATGGTGTGGCATCACGATCGTTACGCGGCATCCGTGGCGGCAGGTTCGGCCATGCGTCGGGTCGGATGGCAAGGCTGTCCCGTGCCGGCTCGGCGACTGGATCGCGCGAAGCGATATGCTCGAAGTCGGGCGATCCTGTGCGAGCTCACTCATGAACCAACTTCAGGAAGTCACCGAGCGACACCGCTTTGACGTCGAGCCCCTGGCCGCGCACCTTGCGCAGCACTTGCCGGATTTCAAAGGCCCGCTCACCGTCAAACAGTTCCAGGGAGGTCAGTCGAACCCGACTTATCTGCTCAAGACACCGGCCGCAAGCTACGTGATGCGCAGCAAGCCGGGGCCAACACCAAAGCTGCTGCCGTCCGCGCACGCGATCGAGCGCGAGTTCCGCGTGATGCGCGCGCTCGTCGCACAAGGCATCCCGGTCCCGGACACGATGCTTCTGTGCGAGGACGAGTCCGTGATCGGCCGCGCCTTCTACCTGATGCAGCATGTCGAAGGCCGCATCTTCTGGGAACAGTCGCTGCCCGGTCTATCGAATGCGGAACGCACGGCGATTTACGACGAAATGAACCGCGTGATCGCGGCGCTGCATCTCGTCGACATCGAACGCGCGGGGCTGGCTGATTTCGGCAGGGCCGGCAACTATTTCGCGCGCCAGATCGGACGCTGGAGCAAGCAGTACCGCGCCAGCGAAACCGAAAAACTCGACGCGATGGACCGCCTGATTGACTGGCTGCCGCAGCAGATACCGCCCGGCGACGAAACGACCGTCGTGCATGGCGACTACCGGATGGACAACCTGATTTTTCATCCGACCGAGCCGAAGATCATCGCAATTCTCGACTGGGAACTTTCCACGCTGGGTCATCCACTCGCGGACTTCAGCTACCACTGCATGAGCTGGCACATTCCGTCCGGCGCCTTTCGTGGCATAAGCGGACTCGATCTCAAGGCTCTCGGCATTCCGACCGAGGCGGAGTACATCGCGCGCTATGTCACGCGAACGAAGCGCCCGCCGATCGAGCACTGGAACTTCTATCTCGCCTATAACCTTTTCCGCATTGCCGCCATCCTGCAGGGCGTGTACAAGCGGGCGACGGAAGGCATCGCCTCGTCGGACAACGCGCTGCAGAACAAGACGCGCGTGAAGGAACTGGCGGAACTGGGCTGGCAAGTCGCGCGGCAGCGTTGATCAGTGCGCGCGCTTCCGGCACGCAGGCCAGGCAGCGGCCCGCGGCCAATTACAGAGTTTCGCTCCCGCAGTGAAGCTGGACACGCAGCGGACGATCGCACCGAATCCAGCGCGCCGCGCTTTGGGTCGCGCCGCGCCGTCGAGACTGCCGCTCAGCCCTCTCTGGCGCGCGCGATACACGTGTCGAGGACCTCACGACGGTCCTCCTCGGCGCATTCGATCAGCTCGGCGACGCACTCACTGGGAACCTCGCAATAGCGGCGCCGATCGGACCTATACCTGATCTCGCGCCACCCCGCTGCCTGCAACCAGCGCCACAGGTCATTACTCATTCCAGCCTGCACGCTCATGCGCACATCTTCGAAGAAGATGCGCGCCCCGACACTCGGCCGTGGCCCACGATCTGCAATCGCCCGTGGCGTGCGAATGTTCAGCAGGCCGAGCAGCCGACTCGCAGCGGCTCGTGGCAGCGGCAGGTTCACCTTGAAGCCTGTGGGTGCCGGGGGCTGATTCAAAGCGCCCTCCCGGCTGCGCGAGATGCACCGCTCCAGCACTGCAAGCCGGTCCTCCGGCGCGCATTCCAGTAGCTCAGCGACGCCCTCACTGGGAAGCTCGCAATAGCGGCGCCGATCGGACCTGAAGGTGACCTCGCGCCACCCGCGGTCTTGCAGCCAGTGCCACAGATCCACGCTCAGTCCAGGCTGCACCGTGATGCGCATATCCTCGAAGAAAATCCGCGCCCCGACATTCGGCCGCGTCCCGCGCTTTGGGACCGCCCGTGGCGTGCGAATCTTCAGCAGAGTGCGCAGCCGACTACTGGCTACTTTTGGCAGCGGCAGCTTCACGTTCGAACCTGTGTGTGTCGGCGAATGATACAAAATAGTTCTTCCGGGTTTCGTGGGGATCCCGGACGTGCGGAGGGCCGGCCATCGAAGCTGACACGCAAAGCCTTGCCGCGTCAGCGGGCCGCCTGCGAAGCGAGGCCTGCCGTGGCGCTCCCGCGTCTGACCCGCAGACGGGGTCGCCCCAAGGGCGCCAATTCGGGCGAAAACAACCCCCAGAAATGTCTGAAGAACCGAAAAAGGAGATGTCGTGCCAATGGGGATCGCTTTTCTGCGCCACGACTGCCGCCTCGAAGCGGGTGCAGGCCTTACCGGGCTCAGGCGCTGTGCCCGAGCGGCTGCCCGCGCATCAAAAGTCGCGGCCAGGTCACACGTTGCCGCGCCACCTGCCAGTCCCCATCGCGGGGCCGGTCAACCCCGCATGGGGATCAGCCGCCGCGGGGCCGTGCGCGCTCCCTACTTCCTGGCGTGCAAGCGGCTGAGAGCGTCCTGCATTCCCGGAGAAACATCGGTGTGGTGATGCACAATCTTCCACCCCTTGGCCGCCTGGCGATAGATATTGGTGACGCGATGCTCTATCGAGACCTTC
>Ga0209048_10000740_pt1 | contig 34576 bp, 28 predicted proteins | sample FrelakmetCRP12CR_FD_187146 | JGI IMG/M metagenome (GOLD analysis project Ga0209048, IMG submission 187146) | Freshwater lake sediment microbial communities from the University of Notre Dame, USA, for methane emissions studies - CRP12 CR (SPAdes)... | ecosystem: Environmental > Aquatic >...
GGCGTTCGCCGGCCACGACCGCGTCCGCGCCGCGTATGCGCACGCGATCGCCGGGCGCTACCGGTTCTACAGTTACGGCGACGCGATGCTGCTCGAACGCGCGGCAGCCGCCGGGTAGAAACGCGCGCCAGCCGGACACCGGAGGCAGCGGGAAGGAACCGACGGTCCGCGTGCCGGCGATTGCTACAATCGGCCCGATGCAATTCGATCTGCTCGCAACATCGGGACGGGCGCGCCGCGGACGCCTCGAACTGGCGCACGGCGCCGTCGACACCCCGGTGTTCATGCCGGTAGGCACCTACGGCACGGTCAAGGCAATGGCCCCGAAAGAGCTCGCGCACCTCGGCGCGCAGATCGTGCTCGGAAACACGTTCCACCTGTGGCTGCGGCCCGGCGTCGACGTGATCGGCGCGCACGGCGGATTGCACCGGTTCATGGGATGGGACCGGCCGCTCCTCACGGACTCCGGCGGCTTCCAGGTGTGGAGCCTGGGTCCCCTGCGCAAGGTCCGCGAGGACGGCGTCGCGTTCGCCTCGCCGGTCAACGGCGACCGCCTGCTGCTCACACCCGAGATCTCGATGCAGGTACAGCGCGCACTCGACGCCGACATCGCGATGGTGTTCGACGAATGCACGCCGTACCCCGCGACGCGCGACGAAGCGGCGGCTTCGATGGCGCTGTCGCTGCGCTGGGCACGGCGCTCGCGCACGGAATTCGACGCCCTCGGCAGCGCGAACGCGCTGTTCGGGATCGTGCAGGGCGGGATGTTCGAGGACCTGCGCGATGCCTCGCTCGCGGAGCTCGCCGACATCGGATTCGACGGCTACGCGATCGGGGGCCTGTCGGTCGGCGAACCGAAGGAGGAGATGCTCGCTGTGCTCGACCACACGGCGCCGCGCCTGCCCGCCGATCGGCCGCGATACCTGATGGGCGTGGGCACGCCGGAGGACATCGTCGCCGGCGTCGCGGCGGGCATCGACATGTTCGACTGCGTGCTGCCGACGCGCAACGCGCGCAACGGCCATCTCTTCACGCGCTACGGCGACGTCAAGATCCGCAACGCGAAGCACCGCACGGACACGGCGCCGCTCGACGCGAGCTGCGGCTGCTACACCTGCCGCAATTTCACGCGCGCGTACCTGCACCACCTGCAGCGCGTAAACGAGATCCTCGGCGCCCGCCTCAACACGCTGCACAACCTGCACTACTACCTGTGGCTCGCCGCCGGGATGCGCGAGGCGATCGCCGCGGACCGCTTCGAGACCTGGGCCGGCGCATTCCGGGACGACCGCTCCCGCGGGTGCTGAGCGGCGGCGGCCCGACGCCGGCCCCGACGCCGGCCCCGGGGCCACCACCCGGCCGGGTCCGTCGCGGGCGCGACCGGATGCAAGGGCATGTTAGAATACGAGGCTTTCCCTTCGCGCCCCGCCCCGCCCCACCCCGTCCTCGCCGCCCGGTGCCGGCCGGGCCTGCGCGAGCCCCGTCTTCGGAGGACCAGAACGTGCTGCTCGACCTGTTGATCACCCCGGCTTATGCACAGGCCGCGCCCGCCGGTCTCTTCGGCGGCGACCTGATGGCGTTCCTGCCGATGGTCGCCATCTTCGTCGTCTTCTACTTCCTGCTCATCCGGCCGCAGCAGAAGAAGGCGAAGGAGGCCAAGGCCATGCTGGAGGCGCTGCAGAAGGGCGACGAAGTCGTCACGGCCGGCGGCATCCTCGGGCGGATCTCGAAGCTCTCCGAGCAGTACGTGACGGTCGAGATCGCCGGCGACACCGAGGTCACCGTGCAGCGCGGCGCCATTTCGCAGCTGCTGCCCAAGGGCACGATCAAGACGCTGTGACGTCGGCAGGAACGAAGACGGCGTCCGCACGCCCCGCGCTGCCATCTGTCTGCGCCGATTCCGCCCGGCGCCCGCCCGGCCTTTCCAGTCGCCGCCGCCCCGCTGCAGCGCGCCCGCAGCCTCGTGCCCACCGCTAGACCGGATCCCCCATGAACCGCTACCCGCTCTGGAAGTACGTGATCATCGCCGTCGCTCTTGCGGTCGGCGTTGTCTACACGGTGCCGAACCTGTTCCCCGAGGTGCCGGCGGTGCAGGTGTCGTCGTCGAAGGCCGCGGTGAAGATCGACACCGCGCTCCTGTCGACCATCGAGGACACGCTGAAGGCCGCGGCCGTTCCGTACCGCGGCGCGGCGCAGGACGCGACCGGCATCAAGGTGCGCTTCGACGACCCCGACACGCAGCTGAAGGCGAAGGACGCGCTGCAGGCGAAGCTCGGCGACAACTACATCGTCGCGCTGAACCTGCTGTCGGCATCTCCGCAATGGCTGACGCGGATCGCCGCCCTGCCCATGTACCTGGGCCTCGACCTGCGCGGCGGCGTCCACTTCCTGCTGCAGGTCGACATGAAGGCGGCGCTGGACAAGGCCGCCGACCGTTACACGACCGACATCCGTTCGCTGCTGCGCGAGAAGAAGGTCCAGTACGCCGGGGTCGCTCGCGAGACCACGAACGTCGTCGTCCGCTTCCGCGACGACGCCGAGCGCGTCAAGGCGCGCGTCGAAATCGAGAAGGCGTTCCCGGACCTCGTGCTGCGCGACGCCGACGCCGCGGGCGAGCTGCGGCTCGTCGGGTCGCTGAAGCCCGAGGCGCAGAAGAAGATCCAGGACGGCGCCGTGCAGCAGAACATCACGATCCTGCGCAACCGCGTCAACGAGCTGGGCGTCGCCGAGCCGATCGTCCAGCAGCAGGGCGCCGACCGCGTCGTCGTGCAGCTTCCGGGCGTGCAGGACACGGCGCGCGCCAAGGACATCCTCGGACGCACGGCGACGCTCGAGATCCGGATGGTGAACGACGAGCCCGGCGCCCTCGAGGCGGCGATCGCGGGCCAGCCGCCGTTCGGCAGCGACGTCTACACGGAGCGCAGCGGCGGGCCGCTCCTCGTCCGGCGGCAGGTCGTGCTGACCGGCGACCGGATCAACGACGCCCAGCCCGGCTTCGACCAGCGCAACAACGAGCCCGCCGTACACGTCAACCTGGACGGCACCGGGGCGCGCATCTTCAAGGAGGTCACCCGCGAGAACGTCGGCAAGCGGATGGCGATCGTCCTGGTCGAGAAGGGAAAGGCCGAGGTCATCACGGCGCCGGTGATCCGCGAGGAAATCGGCGGCGGTCGCGTCCAGATCAGCGGGCGGATGAACACGCGCGAAGCGAACGACATCGCACTGCTGATGCGCGCCGGGGCACTGGCGGCGCCGATGGAGATCGTCGAGGAGCGGACGGTCGGTCCGTCGCTCGGCAAGGAGAACATCGACAAGGGCTTCAACTCGGTCTTCTACGGTTTCATCGTGCTGGCGATCTTCATGTGCGCCTACTACCTGCTGATGGGGCTCATCTCGACGATCGCGCTGTCGGTCAACCTGCTGCTGCTGGTCGCGCTCCTGTCGATGCTGCAGGCGACGCTGACGCTGCCCGGCATCGCGGCGATCGCGCTGACGCTCGGCATGGCGATCGACTCGAACGTGCTGATCAACGAGCGGATCCGCGAGGAGCTGCGCTGGGGAGCGACGCCGCACGCGGCGCTCACGGCGGGCTACGAGCGGGCGTTCGGCACCATCCTGGACTCGAACGTCACGACGCTGATCGCCGGCATCGCGCTGCTGATCTTCGGCAGCGGTCCCGTGCGTGGCTTCGCCGTCGTCCACTGCCTCGGCATCATGACCTCGATGTTCTCGGCCGTGTTCGTCTCGCGCGGGATCGTCAACCTGATCTACGGCGGGCGCAAGCACCTCGCGAAGATCTCGATCGGCCAGGTGTGGCACCCCGCCGCCCCCGCCGGCACGCCGGTCAAGTGAGATCGCCGGGAACCTCGCCCATGCTCCGCAACCCCCCCGTTCCTGACCAGGGTCCGCCGATGTGGACCCGCCCGGCGGGACACTGACGGCAGCCATTCACGAGACCGAACCATGGAATTCTTCCGAATCCGGCGCGACATCCCGTTCATGCGGTACGCGCTCACGTTCAACGTGATTTCGCTCGTCACGTTCGTGCTCGCCGTCTTCTTCCTCGCCACCCGGGGCCTGAACCTGGGCGTCGATTTCCGCGGCGGCACGCTCATCGAGGTGACCTACGGGCACGCGGTGGACTTCAACCACGTGCGCGCCGCGATCGACAAGCTCGACCTCGGCGAGTACGCGGCGCAGAGCTTCGGGAGTTCCAACACCGCGCTGATCCGCCTGCCCCTCAAGGAGGGGCTGTCGAGCGCGCAACTCTCCGAGAAGGTCATGGGGGCGCTGCGCGCCGACGATCCGTCGGCGAAGCAGCAGCGCGTCGAGTTCGTCGGGCCGCAGGTCGGCAAGGAGCTCTACGAGAACGGCGCGCTCGCGCTGCTGCTCGTGTCGCTCGGCATCGTCGGGTACCTCGCGATGCGGTTCGAATGGCGCTTCGCCGTCGCGGCGATCATCGCCAACCTGCACGACGTGATCATCATCCTCGGCTTCTTCGCGCTGTTCCAGTGGGAATTCTCGCTGCCGGTGCTGGCGGCGGTCCTCGCCGTGCTCGGCTACTCGGTGAACGAGTCGGTCGTCATCGCCGACCGGATCCGCGAGAACTTCCGCAAGATGCGCAAGGCGACGGTGACCCACGTCATCGACAACGCGATCACCAGCACGATCTCGCGGACGATCATCACCCACGGCAGCACGCTGATGATGGTGCTGTCGATCCTGTTCTTCGGCGGCGAGACGCTGCACTACTTCGCGCTGGCGCTGACGATCGGCATCTGCTTCGGCATCTACTCGTCGGTGCTGGTGATGGCGCCGCTCGTCATGTGGATGGGTGTCTCGCGCGAGGACCTCGTGAAGCCGGAGCGCAGGCGCGACGGCCCGGAGGGCGATAAGATCCTGCCGTAGGAGCGCCCTCGAAGAGGCGTGCTCTCCGGCGAGACCGATCGGAGGCGCCCCGTCCCATGCGGGCCGCCCGGAGACGTCTTGCAGCGACGGGGCGGCCGGACCCCACCTTTCCCGACCCTTCTATGCTGACAACGATCTTCTACTCGGTGCTCGCGCTGGACCAGACGGTCGCGCAGCTCGCCGCCCAGCACGGGCACTGGATCTACCTGCTGCTGTTCGTCGTCATCTTCGCGGAGACGGGGCTCGTCGTGTTCCCGTTCCTGCCGGGCGACTCGATCCTGTTCATCTCGGGCACGGTGGTCGCGACCGCCGGATTGAACGTCCACGTGCTGGTCGTCCTGCTGATCGGCGCGGCGATTCTCGGTGACACGATCAACTACTCGGTCGGCCACTACATCGGACCGCGGGCATTCGACAAGCCGGATTCGCGGTGGTTCAAGCAGGAACACCTGCGCCGCACGCAGGCCTTCTACGACCGCTATGGCGGCATAACGATCATCATCGGCCGGTTCGTCCCGATCATCCGGACGTTCGCGCCGTTCCTCGCCGGCGTGGCCGGGATGACCTACCGCCGCTTCCTCTCGTACAACGTGGTCGGCGCGATCGCCTGGATCGCCTCGCTCACCTACGCGGGCTACCTTTTCGGCAACATCCCGTGGGTCAAGCAGAACCTGACGCTGATCGTCCTCTCGATCGTGGCGATCTCGCTGATCCCCGCGGTCAGCACGTTCGTCAGCGAGCGCCGGGCGCAGCGGAAACCGCCCGCACCCTGACCGCCGGCGGGAATTGAGCGGTTCAGGTCGGTCTGCCCGCCGCGGCCCGCCACGCACGCCGGCCGGGCCGGACGACGACTCGAACATGCGCCAGTTTCAGACGCGCTTCGCGAGCTCCACGGCCTTGCCGACGTACGTCGCCGGCGTCAACGCTCTGAGCCTCGCCTTCGCGTCCGCGGGAATCGCCAGCCCGTCGATGAACGCGTGCAGGCTCTCGCGCGTCATGCCGGTCACGCCGCGCGTCAGCGCTTTCAGCTGCTCGTAGGGATTGGGCACGCCGTACCGGCGCATCACGGTCTGGATCGGCTCCGCGAGCACCTCCCAGTTGGCGTCCAGATCGGCGGCGATGCGCGCCTCGTCGACCGCGAGGCGCGACAGCCCCTGCGCGAGCGACGTCCAGCCCAGCAGCGCGTAGCCCAGCGCGACGCCCATGTTCCGCAGCACGGTCGAGTCGGTGAGGTCGCGTTGCCAGCGCGAGACGGGCAGCTTCTCGGCCAGGTGCCGCAGCACGGCGTTCGCAAGCCCGAGATTGCCCTCGGAATTCTCGAAGTCGATCGGATTGACCTTGTGCGGCATCGTCGACGACCCCACCTCGCCCGCCTTCATCTTCTGCCGGAAGTAGCCGAGCGAAACGTAGCCCCAGATGTCGCGGTCGAGGTCGATCAGCACGGTGTTCGCGCGGGCGATTGCGTCGAAGAGCTCCGCCATGTAGTCGTGCGGCTCGATCTGCGTCGTGTACGGATTGAAATCGAGGCCCAGTCCCGCGACCACACGCGCCGCGAGGCGCTCCCAGTCGACCTCCGGATAGGCGACGACGTGCGCGTTGTAGTTGCCGACGGCCCCGTTGACCTTCCCCTTGATCGGGACGCGCGCAATCGCCGCGATCTGGCGCTCGAGCCGGGCGTACACGTTCGCCATCTCCTTGCCGAGCGTGGTCGGCGTCGCGGGCTGGCCGTGCGTGCGCGAGAGCATCGGCATCGCGGCGTGGGCGTGCGCCAGCGCGCGCAGCGCCCCCGTGATGCCGCGCAGCGCGGGCAACAGGATCGTCCGCCTCGCCTCGGCGAGCGTGAGCCCGTGCGCGAGGTTGTTGATGTCCTCGGACGTGCAGGCGAAATGGACGAATTCGCCGACGCGCGCGATCTCCGGGACGCTCGCGAAACGCTCCTTCAGCCAGTACTCGACCGCCTTGACGTCGTGGTTGGTCGTGCGCTCGATCGCCTTGATCCGCTCGGCGTCGGCCAGCGAGAATTCCGCACAGGCAGCGTCGAGCGCGGCGCGGGCCGGCTGCCCGAACGGCGCGATTTCGGCGATGCCCGGCTCTTCGGACAGTGCGACGAGCCAGGCGACTTCGACCCGCACGCGGGCGCGGATCAGGCCGAACTCGCTGAAATGCGCGGCGAGCGGCGCAACCTTCGCCGCATAGCGGCCGTCGAGCGGTGAGAGGGCCGTCAGGGCGGTGGGGGATTCGGGCATCGCAACTCGGCTGGCCCGGAAGCGACGGGCCGCGAAGGCGAACCGAGTCTAGCACGGAGACAGCCGCGCCGATCGCATGCCGGACGTGGCGCCCCCGCCGCGTCGCCCCGGGCCGCGGCTCCGGCAAACGACGGCCTCCGGCGGCAGGTTACGCTGCGCCGAAGTCCGGCGATCCCCGCCCGACAGCGCTTCGTGCTTGCGCAGATGTCTAGAGTGCCTGCTTCAACTGGTCGAGGATCGCCGGATTCTCCAGAGTGGAGACGTCCTGCGTGATGGCCTCGCCCTTGGCGATCGAGCGCAGCAGCCGCCGCATGATCTTGCCCGAGCGCGTCTTCGGCAGGTTGTCGCCGAAGCGGATGTCCTTCGGCTTGGCGATCGGGCCGATCTCCTTGCCTACCCAGTCGCGCAGTTCCCTGGCGATCTTCTCCGCGTCCGCGCCCGAGGGCCGCGCCTGCTTCAGCACGACGAATGCGCACACGGCCTCGCCCGTCATGTCGTCGGGACGGCCGACCACCGCGGCCTCGGCAACCATCGGGTTCGCGACCAGCGCCGACTCGATCTCCATCGTGCCGAGACGGTGCCCGGACACGTTGAGCACGTCGTCGATCCGTCCCATGATCGTGAAGTACGTCGTGGTCTTGTCGCGCACCGAGCCGTCGCCGGCGAGATAGAGCTTGCCGCCAAGCTCCTCGGGGTAGTACGACTTTTTGTAGCGATCCGGATCGCCCCAGATCGTGCGGATCATCGCCGGCCAGGGCCGCTTGACGACGAGGATGCCGCCATGGCCGTTCTCGACGTCGTGCCCGGTCTCATCGACGATCGCCGCCATGATGCCCGGGAGCGGCAGCGTGCACGAGCCCGGGACCGTCGGGGTGATGCCGGGGAGCGGCGTGATCATGTGGCCGCCGGTCTCCGTTTGCCACCAGGTATCGACGATCGGGCAGCGGCCGCCGCCGACCTGCTCGTGGTACCACATCCAGGCTTCCGGATTGATCGGCTCGCCGACCGTTCCGAGGAGGCGCAGGCTCGACAGGTCGTGGTTCTTCGGGGCGGTCGACGGAGTCACGCCGGACGCCTTCACCAGCGCGCGGATTGCCGTGGGCGCCGTGTAGAAGATCGACACCTTGTGCTTGGCGATCGTCTGCCAGAAGCGGCCCGCGTCGGGATAGGTCGGGATGCCTTCGAAGACGACCTCGGTCGCCCCGACCGCGAGCGGCCCGTACGCGATGTACGTGTGCCCCGTCACCCAGCCGATGTCGGCCGTGCACCAGAAGATGTCCTTCGGCTTGATGTCGAACGTCCAGCGCATCGTCAGCATCGCCCACAGCAGGTAGCCGCCGGAGCTGTGCTGCACCCCTTTCGGCTTGCCGGTGGAGCCCGACGTGTACAGGATGAACAGCGGATGCTCCGCGCCGACCCATTCCGGCTCGCAGGTCTCGGCCTGCTTCGCGACGAGCTCGTGCAGCCACACATCGCGCGGCGCCGAAAACGCGATGTTGCCGCCCGTGCGCCTGTAGACGACAACGCTGCGTATCCCCTCGCATCCGCCCATCCCCAGCGCCTCGTCGACGATCGCCTTCAGCGGCAGGTGCTTGCCCCCGCGCGCCTGCTCGTCGGCGGTGATCACCGCGACCGCGCCGGCGTCGATGATGCGCTCCTGCAGCGACTTCGCCGAAAAGCCCCCGAACACGACGGAGTGCGTCGCCCCGATGCGCGCGCAGGCCTGCATCGCGACCACGCCCTCGATCGACATCGGCATGTAGACAAGCACGCGGTCGCCCTTGCGGATGCCCAGCGATTTCAGCCCGTTGGCGAGCCGGCAGACGCGGTGATACAGCTCGCGGTAGGTCACCCTCGTCACCGTCCCGTCGTCGGCCTCGAAGATGATCGCCACCTTTTCCGCGTTGCCGTTGGCGAGGTTGCGGTCGAGGCAGTTGTACGAGACGTTGAGCTCGCCGTCGTCGAACCACTTGTAGAACGGCGCCTTGGACTCGTCGAGCGTCCGCGTGAAGGGCTTGTGCCAGAGGACTTCGTCCCGCGCGAGCTTCGCCCAGAAACCGGTGAAGTCCTTCGCGGCGCTCGCGTTGAGCGCGTCGAAATCGGTCTTCTTGATGTTCGCCTGGGCGACGAATTCGCGCGGCGGCTCGAAGATCCGGCGTTCGTTCGATACCGATTCGATCGTGGACATTTTTCTCTTCTCCTCCATGGGGATGCCGCCCCTGCTCCCCGGGGGCGGCGCGGGTTCAAAACCGCCTTGCAGTCTAACCAATCGCGCGCGCCGCCCGCAATCCGCGGACTTGACGCAGCGCAATCCCGACGCGGATTGGGTCGACGGGTGCCGGCCGGCGGCAATCGCCCGCCGCCCCGGCGCCGACGGCGAGCTCTGCGGAAGCTCCGCAGGGGCCGCCGGCAGCCGTCCGTGCCACGGATCGCGGACACCGAGCGCTCGCGCAGGAAGAAGCCGGTGGCGGCCGCGGGAGCGATGATAAACTTGCATTTTTCTTCAATGCCTTAGCCGCCCTTCGATGCCCCAGCCCCGACCCGGCCCGGTCCCCGGCGTCCGCTTCTCCGTCCGCTGGCTCCAGCGGCAGCTCGAACCGGGCCGGCTCGTCGCGCAGGCGGCGATGCAAATCACGTTCCTCGTTTCCGCGCTCACGATCGCCGCGGTCGACCGCATCATGCCGCAGGGGCGCCTCCATGCGGCGCGGACGGCCGGCGGCAGCGAGCATAGGGCCCATTGACCGCCGGGAGTGCCGCATGACCACCATCAGGCAGGATGACTTCGTCGAAAGCGTCGCCGACGCGCTGCAGTTCATCTCGTACTATCACCCGCTCGACTACATCGAGGCGCTGGGCGAAGCGTACGAGGCCGAGCAGTCGCCGGCCGCGAAGGACGCGATCGCGCAGATCCTCACCAACTCGCGGATGTGCGCCGAGGGACACCGCCCGATCTGCCAGGACACCGGCATCGTCGTGGCGTTCGTGAAAGTGGGAATGGGCGTCCGCTGGGACGGCGGCACGATGTCGGTCGCCGACATGGTCGACGAGGGCGTGCGGCGCGCCTATCTGGATCCCGCGAACAAGCTGCGCGCTTCGGTCGTCGCGGACCCCGCGGGATCGCGGAAGAACACGAAGGACAATACGCCGGCCGTCGTCCACTTCGAGCTCGTCCCCGGCGACAGCGTGGAAGTCAGGATCGCGGCGAAGGGCGGCGGATCGGAGAACAAGTCGAAGTTCGTCATGCTGAACCCGTCGGACTCCATCGTCGACTGGGTGCTGAAGACCGTGCCGACGATGGGCGCCGGATGGTGCCCGCCGGGCATGCTGGGCATCGGCATCGGCGGCACCGCGGAAAAGGCCCTGCTGATGGCCAAGGAGGCGCTGATGGAGCCGATCGACATGCACACGCTGAAGAAACGGGGCCCGCGAAACCCGATCGAGGAGCTTCGGCTTGAACTCTACGACAAGGTCAACGCGCTCGGCATCGGCGCGCAGGGCCTGGGCGGCCTGTCGACGGTGCTCGACGTCAAGATCCTCGACTACCCGACGCATGCCGCATCGAAGCCGGTGGGGATGATCCCCAATTGCGCCGCGACGCGCCACGCGCATTTCACGCTGGACGGGTCGGGCGCCGCGAAGCTCGTTCCGCCCGACCTCGCGCGCTGGCCCCGCGTGCAGTGGACGCCGGCCCCAACCGCGCGGCGCGTCGACCTCGATCACCTGACCCCCGCCGAAGTGGCGACCTGGAAACCGGGCGAAACGCTGCTCCTCTCCGGAAAGATGCTGACCGGGCGCGATGCCGCGCACAAGCGGATCGCCGACCTGTTCGCCAAGGGTGAAGCGCTGCCGCCAGGCGTCGATTTCACCAACCGGGTGATCTATTACGTCGGCCCGGTGGATCCGGTGCGCGACGAGGTCGTCGGCCCGGCCGGCCCGACGACGGCGACGCGAATGGACAAGTTCACCGAGATGATGCTGGCGAAGACCGGGCTCATCGCCATGATCGGCAAGGCGGAACGCGGCCCCGTGGCGATCGAGGCCATCCGGAAGCATCGCGCCGCCTACCTGATGGCCGTCGGCGGCGCCGCGTATCTCGTGTCGAAGGCGATCAGGAGTGCGCGCGTCGTCGCGTTCGACGATCTCGGCATGGAGGCGATCTACGAATTCGACGTCGCGGACATGCCCGTGACCGTCGCCGTCGACGCGAGCGGCACCTCCGTGCACCAGACCGGTCCGCGCGAGTGGCAGCAGCGCATCGGCAAGATTCCGCTGGCGGTCGCCTGAGCCGCGCCGGCAGTCGGATGGGTCCGCCGACGGTATGGCTTCCGCGCCCGGCATGAAGCTCTTCGGCAAGCATGGGACGCCGCTGGCGACGGACTCGGGGTCGTCGCTCAACCTGCCGCCCGTGCGCATGGGGCTGCTGGGCAAGCTCAATCTGCTGACGATCGGGCTCATCTTCCTCACGGCGATCGCCACCACCGGCTTCTACCTCTGGCAGCAGTGGCGCGACGAGTCCGGCGAGCTCCGCCGCAGGGGATCGACCTCGCTCGCGATGCTGGCCGAGCTTTCCGAGTTCGGGCTGTACACCGGCAACACGGCGTACCTGGACGCGATCCTCGACAGCCTGCCGGGCGAAGGCGACATCGCCTACGCGGTCGTCGTCGACGCCCGGCACGAGCCCGTCGTCGCGCGGCTGATCGGGCACGCGCTCGGCACGTCGGGACTGCCGCCGCTCCCCGCCGACGCGCGGCTGCCGGCGGCGGGCACGGTCACGGCGGTCGACCTCGCGTTCCGCGGCCAGCGGTACCTCGAGCTGATCGCGCCCGTCGGCGGCACGCGGACCTTCGCTGCGATGGGTATCGTCCAGGCCCCCCCGGAATCGGAGGCGGCGACAGGCGGGGCGGTCGCCTCGGCCCCGGCGGCGCCCATCGGCCACGTCCGGCTCGGGATGACGTTCGAGCGGCAGCAGCAGCAGTTCCGGAAGTACCTCGTCGGCGCGATGTCCGTCGTCGCGCTGCTCATCGCGCTGACGATCGGCGCGACGTTCCTGCTCACCCGCGGCCTCGTCGCGCCGATGCACCGGCTGATGCGCGCGGCGCGCGCCGTGGGAGCCGGCAAGCTCGATGTCCACGTGCCGGCAAGCTCGTCGGACGAGATGGGCCTGCTCACGCACACGTTCAACCACATGACGCAGCGGCTGTCGGAATCGCAGGCGGAGGTCGAGAACTACCAGCGCACGCTCGAGGACAAGGTCGCGCAGCGAACGCAGGAGCTGGAGATCGCCACCGCGCACGCGTACAAGCTCGCGCAGCACGACATCCTGACCGGGCTCCCGAACCGGGCACTCCTGAACGAGCGGCTCAAGCAGATCCTGGCGCAGTCGCAGCGCAACGGCACGCACGTGGCCTGCCTCTTCCTCGACTTCGACCATTTCAAGCGGATCAACGACACGCTCGGTCACGATTCCGGCGACCAGCTGCTGCAGTCGGTCGCCCAGCGGCTGACCGACGCCGTGCGCGAATCGGACACGGTCGCGCGCCTCGGCGGGGACGAGTTCGTCGTGATCCTGCCGGGACTCGACCCGGCGCACGCGACGTTCGAGACGATGACGGTGCTGGCACGGATCCGCGAATCGTTCCTGGAGCCGTTCCGGCTCGCGGACCAGACACCGACGCTGACCTGCTCGATCGGAGTCTCGATGTACCCGCTCGACGCGAACGACAACGTCACCCTGATCAAGCAGGCGGACACCGCGATGTACGCGGCCAAGGAGGTCGGCCGCAACGCGTATCGCTTCTACACCGCCGACATGAACGCGCGCGTGCAGGCGAGGCTGCAGCTCGAGACCGACATGCGGCGCGGCCTGCTGCGCAACGAGTTCTTCCTCGCCTACCAGCCGCAGATCGACATGCAGACCGGCCGGCCCAGCGCGGTCGAGGCGCTCCTGCGCTGGCGCGATCCGGAGCGCGGTGTGATCGCGCCGGCGGACTTCATCCCGATCGCCGAGGAGTCCGGGATGATCCAGGCGCTCGGAGCACGCGTGCTCCGCGACGCGTGCCGGCAGGTGGCGCAGTGGCACCGGCAGGGCATGACGCTGCGCCTTTCCGTCAATCTCTCGGTGCAGCAGCTGCAGCACGACAGCTGCCTCGCGATCGTCGAGGAGGCGCTCTCCGCGAGCGGGCTGCCGCCGCGGTACCTGGACCTCGAGATCACCGAGAGCGTCATCATCACGCACCCGGAGAAGGCGCTCGCCACGCTCGCGAAGCTGAAGGAGCGCGGCGTGTCGATCACGGTCGACGATTTCGGGACCGGCTATTCGAGCCTGTCCTACCTCGCGCGGCTGCCGATCCACGCGGTGAAGATCGATCAGCGCTTCGTCCACGGTCTCGAGCACAACCGCAACGACGTGGCGATCACGCAGGCGATCATCGCGCTGTCGCATTCGCTCGGGCTCAAAGTGATCGCCGAGGGCGTCGAGAGCGCCGCGCAGTTCGACTTCCTCAAGCACCACGGCTGCGAGACCGCGCAGGGGTACATGATCGCGCGCCCCCTCGAGGCGGCGGAATTCGTCGCCTGGTGGAAGGCGCAGGACGAAGCGCGGGGCGTCGTCGCGCAGCCGACGGCACCGGAAGCGCAGCTGTCGGTGGCCGAGCCGGATGCGTAGCAATCCGCCCGGTCGACCGAACCGGCGCGGCGCGAATCGTCACGCGGCCGGCCCGGAAGCCGGCCAAGCGATGCGTCAGGTAACCGGCGCCAGATCCTCCGGCGTATCGACGTCGCGGAGCACGCCCGGATCGTCGACGTCGATGCGCACGAGGCTGTCGCGGTGCGCGTCGACGACCGTCTTCGCGCCCTCCTCACCGGCGAGCTCCGCGAGCGCGGGGTAGCACGCCGCGGAGAATCCGACCGGATGCCCGCGCCGACCGCGGTGGAACGGCGCGGCGACGGGCGCTCCCTGCGCCACCGCCGCCGCGACGCGGGCGATCGTCGACGGCAGGATCCACGGCATGTCGGCAAGCGCGATCACCCAGCCCGCGGCGCCCTCCGTCGCGCGGACCCCGCAGGCGATGCTCGCGCCCATGCCCTCGTCGGCACGTGGGCAGCGGACGATGCGCGCACCGGCCGCCCCGAGCGCCGAGGCGAGCGCGGCGTCCCCGGGGCGCACGACGGCGCTCACTCGCGGCAGCGCCAGGAGCAGCCGCCGGCACGCGGCCGCGCCGACACACTCGCCGCCGAAACCGGGGCCGGACGCGAGCAGCGCGAGCAGCTTGTCGCCGCCGAAACGCTCGCCGCGTCCCGCCGCCAGCAGCAGGCCGACCATGCGGGGCGCCGGCTGCGCCAACGGGATCAGCTCTTCACGACCTCCCACTTGCCGTTCTTGACCTGGAAGATCGTCAGCAGTCCGTGCGTCAGGTCACCGTGCGCGTCGAAGGAAATGTCCGCGGTGACGCCCTTGTAATTGATCTTCGCCAGCACGGGCAGATACTTCGCGGGGTCCGCCGAATTCGCCGCCTTCATCGCCGCGGCGATCGCCATCACGCCGTCGTAGAAATAGGGGGCGTAGAGGCCGATGTCCTGCCCGAACCGCGCCTTGTACTTGTCGGCAAATGCCTTGCCACCCGGCCGTGAATCGAGCGCGGCCCCCGGCGTCGAGGCAATGGCCCCCTCGGCGGCAGGACCGGCCAGCTCGATGAACTTGGCGGAGTTCATGGTCTCGCCGCCCATCAGCTTGATGTTCATGCCGAGCTGCTTCATCTGCTTCGCCATCGGGGCGGCCTGCTGGTCGTAGCCGCCGAAGAAGATGGCCTCCGGATTCGCCCCCTTGATGGTCGTGAGCACGGCCGCGAAGTCGACCGCCTTGTCGTTGGTGTGCTCGTGCTTCACCACCTGTCCGCCCGAGGCCTTCACCGCCTTCGCGAATTCGTCGGCCAGACCCTGCCCGTACGCGGTGGCGTCGTCGATCACCGCCAGCCGCTTGAGCTTGAGCGTCTTCACCGCGTATTCGCCGAGCGCCTTCCCCTGCTTGCCGTCGTCGGCCATCAACCGGAAGGCGGTCTTGTAGCCCTGCTGCGTGTACTTGACGTTGGTCGACACCGACAGCTGCGGGATGCCGGCGCCGGCGTAGAGCGACGACGCGGGAATGGTCACGCCGGAATTGAAGTGGCCGACGACGCCGTTCACCTTGGCGTCGATGAATTTCTGCGCGACCAGCGGGCCCATCTTCGGGTCGGCCTGGTCGTCTTCGGCCATCAGCTCGAACTTGACGGCCTTCCCGCCAATCTTGACGCCCTGCGCGTTCAGCTCGTCGATCGCCATCTGCGCGCCGTTCTGGTTGTCCTTGCCGTAGTTCGCCTGTCCGCCCGTCAACGGCGACGCGAACCCGATCTTCACGATGTCCTGCGCGTGCAGCGGTGCCGCCGACAGCGCAGCCGCCGCACCGAGGGCCGCGCCCAGCCGCGTGATGCCAGAAAATAGATTCATCGATTTCTCCCTGTTTGCCTGTCTGCATCAGGCGATTAACGGCGCCCCTTACCGCGGGCGCCCGTCCGCAGAGGCAGTCTATACTTTTCCGCCGTGAGGCCGCCATTCCCGCCGGGTCCGGACCCGTCTGCGGCGCCCTTCCGCCGCAACCGTCACGGCCCGAAGAAATCGCGCACCTTGTCCATGAACGATTTCGCCCGCGGATTGTGCGCCCCCGGATCCCGGTCGCTGATCGCCTCGAATTCGCGCAGGATCTCCTTCTGCCGCGCGGTCAGCTTGACCGGGGTCTCCACCGCGACGTGGCAATAGAGGTCGCCGGTGACCGACCCGCGTACGGGCCGGATGCCCTTGTTCCGCAGCCGGAAGACCTGCCCGGTCTGCGTCTCCGCGGGAACCTTGATCTTCGCGTGGCCGTCGAGCGTCGGGATCTCGATCTCGCCGCCCAGCGCCGCGACGGCGAAGCTGATCGGCATCTCGCAGTGCAGGTCCGCGCCCTCGCGCTGGAACACGGAGTGCGGCTTCAGGTTGACGACGACGTAGAGATCCCCCGGCGGCCCGCCGTTCATTCCCGCCTCGCCCTCGCCGGAGAGCCGTATGCGGTCGTCCTGGTCGACACCCGCGGGAATCTTGACCGAGAGCGTCTTGTGCTTCTTCTGGCGGCCCGCGCCGTGACACGCGGCGCAGGGGTCGGCGATCACCTTGCCGGTGCCGTGGCACGTCGGACAGGTCTGCTGGATCGAGAAGAACCCCTGCGACACCCGCACTTCGCCGCGCCCGTGGCACGACGGGCACTGCTTCGGCTGCGTCCCGGGCTTCGCGCCGCTGCCGTGGCACGTGTCGCACGCCTCCAGCGTCGGAATGCGGATCTTGGCTTCGGTGCCGCGCGCGGCGTCCTCCAGCGCGAGCTCGAGGTTGTAGCGCAGGTCGGCGCCGCGATAGACGCCGTTGCCGCGCCCGCCGCGCTGCGCGCCGAAGATCTCGCCGAAGATGTCGCCGAACGCGTCGGCGAATCCGCCGAAGCCCTCGGGCCCGCCGCCGCGCGCGCCGGCCGCGCCGAAGCCTGCCGACGGATCGACGCCGGCGTGGCCGAACTGGTCGTAGGCCGCGCGCTTCCTGCTGTCGGAGAGCACCTCGTAGGCTTCCTTCGCCTCCTTGAATTTCTCCTCGGTGCCCTTGTCGTCTGGATTGCGATCGGGATGATGCTTCATCGCGAGCTTCCGGTAGGCCTTCTTGATGTCCTCCTCGGAGGCATCGCGGTTGACGCCCAGCACCGTGTAGTAGTCGCGCTTCGCCATCAATCTCTCTCGTGTTCCCCGGCGGCCGGCGACCGCGGGCCGCCCGCCTCGACGCGCGCAGCCGGACCGGGCGTCGCCGCGAGGCGCTCGCCCGGATCCGGCCGCACGTTCCGCCGCGCGGGCAGCCGCCCGCGACGACGGATCACTTCTTCTCGTTGACCTCCGTGTACTCGGCGTCGACGACCTTCTCGTCCCGTTTGGCGTCGCCGCCGCCGGCGCCGGCGCCGCCGGAAGCGGCCTGCTGCTTGGCCTGCGCGTCGGCATACATCGCCTCGCCCAGCTTCTGCGCGGCCTTGCCGAGCGCCTCGGCCTTCGCCTCGAGCGCCTCCTTGCCGGCGTCCTTCTGCTTGACGAGATCCTCGGCCTCCTTCACCGCGGCCTCGATCTTCGCCTTCTCGTCGGCGCCGATCTTCTCGCCGTACTCGGCGATCGACTTCTTCACGCTGTGCACCAGCGCGTCGAGCCCGTTCCTCGCCTGAACCACCTCGACCTGCTTGCGGTCGTCCTCGGCATGCGCCTCGGCATCCTTCATCATCCGCTGGATCTCGTCATCGGTGAGCCCGGAGCTCGCCTGGATCCTGATCTTGTTCTCCTTGCCGGTTGCCTTGTCCTTCGCCGACACGTGGAGGATGCCGTTGGCGTCGATGTCGAAGGTGACCTCGATCTGCGGCATCCCGCGGGGCGCCGGCGGGATGCCCTCGAGGTTGAACTGGCCGAGGCTCTTGTTCCCGGTCGCGACGTCGCGCTCGCCCTGCAGCACGTGGATCGTCACCGCGCCCTGGTTGTCGTCGGCCGTGGAGAACACCTGCTGCGCCTTGGTCGGGATGGTCGTGTTCTTCTGGATGAGCTTCGTCATCACGCCGCCGAGCGTCTCGATGCCGAGCGACAGCGGCGTCACGTCGAGCAGCAGGACGTCCTTGACCTCCCCCTTCAGCACGCCGCCCTGGATCGCCGCGCCGACGGCGACGGCTTCGTCCGGGTTCACGTCCTTCCGCGGCTCCTTGCCGAAGAACTCCTTGACCTTCTCCTGCACCTTCGGCATTCGCGTCATGCCGCCGACCAGGATCACGTCGCCGATGTCCGACAGCTTGACCCCTGCGTCCTTGATCGCGATGCGGCAGGGCTCGATCGTGCGCTCGATCAGGTCCTCGACCAGCGACTCGAACTTCGCGCGCGTGATCTTCATCGTCAGGTGCTTCGGGCCTGACTTGTCCGCAGTGATGTAGGGCAGGTTGATCTCGGTCTGCTGCGACGACGAAAGCTCGATCTTCGCCTTCTCGGCCGATTCCTTGAGCCGCTGCAGCGCGAGCACGTCGTTCTTGAGGTCGACGCCCTGATCCTTCTTGAATTCGGTGACGATGTAGTCGATCACCCGCTGGTCGAAGTCCTCGCCGCCCAGGAACGTGTCGCCGTTGGTCGAGAGGACCTCGAACTGGTGCTCCTTCTCGATCTCCGCGATCTCGATGATCGAGATGTCGAACGTGCCGCCGCCCAAGTCGTAGACGGCGATCTTGCGGTCGCCTTCCCTCTTGTCCATGCCGAACGCGAGCGCCGCCGCCGTCGGCTCGTTGATGATCCGCTTGACCTCGAGCCCCGCGATCTTGCCGGCGTCCTTCGTGGCCTGGCGCTGCGAGTCGTTGAAGTACGCCGGCACGGTGATCACCGCCTCGGTGACTTCCTCGCCGAGATAGTCCTCGGCGGTCTTCTTCATCTTGCGCAGCACTTCCGCGGAGACCTGCGACGGCGCGATCTTCTTGCCGCGCACCTCGACCCACGCGTCGCCGTTGTCGTGCTTGACGATCCGGTAGGGCATCAGATCGATGTCCTTCTGCACCTCCTTTTCCTCGAAGCGCCGGCCGATCAGCCGCTTGACCGCGAACAGCGTGTTCTTGGCGTTGGTGACGGCCTGCCGCTTCGCCGACGCGCCGCAGAGTATTTCCCCGTCGTCCTGGTACGCGACGACGGAGGGCGTCGTGCGCGCGCCTTCCGAGTTCTCGATCACCTTGGGCTGTCCGCCTTCCATGATCGCGACGCAGCTGTTGGTGGTGCCGAGGTCGATGCCGATGATCTTGCCCATGTTTCGCCTACCTCCGGGTGCCGAAATGTTTACGTACTGGGAAAATGGGGGAGAGCGACCGTCGAATCAAGCGTCGGAATCCCGGGGTTTCGCCACGGCCACCATCGCCGGCCGCAGCACCCTGTCGTTGAGCAGGTAGCCTTTCTGGAACACCTGCACGACGCTGTGGGCCGGCTCCGGGGCGTCGACCATCGCCATCGCCTGGTGCCGGTGCGGATCGAATTTCCGTCCTGCCGCCTCGATTTCGACGATCTGTGCCCTTTCGAACGCGGATGCGAGCTGCTTCAGCGTGAGCTCGACCCCTGCACGCAGGGCCTCGACCGGCGCGTTGCCGACCGCGAGCGAGGACTCGAGGGCGTCCTTGACCGGCAGGAGTTCGCCGGCGAAACGCTCGATCGCGTACTTGTGCGCGCGCGCGACGTCGACGGCGGCCTGCTTGCGAAGGTTCTCGACATCGGCGCGTGCCCGCAGCCAGGCGTCCCGCAATTCGGCGGCTTCGTCCTCGACCTTCTTCAGCAGCGCCACCATGTCCGGCGCGGGGTCCGCGGGGAGCGGCCCGGGAACGGATTCCAGGCCGGACGCACCGACCGCGACCGGTCCGGCCGCGTCTGCGGCTGTCGTCGGGATCGCGGAGCTGGCGGGATTCTGTGGGGCGGACATCGCGACTCCATCGGGTTCTTTGCCAGTGGGGTTTCTGTGGAACCCCGATCGATAATGGGGGCGTCGCCCCTCGTTTCAACCGCTTTCGCCCATGCTGGTGCCGCCCCGGTCCCCCGACGGGGAAGCACCCAACAAAACAATGTCTTACCGGACAGCCGCGCGAGTCACTGCCGGGCGCCGAGCGTCTTCGCCCGCAGCTGCGTCATTTGGCGCGCAGCCGCGTCAGGCGGCGGGGCGAGCCAGCCGCGGAGGTTCGAGACAACGAGGTCGACGAGCGCCGCGATCCACAGCGGATGCTCGTTCAGACAGGGAATCGCATGGAACTCCCGCCCACCGGCGCCGAGGAAAGCCTGCTTCACTTCGATACCGATCTCCTCGAGCGTTTCGAGGCAGTCGGCGACGAAGCCGGGACAGGCGACGTCGACGCGCCCGACCCCGTCCTTGGCGAGCCGGACCAGGGAGTCCTGCGTGTACGGCTTGAGCCACTCGGCGCGACCGAAGCGCGACTGGAACGTCACCAGGTATTGCGCCGGCTCGAGGCCCAGCTCGACGGCGAGAAGACGCGCGGTCTTGTGGCATTGGCAGTGGTAGGGATCGCCGAGGTCGAGCGAGCGCCGCGGCAGCCCGTGGAAGCTCATCACGAACCTGTCCGGGCGGCCGTGCCGGGTCCAGTAGTCGTTGACGGTGCGCGCCAGCGCGCGGACGTAGCCGGGATCGTCGTGAAAGCAGTCGATCGTCCGCAGGCCGGGCATCCGCCGCTCCCGCTGCGCGTGCGCGAAGACCGCGTCCAGCGCCGCCGCCGTCGCGCTCGCCGAGTACTGGGGAAACAGCGGCACGACGAGGATGCGCTCGCAGCCCGCCGCCTTGAGCCTGTCCATCGCATCGGCGATCGTCGGCTTGCCGTAGCGCATCGCGAGCTCGACTTGCGCCATGTCCGACGGCAGCCCCTCGTCCTTGAGCCGCTGCCCCAGGTAGCCCATCAGCAGCGTCTTCTGCTTGATGCCGTGCGCGAGCAGCGGCGAGCCTTCGCTCGTCCAGATCGCCGCGTATTTCTTCGCGGACCGCGAGGGCCGGATGCGCAGGATCACGCCATGCAGGATCGGCAGCCACAGGACACGCGGAATCTCGACGACACGGCGGTCGGACAGGAACTCGGCGAGATACCTGCGGACCGCCGACGGCGTCGGCGCGTCGGGCGTGCCGAGATTGACCAGCAGGACGCCGATCCGCACCTGCCGGTCGTGCCTGAACGGCGGCTCGGGCAGGAAACCGCTCATGGGCCCGCCCTCCGCCCGGTCATGCCGGGTTCCTCGCGCGCCAGTCGGCCAGCGTCTCCGCCGCCTGCCCGCGCACCGCGCGCTGCGCCGGCGGCAGCCAGCCGAGCAGCATACCCTTGAGACCCAGCGCCTGCCGCATCCAGCGCCACAGGTCGAAGCGGTCATCGTGGCGCGCGATCAGCCCCTGCCGGAACACGAACGAGGCGTCGACGCGGTTCTCGACCAGGCGCCCGGTCGCCGAGTACGTGTAGGTCGCCACCCAGCGGGCGCGCCCCGCGGCAGAATCCGCCGCGATGTCCAAGGCGACCACGCGCAGGTCCTTGCCGCGCGCGCAAAGCATGCGCCACATCGCGGCGACTCCCGCGGCGTCCAGCCCGGGGAAGACCGGGTCGGAGAACGTCGCGTCCGGCGCATAGCAGGCGATCATCGACTCGGGATCCCGACGGGCCAGCGCCGCATAGAACCGTTCGATCAGCGCCGCGTTCGGATGAGACGCGCCGCCTTCCATCAGTCGTTCATCTGGTGGGTCAGCGCGTTGGACAGGAGCCTGGCGGTGATGTCGACGATGGGGATCACGCGCTCGTAGGCCATCCGCGTCGGCCCGATGACGCCCAGCGTGCCGATCACCCGGCCGTCGAGCTCATACGGCGCCGTGACCACGCTGCATTCGTCGAGAGGAACGAGACCCGATTCCCCTCCGATGTAGATCTGGACTCCCTCCGCGCGCTGCGAGACGTCGAGCAGGTGCAAGAGCGAGGTCTTCTGCTCGAACAGCTCGAACAGCCGCCGCAGCCGGTCCATGTTCGACGCCAGGTCCGACGCCGCCAGCAGGTTCTTCTCGCCGGTGACGACGAGCGCCTCGCCCTCGTTCAGCGCGGCGCCGCCCGCCTCGACCGCCGCGGTCATCAGCGCGACGATGTCCTCGCGCAGGGACTTGAGCTCCTCGGCGAGCAACGTTCGCAGGGAGCCGTAGGGCTGGCCCGCATAGTGCTGGTTGAAGAAGTTGGTCGCCTCGACCAGTTGCGTGTGCGTATAGGGCCGGTCCGTGTGGAGAATCCGGTTCTGCACGTCGCCCTCGGACGTCACGATGATAAGCAGCACCCGCCGCTCGGACAGGCGCATGAATTCGATGTGCCGGAAGCCGGTCTCCTCCCGCTTGGGCGTCATCACGACCCCGGCGAAGTGCGTGAGCTGCGAGAGCAGCGTCGCGGCGGCGTTGATGAGCTGCTGCGGACGGTCCGCCGTGAATTCCCCCTCGAGGCGACTGATCTCGACCTGCTCGAGCGGCTTCATGACCATCAGGCTGTCGACGAAGAAGCGGTAGCCCCTCGGCGTCGGGATGCGCCCGGCCGACGTGTGCGGGCTCGCGATGTACCCCAGCTCCTCGAGGTCCGCCATCACGTTGCGTATCGTCGCGGGCGAGAGCTCGAGTCCAGACTGCCTCGACAGCACGCGGGAGCCGACGGGCTGGCCCTCGACGATGTACCTCTCGACGAGCGACTTCAGCAGGTGTTGGGCGCGGGGATCCAGCATGGCAGCCATTTTACAGACGCCGGCGGCCAACCTGCTGCCGCCCGTGCGATTCCAGACCCTGGGGGGCCCACCGTCCCGGGGGATGGGCGCCGGCCGTCGAGGGCGCGGCGATTGCAACGCGCCGGCCGCCCGACGCCAGCCGCGGCGGGAACCGCAGCCCGTTCGTCCGCGCCACGGGGCTCCGTGTCCCGCCGGTCCGGCAGTGCCGCATCTCGGGACGGGAGTCATGCATCGGTCGGCTTTGGCCGCGGCAGCGCCTGTGATCTAATCGCGACGATGCCCCCCTCCTCCCCTGCCGCCGCTTCCCCCGCCCCGTTCCGCCGGGTGGCTCTGGTCGGCCGCCAGGCGAGCCCCGGCATCGCCGAGCCGCTGTCCCGGCTGGCCGCCTTCCTGAAGGCAAGCGGACACGACGTGGTGATCGAGGCCGACACCGCGCGATCCGCGCCGCTTTCCGGCTACCCATCGGCGTCGCCCGAGACGCTCGGCATGCACGCCGACGTCGCCATCGTCGTCGGCGGCGACGGCACGATGCTCTCCATCGCGCGTCGCCTCGCGCCGTTCAACGTGCCGCTGATCGGGATCAACCAGGGCCGACTCGGCTTCCTGACGGACATCCCGAGCCTGGGCATGGAACCCGCGCTCGCCGCCATGCTCGCCGGGCGCTACGCCGAGGAGCGGCGGACGCTGCTCGCCGCGGAGGTGCTGCGCGCCGACGGCGCGCGCGACGGCGCGTTCGCCCTGAACGACGTCGTCCTGAACCGCGGCGGCGGCGGCACGATGATCGAATGCGCGGTGGAGATCGACGGCCGTTTCGTCTACGCGATGCGGGCCGACGGGATCATCATCGCGACGCCGACCGGTTCGACCGCGTACGCGCTGTCGGCGGGCGGCCCGATCCTCGATCCGCAGGTGCCCGCCTTTGCCCTGGTGCCCGTCGCCCCGCACGCGCTCACGTACCGGCCGATCGCGGTCGCCGACACGGCGACGATCGCGCTCACGCTCGAGCGGGGCCGCGACGCCGCGCTGCACTGCGACGGCCAGGCCCATTTCGCGCTGACCGAGGGCGAACGCGTCACGGTGAAGCGGGCGCCGCACGCCGCGCGCTTCCTCCACCCGGAGGGCCACGACCACTTCGCGATGCTGCGCGAGAAGCTGCACTGGAGCGAGACGCCCGAGCGTCTCCGGAGGAAGTAGGCCCGATGCGGCCGCATTCGGCAGTCGGGAGTCGCTCGCCGAGCATAGATGGGGTCAGACTCGACTTTCCTGGCTAGGAGGATATTGATTGGCACGAACGTTTGAGGAAGATCGAGTCTGACCCCACTTATGCTCCGGCTGCTGTCCATCCGCAATTTCGTCGTCGTCGAGTCGCTCGATCTCGAGCTGGGAAGTGGCTTCTCGGTGCTCACCGGGGAGACGGGCGCGGGCAAGTCGATCCTGCTCGACGCGCTCGGATTGCTGCTGGGCGATCGCTTCGAACTGCGGCAGCTGAAGCCCGGCGCGGAGCGCGCCGAGCTCGCGGCAGCATTCGAGGTGGACGGCCACGACGGCGTCCGTGCCTGGCTCGCCGAGCAGGATCTCGCGGCGGACGACGGCTCACTGCTGCTGCGGCGGACGCTCGATGCGCAGGGGAGGAGCCGCGCCTGGATCAACGGCCGGCCGGCGACGCTCGCGCAGCTCAAGGATGTCGGCGAGCGGCTCGTCGACCTGCACGGCCAGCACGCACACCAGTCGCTCGTTGCCGCCGACGTGCAGCGCTCGCTCGTCGACGCCTTCGGCGGCTTCACGGCGCTTTGTCGCGAAACCGCCGCGGCGTGGCACGCGTGGCGAGCCGCCGCCGAACGGCGCGATGCCGCGGCGCAGGCGGCGCTGGCCTTCGCCGCCGAGCGCGAGCTTCTCGATGCGCGCCGGCGCGAGCTCGCGACGCTGGGGATCTCGGCCGACGAGTGGGCGGCGCTGTCGCGGGCGCAGTCACGGCTCGCGCACGCGGCTTCGCTCCTGGACGCGGCGACGGCCGGCGAGGATGCGCTCTCCGAGGGCGACGAGGCGCTCACCGGCCGGCTGTCCGCGCTGATCGCCAAGCTCGAGACTGCCGCGGTGCACGACCCCGCCCTCGCCGCGATCGTCGCGCTGCTCGAGCCTGCGCGGATCCAGATCGACGAAGCCGCGCGCACGCTGCGGGCGTACCGGCAGAAGCTCGACCTCGATCCGTCGGAGCTCGCCCGCGTCGAGGAGCGGCTGGCGGCGATCCACGACGTCGCCCGCAAGCACCGCGTCCGGCCCGAAGCGCTGCCGGGGCTGCTGGCCGAAACGGAGGCGCGCCTCGCCGCGCTCGCCGAATCGGCGGACGCCGACGCTCTGGCGAAGCGCGCGAACGAGGCGGAGGCCCGCTGTCGTCGGCTCGCGGGCGAGTTGTCGGCGAAGCGCGAATTCGCCGCGCACGAGCTCGAGGTCCGGGTGACGGAGGCGATGCAGCATCTCGCGATGGCGGGCGGGCGGCTCGAGATAGCACTCGAGCCCCTGGCCGCGCCCGGGAGCCACGGCGCCGAGCAGGTGGAATTCCGCGTCGCGAGCCACCCGAAACAGCCGCTGGGGCCGCTCGCCAAAGTCGCGTCCGGCGGCGAGCTGTCCCGGATCGCGCTCGCGATCCAGGTCGCTGCCAGCGAAATCGGCGAAGTCCCCACTCTCGTCTTCGACGAAGTCGACGCCGGCATCGGCGGGGCCGTCGCGGCGACGGTCGGCCGCCTGCTGCAGTCGCTGGGCGCGCGCCGGCAGGTGCTCTGCGTCACGCACCTGCCGCAGGTCGCCGCCTTTGCCGACACGCACTTCGGCGTGACCAAGAGAGGCGGCGCGGCGGCGGTGCGGGCCGAGGTGGAAGCGCTCGCGGGCGGGAACAGGATCGAGGAGCTCGCGCGGATGCTCGCCGGCAGCGCAATCACCGCGAAGACGCGCGCGCACGCCAGGGAACTGCTCGAGCAGCATCGACGCGCGGGTTAGCGTCGTCCCCGTTCCCGTTCACGCCTGGATTAGACGCGCGCCCGTTGCTGTTGACGCGCATGGGGGCCGACCGGACCGTGCCCTCCCCGGTCGCCGCGATCGGCGACGAGGCCCGGACTTCGATCACCCCGACTGCCGATGCCCCGCGACGGCGAATCTCCCGCAATGCCCGTCGGACGGACCGCGCGCCGCCTCGCCGCCGGCATCGCGCTGGCGCTCGCGGGCGCCGCCACACCGCTCGCGGGCGCGGCCACGATTGCCATCGACGCCGAACGCCGGGGCGACACGATCGATATCCACGCGAGCGCGCCGCTCAAGGCCGATGCCGAAACGGCGTGGCGGGTGCTGACCGCCTACGATCGATACCCGGAGTTCATTCCCGACCTGCGCACGAGCCGCGTCGTCGCCCGCCACGGCGCAATCGTCACCGTCGAGCAATCGGGCGACGCCCGGGTGTGGCTGCTGCCGGTGCCGCTCGACATCACGTTCGAAATCGTCGAGCTCCCGCCGAGCAGCCTGCGCTCACGCGCGGTGTCGGGCAGCCTGCGGGCGCTGGAAAGCAGCTACGAGCTGACGCCCGCAGCCCCCGGCATGCGGCTCGATTACGTGGGACACGTCGCGCCAGGATTCGAGCTCTTCGGCTCCATCGAACTGCAGGCCGTCAAGCAGAACGTCGCGCGCCAGTTCCAGGCGCTGGCCGACGAGATCGAGCGCCAGAGCGCCGCCGCGCCGGCGCGTTGACGGAGGATCAGACGCGCGGATGCCGTACCGCGGCCGCGCTGCGCGAAGCGAGCGCGACCTTCGACGACTTCGGCGTGCGTGAGGCGGTCGTCTTCGCCTTCCCGTGCTTCGGCGCCCCCTTCGCGCCGGCCGCGACGGGCATCGACTCCCCGGTCTCCAGCCAATGCCGGACGCGCTGCGCGTCACCGAGCCGGGTGTACTTCCCGGCCGAATCGAGCAGCACGATCACGAACGGCTTGCTCGCGATCGTGGCCAGCATGACCAGGCACTTGCCGGCTTCGCGGATGTAGCCGGTCTTCGAAAGGTGAATGTTCCAGTCCGAGCTCCCGACCAGGCGGTTCGTGTTGTTGAACCCGAGGAACTGGCCCGTCGGCTGCACCTCGACATAGTGGCTGGACGTCGTGCTGTAGTCGCGGATCTCCGGGTGCTGCGCGGCCGCGGCGACCAGCGTCGCCAGATCGTTCGCCGTCGAGACGTTCTGCGCGGAGAGGCCGGTCGGGTCGGCGAAGTGCGTGCGCGTCATGCCGAGTGAGGCCGCCTTGGCGTTCATCGCGGCGACGAACGCGGCCGCGCCGCCGGGGTAGGTGCGCGCCAGGCTCGAGGCAGCGCGATTCTCGGACGACATCAGCGCGAGCCGCAGCATCTCTCCCCGCGGCAGCATGGCGCCCATCCGCAGCCGCGAGCGCGTTCCCTTGAGGAAATCGAAGTCGTCGGTGTCTATCGCGATCGGCTCGTCGAGCGAAAGCCCGGCGTCGAGAGTGACGATCGCCGTCATCAGCTTGGTGAGCGAGGCGATCGGCGTGATGTCGTCGGCGCCCTTGGCGAACACGCGCTGGTTGTCGGACGTGTCGACCACGACGGCGTTCAGCGACGCCAGCCGGAGTCTGGCCGGGTCCAGCACCGCCGGCGCCTGCGCGCAGGCGGCGCCGGCCGCGAAGGTCGCGACTAGCCCCAAAAAAACAATAGTCAAGCGTCGGTTCATGAAGTCAGACCTTAAGATCAGCCGCTTTATAGCACGGCCTTTGGCGAATCGCCAATACCCCTCCGGACAAAGGGATTTGTCCGCTACAGCGCGCGCCGACGCTACGGCGCGACGGGCAGCCCCGGCTCGGGCGCCGTCCGGAGGGCTTCCCCCGCGTCCGCAGCGGCGCCGCCGCGCGGCGGCGACCGCGCGTCCCGGGCCGAGCCGGTCACGGCCTCCTCGCCCGCCTCGGTCTGCTGGAGCTGCCACATGCGCGCGTAGACGCCGCCCTGCGAGAGCAGCGCGCCGTGCGTTCCCCGCTCGACGACCCGGCCGTGGTCGAGAACGAGGATCTCGTCGGCGTCGACGATCGTGGACAGCCGGTGCGCAATGGTCAGCGTGGTCCGGTTCTGCGCGATGCGCTTCAACTCCGCCTGGATCGCCTTTTCCGATTTCGAGTCGAGCGCGGAGGTGGCCTCGTCGAAGATGAGGATCCGCGGCCCCTTCAGAACCGCGCGTGCGATCGCGACCCGCTGCTTCTCGCCGCCGGAGAGCTTGAGACCGCGCTCGCCGACGGGCGTGGCGTAACCCTCGGGCGTGCTCGCGATGAAGTCGTGGATCTGCGCGAGCTGTGCCGCCGCGACGATTTCGTCGTGCGACGCGCCGGGCCGCCCGTACGCGATGTTGTACTCGATGCTGTCGTTGAAGAGGACGGTGTCCTGCGGCACGATGCCGATCGCCGCGCGCAGGCTGTCCTGCTGCACCTGCCGGATGTCCTGGCCGTTCACCGTGATGCGCCCGCCGGTCACGTCGTAGAAGCGGAACAGCAGGCGCGAGAGCGTGCTCTTGCCCGCGCCCGACGGCCCGACGACGGCGACCGTCTTGCCGGCGGGGATCGTGAAGCTCACGTCGAACAGGATCTGCCGGTTCCCCTCGTAGCCGAAGTCGACGCGCTCGAAGCGGACCTCGCCGGCCCCGACGGCTAGCACCGGCGCGCCGGGCGCGTCCGCCACCTCGGTGTGCTCGCCGGTGAGCGCGAACATCCGCTCCATGTCGGCGAGCGCCTGCTTGACCTCGCGGTAGAGCACGCCGAGGAAATTGAGCGGGATGTAGATCTGGATCATGAACGCGTTCACGAGCACGAGGTCGCCGATCGTCATCGTGCCGGCGACGACCCCGACCGTCGCGCGCCACATGATGAGCGTCACCGCGACGGCGATAATGGCGCTCTGCGTGATGTTGAGGAGCGACAGCGACGTCTGGCTCCTGACCGCCGCCTTCTCCCAGCGCTGCATGCTCTCGTCGTAGCGGCGCGCCTCGAACTCCTCGTTGCCGAAGTACTTGACGGTCTCGTAGTTGAGCAGGCTGTCGATGGCCCGCGTGTTCGCCTTCGAATCGAGCTCGTTCATCTGCCGGCGGAAGTTCGTCCGCCAGTCGGTGATGAGGACCGTCGCGGCGATGTAGAGCGCCAGCGCCGACGCCGTGATGGCGATGAACGTCCAGTCGTAGCGCACGATGAGGATGGTCGAGACCAGCCCGATCTCCACCAGCGTGGGGAGGATCGAGAACAGCGTGAAGCTGATCAGGGTCGAAATGCCGCGCTGCCCGCGCTCGACGTCGCGCGTGAGCCCCCCGGTCTGGCGGGCGAGGTGGAAGCGCAGCGAGAGCGCGTGCAGGTGGCGGAACACCTCGAGCGCGATCGTGCGCACCGCGCGCTGCGTCACCTTGGCGAACAGGTATTCGCGCATCTCCGTGAAGGCCGTCGTCGACAGGCGCAGCAGCCCGTAGGCGGCGAGCAGCGCCAGTGGGACGGCTAGCGTGGCGGTCCTCGCGTCGAGGCCGTCGACGATCTGCTTCATCAGGATCGGGACGCCGACGTTCGCGAGCTTGGCCGCAACCAGCGCCACCAGCGCGACCACGACACGGCCCCGGTACGCCCAGACGTAGGGCAGCAGCGTGCCGATCACGCGCCAGTCGCCGCCCCGGGCGGGGCCCGGCAGGGGCAGCGAGGACGACGAGTGGTGACGCATGGGGAAGGGAATCGGCCGGGCTTCGGGGACGGCGACCGCGTCGCCGGCCGCGCAGTCGGCAGCAAGTGCGAGCGGACGCCAGTCTACCAAACCGGCCTGGCCGGCAACGCGCCGGTCAGTCGTCGCCCCGGTGCAGCGGCAGCCAGACCCGGGGCTTCCCCCGTTTCCCCCGGAACCATTCGTTCCCGCCGTAGCCCAGCAGCCCCATCCCGACGCGGACGATCCCGTACGCCATCCAGATCAGCGCCTTGTACGCCCGCGGCAGCAGCACCCAGTGCTGCGGCCGGACCCGCCGCGCGCCCTCGTCGATCATCACGCCGAGCTCGCCCCGCAGCTGGTCGCAGAAGTCCGGATCGCGCACCACGACGTTCGCCTCGCGCGCCATCAGCAGGCTGTACGGGTCGATGTTCGACGAGCCGACCGTCGCCCAGCGGTCGTCGATCACCGCGACCTTCGCGTGCAGGAACGACTGGTGGTACTCCTGGATCGTGATGCCGGCCGACAGCAGCTGCCCGTACAGCGCGCGCGTCGCGTAGTGCAGCAGCAGGTACTCGACGCGTCCCTGCAGGAGCAGCGTCACCCTGACACCGCGTTCGGCCGCCGCCATCAGCGCCCGGCGAAAGCCGATCCCGGGAAAGAAGTACGAATTCGCGATGATGATCTCGCGCTTCGCGGTCCGGATCGCGGCGAGGTACGCCCGTTCGATGTCGCGGCGGTGGCGCAGGTTGTCGCGGATGAGGAACCTGGCCGTCTGCGCGCCGGCCCTCTGCATGCGCCGCGGCGACGGGAACAGCGGCACCTCGTTGCGTTGGAACTGGACGAGCTCATTGATCGCCCACACCCGCTGCATCGTCCGCACGATCGGCACGAGCAGCGGACCCTCGATGCGCAGCGCGAAATCGACGCGCGGGGGCTTCTGCCCCGGCGTGTTGACGTCGTCGATGATGTTGATGCCGCCGACGAACGCGACCCGGCCGTCCACATGGCACAGCTTGCGGTGCAGCCGCCGCAGGCGGTGCGACCGGAACTGCCACGGCGCGACCTCGGGCCGGTACTTGAGCAGCGACACCCCGCCCTCGACGAGGAGCGCTTCCAGCGCCGCCGTCAGATAGTGCTTGGCGCCCCATCCGTCGACCAGCACCCGCACCCTGACGCCGCGTTTCGCGGCGCGCACGAGCGCCGCGGTCACGATGCGGCCGACGTCGTCGTCGGCGTAGATGTAGGTCTCGAGCCAGATCTCCCGCTCGGCGCGCTCGATCGCGAAGACCAGCGCGGGGAAGTACTCGCCGCCGCTGCGCAGCAGCATCACGCGGTTGCCCGGCAGGAACCGGTTTACCGGTGATTCCATGCGATGTCGAACGTCGCGGCCAGCGCCGCGTGGTCGGAGATCCGGCCCCACGGAAACGCGTAGTGGACGTGCGCGTCGACGATCGACAGCCCCCGCGCGTAGATCCGGTCGAGGCGGAACACCGGCATCACCGACGGAAACGTGCGCGCCGGCCTTCCGCGCACGGCCTCGAAGACCTCGACGACATTCAACTCCCGGACGAGCAGCCGGTTCGCCTTGTGCCGCCAGTCGTTGAAGTCCCCGGCGATGACGAGCGGCGCGTCCATGGGCACCGTCGCTCGGATCCGCTCGCACAGCGCGCGCAGCTGCCACTGGCGCCCCCGCTCGAACAGTCCGAGGTGCACGTTGATGCAGTGGAGGACCGGCCCCTGCTCGCCGAGCCTGATCGCGCAGTGGAGCAGACCGCGGCTCTCGAACGCGTGCGCCGAGATGTCCTGGTTCTCGTGCGCGACGATCGCGTACCGCGACAGCACCGCGTTGCCGTGGTGGCCGTGGTGCGAGATCGCGTTCTTTCCGTACGCGACCTCGTGCCAGACCGTGTCGGCGATGAACTCGTGCTGCGGCTTGACCGGCCAGTCGACGTGACGCGCGGCGTGCCCCTTGTGCACCCCCACGACTTCCTGCAGGAACAGGATGTCCGCGGAAAGGCCGTGCAGCCGCTCGCGCAGCTCGTGGATCACCATGCGCCGGTTGAGCTGGGTGAATCCCTTGTGGATGTTGTAGGTGGCGACGGTGAAGCGCATGGCGTAAACGGCGGGTCGACCAAATCTTAGCGGGTTCCGCCGCCGCGCGCGATCACGGGGATTCCGGCAGGCGGTAGTCCTTCAGCATCTCGCGCAGCTTCGTCTTCTGCAGCTTGCCCGTGGCCGTGTGCGGCAGCTCGTCGACGAACACCGCGTCGTCGGGCAGCCACCACTTCGCCACCTTGCCTTCGAGGAATTTGAGAAGGTCTTCGCGCGCCACCTCGTGCCCGGGCTTGCGCACGGCGACCAGCAACGGCCGCTCCTGCCATTTCGGGTGCGCGACGCCGATTACCGCGGCTTCCGCCACCGCCGGGTGGCCCATCGCCGCGTTCTCGATCTCGATCGACGAGATCCATTCGCCGCCCGACTTGATCACGTCCTTCGACCGGTCGGTGATCTGCATGTACCCGTCGGCATCGATCGTCGCGACGTCGCCGGTGTCGAAGAAGCCTTCGCTGTCGAGAACATCGCCACCTTCGCCCTTGAAATAGCCGGAGGTGATCCACGGCCCGCGCACCTTGAGGTGGCCGAAGGCCCTGCCGTCGTGCGGCAGCCGCCGGCCGTCGTCACCGGTGATCTTCAGCTCCACGCCGTACACCGCGCGCCCCTGCTTCGTCTGCAGGTCGAGCCGCCCCTGCAGGTCGCGGCCCCGGTGCTTCGGCAGCAGGTTGCAGACAGTGCCCAGCGGCGACATCTCGGTCATCCCCCACCCGTGGATGACGAAGGCGCCGAACCGGGTCTCGAACGTCTCGCTCATCGCGCGCGGTGCCGCGGAGCCGCCGATGAGCACGCGCTTTACCGCCAGCTCCTTCCGCGGATCGATGCCCGCAGCGTCGACGTGCTGGAACAGCGCCAGCCAAACCGTCGGCACGCCGAGCGCGAGGGTCACCTTCTCGTCGCGCATCAGCCCGTAGACGCTCCTGCCGTCGAGCGCCGGCCCCGGCAGGACGAGCTTCGCCCCGCACATCGCTCCCGCATAGACCATCCCCCACGCGTTGGCATGGAACATCGGGACGACGAGCAGCGCCGACTCGCCGGCCGAAAGCGCGATGCCGTCGACGGTGCACGCGGCGAACGAGTGGAGCACCGTCGACCGGTGCGTGTAGAGCACACCCTTCGGGTTGCCGGTCGTGCCCGACGTGTAGCAAAGCGACGACGCCGTGCGCTCGTCGAACACGGGCCATTCGAAACCCGCGTCCTGCGCGCCGACGAGGTCCTCGTAGCAGAGCAGGTTCGGCAGGTCGAGCGCCGGCATGTGCGCCCGATCCGACATCGCGACGAAGCCGCTGACCGACTTCAGCGAGGGGGCGAGCCTCTCGACGAGCGGCGCGAACGTCAGGTCGAAGAACAGGTAGCGGTCCTCCGCGTGGTTCGCGATGTAGGTGATCTGGTCCGGAAAGAGGCGCGGATTGATCGTGTGCAGCACGGCGCCCATGCCCGAGACACCGTAGTAGAGCTCCATGTGCCGGTACCCGTTCCACGCGAGCGTCGCGATGCGGTCACCCGGCGCGACCCCGAGCGCGCCCAGCGCGTTCGCGAGCTGCTTCGAGCGGCGATGCACGTCGGCGTACGTGCACCGGTGCACGGGGCCCTCGACCGTGCGCGAGACGATCTCCCCCCAAGGATGCAGCGCGTTGGCGTGATCGATGAGCGACGAGATGAGCAACGGCCGGTCCTGCATCAGTCCCTGCATAGCATTTCTCCCCGGCAAGCGTCGCCAAAGCGACGGAACGAATTTTCGAGAACCGGGATTATCGCCTCGAAACCTTGCCCGGGGTTGCGCCGGGACCAACAGTGGCGACGCCAGTTGACCGCGCACGTCCGACCCGAAATACTCCGGTCGGCACCGTCAATCCCGGGACTTCAGTCGTGCTCACCGTCATCCCCGTCTTCCGGACGGACCTGCGCGCGCCGCGGCGCGATCCGGCACCCGCCCCTGGTCCCGCCTGCACGCGCCTGCTGCGCCAGGTGCGGGCCGAGGACTTCCGCCGTGCGCGCATCCGCCGCGCATCCCGCATCGTCCACGGGGAGCGCGGCTGAATGCTCGCCGGACTGACGTGGCTGCTCGTGTTCCAGTGCCTTGGCGAGGCGCTGGTGCGCGTGCTCGGCCTGCCGGTGCCCGGCCCCGTCGCAGGGATGGTGCTGCTGTTCGCCGGGCTGCGCCTGCGCACTGCGATCCCGACGAATCTCGGCGCGGCGTCCACCGGACTGCTGCAGCACATGTCGCTGCTGTTCGTGCCGGCCGGCGTCGGCGTGATGCTGCACTTCGGCCGCGTCGCGGACGAATGGGTGGCAATCGTGGCGGCGATCGTCGTGAGCACGGTGCTGGCGATCGCCGCGACCGCGGTCGTGATGCGTGCGCTGGTCGGGCGCGAGACGGGGACCGGGGCAGCCGGCGGACCGGAGGAACCCACGCGCGAAGCGCCGGAGGATTGACGATGCAGGCGATGCCGTTCACCGATATCTGGGTCTATCTCGCCGGCACGCCGCTGCTCGGCCTCACGCTGACGCTCGTCGCCTACCAGGTCGGCTACCGGGTCTACGAACGCTCCGGCTTCCGCCCGCTGCTCAATCCGGTGCTGCTCGCGGTGATCGTCATCGTCGCCGTGCTCGCCCTCACGGGGACCGCCTATCGCACGTATTTCGACGGCGCGCAGTTCGTCCATTTCCTGCTGGGACCGGCGGTCGTCGCGCTGGCCGTGCCGCTCGCGCGCGAATGGGACAGCGTGAAGCGGCTCGCGCTGCCGATCGCGGGCGCGCTCGGCGCGGGATCGCTCACGGCGCTCGGGTGCGCGGTCGGAATCGCGTGGGGGCTGGGCGCATCGCCGGCGACGCTGCTGTCGCTCGCACCGAAGTCCGTGACGGCGCCCATCGCGATGGGCATCGCCGAGAAGATCGGCGGCCTGCCCGCGCTCGCCGCCGTGTTCGCGGTGACCACCGGCGTGACCGGCGCCGCGCTCGGGAAATACGTGCTCGACGGGTTGCGGATCACCGACTGGCGCGTGCGCGGCTTTGCCTTGGGGGTCGCAGCGCACGGCATAGGCACGGCGCGCGCGTTCCAGGTGAATCCGACCGCCGGCGCATTCGCGGGGCTCGCCTTCGGGCTGCACGGCGCCCTTGCCGCGCTCGCGTTTCCCGTCGTCTACACCGTGGCACGCCGCTGGATCGGCGGCTGATGCCCGCGGGCCCGCCGGATCCGCGCGCCCGAGCGCCGATGGCGCTGATTCCGGGATACGATCCGGTGCGCCCCGTCGGAGTCTGCCGGGTTGTGGAATTGGCCGA
>Ga0209048_10000741_pt1 | contig 34573 bp, 34 predicted proteins | sample FrelakmetCRP12CR_FD_187146 | JGI IMG/M metagenome (GOLD analysis project Ga0209048, IMG submission 187146) | Freshwater lake sediment microbial communities from the University of Notre Dame, USA, for methane emissions studies - CRP12 CR (SPAdes)... | ecosystem: Environmental > Aquatic >...
TCGATGATGTCCCCCTTGACCCGGAACCTGCCGGGCATCAGTTCCAGGTCGTTTCTCTCAAAAAGGATATCAAGAAGCCGGCTCATGATCTCATTTCTCAAGATCTTCTGGCCAACCGAGAGCTCAAACCCCATGTTCCGGAAGTTTTCGGGGTTGCCAAGGCCAAAGATACAGGAGACCGAAGCGACGATGATCACGTCGCGCCGGAACGAGAGCGATGCAGTGGCTGAGAGTCTGAGCATCTCGATCTTGGGATTGATGGCAGAGTCCTTCTCGATATACTGGTCCTTTGCAGGAATATAGGATTCTGGCTGGTAGTAATCGTAATAGGAGACAAAATATTCGACCCGGTTGTGCGGGAAAAAATCACAGAATTCCTGGTAGAGCTGGGCAGCTAGTGTCTTATTATGGGCGAGAACCAGCGTAGGCCGGTTCCCCGAGGCGATCACGTTTGCCATCGTGAATGTCTTACCCGAACCGGTAACGCCCAGCAGTGTCTGGTACTGGTAGTTGTTTTCCAGCCCATCGGTCAATTTTTTGATTGCCACCGGCTGTGAACCTGCCGGCGCGAACGTAGAGGCGAGCTGGAACTCTGTCATGTGCTTAGGATTTCGGACTGGTGTATTAAAAGTGATCGGGTTGTGACAGGAAAGTGTGGAGAATGGGGGTGGATTTATGTAATGTCTTTTCTCGCAACAAGTGAAAAAGGAATACCGGGAAGAAATCGGGAAGTATACATTTCTTTTTCATAACCTGTTCAATTATTTCGGTTTATAATGTCCCCATTTCTCCAGAGCTACTTTGAGTTCCTGTGCCTTCTTTGCTTTTTCTTCGAGCGTGACACCTTCCTGCCAGGCCTCTATTGCCTGCATGGTCGCCTGTGCCCCGGCACGGGTCCCCTTCGGGTGGCCGTGAATACCCCCGCTGACAAGCAGCACAAGTTCGGTACCATAAATGTTCAGCACATCGGGTACAAGCCCGGGGTGGAGCCCGCCAGACGAGACCGGAAATGCTGATTTGATCCTGCCCCAGTCCTGCTCAAGGAGCATCCCTTCCACGGCCGGGGTTTTTTTCTCCCGCAGCACATCAGCGAGGGCTATGGATTCCTTTTTTGATCCGGTCAGCTTGCCAACCGCCGTTCCCGTGTGAATCTGGGAAACGCCGATAAGTCGCATGAGTTTTGCGAGGAACTGCATGGTGATGCCATGCTTTTTGTTCCGGTCAAATGTTGCATGCATAGCCCGGTGTGCATGGATTGCAAGACCGAGATCGGAACAGTAGTCACGCATCGTCATGACACTTGCAGTCCCGGCGACGACTACATCAATCATCGCATAGTTCCATCCATATTCAGCCAGCATATCTGCCCTTTTTTTCATGGTTTCGGTATCAGCGGATATGTTGAGGAACGCGGATTTTTTCTCGCCCGTCTCTTTTTCTGCCTTATCCCTCAGTTTTGAGAGCTTTTCTACCCGGTCTTCAAACCGGTTGAACGGGGTCGACGTCAGGTTCTCGTCATCCTTGACAAAATCAAACCCCCCCATCCAGGTTTCGTAGCCGACTTCTGCATGTTCCTGTGCAGAAAATCCGATCTTGGGCTTGGGAACAGCGCCGGTCAGGGGCCGTTTACTGACTTTCATCATCTTCCGGATCCCGTCATTGCCAAAATGCGGACCTTTGAAATGGTGAAGATACGCCGTGGGAAGGGCAACATCGATCAACCGCAGGTTTCTCACTGCTTTCATACCAAAGATGTTCCCTGCAATCCCACTCATCAGCTGGACAGCGTTACCTTCCTCCCAGAGTGCAAGAGGATAGGCGATTTTTACCACATTTCCTTCGATGTCATATGCTTTTGCCTCGAGCTTTTTCATGCGGGGCGGCAGGGTGAAGAGAGTTGTCCATGTGCCCGTTGAACTTTCAGAGGCTATCCTTCCGGCTGCCTCTTTACTGCGGATCCCGGCAGCAGGTTCAAAATAAAACATGCAGATGAGGTCATCAGGTGCCGGGTTATAGTCCAGGTCGACAAATTCTTTGTACCAGTCTATTGTCATAGTTGTACCTGTATTATCAAAGGAACGGATAGTAAAAAATGTTCCCGGTACAGCCAGGAGATATGACACTGTATATAGCTCTGTAAAAATACTTAATAAATATCTGAACGCTCAACAGGAGTTTCACCCCCCGCCTTTGTGGTTTCCCTGAAATGTGATAACTACCGAACAGGTACTATGTCACTATTGTTCCATGCAAAGGGGCAGGAGGGAAGGAAAAGTCCTCTGCTTTATCATACGGGTAATCTTTTATTTGCCTGAAAAACAAGGAATTTAAAGAGCCCTTTTTTTAAAAAAATTCCGGAAAACGATCAGAAAACACAGATAGCAGTTACGATAATCGCCGCTGGATACTCAGGACATTGCACAGCCGGACAATTATAGTAGTCGTATGAGATTTTCCCGTCCTTTCTTAATCTTCTGGATAACCCCCCGCTGGTGGAGGTCGTTGAGTGTAGCGCTTACCGTTGATTTGGGCAGTCCCAGGTTTTTGACAATCTCTGACTGGTACTGCTCCCCTCCGCTTGTTTTTAGCAACTGGATAACCCTTTCTTCAAGGCTGAAAAGTTCCGTTTCGGATAATGTGACGGGCGGGTCATCAGCCTCAACGGGTTGGGGAGATCGTCTTTTTGCCAGAACCACATACAAGCCTCCCAGTAGGATTACGCACAGCAAACCTCCCAGCAGTACCGGCAGCCAGGGAAAGCCGGGTTTTTCAAAGACCAGTCGTGGCTCTCCTGCCCCGAATGAACGCTGGCCGTACCAGATAAGCCCGTCCCGCACCTGGTCAGGTGCAGGTTCTGCACCACTAACCGTATAACCGGAGGGATACCGGATGACGAGGGTATTGTCTTTTGCCAGATACAGCCCGCCGGCGAATGCATCCCCGATGGCAAGATCAGTTCCAGTTTTTGCAAAATTTTTCCAGCTGAACGAATAATACACAACCCCATACCTGCCCGTGGGGGTGGTCTGGATCACCGCATCACCGGCAAAATCAGTAATTTCCATGGGTCGGGACGTAGCTGCTGCTGCCTGTGCAGCAGAACGCTGCATCAGATCCTGGAACTGGGGAAGATAGGTTAAAGATACATTTTTTGTGTAGGAATCAAATGCCCTCACATCCTCATCGGATGCAAGAAGTGTCCGGTACTCCACATGCCAGTTCGCTGTACCATCTTCCTTGATCGTGATCGTGTAGGTGATTGAAGAGTCTGGAGGAACAGGTGCCGCATCTGCAATAACCGGAATACTCACCAGAAGCACTGCGATGATGATAACAATGCTCAAACGGGTTATATACTCCATGAATCACCAACCTGTTGATTATTTTTATGCAAGAGTATAAAAATTAGGTAGAGTTTTTCATTCATTTCCTACTCCCGTCGCGAAACGGGATGGTGAAGGGTAGTGCCACGGGGGATCTCCTGAATAATGGATGAAAAACGAGTGGGATTGCCTTTAAACTCCACTCAGGCATTTTTCAATAAATAATTAAAGCAGAACGTCTAGCTATTTGTTATTAGTAAGGGGTATATCCCTAGGCAAAATGCAGCAGGAAGAAGACACGCATAAAAAAAGGATCCCTAATCTCTCCTGGGTAAAAGCGTATCCATGGCAAGAAAGCAACCCCCGATTCGAAAAATGAAGAAAGATCCTCTACTTACCGGGCCGGGTGCATCTGAAAAACATTACCGTGGAATTTTTGAACACTCCGGTTTACCCACCATTATTTTTGAGAACGATTCGACCATTTCCCTGGCCAACGGTGCATTCCTGGAGCTGAGTGGTTACCGCCGGCAGGAAATCGTGGGAAAGAAAAAATGGATGGAGTTTGTTGCATCAGAAGATATCGATAAACTCACGAACTATCTCAACGAGAACATAAAAAAGAACCGGCAAGCAGCAGAACCGTATTCTTTTGGATTCGTTGACAAGAAAAAACGGAACCACGACGTTGTGCTCACCACAGGTGTAATCCCCAGGACGCATCAATTCATCTTTTCCCTGATGGAAATTACCGATGGGGAACGTTTTGAAGATTCATTTGGATACAATCACCAGCAGATGTCAGGAGTCATCTATAATATTCCTGAAGCTACGTTTGCAATCGACCGGCGCGGGAGGATTATTGCCTGGAACCGGGCAATTGAGGAGCTGACCGGGGAGTTGGGGGCTGATCTCCTTGAAAAGGGCAGCTTTGAATATGCCATTCCCTTTTTTAAAGATCGTCGGCCGATGATCATTGACCTGATTTTTGCATCAGACAATGAAATTGAGGATCATGGTTATACCGGAATACAGTGGACAGGAAATACCCTGTCTGCCGAAACAACGGTGATGATATCGAACGGGCAAGCCCAGGTTATTCGGGAAATTGCCTCACCAATTTTTAACAAGTCCGGGAAACTAGCCGGTGCGATAGAATCGATCACGGATATCACCAGGCTGAGACAACAGGATCTCGCACTGCGGGTTTCAGAGTCAAGATACAGGACCATCCTTGAAAATACTGCATCAGCAATAGCAATTATCGATGAGGATGAAACCCTCTCCTACATCAATCCGGAATTTGAAAAGATCATCGGTTATGTCAGGGACGAAATCGAAGGGAAGAAAAAACTAACGGAGTTTGTTGCTCCAAAAGACCAGGAACGGTTACAAAAGTACGAGCTTGAATGCCGGGTTAACCAGTTCAGGGGAACGGCAAACCATGAATTCCAGTTTATCCGCTTCGATGGGTATGTCCGCAACGGTTTCCTCACCATAACCCCGATTCCTGATACCAAAAAGATGATTGTATCGCTTATGGATATTACCAATAAAACCCGTGAAGAAGATGCACTTCAAAGGGCTAACACAAAACTGAATTCCTTTAACTATATCACCCGCCACGAAATTCTTAACCATTTAACCGTCGTCAAGGGCTATATTGAACTCTCAAGAGAAGGGATCCGCGACCCCCCCTTCCTGCTAACTTCACTGGATAAGGAGCTGGCTGCGGCAAACGCCATCCAGAACCTGATCACATTCACCCGGGATTACCAGAATATCGGGATCCAGCCCCCGGCGTGGTATAATCTCAGCAAAACAATCAAAACGGCGGCTGCCAGCGTGCGCATGGGATCGATTAAACTTTCGGTAGATATTGAGGGTGTAGAGATCTATGCAGATCACGTGTTTGAGAAGGTGTTTTTCTATTTGATCGATAATGCCGTCAGGTTTGGTAAGATCAGGAAGATCCGGTTCTTCTGTAAAGAGTCATTTGAGGAACTGCTGGTGATCTGCGAGGATGACGGGATCGGTATTTCTCCTGATAAAAAAGAGAAGATATTCAACCGCGAGCTTTTCCAGAATGCCGGGCTTGACATGTACCTGTCGCGGGAGATAATGTCGATTACCGGTATCTCCATCCGGGAGACCGGAACCTTTGGTAAGGGTGCACGTTTTGAAATCCGGGTGCCCGAAGGAGCGTACCGCTTCATCAGCCCCCATTAAAAAAGGAAGAGACCGGCCGAATCCCGCCTATATCTAATAACGGGTTATTTTTTTACCACAAGTTTGTGGCCGGACACATCAACTTTGTATGATTTAGGTTGCTCCAGTAAATCCAGTGCGTTGATCTTCATATCGATCAGTTCTGAATAATTGAACGAGTCATACTTCTTTTTTTCTTTTTCCATCCAGAAGACTACAATACCGTTCTCCATCTTTTTGCTGCCAACAATATCGTTCATACTTTCCGATCAGTAACACAGGCATATGAACGTATCGAATCAGGAGGAGAAGACAAAAAGAGAGGGAGGTGGTTGCTAAACACGGAGAGACTTTAAAAAAGAATGAAGGATTGGATATCGGGCAATTATTTTCCTTCCATATTATTATTCTATCACTTCCAATTATAGGACAGACACCATGGAGGACAGCAGTGTGACAGAGGATGGATCTAATCAACCGGAAAAAGAACAAGAAAAACCGGGATCTGGCGTACCGGAAAAAAAGACTTTGATTGTCGTGGGTATTGCGATTGTGCTATTAATAATCGCGGTCATTGCAGTGGTTATAATTATCCAGTCACCAGCGGGTAAGGGAACCGCCCAACCCGTGGTCATAAAAAATTTTACCCAGCCTGAAAAGGGTATATCTTCTGCACAAACCCAAAACGTCCAAAAAACGGTCCGCCAGACACGTGCCCAAACTATCATACAAACACCAACAATACAAAAAACCCCGGCACTACCGGTCGATTTTGTCCTCCAGCCGGGTGACCCGGCGAGCTGCGGACTGACCTGCCGCCAGCTGGACGCAACAATCACTAATACCGGGTATGAGACGGCCCACAATGTCTGTATAAACGTTGGTCTCCACAATAGCAGGAATGAGATTATTAACCTGAATGGTGAACCTTCCATAAACCGATGTATCGGTGACATCGCAGGGGGACAAAAGAAAACTGAACCGATTACCATCAATGCCGATTGTGGTGTATTTGCGACAAAATGTATCGGGGAGACGCTGACCTTACAAACCAGGGTAACGTCCTTGGAAAAAACTGTCCAGTTCCCGGATCAGCTGATCGCAGTATAACGTTCCGGTTATTCGGTTGTCTGCCCAGACCTGATTAGATACGTCATCTTCGCTCTGAGCGCAGGGGCGGCAAGGGAGGACAGGCACGGTCCCCTCCATCATCTTACCTGTGCTTTTTATTTCATCTCTTGATCAACGGAATTCTACAGATCCAAGAAAACACCGTGTAGATACCCCCTAATTCCTATAAAAAATACTGTGAATCCTGTTCTGACCAAACAAAAAGATGCTATTTATAATTAATGACGACTATTTCCTGATGAATGGTATCGATCAGGTTTGGTCCGGTAACAGTCGGCGGTGTAGTTCTCGACAACCACCTGCTTCTCGCTGCCGGGATTCTCGGGACTACGGGTTCGTCGCTTAAACGGATCCTCTCGTCAGGCGCCGGGGGTGTTGTGACCAAGTCGATTGGACCCTATCTAAAAGAGGGGCATGCGGGGCCCTGCCTTGTCGTGCTTGAAGACGGGCTCCTGAATGCCATGGGACTCCCCAACCCGTCAAAAGAATTTGTGGATGAGATCGCATGTCTGGTAAAAAAACCGGTTATCGCAAGTATCTTTGGTGGAAATCCTGCCGAGTTTGCCCTGGTCGCCAGCTGGTTTGAGGGTAGGGTTGCTGGTTTTGAATTGAACCTTTCCTGTCCGCATGCGGAAGGCTATGGCGCGGCAATCGGGACCGACCCGGCTCTTGTCGAAGCATGTACTCTGGCGGTCAGCGTTACTGGTATTCCCACATGGGTAAAACTCACCCCGAATGTGACTGATATCACCGCGATTGGAAAAGCGGCAGAACGTGGGGGAGCCAGCGCAATCGTTGCAATCAACACCGTCAAAGCGATGCGGATATCGACCGGGATGCAGCGCCCGGTACTAGGGAACCGGTATGGCGGCCTATCGGGAAGTGCCGTGTTCCCCATTGCAGTCCGCTGCGTGTACGAACTCTATGAAGCCTGCACCATACCCATTATCGGCTGCGGGGGAGTAGTTACCGCAGATAATGTGATCGAGATGATGATGGCCGGGGCAAGCGCAGTGGAGATTGGCAGTGCAGTCTATTACGACGTGAAAGTCTTTGAGACAATCAAGGCTGATCTCTACAGAAAAGATGGATTATCGCCAGAACAGATCATAGGGAGTGCCCATGAGTGACGGATTGTCTCTGCCCGTTTCGATCCTGCGGGTAAAAAAAGAGACGTCACTTATCCGTACATTCGTGTTCGACCGCTCGTTTCCGTTCTCTCCGGGGCAGTTTGTCATGGTCTGGATTCCCGGGGTTGATGAAATTCCGATGGCATTGTCATCAGAAAATACCATTACCGTACAAAAAGCAGGTGATGCAACCGCTGCCATGTTCGCACTGGATCCTGGGGAAAAACTGGGAATTCGTGGTCCTTTCGGCAACGGGTTTACCAAAGGAGAAAAAGTACTTGGAATTGCCGGGGGTGTTGGAGCCGCCCCCCTCCTCCCGCTTGCCCGGGCTGACTGTGTCATGACTCTTCTTCTGGGTGCCCGGACCGAGAATGAGCTCCTGTTTGTTGACCAGCTGGATGAGTGCACGGACGTATTGATTGCGACTGATGACGGAACACTGGGGATGAAAGGTTATGTACCTGCCCTCATGGATGACCTGAACCTTGGCGCGTACGACCGGATTGCGGTCTGTGGTCCTGAAGTGATGATGCGGGCGGTACTTACCAAAGTAGAGGAAAAAGGGATCGCCCATAAAACTGAATTCTCGTTGCACCGTTACATGAAATGCGGTGTAGGTGTCTGTGGTTCGTGCTGCATTGACCCGTCAGGGCTCCGGGTATGCCGGGATGGTCCGGTGTTCTCAGGAGATTTGCTCCTTAAAAGCGAATTTGGGCATTATATGCGGGATGCGAGCGGCAGTAAGAAGAACCTCTGACCGGATAACATAAATAATACCTCTTGACCGGTATATGAGTTCATTCCCCTTCTTGTTTGAACCGGTATGTGTCTTTGGGCACCCTGATTTCAATACATGCTCCTGAACCTGGCTCTCCCGTCTCACTAATAGAGATTCCTGTCATACTCAGAATCTCTGCAGCCAGGAAAAGGTCATAGCCTTTATTCCGGAAATAATCGCATTTAAAAATTCCCTCTTTTTCACTTGAAGGGACTCCTACACCGTCGTCCTGGCAGAAAATTATTAAACCTTCACTGGTTTCCTGTACAGAGAACCGGATTTTTGTCTCCTTTTGCCCATGGCGCAGTGCATTACCTACAATATTATGGAATACCTTTTCGAGTAACAAATCCGCAAATATCTCAAGCTTGTCCACGTCTTTTTCTATCTGGACACCTGCAAGATCAAGCTCTTCGGATGCACGTCTGATAATACTATCAACTGCCTGCCACTGAGGGGGGTTTAATCCAATGTCCTGGTAATCGCGGGCAAAACGGATCTGTTTCCGGATCGTGTGCGTACTCTGTTCGATCTTTTTAAGATGCTCAAGGAGGGTTGGATCTGTGACCATCTCCTCTGCAAGCGAGACATAGCTGACAATCGCATTGATCTGGTCGAGAATATCATGATGGGTTATGGAAGAGAGAGTGTTAAGTTTGCGGTTTGCGAGCTTAAGTGTTGCTTCAAAGCGTTTTCGTTCCAGGATCTCTGCCTTGAGTCCGTCATTAGCACGCATGAGCTCTTCGGACCGCTCTTTTACTTTTCTCTCAAGATCCTCCCGCGCTTTCTGGATGACCCGTTCTGCAAGTTTACGTTCAGTGATATCAATAGCAGAACAGATTACTCTATTGCCTGGAGAGAGGGATGCAGAAACAAGAAACTGGCGGATCAGACCCTGCCGTGTATGAAAGAGAAGTTCAATATCCCCGATCTCTGAATTCTTCTGGATATGGCTGATGAACGTATCCCTTTCATCAGGATCCTGGAATATGCTGCCGAGTTCTTTATCGATCAGGTCAAACCGGTTGTATCCCAGCATCTGAGCGCATTTCCCGTTCATTTCCTGAATGCGTAGTGTCGGGAGCGAAAAAGTGAATATTCCTGCCTGGGAGTTCTCGAAGATCTCCCGGTACTTTCTCTCTTCTGCTTTGAAACCTTCGGCAAACGAGGACGTGACAAAACCAATCGTCACGAAGATAACGAACCATGCGGTGGACACTGCGATAAGGCCCGGGTTGAAATTACTGAAAAAATAAACCAGCACGAGAAAAATTGTACTTATTGCCAGCGAGAAGACAACTCCCCTGTTTGGATAGAAATTCACAAAGAGGATAATGGGCAGGAAGTAGAGGAACGGAAAGACCTCATAAATGCCTTGAGCCAGGGAAAAGATCGTTGCGTAGATTGCAATTATGACGGATACGACGATTGCTGCATTCCAGAAAATCTGGTGCCTGAGGCTGACAGGAGTGATCATGTATCCTCCCTTTTTGGTTGCAGGGGATGTCCTGACAGAACCGTACTCTCGAACCGCCGGCATTCAATGATCTCTGCCCGCAGTTTTTCATTCATCCTTTCCAGGTCTGCTGTACGCTCTTTGACCTGGTGCTCCAGTTCATCGAGAGTTTTTATGATCTCCTCATCCACAATTTTACTTCTGGTAATATCGATGGCAGAACAGAGAATATGTCTCCTTGTAACCAGCATGGCGGAGATGATGAACCTCAAAACTGTACCATCCTGGCCACGGAAGCGTGCTTCGCGTTCGCCATGTTTGTGTTCTTGTTTTAATTCCTGCTTCACGTCAGTAACGAACTGTTTCTGTTCTTCCTTATCAGTCCAGATGACTGAGATCTCCTTACCAATAAGATCCTGTTTATCGTACTTCAGCCAACTGGCGCATTTGGAGTTGATCTCACGAATACGCAGATCTTTAAGGTCGAAACAGAAAATACCGTCCTGGGAATTGTCCAGAACCTTTCTGACCCGGGTCTGTTCTTCGCGGAGCCTGATTGCGTAGGATGATGCAACGACCCCGATGGCGATAAAAATTGCAAACCATGCCGTGGCAATAGCGATTAGGATCGGATCTGAATTCCCTAAAAGGTAAATAAGGCTGATATACATCAGGCCTATTCCCAGTGAGAAGAATACACCGCGTTCCGGGTAAAAATAGACGACGAGGATGATCGGCAGGATGTAGTGGAGAGGGAAGACATAAAAAATGCCGTTCAGGAGAGAAAAAATGGTAGTGAGGATGGCACCGATGGATGCGGCAGTGACGATGAACAGTCGTAGCACGTCCCTATTTTCAACAGATAAATGCTCCACTGACAGTCCCCTGCCAAATTCCCAGCCAAACGAAAGGATGGAATCTGGTATAGTAATAATTATTAATCTCATTCCATATATTTATATACTCTGTGGTAAGTTGCCACACAATCACAAAATCGATTATAAGATTTTTCGGATATGGTCTTGTATAGGTTATTCTGGTTCCGCGGTATTGATTCGTTTAAGGTCTTCAAGCTTGTTGATATTGGTGAATGTTCTGAGATCAGGGTCAATAATTTTTAACTCATCAACCGGGACGTACCGGGCAGAAAGACTCATGACCATTGCACGGAGCGATAGCGAATCATGACTTTCAAGATAGGTGAGAATAGCCGTCCTCCGGTAGACTGCATGAAGGGGTTCGAGCATATCAGGGTTCCAGCTGGGTATCACCGCATCATAATTGTCAATGGTGTCGAACAGGTGATCGATTACTGCCGGATTGATGCAGGGCATGTCACAGGCAGAGACAAAGATTAACTCTCCTTTGGCAGCAAGCGATCCGGCATGAAGGCCTCCTATCGGTCCGATCCCCTCGCGTATATCGGTAATGCATCGTATTCCTTTGATCTTATGGAACCGTTTGCACTGTTCAGGACTCCTGGCAACAAGGATAATCTCATCGACCACCTCCTGAAGCGAATCGACCAGGCGCTCGATAAAGGTCCTGCCCTGGTACGTAAAAAAATACTTCTCCTGCCCATTTGCGCGCCGTGCCTCCCCACCAACCAGTACAACTGCAGATCTCACTGCTGCGCCCCGTTCATACATGTGTTGCCTCTGCTGATACCATGTGGGTAGGAAAACCAATGAGATGCGACGAGCTGTGCGCGGCGCAGCATCACCTGTTCACCTTACGTAATTTTTTCTTTTCCATCGTAAGCAATGCCTCTTTGATATCGATGGATGGAGAGAATCCTCCGATATCATGAGCCGCCAGGATACGGTGACAGGGGATGACAAGGGGCGTGGGATTGTGTGCCATTGCCTGCCCGACCACGCGAGGGGATGTCCCGACTCTGCCCGCTATCTCCCCGTATGTTGATGTGGACCCATAAGGTACCTGTTGAACCATCCGGTATATCCTGCTGTATACGGTATCGTCTAATACCGCAATACTGTTAAGCGGCAGTAAACTGACCGCCTGTCCTGCACAATATTTCCTGATCAGGTCTGGCACTTCTCCTGGTATACCTGTTGATGCAAACCTGACCCGGTGAACGGTTGTGCCATTCCACCAGACCTGGACGAACCAGAGCCCGAACCGGCATGCACCTCCTACAATTTCCATCGTGAAATCATCTCCCGGAACCGTGCTGCATCGCACGCGATCATCTCTTTTTGGATCCATGCAGGGAGCGCAGTATATACCCTTTTTTCCAGGAACCTTTTCTCTCCCAGCACTAGTACACCCCGGTCTTCCGGTGTGCGCAGCACTCTTCCTAGTGCCTGGAGGGAGCGATTGATCGCCGGCAGCGTGTAGCAGAGAAATTCGCCCTCCCCACCGAACTTGTGCCGAAAATACTCGATCATCATCTTGCGCACTCGGTTAAATGGTGCAAGCGGCAGTCCGATTACCATTGCACCATTCAGCATTTCACCGCGATAATCAAGGCCTTCACTCCATTTTCCGCCACAGACTGCAAATAAGATCCCCGACTCGCCTTGTGCAGGCAGTGACAGGAAGGTAAAGAGTGCCGCACCGGCATCTGCAGCATCCCGTGGCTCGATAAAGATCTTCCTTCCCCGTATATGCGGGACGGTAAGACCTGCATACGTTTCGAGAATCTGGTAACTGGGAAAATAAATAGCACGGTTCCCTTTGAGTGAACAGAATGCTTTGATGTAATCCCCGATCCGTGCATTGTTCTCCTTGTTCTGTCGCATTGAGAATGCAGTTGTGATATCGTTTGCACAACAGACCAGACGGTTTTCCTTGGGGAACGCATTGGGCAGGGAAAGTGTTTTTACCGGAGTGTCGCCAAAGTAATAGCGGGCGAAGCTTTCTACGGGTGAAAGCGTACCCGAGATGAGGATACAGCAGGAATGCGCAGTGCAGATTTCCTGCAACGGTACAGCGGGATCGATGTTGCGCACTTCCAGGGTGATCCCCTCTGCCTCTTTCCGGTATATCGTAAGATAGGCAGGATCCGTTGCTGACTGCGAGAGCCGGAATAAGAATTCTGTCAGCCGCTCAATCGCCGTTTCGCGATACTCCCCTGCTTTCAGGTTCTTTTCCCGTATGGACTCGGCAAGTCCGATCAGGTCGTCAACGATCTCATCCATGTTCTTATAGAGAGATTCCCGCACTACCATCCGGTCAAAGATGGAAGGATCGAACCAGTCCTCCACCTCCCCGGAGTTTACCAGTCCACGGATAAACTCGGTGAGCCGGGGCAGGACATGCTGAACTGCATCCGCACCTTTGTGGCGTTTGCGCATACCGGAGAGCTCCCGGGATGCCTGTTCGAGGTCGCGTTCTTCCAACGTCACGCTCTCGATACTGGTTATCACGTCTCCACAGTTATGCGCCTCGTCAATGAGGAGTAAAATATCATGCGGTTCGACGCCGAGGCTGGCGTAAAGCTGCTCCCGTATGTCATGGTTAAAGAGATGGTGATAGTTAAGGATGACCACGTCCGTATTCCGGGCTGCGTGCATCATTAACTCGTACGGGCAGATATCCCCGCAGAATTCCTTCAGTTCCCGGGGGGTGACCGGGTGATCTATCACCCGGTCTGCTTTGGTGCGCAGTGCTGTCGAGGGTACCATCTTGACACCAACGGTTTCTGCCTGCACGAACATTTTACTGTTGATATAATATGGACAGATGAGCGGATGGTCCTGGTCCATGCGGTGGATCTGCTGGATAATGAACGGATCTTTTGACGGTATAAGCCCCCCTTTCTCCGCCCGTTCACGCATGAGCGATGAGGAAAATGCCTTCACCCCCTCACACCGGCGGTACACGTCCCCTTCACCGCCAAGCAGACACATGCTCGATTTCCCGATAAGATACACGGTTTTGAGTTTAGGTTGTTTTTTCCTCACCAGTTCGAGTTCTCGGATAAATGTCGTGAGCTGGCTGACCGTACGTACCGCTATTACAACCTTTCTCCCTTTTCGTTCAGCAAGAAGGGATGCGACTACACTCGACTTTCCGCTGCCGGTCGGGGCATCGATCATGGTGATTCCGCCTTCCCGTGCACACTGTGCTGCAACTTCAAGCATGTGACGCTGGCCCGGGCGGTATTCAGCATACGGGAAATAGGAGTCGATGGTATCCATTGGCATAGAGTTGGCGCTGAAGGGTTTTATGGGCGTCGGAAGAGTTGTATCATTTTTTCAAAGTCACCTTTAGATAAATTTTTTTAAGGCCCGTGTCTTCGTTTAAAAAAATGCAGTGTTTTTTATCACATTCCGAAACATTCAATCAATCCAAAATCCCAGCAGAGATTACCGAATATGAACCGCAGTCCGCGGAAGCGTATGCGATAAAGGAGATTCAACGTATGATCGACCAGTTACTCGAAGGAAATAAAAAATTTCGTGAAACGGTATTCAAACAGAATATTGATCATTACCAGGAACTCACGAAAGGACAGAGCCCACCTGTTCTCTGGATCGGGTGTTCGGATTCTCGCCTCCAGACCGGGCATATCACCCAGATGAAACCGGGACACCTGTTCATTCAGCGGAATATCGGTAATGTCGCCCCAATCCATGACTGGAATTTTGCTACGGTACTGGAGTACGCGATCAAGCATCTTAAGGTCAAGGACATCGTTATCTGCGGTCATTCCGATTGCGGTGCGATAAAAGCACTTGACAAGGAACTGGATGATGTCTACATCCCTCTCTGGCTGAATAACGCCATTGAGGCAAAAAACAGGGTAGATGGCAAAATTAAAAAACCCACCACGCCGGAAGAGTTCAAGAAGCGGTCACGGATGATTGAACAGGAGAATGTGCGGCTTCAGATTGAGCATCTCAAGACTTACCCCCTGATAAAAACCGCACTTAAGGAAAAATCAATCGAAGTTCATGGTCTGTATTACGATCTTGAAACCGGTGCCCTTACAAAAATTGCATAACTAAAATTCTTTTTCAATCTCTTTTTTTATCCGGTCCAGTGATATACGCCCGATACGGGTGATACGTCCATTGACAAGGATGATAGGGAGAGGGGGAAAATCTTTTTCAATTATTTTCTGAATATAATCGGGTGCACCATCATCGATAAACGTGAGTTTTAGTTCCACACGATCGCCATATTCATTTTTGAGAACTTTTGTTAATTCGTCAACTGCCGCATTCAGTTTTCCCGTCGGATAACATCCCGAGAGCCCGCAGGTGCGGTTCTCATCGCAGGGAAAGGGACAACACTCTGCATCTTTCAGTCCGACAACTTCAATCAGGACAGTACCTGCCATGCCAGTACTGTTGGTTAAGACGCTATTTGAGGGTTCGTCATTGAACACTCCCTCAGGGTGTGAAAAGAAAGATATGGGTATCCCGGTATGAAATAAAAATCACCTGTATGATGACGGAGGGGACAGTGCCTGTCCCCCCAGACCGCCCCTGCGCTGATCGCGATGATGACGTATTACCTGTTGTGTAGTGATCGTATCTGTGGGAAGCACAAAGCGGCGAGGGTGAAACTCCCGTGTGCGTTCATTTCCAAAGATCAAAAAAATGAATATCAGATAAAGCGTTCGAACCGCTCTTTTTTGACTTTGCAGATCGGGCAGATTCCCGGCGGCTGTTCACGGGCGCAGAGATACCCGCAGACAGTGCAACGCCAGACTGGCAATGGCAGGAATGGTACAGGGCCCTTTGAAAGGGGCTGCACCGGACTCTTTTTACCGCGCTCGGATCGAGGGGGACGTCGCTCAGGAACTGTATCAGCGTGCGTTTTTCCGCCCGCGATCGCTTCATTGACGTAGAGTGCACAATAACATGCACCAAATTCATCGAGATCAGGATCCCGGTAGTTGCAGGGGCAGATTATATCTAGGTCTTCTTCCCTTTTTCCCGAGGCAAGACGGCAGGGGCAGGTACGATACCCGTAACGCCGCTCATTTTTCAACAGTCCTTGTACGAGGTTTTTCGTAAAGGTAACGTCAGGGTTCAGGAAATAACCGCCACTCTCTGCCTCTTTTTTAATAAATACATATACCCGGTCAACTTCTTTTTCATCAACTCCTATTGTGGTCATCCTTTCAAAGCCTCCCGGATATCCTCTTCACGGAATCCTACAATACTTGTCTTATCGTTGATTACCAGGGTCGGGAACGAACCTTTAGGGTTCCATTTCTCCACCTCATTCATAGCATCGTCCTGCTCTTTTCCCTCGAGGAGATCAACATAGGTAAAGTCAAAGTCTACCCCGAGTGTTCGTAAAAATTCTTTTGTCCTGGCACACCACCCGCAGGTGCTGAGGGCATACAGCATGACTTTTCCCATCTTTTTCCCGTTTACATGTTCGACAACCATGAAAAAATCACCATATATCTTGTTCATGGAGATTGCTGTAAATACTATATAAAAATGGGGATGCGATACGGAGCATTCTGTGATGGTTTTTATCAGGTCGTGAAAAGGATGAAGAATGATTCAACGCTTCTTCATCATCACCGTTATATCTTCGAGGAGCGCCTGTAAGTCCTCCTCGTGCTCGACCTCCATCTGGAGGATGCCAAGAACAATGTTATAGGTGACCGGGTCTTTGTCTTTTGTCTTTTTTAAGAGGCTGTTGTAACTCTTGATGGCGCACTGCTCTCCTTTTATATTCTGTTCAAGCACTTTGATCACATAGGGATCATCCGGTGCATCATATCCACAGTTGGTGAGTTTATACCAGTCCTGGGGTTTGGTAACCGGTGTTCCTCCCAGCTGGATAATCCGCGTGGTGAGCAGGACCGCATGCCCGAGTTCTTCTGTTGCATGAAGTGTCAGTTCGGCAATAACTGCTTCTTTGTTGGGTCCACGGACAATCTTGGAGCCAATCCAGTACTGATAGTACGCGAGCCATTCATCAGAAAATGCCTTGTTGAGGAGCTTTACCAGATCCTCAACATTGGTATCCACAATCTTTCGTCCAAACGTTCCCATGGGTTTCACCCTCATTCTTGAGTCTTTGAAACACTTGAATATCAACACTTGACCTTTTTATGCGTATCCGTACTGACACCGGTAATAATAGATTTGGCAGACTTTTTGTATTACCCGGTTTGGATGAAGGAGAATCAGCCTGTAGAGCACGACGAAGATTTTTTTTACGATTTGAGATACTCCTGGTGCCTGCACTATCGTTAAGAACTATTCAGGCACACTATATTGGGAAATCATGAAGGCGGTTCTGGGTCTCGAAGACGGGCAATTCGTTGTTGGTGAGGGGTTTGGTGTTGAAGGGGAGTGTTCCGGTGAACTTGTGTTCAATACGCAGATGACCGGGTATATGGAATCCCTCACCGATCCGAGCTATTTCGGTCAGATCCTGATGTTCACCTTTCCCCTCATCGGCAATTATGGTGTTGACAGGCAGAATTTCCAGAACCCGCATATATGCGCTCTCGGTTGTATAACCAAAGAGATCTGTGAGAAACCCTCTGCCCAGCCTTCAATCCGATCCTTTTTTGAAGAGAACCGTCTCCTTGGCATGAGCGGTGTAGATACGCGGGCACTGACCATCAAGACCCGTGTTCATGGTACGATGCAGGCCGCTCTTGTTGTTGGAAGTGATGATGGAAATTATGCAATACAACTCGCCCGAAGGACCCCCTCGATTTCAGATATTGTTCCCATCCCGGAAGTCTCCTGTAAAGAGCCATATCAGGTGCCTGGTAGCGGAAAACGCATTGCGGTAATTGATCTGGGTATAAAAAAGAATATGATTACCAGCCTTGCAAAAAGGCATGGCAACCTTCATGTCTTTCCCTATGATGTCAATGCCGATCAGGTTCTTACCTGCAAACCCGATGCACTCTTTATCAGTAATGGGCCTGGTGATCCCAAACAGGCAACGGATGCGATTCGATGTATAAAGGATCTTCTTGGCCAGGTACCCATCTTCGGGATTTGCATGGGCAATCAGGTCTGTGCATTGGCACTCGGCGGAGACACCTACAAGCTTAAGTTCGGGCACCGGGGCGCCAACCAGCCGGTCCGGTTTAAAGACGGGAGGATCTTTATCACGACCCAGAACCACGGGTTTGCAGTGGATACGCATTCCCTGCCGGAGGGCTGCAGTGTTTCTTACACAAATGTGAACGACGGTACATTGGAAGGATTCGAAAATAAAGACCTCGACCTCACGACAGTCCAGTTCCACCCTGAAGCGCATGGTGGGCCCCGGGATACGGAAGCGCACTTCTTCGATGCCATGTTCAGGAGGATCTCCTGATGCCAAAAAGGGCTAATATTAAAAAGGTCCTCATGATCGGCTCAGGTCCGATTCAGATCGGGCAGGCTGCTGAATTCGATTTTTCGGGATCCCAGGCATGCAGGGCACTCCGTGAAGAGGGTATAAACGTCGTTTTAGTCAACTCAAATCCTGCAACAATCATGACAGACCCGGAGATGGCTGATGAAATCTATATCGAACCGCTCCGGGCAGATGTGATCGCAAAAATAATCGAGAAGGAAAAACCGGATGGCATCCTTTCCGGTATGGGTGGGCAGACTGGTCTTAACCTTACGGTTGAACTCGCCGAGATGGGGGCCCTTGAGGGTGTGGAGATCCTGGGCACACCGCTCGAAGCGATTTATAAAGGGGAAGATCGGGAGAAATTCCGTGATCTCATGACGGAGATCGGTGAACCTGTCCCCAGGAGTGTTATCATCAATTCGGTAAGCCAGATCGACGACGCAATTAAAACAATCGGGTTACCGGCGGTTGTACGCCCGGCATATACTCTGGGAGGAGCCGGTGGGGGGATAGGGAAGACGAAAGAGGAGTTGATCCGGATCATCGAACTCGGACTCGCCCGCTCGCGGATTAACCAGGTACTTATCGAAGAGAGTGTTCTGGGCTGGAAGGAGATCGAATTTGAGGTGATGCGAGATGCCGCTGATACCTGCATTATCGTCTGCGGAATGGAGAATGTGGACCCTATGGGTATCCATACCGGGGAAAGTGTTGTTGTTGCTCCGATCCTGACTCTGCGGGATGACGAGTTCCAGATGATGCGGAGTGCAGCGATTAAGATTATCCGTGCTCTGGATGTGCAGGGTGGCTGCAACGTACAATTCGCGTTTCGTGACGGGGATTACCGCGTCATTGAAGTAAATCCCCGTGTTTCACGGTCATCGGCACTCGCATCAAAAGCGACAGGGTATCCTATTGCGCGTGTTGCGGCGAAAATTGCAATCGGGTTACGTCTCGATGAGATTACCAACACCGTGACCGGCTGCACCCCCGCATCGTTTGAACCCACTATTGACTACATCGTTGCCAAAGTACCCCGCTGGCCTTTTGACAAGTTCAAGGGAGCGGACAGGACACTTTCCACATCCATGAAGAGCACGGGAGAAGTAATGGCGATCGGTCGGACGCTCGAGGAAGCCTTCATGAAGGCAAAACGCTCGATTGACACTGATGTCATCCCCCATACGAGCCCCAGCGAGATCCGTATGATCCTCTCCCGCCCCACTGACGAGCGTTTCCATTGTCTCTTTGATGCATTCCGTGAGGGATTCTCGATCGATGAGATTGAACAACTTACGTCGATCACTCCATTCTTTCTTGAGAAATTCAAAAACATAGTTGATTTAGAAAAGCAGCTCGTGGATCACCATGAACCCCGGGATATTCTCGCGGCAAAACGATACGGGTTTTCAAATGCGGACTTAATGAAGATCACCGGGCTTTCACGAAAACAGGTTGAAGACATGGCAGGTCTTCCCACGTACAAGATGGTAGATACCTGTGCAGCGGAGTTTCCCGCAAACACTCCTTATTTCTACTCCACGTTTGAGCAGATATGTGAGATCGTCCCGACTGATAACAAGAAAATACTGATCCTTGGTTCCGGCCCTATACGCATCGGTCAGGGGATTGAGTTCGATTACTGCACAGTCCACGCAGTCCAGGCACTGCGTGATGAAGGTGTTGAGGTACATATTGTTAATAACAATCCCGAAACGGTATCCACTGACTTTGACACATCAGACCGGCTCTTTTTTGAACCGATGCAGCTCGAGGATGTTGTAAACATCTTAAGGAAAGATTATTATTATGGCGTAATGGTGCAGTTTGGCGGACAAAATGCCGTAAATCTTGCGGTACCTATCGAGGAGGAGATCAAACGACTGGGTCTTAAAACCAGAATTCTCGGGACGAGTCCGGATGCCATGGATATTGCAGAAGATCGCGACCGGTTCAGCAGGCTCCTGCATAAACTCAACATTCCCAGCCCGGCAAACAGTTCAGCGTATTCTGAGGGGGATGCCCGGGCAATGGCTGAGCGGATCGGGTATCCGGTGCTTGTCAGGCCATCCTATGTTCTCGGGGGCAGGGCGATGGAGATCGTTCACGATGAGCGGGAACTCGAGACCTATATGAAAGAGGCGGTCCGTGTCAGTAAGAACCATCCGGTGCTGATCGATTCCTATCTCCGGAATGCCATCGAACTCGATGTTGATGCCGTCTGCGATGGTCAGGAAGTCCTGATTGGAGGTATTATGGAGCACATTGAGCAGGCGGGCATTCATTCAGGAGATTCTGCCTGCGTTATACCGACCCAGTCGCTTTCTCCTGCAGTATTAGACACGATAAGGGATTATACTAAAAAGATAGCACTCGGGCTTGGTGTAGTGGGACTGGTCAACCTCCAGCTTGCGGTCAAGGACAATGTGGTCTACGTCCTGGAAGCAAATCCCCGTGCAAGCCGCACCGTACCGTTTGTCTCAAAAGCCACCGGTATACCTGTCGCCAAAATCGCTGCGAAAGTTATGGTAGGAAGGAAACTACGCGATCTTGGCTATAAAGAGCGCGTGCTGGAACACGTTGCAGTCAAAGAGGTTCTGCTCCCCTTCAATAAGCTCACCGGAGTCGATACCATGCTAGGTCCTGAAATGAAAAGCACCGGCGAAGTGATGGGGATAGATTATGACTTCGGGCTCGCGTTTTACAAAGCATGTATTTCTGCGGATAATGAACTTCCGCTCAAAGGTAATATCTTCATCTCGGTCAATATCGAGCAGAAAGATGAGGTTATTCCAATAGCACGGCAGCTGCGCGATCTCGGGCTTATATTGTATGGTACAGAGGGGACAGTCGATTATCTGTATGAAGCGGGCGTTGAAGCACATCTGGTGAGGAAATTACAGGAAGGCTCTCCCAATGTGCTCGATATGATGAGGCATGGAGAGATCCGTCTTATCATCAACACTCCTCAGGACAAGCAATCCCGGCAGGACCATTACCAGATCATGCGTGCGGCAGTAGATTTTGGGATCCCGTATATCACAACCCTTCAGGCAGCGCGTGCGGCTGCACTTGCCATTGATGCGATCAAGCGTGAGAAGGTCACCCTGGAACCGCTTGGGCATTATCTGAAGTGAGTGGAGTGTAAATTCCCCGATTTTCTATTTTTTTGTGTATCTTTTAAATCATGGAATCGTACAACACTATCCATGAGAATGCGGTGGATAGTACAAATTAATTGAATATGCTTATATACCGAAATAACAAAAAAAGATGCATGAAGAAATTATTTGTTGTTTTTGCAATCCTGTTTATCGGGATTCTTATTGCGGGCTGCACTTCCCAGCCTCCGGCACCGGTAGTTACTCCAACGCCAACACCGGTTCCAACACCAGTTCCGACTGCAGTTCCAGTTCAGAAAACGATTTTCGACACTGCAGTTGCTGACGGCAGGTTTACCACACTAGTGGCAGCAGTAAATGCAGCAAAACTGAACGGGACACTGAACAGCGCAGGGCCGTTCACTGTCTTCGCACCGACCGATGATGCATTCAAGAAACTGCCCAACGGTACCGTTGCCAACCTCCTTAAAGACCCCGAGGGAAAATTAAAACAGATTCTGCTCTATCATGTGGTTTCCGGCAATGTTATGGCCAGTGATGCAATGAATCTTTCCTATGCCAAGACCGTACAGGGAGACAACATCACCATCACGTCCAAGAACGGGACCCTTATGGTGAATGGAGCCAAGGTCATCATCGCTGATATCAAGTGCAGCAATGGTGTTATTCACGTGATCGATTCAGTTATCCTGCCACCGGAAAAGCCGGCAACCCCGACGGCTACCCCGACACTGCAGCCATCAAAGACGATCACATTCTCCGGTGAATTGACCATTATGCCCAGCGCAACCGTATACGTTACTGTCGGCAGCAAAGTTATCTGGAAGAACATGGATCGCTTAAAGCCCCATGGTGTTGCAGCCGTTGACGCCCAGGGAGCAAAATACTTCGGTGGTCTGACCGGTGTGCAAATCCCCTACAATAAGACCTTCGAGGTTACCTTTGACACGGTCGGTTCATTCAATTATAAAACAGTATTCCAGCCAGAAACTACCGGCACGGTAATTGTCACGAAGTAAAAACCAATAATCGTTCAGGATAATTCAGCCTGAACACCCTTTTTTCCTGTTCTTCCTGTATGTGCAATCAGGTTGTCTGGTTGAGGATCATCCCTATCCGGTAGTTCTGCCCTTTAAAATATATGCTCACACCACCTATCTGTGTACCATTATCATTCGAGTGGAGTATCAATTATGGGAAAAGGTACTATTGTTCTTGCATATTCCGGAGGGCTTGATACCTCAATCTGCATTCCGCTTTTAAAGGAACGGTATGACTATGATCGTGTTGTTACCGTTGCTGTCCATGTGGGTCAGCGGGATGAAGAGATCGAAGTCGCAACAAAAAAAGGGAAAAAAATCGCTGACCGTCACTATACGATTGACGCCCGCGAAAAATTTGTACATGAGCACATCTTCCCGTCAATCAGGGCGAATGGATCCTATGAAGGATACCCGATGGGCACTTCCCTTGCCCGCCCTCTTATTGCAGAGGAAGTCGTGAAAATCGCACACAAGGAAGGTGCAACAGCCATTGGACATGGGTGTACAGGAAAAGGAAACGATCAGCTCAGGTTTGATGTTGTCATTCGCGGTGCCGGGCTTGAGGTTGTTGCACCAATACGCGAACTCAACCTGACCCGGGACTGGGAAATTGAGTATGCAAGACAACATAAAATTCCCGTACCGGTAAAAAAAGACAAGCCCTGGAGCATGGACGAGAACTGCTGGAGCCGGAGTATTGAAGGAGGAATGCTAGAAGATCCCGCGTATCATCCTCCGGAAGAGATCTATGTCTGGACGGTATCAGCACAAAAAGCTCCAGATAAACCGGAAAAACTCAGTATTGAATTTAAAACCGGTATCCCTGTTGCACTGAACGGGAAGAAACTCCCAGGCTACGAATTAATCCAGGACCTGAACAAACGTGCCGGGAAACACGGGATCGGCCGCAATGACATGATCGAAGACCGGATTCTCGGACTTAAGGCCCGGGAGAATTATGAGCACCCCGCAGCAACGGTCATTCTCATGGCACACCGGGATCTCGAAGCGCTTGTGCTTACCCGGCAGGAGCTCGCCTTCAAGCGCATGGTGGATGACAAATGGTCAGAACTAGCCTACAAAGGACTTGTCTACGAACCGCTATACGCTGCTTTGAATGCATTCATCAACACCACCCAGGAACGGGTGAATGGTAGCGTAGATCTTGAGCTTTACAAGGGCAATGTCAGGGTACTTGGCAGGATCTCTCCCGATGCATTGTATTCCAATGATCTTGTTTCGTTTGATAGTTCGTCCATCGACCAGTGCCATGCGATTGGTGTCTCCCAGTATTTCGGGCTACAGGCACGACTTGTACATGCCTTGAAAAACCAAAAAACCTTAAAGAAGAAAAAATATCTCCAATAAAAAAATTAATTTTATTCTATCTTTTTCCCGGCATTCTGACCCGGGGTACATTCGAATATTTCCTTGATTGAAAGAATAAGGAGCCCTTTTGCCGGATAGTGTGCTCCTTTTTCCTTGATCTGCGTTTTGATCTTTTCATACTCCGGACCACTGGTCTTTACCGTGACGGTCCCTTTAATCTGGAAACAGCGCTTCTTTTCAGGATCCCAGATATAGAGTGCCATGTGAGGATTTTCCTTGACGTTTGCGAGCGTCTTTACCATATAATTGTCTCCAATCCAGATGGTATCGTCAGCAATAAGCTGGACGGTTGCTATCGGCGCGACGTTCGGGATAGCACTCTTTGAGGCAGTTGCAGCAGCAAATACTTTTTGCTTGGCAAATACTTCTTTCATTTCTGCAGTGAGTTTTACCATTTCTTTCACCCCATCATTCGGTACAGGCATATAATGCCGCAGTCTCTCATATATTTCTTGAATTCTTATGTGTTGTGTTGCTGGAAACGTATCATCCCCTATTAAAAAAAATTGTTCTGTAGAATTCCTCTTATAAGGTGATGATATACATGCACCTGCAGGAAGACGGAGGAGACAGTACCTGTTCCCCCTTACCACCCCTGCGGTTAGAGCGATGATGACGTAATATCCGTTCAGGAGTTATCGCAGTTTCGGGAGGACAAAGTGGCAGGGGTGAAACCCCGGTTGAGCGTTCAGGTTTTTTGAACATTTCACCAGAGTAAAAAAATAGAAACTTATATGGATTTACAATAAAGAAACGGGTACTAATGTGCGCCAGTTTTTTTTCCCGCTTTATAAAACCAAAACCCCATATTGTAGAAAGTCCCCCACCCCCGCAGATTGCCCATGGCCCGGGAATGCAGGTTCCTGAATATAAAAACAAGCCCTATTTTATCGTTGCGTCCGTTGAGATGGGGAATACTACCACCAAGTGTATCCTGACCGGTGTGAATCTTGAAACCGGGATGTCCTATGTGATCCATAAAACAGTGAGTATGAGCCGGGACATCCGCCCCCCAAAACCCGGGGAGACCATATTTGGTGCAACGCTTGACGGAACCGAGCTGACCCGGGAATCAGTCACCGAACTTGTCAGGGATACCCTGCTCCAGTGCCACGAAGATGCCCATCTTGATGTCATAAAAGATCTTGATTTTGTTGTCCGCAGCACAGGTGTTGTTGCCGAGATGGAGTCACCGGACCAGATTGGGGATTTTGTCATAGCTCTTGCAAACGGATGCCTGATCGCAGGAGTCCCCCCCCGTAAGATGACGCCACCGATGTCAAAAGATAACCAGTCACAAAAACTCCAGCCGTTCAGCTTTGCCGACAAAGTTGTGTTTGTCGGTGCAGTTGCCGGTGTAATCCCTCCCGTTGGTTCAACCGGGGTCGAAATGGTCGCGAACGAAATGGAAGGAGAGCTCGCGATGGCGGGAATCAAGGAGGGGGCAAAATGGACACCGGTGGATTTCCGCAACCCGTGTGTTTCAGTGGATTTCGGAACCACACTTGACGGAAGGATAACAAGTGATGTGCAACCTGACAGCCCAAACCCCTTTGCAAAAACTGTGGGGAATTTCTGCGGGCTTGCCGGTGCGATCCCCGATGCACTTGTCAGGGGAACCGGCCTTGTGCATGAGAGGACAGGAACCGCACTGGATATCTTCGGTGAACACAGCGTGAGCGGCGGATTATTCAGCGGGGGGAATCGCACAGTTGTAGATGATTATGTAAAACGATGCCACAACCATATCGATATCCGCATTGTGCCATCTGATCGTGAACGGTTCGGGCGTGTGCCGGTCAATGCACGGCTCGCCAAGGAATCCGGCATCGCCATGATCGGGTGTGACTGCGGAGTGAACAGTAGTGATCTGCATGAACTGGTTTCCGTTGGATCGGAAATCCATAAAAAATACAATCTTGCTACTCTCAACGAAGTCGTTGATCGTGTCTGCGCAAGGATGGCATTGCGGCTGATTGATGTTGCGGTGGAACAGAACCTCGTACCGAGGAATTCGTCGATCGGGTTTACCGGGCGGGCGGCAATTTCCGGCCGAAAACCCGATTATATCCTTGAGGGGATTATCGAGCGCAAACTCTTCGATGACCCTGTTGACCATCTTGTTTTTGTCGATGACGGGCTTGGCAGGGGCGCGGCACTGATGGGGCGTTGTATGAACTCGCTTGGTAAACCCAAAAACCCGATTGGTGGTGTCCGCGGGGGCCCATGTATTATGAGCCGGCGGATTAAGATAGGTAAATGAACAAGGTGAAAGAATATGCCCGATGAAGAACCGTTATATGATATCATTATCCCCCCTGGTGTCCCCCAGAAAATAATTTTGGATATCGCGAATAAATTCGAAGTAACTGTCGTTGATAGAAGAGAAAAGATCAAATTTGCCAATATGGAAGGGGATGAACGGGATCTCCTTGCATTCCGAGGAAAACTTGAGGTAATGCAGAAAGTTGAAACGTATATGCGTGACCAGTTAAACGCATTCGTCGCCGAAAAGTAATAATCTTGTTAAAAAAATCCTTTTTTAGGCTTTTCGTCATCTCTTGCGGGTTAGCTATGGTAATAAATCTCGCTCATGATGTGTCCCGTTGCTGATGGGGGTCGCTCGGCCACCTCGTTTTGGGCCTAGCTGGGCAAGGCAGTTTTTTTTAAGAATCATGCTCATAAAAAACTGCATTTAAGTCGTCGCGAGGGCGTCCCTTCTGGGATGGTGATGTTCACCGTACTATTGGGATATGTGGGCATCATCCCCCCTCTTTGTAATCTTCTCAGTACCTGTGTTGTCCAAAAAAACAGCAATGAGCTTTTTTTTAATTTTTCAGCATACGCACCAGCAGCGCTTTCTGTGCGTGCAGCCGGTTTTCCGCCTCGTCCCAGACAAGGCTCTGGCCCCCTTCCATCACTTCATCAGCGATCTCCTCCCCGCGGTGTGCCGGGAGACAATGGAGCACCCGTGCATCAGGAGAGGTGTACCGCATGAGCGCGGCATCAACCGTGTAGTTGTGAAACACTTTCAAACGTTCTTCGCGTTCATCATCGTCTCCCATGGAGATCCACGTGTCGGTTACGATAACATCCGCATCCTTCACGGCCTGTTCTGGTTTCCTGACAAGGGTTACGTTCCCCCCCAGGGTGTGCGCCTTCTTCACGATCTCCTCTGACGGTTCATACCCTTTCGGTGTTGCAACAGTAACGCTCATGCCCGTAAGCACGGTCGAAAGAATCAGGGAATTACAGACATTATTCCCATCCCCTACCCAGGCTACCTTAAGGTCGCGGGTCGAACCGAAGTGCTCCTGCATGGTCATAATATCAGCAAGCAGCTGACACGGGTGTTCGAGATCGGAGAGCCCGTTGATCACGGGAATCGTAGCGTGTCGTGCAAACTCTTCAATTGTACTGTGCTTATAGGCACGGATCATCAGGCCGGAGACATACCGCGAAGCAGCCCGTGCAGTATCGCGGATCTCCTCACCCCTCCAGATCTGCATGTCGCGGGCATTTAAAAAAAGGGCGTGGCCTCCCAGCTCGTTCATACCTACTTCAAATGAGATATGCGTTCTGGTGGATGACTTCTCAAAGATCATGGCGAGGTTTTTACCACGCAGGACATCGTGCACTTTTCCTTGTTTTTTCAGGGTTTTGAGCCGGTCTGCTTCGCAAAGGATCTGCTCGAGCTCACCTTTGCTGATATCGAGAATTGACAGGAAATCCTTCTTCATCGTAACTCCTTCATATGGGCAATACGCTGGTCAAGTAGGGCTCTGGTCCCGATATCTGCCCGGTAGCGCACACGGCCCGTAACTGCAGACGCCGATAGTTCCACAATCTTTTCTGCCTCTTCAAGAGTTGGGCCAACGCCAACAAATGCAAGAGTTCGTGAGCTCAGGGTGGAGAGTTTACCCCCCCGTTCCTCAACATTCGCGTAATAGAGGAGTGCCCCAGTATGAGAGCCAATCGTTATCGGATCACCTTTGGCAGGAGAATCCGGATAACCCATGGGTACAATATATTTGCATACCGTTGCTTCCTGGTCAAAGCTTACATTTGCCGCAGAAAGCGAACCTGTGGCTACTTTCACCACGATATTGGAAAGATCTGTACTCATCAGGGAAAGTACGTTCATAGCCTCAGGATCACCGAACCTGGCATTAAATTCAATGACTTTGGGACCTTTGGCGGTATTCATGAACTGGCCATACAGAATTCCTTTGTATGGATGTCCGGTTCTTTCCATTGCAGCAACGGTGGACTTCATTATCCCGAGCGCTTTTTTGTAATCTGTCTTTGATACAAAGGGAAGCAAATGGTCCGGCATCGAATACGATCCCATACCCCCGGTGTTTGGCCCGAGATCTCCATCGAACGCACGCTTATGATCCTGTACAAGGGGCATGGGAATCAGGCGGGTACCATCAACAAACGCCTGAAGGGTGAACTCCTCCCCGATAAGGCGCTCTTCAAGCACTACACCCCCACTCAGTGATTTCACATATGCGATCGCGCCTGACCGATCAACCTGTTCACCCATTATCCTTACCCCTTTCCCCCCGGTAAGCCCGATCGGTTTTATAGCGAGATCCTCGTCATGGTCGTTGATGAACGAAATCGCTTCCGCAGGGTTTTGAAAGACACGGTATTTTGGGCACCCGTCAATCTTGTGCAGTTCCATCATGTCACGGCAGAACGCTTTATCCGTCTCGATCCTGGCTGCCGCACGCGTGGGCCCTACACAATCGATACCCACTGATTCCAGATGATCCACAATCCCTGCTTCAAGCGGGGCTTCAGGACCAATAAAAGCATATTCAACCCGGGTTTCCTGAGCATAGGATACAATCCGTGCAATGTCAGTCTCTTTGCAAATTTTAACATCTTTGGCAAGGCAGGAGATCCCGGGATTCCGGTTTCCCATGACGGAAAAAATTTCAGTTTCACTGTTGCGGGCAAGGGCACTGACTATTGCGTGCTCCCTTCCTCCCCCCCCCACAACGAGTATTTTCATATCCATGTACTCTCACGCTGGCAATAAAAATGGTTTACGATTGTAAGATCTCACTGACTTTTACAAGCGCAAAGAGACTCACTCCGTGCTTTTTGAGCATCTCTTCTGCTCCCTGCTCCCGGTCTACGACCGTTACAATACGATCGGCATGTGCACCCGCATCACGAAGGGCATTAATTCCGTAGATCGCCGATCCCCCGGATGTTATTACATCCTCCACGAGCAGGACATTAACATCTCTGACATTGCCGATGATGACTTCTTTTTTACCATGATTTTTTTCCTCAGCCCTTATGATTGCATAGGGTTTCTTCGTCACCATTGCGGTTGCGACAGCGAGAGGAACCCCTCCAACTGCGACACCCGCCACCACATCGAATGTCTGTGTCTGTTCAATTGCCGATGCAATGGCAAAAAGGAGATCCGGGTTGGTCACAGCGGATTTTACATCGATGTAGTACGGGCTCTTTTTGCCAGAGGCGAGGGTGAACTCGCCAAATTCGATTGCCTTATGCTTAATAAGCAGGTCTGCAATAATGTTCACCATGGAACCTCTTTGACTCTGAAACGATAACCAATGATATTTACTGCCCGGTGAAGAATTGGGGTGATGATCAGGATGAGGATGAAGATCATAAGGGTTATATTTGCAAAAAGCCACCCGGGATCAACGATCAGCACCAGGAGCAAGGCTCCTGCTACAAGGTCATACATGTCAGCGATTGGCCATTTCGCTCCTCGTTCTTTTCCCAGTCTCCTTTTAAAGAAGCTCTTGCACAAATCACCAAGGAGCGCTCCGGTTGCAAGTAACGTAATTGACATAAACGTTTGTTCAGGCAGATTCTCCCAACCATATGCTCCTGTTACCCAGATCTGTATGATCCCGATCCCGATCCCGGCAAAAATGCCGATGATCAGGCCCCGGAATGTTTTACCATCGCCAAATACCCGTTTTCCATCTGAGAAATTCCTTCCTAGATCAATAGGAGTGCCTCCTCCGACGAGCGCAGCAATCGGATTCGGGAGATACGCCGGGAGCATTATCCAGATAGCTGAGATCAATGCTATTATGAACAAATCAACACTAATAATGTAGCACTCCAATACCTGTAATAAACAGCAGATACAAACATTAAGGTTACCCAAACGAAATATTAGAGAACAATTGTGCAACGGGTGGACATCAATGCTGATAAAAAAAACTCGTAGTCTTTGCCCCACATGCAATGCCGTAACTGATGCGGAAGTCGTGGAAGAAGGGGGAAAGATCATGCTCCATAGCACGTGCCATGAGCACGGAATTTTTAAAAATCTCTACTGGTCAGATCCGGCATTATATCACCGGTTCGAACGCTTTGGTGAGGTAGGCACCGGGATTGAAAATCCCCAGAATATTGCTCCCCCGGAAAGTTGCCCGTCATCCTGTGGGTTGTGCAACAATCACCATTCGCAGACCCTACTTGCAAATATCGATCTCACGAACCGCTGCAATCTTGACTGTGATTTCTGTTTTGCAAATGCCCGTGCATGCGGATTTGTGTACGAACCGGATTTTGATACGATTGTCAGGATGATGCAAGTTCTCCGCGACCAAAAACCCGTCCCGGCTCCCGCTGTACAGTTCTCTGGCGGCGAACCCACGATGCGTGAAGACTTGGTGGAGATCATAAAAAAAGCAAAACAGATGGGATTTCCCCAGGTGCAGATTGCATCCAACGGTGTCCGGATCGCGCAAGAGCCCGGTTATGCCCAGAAGCTCAAAGATTCAGGACTTAATACGGTCTATCTCCATTTTGATGGTGTTACACCGGCAACCAACCCCTTTTTGAAAATCCATGAGAAAGCAATCGAGAATCTCAGGACTGTACGTCTTGGGGTCGTACTTGTTCCGACGGTAATCCACGGAAAAAATGATAAAGAGCTCGGTGATATCATAAGGTTTGCAGCCAGAAACATCTCCGTAATCAGGGGCGTTAATTTCCAGCCGATTGCATTTACCGGGGCAGCGAATGATGATGATGTCAGAAAATTACGAATAACGATTCCCGATGTTCTTGCAGGTATTGAAGAGCAAATGCAGGGGATCCTTAAAAAGGATGATTTCTATCCGGTTCCCTGCGTAACCCCGTTTTCTGATCTTGTTGAGGCGTATACCGGCAAGCCCCAGATCAGGTTCACCGCACACCAGCATTGCGGTGCAGCGACCTATGTTTTTGTCCAGAATGACGGGTCAGTCGTTCCGGTAAACCGGATGGTGGATGTGGACAAATTCTTTGAATCGATCGAACAGATGGCAGAGAAACTCAAAAAAGGTGGCACTATCAATAAATACACTGCGCTGCTGGAAGGCGTGAAAAAAATGCGCGATTCAGTAAAGAATGGCGAGCATGGGAACACCACTGAGTTCTGGAAAATTATCGGAAAGACACTCATCGGGCAGAACTTTGAAGCACTCCGTGAATTTCACTGGAACGCACTCTTTATCGGAACCATGCATTTTATGGACCGGTACAATTATGATCTCGAGCGGGTCCAGCGGTGCTGCATCCACTATACAACTCCTGATGGAAAACTCATCCCCTTCTGCACCTATAACAGCGGACCGGTCTATCGTGAACAGGTCTGGAAAAAATACGCACAATCAAAAGATAAATAACTATAGTTAATCCGGAGAATTCTTTTTAGGCAATAATAAAAATTCCACGAATGACAAATGAGGGGACGGTGCCCTTCCTCCCGTAGAATCCCTGTGCATGGAGCGATGATGAGGTATTTCCTGTTCGGGATTTTTGGTATTTTTTGAGGAAGTACAAAGCGACGGGTACCATACCCCTGTTGAGTGTTCCGTTGTGTATTACATAGTTCTCAAGGGTAATTTTTTTGTTTTTTCCCCAAGGTGATCAGGGAAACGGGAGATCAAACGTTTTCCCGTGTTTCATGGCGATCTTGGCAATCGCAAGATCCTGAATAGCAAGACCCGTGGAATCAAAGATTGTGATGGTGTCCGGACCTGTCCTTTTTTTCTTACCAATCACTACTTCACCAAGAGTTCCGTCAATGTCAGTTGCACGGTAGGTGCCGTGGCTTATTGGTACGTTAATTTCTCCTGAATGGATTGCCTGTGCAGGATCATCAACAAAAACCTGCGCACGTCTGAGCAGGGCTGGTTCGAGTTCCTCTTTTCCCGGTGCATCCGCACCTATGGCATTGATGTGAGTTCCTTTGTGGATCCATTCACTTCGTATAATGGGACTTCTTGAGGGTGTAGTGGTGACCAGAACATCACAATCGCAGGTATTTTCTATGGAAGAAGCGACACAGGGAAATTCCATAAACCTGTCAGCAAATTTCCTGACATGTTCAGGATTGCGACTCCAGATCTTTATCTGTTTGATTTTTAGTTCCCGGGAGATGGCCGTGACCTGGGCTTGCGCCTGCCTGCCTGTACCAATAACTCCAAGCACAATTGCTTTTCTGGCAGACAGGTATTTAGCGGCTATCGCACCGGCTGCCCCTGTCCGCATATCAGTAAGCCGTGTTGCATTGATCACTGCAGTGGGCTGGCCCGTATCAATATCAAGGATCACGGTCAGTGCCATCACTGTCGGGAACCCTTTTGCCGGATTGCCGGGATGGACACTCACAATTTTAACACCCGCAATAGCAAGTGATGGAAGGTATGCGGGCATCGTCCGGAAGTCCCCCTCTGGCAGAGTGATGTACACTTTAGGGGGCATCTCGACAAGTCCCCTCCCATGATCAGAGAATGCCGATTCCACAGCCATAGTAACCTCCCCAATATCAAGTCCCATGTCAGTGTCAGTAAAATACTGCATGAGCGATCATCGATCGTGATCTGATTTTAACGTATCTTTCATCGGGAGAATTCCCTTTACTATGGTACGAAATATAAAGCACTGGTACGATGAAGGAGAGGACATGAGCCTGTCTCCTCATACCGCTCCGGCGCTGAAAGCGATGATGACGTATTACTGTTTGGGGAGCCATAGCGACGGGAGTGAAACCACATGAGCGTTGAGCCGTGGTATTGAGCATATCCAATGAAAATCGTTTTATTCAGCTATGATACGGGGATTGTTGCCATTCTCTCCCTCAGATACGATGATTACCGCCGCCCCACAAAGGGACGCCCCCGCGGCGGATCGGTCAGCAAAATCAAAACAACCCCCTGCCCCGCCGTGCCTTGCAGAGGCCCTGAGGCGGGAGTCTATCGTAGGTAGAAGATTTTCATGGTACTGGTGTGAACTTACAGGTTCATACCTGTTTCTCCAGAGCCATATCTTCCTATTTTTTAAAATTGTCCTGAATGAATCAAGTGCTGATCAGCTAATAAATGAGGGAAAATACCGGGGGCTTGTTTTTTAAAATGTGTAAAAATTTATGGATATTCCATCTCTTTGAGCGTTTTATCGGCAAGTTCCTTCATGCGTGCCGATATCCTGCTTGAGGAGGAGTAATCCACTTCTTTCATCGCGTTGGCAATCTCCGTTCCGAGTACAAAGATCGCATGTTTGTGCTCCATCTTGCTCTTGTGTTGCTGGGAGGGTGTGATCTTTAATGCGTTGTATTGGGCAAATTTGAGTTCCGGATTTAAGGATTCAAAATAAACTTTTACATCATAGAGCATCTGGTGAAGGTTGATCAGTTCGTCTTTGTGCATACAACCACTCCAGACAATAACGTAGTTTTACGCCCCTTAAATACATATGCCAAAAAAATATTATGACCCCATTTTCATCAACCTGATGGACAAAGGACGTTTTATTATTCCCTTGAAATCTTTCGCCGCGACGTATGCTAGTCCTTTATCAACCAACCGGTCAAGGAGTTTCTGATCGACAGCCCGGTCGACTACAAGCCCGGTTACTGAACCATCTACCGTCTCGACTGCTTTCTCCACGTCATCGGATTTCAGTTCTTGTATCACGGTCAGGTCTTCAGTGAGAAAACGAGCAAGGCTGCGTCCTTTCACATCATCGATATGATCCCTGAGGGTAAGAGGACCTTTATTTCCTTCTCTTGATTTTTTTACACCAGCAGAAGGCTTTGCCTTCCGTTCCGGTCTCTCCAGGTCTTCGTTTGAAGCACGGGACATCCGGAACTCTGCCGGAAGTTCTCCAGTATCTTCGAAATACTGGTCCCGGATGTACTCCACCGGCACTTTATTGCGCAGGGTCTTGATGACCTCCTTTCTGGCCATGTCTTCCACGCTTTTGCCTTTCGGAGAAAACGCAACAAAATCAATATCGGCGACCTGCAGGAGCTCTCGCAGGATCAGCTCGCCACCGCGATCCCCATCAAAGAAAGCTGTGGCAGTCTTCTTCTCGCACAGCTCTTCTACAATTTTGGGTACGTGCGTTCCCTCCACTGCAACCACATTTTTTATGCCGTAGCGGAGAAGATTCAGCACATCAGCCCTGCCCTCAACGATAATGATGGCATCCGAGTCCAGGACATTAGGACCTGCCGGAATTCTTTCCTCTCCTATGGATCCGATCTTTTCGATCCGGATGCTCTGCCTGACATCATCCAGCAGTTCATCACTGTCAATGGTTCCGTCTTCAAACCGGTCGAGAAGAATCTCCTTTGCACGCTCGACAATCTTTTTCCGCTTAACTACACGGATATCCTCAACGGATTCC
>Ga0209048_10000742_pt1 | contig 34567 bp, 74 predicted proteins | sample FrelakmetCRP12CR_FD_187146 | JGI IMG/M metagenome (GOLD analysis project Ga0209048, IMG submission 187146) | Freshwater lake sediment microbial communities from the University of Notre Dame, USA, for methane emissions studies - CRP12 CR (SPAdes)... | ecosystem: Environmental > Aquatic >...
CTACCACATGAACATCCCCATCGCGCAGATATTCTCCGGGGACATCGCCGGAGGGGCTCAGGACGATGCGGACAGGTTCTGCATATCAAACTACTCGGACCTGCTCTTCTGCGCGGACCAGCCCCAGTACACGCGCGTCCTGAGGGCCATGCAGTGGAGGAAGAAGGTGGGGACTTTCCCGGAGGTCTACATCTCCGGTGCGACGCACTTCGACGATATGAGGTTCAAGGAACCTCCGACCAAAGGGCATGTGCTCATAGCGTACAACCCTCCCTCTTTCGCCACCAAGGTCCAGTTGATGGGCGAGGTCGAGGAAATCAAGAGGATGGTCGCTAATGAGAACAACGTCGTGGTGGCCTATCCCAATGGTGATAGGTACAGTGAGGTCGTAATCGACGCTCTCCACAGCCCCGAGCGCGTGCTCCAACTCAACGACATGTCGCGCAGGGAGTTCCTTGGGTACGTGGCGAAGGCCAAGCTGATGGTGGGCAACAGTTCTGGGATGTTCTACGAGGCCACTTACTTCGGGGTGCCAATCAAGCAGGTGGGAATGAGGAACAAGTACCGCGAGGCCATCAGCAAGAACATGTGCGTCGCTGGCGCTTCCGTCGAGGTATTGAACAGGATGAAGCTGTTCCTGATGAGGCGATGAAATGGACGTTGAAAGGCCGAAGGCCAAGGGCAAGATATATGACCATGCGAAGGTGCTGGAGAGGACCGAACTGGAGACTGATGCGCTAACGTTCATCGGGGACTTCAGCTTCATTAGCTGCAAGTACCTCAAGATGGCGAAGGGGAGCCACATCAACCAGTACGTTCTCATCAATGGACGGGGACGGGTGTTCCTGGGAGAGTATTCGGTGATTGCGAGCCACGCGCAGCTACTGACCTCGACCGACACACCATGGGGTAGGATGTCGGACTTCGCGCCAGAGGAGGACCGGCGCATCAAGACAGCCGACATAACGATTGGTAAGGAGTGCTTCGTGTCCGGTTATGCGTCCATCCTTCCGGGCGTTACCATAGGGGACGGCTCCTTTATCGGAATGTACTCGCATATAAAGCCGAACATGGAGATACCCAAGGGCTCCATGGTCAAGCCGAAGGGGGCAGGGATAATCGTGAGCAAGCGCAAGGTGGACATAGCGGAACTGGTGGCAGAGGAACGGATGAAGGTGTTCAATGCGTCGCAAGAGGAGGAGGAGCTATAATGGCCATCGTACCGTTCGCCAAGCCCTACTTCGACATGCATTCGATAGATGCGTACCTGAGCGATGTCCGGCATCTCCTGATGGCCGATGACGGCTCCAGGATATCGAACGGGGAGAACTGCAGGAAGGTGGAGGAGCAGGTGGCCAAGGTCTCGAAGGCGGACCACGCCATCGCCACCTCCTCTTGCACGAACGCCATAATCATAGGGCTGGGTGCTGGCGGAGCGAAGGGGGACTGCTATACCCAGTCGTTCACCTGGATATCGACGAGCGTGGCCGCAGGCGTCGGGGGCGTCGCGGAGAAGGCCCCGGACAAGGTGTCGCAGCATATGCAGCACGACATGTGCTATCTGCCATACATCACGTACCGGGAAATCGATTACGAACGCTGGTGCGCTCTGAGCTACAAGGTCCCGATGAGAGGCACACGGTCATACGCCATCGCGGTGGACACCTTCGGGATGCAGTTCCATCCAGAGAGCACCGTCCCCATATTCTTCGACAGGGCGCACTCGCTGGGCGTGCGGTTCAGTAACCTGGGGGTGATGTCATTCCTCTCATTCTCGCCATCCAAGCTCGTGACCGGTGGGGAGGGGGGGATGGTGCTGACGAACCTGGAGCGTTATGTCAAGCCGGTTACCAGGGCCAGGGACGTGATGTGCCGCATGAACGAGGAGGAAGCCCTCAAGATACTCTACGGCCTAAGGGTCCTGCCGGAACTCCTGGGGTGGAAGAAGGAGTGCTATGATGAGTACAAGAAGGCATTCCCCGACTGCCAGTTCCAGGAGGGAAAAGGGAACCACCAGGTAATCGGGATGCTCATGCCATCGCACGAGATGCGCGACAAGGTGGTCGAGGCGCTCAAGGAGACCATCGAGTTCAAGACATACTATGAGCCGCTGCATCTGATGAGCAAGGGCTCCCCTCCTCTGACGGTGACCGAGGACGTCTTCAACCGCATCCTCTGCCTGCCCTCTTGGTATGGACTTAACAGACGTTTCGTCGTGGAGAGCATCAAGGGAGTGATTGAGGCATGAAGTACGCATACAAGGAGGTCTGGGAGAACATCCACTGGCCTTGCGACCCCGAGGAGGTGAAGAACCGCCACGACTTCTGCTGCGATGGCATGAAGGAATTAGTAAAGATGGGGTACATAATGCCACGCTATTCGCATGTCAAGGACGATGGGGTGCCAAGGGAGGTCGAGCTTCATTTCAAGGGCACGGATAGATGGACTGGAGAGCATCCGATTAAGCGATGCCCCTATTGCGCTGATGACGTCCGCTCCAAGATGGTCTCCAAGGTCGTGCGGGTCACAGTGACCACGATGGTGGAGCAGGAGACCAAGGTCGAGAAGAAGTTCAGCCAGAAGCTCCTTCGAGAGAATACTCACTACTTCAAGGAGCCAGGTACTTGCCCGATTTGCATGAGGTGCCTGGAGAACAACGAAGACTCATACACCGTGACATATGCCTGCAGGATGTGTCACCCAGAGCAGTTCAAATGTGGGTGCTGATATGAAAGAGAAGCGAGTGACGTTGAAGGATGAGGTCGTCGAGGACGCCTACAAGAAGTGCGTGCGGGAGAAGGGAAAGGACGATGTGACCTGTGTGGGCCTGTATGCCCAGTCCAAGGCAGGGATGATTTCCACAGATGACTACCTTTCCAAGATGGACCACCACCTCAACAGGGCGCAAAGACCGAAGAAGCCAAGAATAGGGAACGACAATAGCGAGGAGTGATAACCATGTCACGGACACTATTGGTCACACAGAAAGGGTGCCCCGGTTGCGAGGGTGTGAAGGACTCTCTGAGCGGTGCGCTTGCCAGCGGAGAGATTACCGAGGTCCCCATCACCTCGGAGAAAGGGGAAATCATCCAAGACCTCCTGAACATTGATTGGGTTCCAGAGTGCGTGACGGAGAACGATGACGGCTCCTTCACAAAGTGCTCTTTGGATGACCTCATCAAGAAGAAAGGGAAGAAGTAGTGGGCGGCAATTTACCCATTGCTGCCTTTAATCTCGTCGGGCCACCGAGAACCCCGTAGCTGACATCTCTAAAAGACTATTTATGCATGTCAGGCCAATCATTACCTGAGGCACATCATGGCAGCGAGCAAGTTCAACAAGTGCGTTGGCAAGAAGATGAGGGGCAAGCACTTCCGCACCAAGACCGCGAGGTCAGCGGCCTGGAGGAAATCTCTCCGGGCGTGCGGGGCCAAGGGCATGGGGAAGATGAAGACTAAGAAGTCCAGCAGGAGACCTGCCTGCTCCATTGCCAAGCACTCCAAGTGCGTGAAGTCCTGCCAATTGAAGTATGGACATTGCAGGTGAGAGGAGGTGACCATGCCATACTACAAGAAATGCCACAAGGGCACCGCATATCGATTCAATAAGTCGAAGGGCAAGTACGAGAAGAAGAAAGTCTGGGTGTGCTCCGGGCGCATCCCCAACAACTGGAAGAAGTGAGCAAATGACAAAGAAGTGCTGTGGAATATCCTATCAGGTCCGACAATGGCGCTCGTGAGGTCCTGGAGTGGATGAGACGCCTCGGATTCGATACTGGAAAGGTCGTTTAGAATGAAACCCCTGGTCGCTGGTTGCATCAACCCCCTCGTCAAGAAGAGGTTACTCGAAGGCATAGATGAGGGTTGCAACGAGCAGACCGAGGCAGATGTCATCTGCAACGCCTTCCGTGTGCAACTGAGGGCGCTGCCCGAGTGCGAGGAACACTATCCTCGTGCTCCAGAGCCCCGATACGAGCCCCCAGCGCCGGTCTATATCCCTCCTCCTGCTCCGTCCTACCAAACAGTAGAGCGGACAAAGGTGAAGGTGCTGACCGATTATCAGAAGCACATGAGCATGTGCCTAAGGGATAAGGATGCCAGTTTCAACATCTGCCTCGGGAAATGGAAGGAACCTGAGAGCAGGATGGACAAGGATTACGTTCCGAGAGAGTGAAGCACTTGAGCAAGCACATCAGCCCAGCGGCCACGGTGGCCATCGCACTAGGTGCGGGATTGACCGCGTACTTCGTCGGGGAAGCGTTCAAGGCACGCTATAACTCGCTGACGCCCGAGCAGAAGCTGGTGTGGGACCAGAACCGCATCTTGCACCATGGCACCGTTGGGCTCCTCATGACGGCCGGTGGATTGCTGCTCGTACATCCGGTGTACACTCCCATCGTCACCGGGGCAGGGATGGGCCTCGTCATATCTGACAAGGACGACTTCGTTCAGAAACCATGAATAGTCTCTTATGATGTGTCGGCCGACCGAGAACTAATAGGAGACCTTCCTCTTGGTGGTCCCGGTCTGCTTCACCGGTTTCACAGGGGCCAGCATCTTGACCGAGAGCGGAACCGTGAAACTCGGATGGCCTGAGTGCCTTGTCCATTTCTGAGTCCCTACGAAATGCTCGTTGATGACCCGCCCATCATCCATCCAGACGAAGAAACAGGCTACTGGGTCATCCCAGCAGGAGAAGTAGTACGTCATTTCTTCACTTTCTCCAGTCGGAATAGCTCTGCTGGCAGCTTTCCAGTGACCGCGTACTTCGCCAGTACCTTATGGATGATTTCGGGCATGCTCAATAACTCGCCGTCGCGCATCTGGAGGAACCCCTGGATGCGCACCATCTGCTGATAATCATCCTCGTAAATTCTCACAGACCTTAGACGCACACCCATGCTGGATACCTCTTCCTCGCTACCACGTTGTGGTAGAGTTTAGGATATATTAAATACCAATGGGACGAATCAATCCCTCAGAGGCACATTTCCATGGACCGATGCACATCTCGCGCTCACAGTGCTTGAGGGTGATACGGTGGCCAAGGAAGTGGAAAGATATCGAATCGTTTGCAAGCTCGTGAAGGTGAAGGCCCCTAAGAAGGCCAAGCCGAAGGCCAGCAAGCGAAAGAGGAAATCGACCAAGAAGAGGTGACAAATGCCACGTTGTTTCGGTTGCCGGAAATCCAAGAAGGTGAGGGGCAAGAGGACGTACAAGTGCAAGACTTGTAAGATGCCCAAGGCCCTTAAGAAGAAGCTCAAGTGTGCTCACCCGAAGAAGTACCGGCAATGCGTGAGAACGCAGGAACGGGCATATATGTCCGGTCCTAAGGCCAGAGCGAAATGCAGGGCGAGCTACTGCAAGGGGCACGGAAAGAGGTGAGAACATGGTAAAGAACAAGAAGAAGCGGTGCGGCAAGAAAAAGTGCAAGAAGGGATTCCGCAAGGGCTCTTGCAAATGCCGCAGAAAGCGCAAGCGGTAGGTCTGGAGGCATCATATGGTGAAAGGTAGATGCAAGCACGGCAAGGTCAAGTATGGAATCAGGAAGGGAAAGTGCAAGCACCGCAAGGGACATGGCCCGAAGAGGACTGTATCTGGCTGCGGTAAGAAGACTTGCAAGAAAGGATTCCAGAAAGGCAAGTGCAAGTGCAGAAAGACCTGGCGCAAGAATGGTGCAAGACGATAAGCACCTCAGGCGCTCTCGAACTAACCCCCCTCCTTTTTTATTTTTTTATTATGCTGATAACATCTGTTGAGACGGGCATCTTTAAACATAATGAGCCCAATCTATTCTCAATAGATGGAGACCCTCGTCCGGGGAGGAGGTGAATACATGGCAGTAGAAATCACAGACCTTCTGAACGCACAGTTCATCGCCTATATCCTGTTCATCGCGGTTGTGGCGATGGTCATCAATTGGATTGACCCTCAGGTCACTATCATCAAGACCTGGCAGGCATTCATCGTATCGCTCATCGGGTCCATCCTGGCCGCATTCCTCGTTGGATGGGGGCAGTTGGATGTTGGAGCGGACATTTATAGCCTTGTCGGGTTCGGCATGGTAGTGTTCGGGTCACTGGGCGGCTTCGTCACGGTCAGGGCGGCATTGCATGCCCCGACAACGATTCCGCAGATTGCCAACCCACCCAAACCGTAACTAAACCCATTCCTCATTTTCTATTTCAGACAATGGTCTAATCACGATGTGGGCCTTTCCCTGCTGATTCTCAACGATGTCCATGGTCTCGAATGCTATGGAACTCCCGGCTAGGACAGCAGAACTCATGGCCAGTGGTATCGACACCTCTGGGGTCTTGCCGAACGCGGCCGCCATAACACCTATTGTGCCGAGCACGGCCTTGATGACCCTCTGGTCGTTACCGTTCATGCCATGATATTGTCCGACTGACTAGATAACATTTAAGGCCGCCCCCTCCAATAGCTACGAGAGGCACATGGAGTACGACCGCGTCGATTCGCTGCTGAACGACTATCATGAGGTTCTGCACAGTGGAGAGACACTGGACCAGGCCTGCGGGGTCGAGAGGTGCAGGGCCTGGCTGGAAGACGACAGGCTGCAGACGAAGGAGCAGAGGGCCTATTACACCATTTGCCTCAAGAGCATGTACGGCCGTGCCGCTCGTGAGAGCACCAGGATTGAGTGGCCCCCTTCGGACGAGCCCAAGGTCCCCCTCCCTGATAGATGCACGGCCTATCTCGAAAGCAAGGTCTTGGACTCACTCTCTGATTTCAAGGCGGCCCCTCCTATCCGCGCTAACACCTATCTGCCCGACCCGAACGGGGACGTCGTCAACAATCGGAAGTTCAACTATCAGGTTGATTCCCTCCCCACGAGGGTGTTCCGTTACCTCGCGGCTTGGTTGGACATCGAGCGGGAGCAAAAGGAGTATCCCTCCTGCTCTCCCCTCCTCGCTCGGGTCAGGACCGGCGCTCCCCTTGACCCCGTCGAGATTTATTTGGGGGCGGAGGACGAGGGCTATCGGAAGGTCGATATGCACGAGGGGCGGCACCGAGCTTATTGTGCCGAGAAGCTAGGCGTCCCGCGAATCCCCATCCTTTGGAGGTTCGAGGAAGACCCGCCCGAGTTCGGGGAGCCCGACCATGAGATTGAGCTTGAGCGCATCATACCTGAGATAGGTCCGTATGACAAGCCGACCATGGGAGGTATGGAGAATTGGTTCCCGAAGAAGCGTCGGAAAGAGGTCCGGGAGGCCGCAGTACGTTCCTGGAGGGAAGCCAGATATCCGACGCGATGATGATGAACGAAACTCCCTGAATATTGACCTCTTTTTGCCCTCGGCGAGGGACGTTATCATTAAGTAACGTGGGCCTCATACCAAAAGTGGGAATTATGTCGGCGAAGACATTCAAATCGTTCATGGCGGCCTTGAGATTGGAGGGCAAAGCTCCCGAGACACTGCGGGTCTATGAGAAGTGCCTGCGCCGGTTCGAGGAGTACATCGAGGAAGAGGGGCTTGAGATGAACGGGGATGCGATGCTCAAGTTCCTCACATACCTCTCGGAGGAAGCGAAGCTGCAACCGGCGACGCGCACGCAGTTCACGGTCGTCCTCAAGAGGTACTACAACTTCCTTGAGGTCAAGTACCCGAAGATTAAGACGCCCCGAATATTCCTCGGGCAGCCCAAGCACCTCAGTCGTGATGACTTCCTCAAGCTCTACGAGTCAACGACCGATAACCTAGAGTTCCGGGCGATGCTCTCCACCGACTACTCCACGGGGATGCGCATCTCCGAGCTTATCTCCCGAAGGCTCTCGGACCTCGACATGGACAAGAAGCAGATATTCGTGCATGGCAAGACCCCCGATGATTCTGATGCCACCCTTCCCTTGAACGCCACTGCCATCCATGACCTGCAAGAGTGGTTCTCGTATCGCCTGTCGAAGGGCTTCCCTCCGCTGCAGAAGAGCGATTTCATCTTCCATCGTCCAGAGGATTCCTCCATGGAGTACAGCCGCAGCACCGCGACCGTCTACCTCTACAAGTACTGCAAGCTCGCGGGTGTCCCTCGGATAAGCTGGCACAAGGTCCGTCATTCCATGGCCACGCATCTCCGCGAGGACAAGGTCCCCCTTTGGGACATCAAGGACATCCTGCGGCACAAGGACATCAAGACCACGCAGCGGTATGCCCGGTCGGACCCTGAGACCCTCAGGGAGTCCACGAAGGGCAAAGGCGTCCTGAAGTAACACTTAATAAGCCGACCCACGAATATGTGCTTGTGAATGGCAAGTCAGAATGGGGAACAGATTCGCACGGTGTTTTCGTAGGGCACCGTGCTCACTTCTCCCCCCGATACCGTACCCCCTGTTCGGGCCATTCACGAGCAGAATGGGGCCGAGGAAGAATTTCCTCCAAAGAGTTCGGGCGTTTGAGCATAGTTCCTCGGCTCTCTGCACATCTGAGGTGACCATGGCCAAAGGAATGTACAAGGAGGGCGCGGTCGAGATGTTCGGAGGCACGGACATCTACGGGAACGTCCGGGTCAAGGGCACTGGCGAACAGATACGCGACTACCTCATGATGGTCGGCTCCGACTTCCCTATGAACATCTGGAGGGCTGTCAAGGCCCAGGATGAGAAGTATGGATACCAACCTCCTACATGGGAATCGTTCAGGAACTACTTCAACCGCCTGAAGCAACTGGAGCTTGTGGTCGAGACCGAGGTGGCGCTCGCGCCCTCCACGGCCACCAAGGTCCAGTCAGGTGGCTATGAGAAGCTGGCATATCGTCTCAATACGCCCTCAGGCATCGACATCGAGGCGGCTTGGAAGAATCCTCAGGCGATGTGCTACCGGGTATTATGGGGAAGAGCCCGTTTGTGAATAGTGGCCAGAGGCTCATAGTTCGAGCACCTCATAGACCCCATCCTCCGGGTCCAGGGACCTGGCGCAGTACAGCGGGTCACGTCCCTCTGGCTGTTTCATCACCCAGCACACGGTGAACTGGAACCTGCTCTTGCTGATTCCATACTTCATGAGCATGATGTCCAAAGCATCCTCGTCCGCGACCATCAAGAGGTCCCGGCGCTCCCTGTACTCGCTGACGGTCCCGGCGTAGATGGTGTCAGTCATCGAACTCTTTCTCCACCTCGTAGCCATCCTTGAGGTCGATGTCCACGGCCACTTCATAATCGTAGTCGTCCTTCCTCTTCTTCTTCCTCACCTTAACGACCGTTCTGTCACAGTAATCCTTAGCGTTGATGCGCTTGCTCTTGGGTGCCTTCTTGTTCCTGGCATTGACGGTGTCCATGCACCGCTTGTACTTCCCGCGAAGTTCGGCCGGGACTCTAGTGGACATGTTACCAATCTGTCATTGGCGAGATTGGTATATCACTTTATGGCGAAGAATAGACCGACCGCGATTGCGCCTGCAAGGGCAATTGGAATAATCCAACTGTTGTCCTGGGTCGGGTTCGGGCACGCATTGCCAGTGTCAACCCATACCCCTCCGGTGCATCTTGATTTGACTACGACCTTACCACCCATGCAAGATTGGTACTGGACGTCCCCCTCTACTCCAACTGGGTTCGAGCATCCCCCGCCTCCGCATGGTGTCGAGCCTGGAATCCAGGCCCCACCCTGACAGGTGTTGATGAATCCATTGAGGCACTGCTGGTCTCCTTGATTGCCAGCCGGGTTCGAGCAGCCTCCGCATGGCGTCGAGCCTGGAATCCAGGACCCGTTCTGGCAGTTATTGATGAAACCATTGATGCAAGCCTGGCTCCCATCCGCCCCATCAGGATTGGAGCAAGGAAGGGGCTGTCCGCATGTCTGCATCGTCGGCACCCATTGATGGGCCTGTCCCGAGCAGACGTTCATGTAGCCATCGATGCAGGCTTGGTCCTGGTCGTTCCCCACGGGATTGGTGCAGCCCGAGGGGTTCCCCGCCACAGCATTGCGCCATGGGGTGGATACCACATTGTATGTGACCGGGCAATTCGGCCAGGCATTACAATAGATGATGCCAGTGAAGGTAGCGGAGTAGGTGAAGGCAGCACCATAGACCGAGGTGTCGTAGTTCCAGGTGGCGTTACCATTGGAATCCGTGAGCCTGCTTATTACGGGGCGGGAGGAGCCAGCAGCAAAGAAATTGACAGATGCGTTCCTCAGGGGAACGCCATCATTCAAGACCTGAACGGTTACTGGCAGGAGGGAGCCTGCCACGAATACTGCTGGGTCGCTCGTCGGTGACACTACGGTGATTGTCGCTACCATGATATGTGCCTCATGATATCATTGGGCGCTAGGATTATATAAGTTGCTCAGAAGGAGCCTTCGCGCTTCTTCAGCATCTTCCCAAACTCGAAGCGCCTCGGGGAGGCCACCGCAACCGCCCTTGGCTCCCAATCCACCTTGCCGACCCTGGCGAGGCGCTGCGCGAAATCGTTCTCCTCGGCCCAGACCATCCTCATGTACTTCGTCTGGTCGATGCTCATGTCGAATCCCCCGATGGCCTCGAAGGCCGACTTTCGGTAAGCGTTCGACAGGCCGGGCATCCAGGGCTTCGGGTGCGAATCGTTGAACATCTTGGTGACCAGCGCCACCGGTCCTGGATATGTATAGGAGCCACCGACCGCGACCACGTTCGGGTCATCGAAGTGGGAGAGCATGATTCCAGCGTACTCAGGAGGGTAGTACGCATCAGCGTTGACATTCATGATTATGGCTCCGCTGGCATACTGGGTACCGAGGGTGCGAGCGGTCAGCAGCCCCTTGGGCGCGAGCACTATGAGGTCCGCGTACCTGTCCGCTATCTCCACAGTCCTGTCTGTGGAGTCAGAGTCTATGACCACAATCTCGAAGTCTCCCCTGTTCGCCTTAACTACTGTTTGGTCGAGAATGCTCCTGAGCGTCTTCTCGATGTTGGCCGCTTCGTTGAGCGTCGGAAGCGTGAAGGAGCAGTAGACCATTCACACCACCTTGCAGCGTCTTCCCAGCGAGCCAATCAATCCAATCACGACACCCGAGTCCAGTCCCTCCCCATAATTGAAGGCCTTTTCTTCTGGGAAATCGAGAATCCTCTTGGCGATGGTCTCCTCATCCCCTTCTATAATCTTTCTCCACTCCTCCTCATATCCTTCTAACTCGACCTGGTCTTGGGGGTCGAAATCGTCAAAGTCAAAATAATGATAAGGATGGGATTTGAAGAGCACGGTAGTGGCTATGGACATATCGTGCTCGGTGATAGGGATGGAGCATACTGGCTTTACCTTTACCTCGCGGTTGCAGTATCGCACCTCGCCCATCCAGCAGAAATCAGTCTCCACTCCAAGGGTATCATCCATCGAACCTGAACAAGCATGGTAATCTGGCTCTTCCTCAGTCTCATAGATGATGAATGAATCTATGGCGAGCTTATCACCGAAGAATGGTGTCGGCCATTGTTCCCCAATGAGCCGGTTATGCGCAGAGTTCTGAAGTGCTCCATACGCTGCCGCTCCCGGAGAGTCGGCGAAAGCAATCTCCTTTGTGCATCCCTCGGGTCGGTGGGAGCCTCCGTCATCATACAATCCCCGGCCTTCCATCTTCCCATGAGCCATGCGACGGTCGGCCCGGTAGTATTTCACTATCTCACCCTGCACTTGTGGAAGGTCTCCGTGGCCTTCCCTTTCTCGTGGAACTCCCGGACCTTGTACCCTTCGATGGCCAGAGGGGGGACCCCGTTCCGGTCCATCAGTTTGGCCTCGCCGAGCTTGGTCCCCGATAGGTCCCGGAAGAACAATTTCTCCTTTGGTAGCTTGGAGGTGCGTATCTTGAATATGCACTGGGGCTTGTTCCATCCTTCCATTCCCCGGTTCGCAACTATGAAGAAGATGGCATCCGATTCCTTCACTGCCATTGAGACATTTCCAAGACAATCATCGACATGAGAGGCCCCCGTGGTATCTGCACGAGAATAGGGGTTGCAGGTCTCATAATTACCTGGCCTGATTCCGTGCTCGCATATGGACTCCACGTTCTTGCAGTCCGTCCCATGGTACAGGAACTCCGGCAGCTTCTTCATCTCCGAGGAGTGCTTGAAGGTGGTCATCAAATCCTCCCCAGGCGCAGGTCGCGCAGAACGCGCAGGACCGCATCGACCCGGCACTGCTTCCTCGGATGCGGGTGCAGGTAGCACATAGCTGGTGATGTCTCGTCCTCATCGTTCCCTGCCAGTTCGTGACCGTGAATCCAATCCGAGGTGAGGTGGCAGCCAATCTGGTCGAACCTATCTTGCAGTTTGTCCATCCTCTTATCGAATGGCACTGGGTCATCATCATATTCCATGGCCCATACATGGCTGCAATGGACAGGGATGGTGGCCTCCCTGATGCGCAGCGTGTCCTTGTCAAAGTAGAAGGAGCCGAGTTCTGCTGCATCCACCGTCTTTTTCAGTTCGGCCTCGCACTCATCCATGCAACTCTCGAACTCAGGGTCCTCATCATCATAGCCACATCGTTGTTGACATTCCACCTCGATGTCGATGTCAGCCTCCACATGCTTGTCATAGTAATCCACCAGGCAGGCAGATGGCTGCTCAGTGACCTGACGTATCTCGAAGTCCTCCTGGGCGAACAACCTATTGACGATGTCTTTGCAGGCCATGGCATTACCAGCGTCCATCACTTCAGCCTCCGTATCGAGCTAAAGTCCCACCTGATATCTAGGGAGTCTGTCGCCTCGATATCTAGCCATTTCTTTTTCAGCCCCTCCTTCACCTCTTTGATGGAGCAGGCCTCGACCGCGTACCACCTGACCTGAGTGCCCTTGACGCTGTATTCCTTCTTCACTCGGCATCGCTCGGTCACAGCCGCACCTCGCAGATGGAGATGCCATACTGCTCCCTCAGCCTGGCTTTGCGATACTCATAGGCTCCGCTCTGACGCATCTTGCCCTCCTCGATGAGCGCCTGCTGCCTCATATCCTCAGTCAGTCCCATACGCTTGTCGAAGTGGCTTCCTTCGACCCGTGCGCACGACATGTGCCGGGCATCCGAGTTGATGTCGCAGAGGACCGGGACTCTCATCTCGCTCACCCTGGCCACATCTGAGAACTCCAGGCCATTGTCCTTCATGTGCGGAGCAGACCTTAGGAGCACGAACGGCTCCCCGACCGGGCACTCGTCATCCACCCCCCTAACGAGCGTTGCATCGTCCTTGCAGACCAGGCTGGTGTGCGGTCGGTGCTGGGAGTAGTTGATGAATAGGTGCTCGTCCACCATCTGCCTCCCCTCTCCTCTCCTGAGTGGGTCACAGGTCTCTTCCTCAACAGGATAGTGGCGCTGCTCGCCGAGTGTGCGCGACGTCTGCTTGAGGTCTTCCTTCGTCCTTCCCTGCCTCACCTTATAATAGGCATGCGTTGGAAGTGCTGGCTGGAGACGCTTGCGGCGCTTCTTGTCCGCCTTCTTCTTGGCCAAGTAGGCTGCTTGCGCCTGCTCCTCTTCCAGGGCCTTCCTGTTGGCCATGTAATCCTCAAGCTCTTCCAGTGATGGCATTACCTGCTCAACCCCTTCTTCCGCCTGATGGCCATGCACTTTTTGTATGTCTTTCCCTTTCGATAGGGTGCTAACACGGATTTGTTACAGACCGCAGCGGCAGAGTAAGAGCTTCCCTGTTTCTCGACATGCTTCTTGCATCTCTCGAACCTCTTCTTGACGGACATCGGCAAGCAGGGCATCCTACTTCTCTTCTTTGGCAACTTTCTTCACCTTCTGCCTGGCGACGCTGCGCACTTCCTTTCCAACCGCCTCGCGCCACGCTGGTATATCCCGCGCACCGGTCTTCTGGTAAGCGACCTGCGCTGCTGCCACGCCGGTCTTGAAGTTCTTCATCGTCCTCAGGATGTTCTTGACCTCGGGCGAGTCCACATCCTTCGCCTGGCCCCCATCCTTCTCAGACCTCATGGACCTCTGATTGCACAGCCTTAACATCTGTTCATCCGACAGCGCACCCACCACTGACTTGCGATAGCAGAGGTGCTCCTTGTCCTTCTCCGATACAGGTATGACGAAACAAGTGCACTGTGACTTCTGCAGATTGGGGCGTGTCTCGATTCCCATGATGTGCCTCATGTAGAGATTGGCCGGGCACGCATAAATAGTCTTTCGACCAATGTTGTACACGAGGCACATGGTCTCGCTCTGCCAAATCCTGAAGAAGAACGTGAAGCGCGAGATGGATGAGATATACTCCATGACCCGCGAGGTCGAGCGCGAGCGAGCCCTGACGATTTGCATCGATGACAATGACCACGTGTTCGCTGGCAGGCTCTCGGTGGGCGATGCCGGGGCCGTGGACCCAGAGGAGCGCCCTGAGCCGAAGGTTCAGCGGATTGTCAATCCTGATGGCTCAGTGACCGAGAGGACCACGCTTGAGGTCTTCCATCGGCCCGTGTTCAAATGCCCGGCTGGGACGGAGCAGTACGCTGTGGTCCATACACATCCCAAGGGCAAGAACGCCCGTTTCCTATCTGGTTCCGACCTCAACTACACTCTGCAGAGCGGCCTGGACGCGATATGCCTCATAACACCTGATAAGAAGCTCAGGTGCGTTGACCATCTTGCCCGGCTGAAGCCCCCTCCGGGCGCTACCTCCACAGGGAAGGAGGAGATTTGGTACGACAACCTCATCTGGTGGGAGCAGTTGTTCCGTGACTTCCGCTGGGACAAGGAGCATACATGGAAGGGGCTATCAGAGGATGAGATGAGCCGGAAGATGCTAGAGGGCATGGAGGCTCATTTCAAGAAGGCCGGGGCACAATTCTGCGAGGTCAAACTTTAAATATAGACACGTCTTGATTCATATCGATAACATGTCCAAAGAGTTCTGGGAGAAGGCAGAGAAGATGACCCCTGAGGAGAAGAAGGCCGCACGGCAGACTCAGTGGGCCTCTGCGATGCAGGATGCTATTCGAGAGCAAGAGGAAAGGGACAAGTATCGGAAGAAGTGACTACACTCCATAAGAGTAGAACTGGAAGGTATATACCCCGTCCTGCAGGAAGTTCACCCTCAATGGGATATCGATGGTCTGACCCGTTGTGATGTGCATGGCGGTCTTTATCGGGACCTCACAATGGTCTGGATAATAATACATCCCATGACCGGCCCAGGCATTGTTCTCGAAGATGGACAGCGTCACCGTGCTATTCACATTCGGACCGAATATCTTGCACATCACCGTGACGTTCGTCGTAACATTGGCGTGAACATGCAGCGTCCCAAAATAATCGATATTGCGATATGCCGTGCTGTTCCAGGCATATATCCCGGATGAGGTCATGCTCAACTGGATGGGGGCACCGCTAACGGTCGTTGTCTTGGAAACAGTGTTGCTCACGGTGTTAATCACCACGGCACTACCGATTGAGATGGCAATCAATATGATGAGGATGTTCGTAAGCAAGATACCTGGCTTCGTTAACAGCAAACGCTTCATGTAATCACTCCCTTGGTCTGCGCCTCTCCCGGAACTTATCGACTTCCATGAACATCATGTCCCCGGCCTTGAACCCCATGGACCACTGGTCCATGAACTGGCCTGATTCGTGGAGCATGTTGACGAGCAGTTCGCTCTGAGCCGGGGAGAGGCATCGGTGCGCGGATTCGACTACGGTCACGGGCTCGCATATCAACTCCTTGTGCACCTGGTCGTACCAGCATCCCTCCTCGGCCCTCCAGGCCGTGTACCCGCCCATGTAATCGGAGAGCAGGAGCTTCATGGCCTCGATTCCCTCAGGGCACCTTGGGCACTTTACAGGGTCGTTGGGAAGGTAGAGCGTGATGCTCTTGGGGGAGCAGGACATGCCCTCCTCCTTTGCCAGTTCTCTCTCCCACCTCTCCTTGCGTGCCATCGGACCTCTCAGTCGTATCTGTCGTAATCGATAGGATTCTTGTGGATGATGTGCACCTCGCACTCAGGCCTGAAGCGCGGTTCCCCTGGCCTGTATGCTTCCCTCTTGATGCACTTGATGGTCCCGGCCCGTTCGCCGCCCTTGTACAGGACCAGGACGTGATTCTCTATCTCAGCATCATCGGCCACATTGGACGCACGGAACTTGGTCTTTCCCGTGTCCAGGGTGATGCCGATGGTGGAAGTTCCATGCTGGACCTCTTGGAAGAAGTTCAGCACACCCCCATCGATAGCACACTCCAGGTCTTCATACCCATGACGGCCGCTTCGACCGTACATCATAGCTCCGTGTTCCCTCCACTCGCCGCCGCTCGTCAGATGTGACTGGTGCTTGGGCTCCCCACCTGCGGCCCTGCAGAGCTTTGCAAAGGCTGATAATCCTCGTTCTGCCATCGATGTGCCTCATATAGAGATTGACCGAGGTGGGATAAATAACATATCACGCGATAACGGCCGTTGTGCTCGTTGGCCCGGCTGTGATTGTGATGTGGGTCGTGGTGGCCGTGACCTGACCGAGGTCCACGTTCCAGGTGACCCCGTTGCCATTGAGTATCGTGACCCACAGAAGACCGGGCGCTGGCCTGTCGATGTCCTTCTCGACCGTCTGTCCCACGGACATCTGCTCGTGGTCGATGAGACCGTTGCAGAATACCTGCATGTCCATCCAGCCGATGCCCGTGTCGATTATCTTGAGGTGCACACCGTTCACTGGGGACTTCCGGGTCCAAAGGAGATACGCTACCACCCCTAATATTCCCGAGACCGCGAGACCAGCGAGAATATAGTTCCTAGTGCTTTCCTTCATGCGCCTCGTGGATAGATTGATTGGTCAGGGATAAATACTCTTAGCATGTCGATAACATCTTTAAATATCGAATTATGCTTATTCAATCAGATACCATGGGTGCTTTCAAACGTGCGCAGCGGAACAAGCGCCGACAGAAGGTCAGGAACGAGGAGAGGGAGAGGCGCAGGCATCTTCTTGAGCTAGAGCATCGAGTGAACAAGGCCAGGCATGAGCGGGAGAAGAGCGCATGAGGATTGACCGAGGGGACGCATTGCTAGGTTTAGCTGCGCTCCTTACAGGGTTGGTCTCCTTGATTGCGTTCCTCAGCATACCTGGAGCCTACGGATTCCTAGTGGCTTCCATCCTTGGGTTCGCGGTCGCGGTCGGGGATATCACAGTGGCGATAGTGGAGGTCAGATGAAGCAATCCTCCAAGCGCCTCCTGTCCCTCATCATATCCATCGATATCGTTGTGTGGTCGTTAATGTTCGTTATCACCGGTGCGCTTCTCCCTGACAGCCTCATCTATGCCAGCCTGACAACCGCAGGCATCAACTATCTCTTACCAATCGTCGCGCTAGAAGTCGGGCCAATCGACCGTTGGATTGGTGATGACCTATGAGGGAATTGGAATCGGACCTGGCGCTGGCCGCGAACAGGGCACTGGCGGAGGCGCGAAAGGCATTCCAGGACGGTGGATGGGACGCCGACGTGCGCATCTGCGTCGTCATGACGCACCTGGATGACGAGGGTGAGGTCGTGTTCGAAATCATGGTGAAGGGCAAGGGATACGGATGACTGAGACCTGCGGAACCTGCGGGAACTTTGACCCAGGTTATCGGGCATCATATGAACGCTACTGCAAATCGAAGCACGATTATATCACGGTCAAAGCGCACACCACGAAAAAAGGACTGTGCAATGTACGTGGGAAACCGTACCCCTCCCCCATCGGTGCCATCCATGGCTTTATGCCATGCAAAAAGGGGGATAATGCGTGCGATAAGTGGGTGCCCAGGCCACCCACCAGGCCAAGCCTATAGGCTCTATCTGGCCAGGCCCAATCCAGCCATGGGCACCCCCCCCATACCCATAGGGTCCGCTCGGCCAAGCCGACCCCGCCAGTACCTAGATATTCTCCATATCTGGCGTTTGGCCATACCTGGAGATACCCCCTGACGGGTGCCCTATAACTACGTAGTTATAGGCCATACCGATAATAGCTTATTACCAGCATAGAGTATATAAACCCCTAAACGAATGGGTACTATGACCATAGGGTCAACCCCCCCCTGGGTGGGACCAGGGGGATAAGCATGGGGGGATGCCAGGCGTCAGGCCACCAGGGCCGGACGGTGGGGCCGTATTCAATGGGCTCCAGGCGTTGAATCCCCCCCATGTTGATGGACTGGGAAATGAGGGATACTATGCCACAAAAGAAACGTAGAGCTAAGGCTCTGGATATGGACGCCTTCGCGGCGGCCATGCATGGAATTAGGACTGAATTGCCTGGTGGGGCGCACTATGTGCGACCTGAATCCAGGACTTTTGGTGGCCTTTGTGTCACTATTGAGACCATTGAGCCCTTCACCGTTCGCCGGGACTTACTCGGGCCTGAGCGGCTGCAATTGGGGACAATACTGGTGGACCAGGTCGGCCAGGGTAGAATCAAGAAGATTACCCGGAGATTCTGGGGCCAGATATACCCGAAGAGTTTCCGCTACCCCGTGGCGCTTCGATATGAGGTGTACCACGAGGTCGAAATGGACTGGCTGTCCGTCATAACGGACGGTGGAGCGGTCGATTTCAACCGGGTGCCCTGGATAGAGGTCTGGGAGGGTGCGATTCCCCTGAGGGAGCACACTGTCAGCCCCCTGACCAGGGCCAAGGTGGAGTTCCTTCCAGAGGACTGGGAGGAGAACTATCAGAACCATCTGGACGACGACTATGCCCCCGATTGGGCCTGGTTGGAGTCCCGCCCGGCGAAGTGGACGGACAGCGCGATTAGAGCGATTGGGCGCGTTATGCGCATCGTGATACCGCCGAACGTCGTGCAGGGCTTCAGGGCTCTCCTAGAGGCCCCTGTCGAGAAGAAACAGGGCCGTGGGAGACCTAAGAACACGGTCCTGAGGCAGGCAATCGAACTGCTAATGCTCTGGGAGGTGCCAGTGGTCGAGCCGGTCATCGAGGCGTTGTTCAAGCACCTCGGCCAGAAGGTGCCTCACCGGTCCTCCTTCTGGATTGCCGTGAAGGAGATGGGACTGTGCACCGAGAGCGAGGGGCACGTGGACCAGAACACTGGCAAGCTGAGGGTCAACGACGCCCTGGTGGGGCACTCCAAGTTCGTCTGGGGCCTCCCGAAGGAGGCCAGGGAGGCTTGGAGGGCGTTCGCCAAGGCCTGGAGGAGGCTCCAGGACTACGTGATGCCGGAATATCCGGCCTGGTCCGTCTGGCCTCGGGTCGAGGCCAGCCAGATTATTTCGACAGGCCCGGCGTAATGCTATGAGGGACACAAATGCCACTAATGCACAAGGAAGAGCCGCTGACCCTGAGAGAGGCACTAGAAATCAGCAAGGTGTTTCTGGATGGTTCAATGATGAAGGCCCAACAGCGTTACGAGGTCTTTTCGTATGACCTGGTAGCGGGTGCGGATTGAAACCTTTTCATCCCCTCTTTATTTTCCCAGTCATGATTAATTCGACAGGCTAGAAGTATTTTTATTGATATCCTCATTTCCCAACCCCGAGCCGTCTCGGGACCGCAGGAACACAGGTTAGGCAATCCCTGACCGTCAGGCAATCCCTGACCTTGGAGGGGCCAACCCTCCTAAATCCTGATACGGTCCCGAGGTGGCATTTTTTAAGGGCTCGGAAAAGCGAGGTATTATATACCAACTCACCTGAGGCCGTCGAAAAATAAAGTGCATATCAGTGTTCAAAGGAGAAGCAGCGCCCCGCAAAGGGGCTCTAATCGATTCCGGGCTTAACGAGTATTATTTCGACAGGCCCGGCGTAATGCTATTGGGATAAACATGGAGCGAGACCCGATGGACCGCCATTTGGCGAACTACGTCAGGCATTGCTTCGGTGACGCTTTCGGGTTCGATGCCCGTGTGCCCCTGGCCGACTTCAAGGCCATGGTGGCGTGGGTGTGGAACAAGACCAGTGCCACCTGGCCATACTCCCCCAAGTACCCGTCCATAAGGGTGGACGACCCTGAATGGAACCCTGAGACTTACGCCAAGCGCAAGAACCAGGCCTGGACGAGGCACGTGGAGAAGCTGGCACAGAAGCACCTGAGCCCCGAGGACTATGTCCTCTGGAAGGCCAGGAAGAAGAGCGCCTGAAACGCCTTAGAGCCTGTCATTTCGACAGGCCAGGAGTATTTTTATTGATTATCATGTATTTCATCAAGAGCATCCCAACAAGGGAGCCCTCCAGACCGATGGACCTAACAGACTACATCATGGCCTGGGAGGCTGGGAACCTGAGCCCGAGGAAGACCGTGGAGTTCTTTTCGAAGATACTCAAAGAGGGCACAGTCTGGCACCTCCAGGGGATGTATGGGCGCTTCGCTGCCAACCTGATTCAGGCTGGATACATCGATGGCGAGGGCAACATACTGAAGATGCCAGAGGACTAAACGCCTTACCTTCTTCATTTTTCAACAGGCCAGGAGTAATTCTATCGAGGCATTCTATGGTTAAGATTATTGCCCAACAGAAAGCTATGAGCCCGAAGGAGAGCACGCCAGTGGTCACCTTCGAGATACCCAGCCAGAACGCCATAATAGATGTCCAGACCAATATCAACGAGCAGGCTTGCTACACGCTGGACATCGAGGGCGACCCCCTTTCCATCATCGCCAATCAGGGCGTCCATGTGAGGCTGATACGCTTCGCTAATGGTTCTAGCAGGGTGCTCTACGACAGCAAGAAGAGCTAAACCATTTCCCCATTTCTATTTTTTCGACAGGCCCGGCGTAATGCCCACGATAACGGGTGTTTTCATGACAGAAAAGTCGTGGATAGACATTATGGAGTCCAAGCATGACGCCAGCTACTCGAACGTCTGTGTGGTCGTCTCGAACGACAACAGAAGGTTCTTGGAACTGCGCAACTACCTGGATGAGAAAGGTCGTAAGATGCTCATCCTTGACATGTATGCTGGGCTGGTGAAGCGCGAGCGAAAGCAAGATGGTCCCGTTGGCAAGCAGAAGGAAGGGCTAAGTGGATTGATTAACACTGGCCCGACCCCAATCGACGAGATAAATCGCATGCTCACGCAACCCGACGAGAAGGCCGATGAGGAGGCCTGCGCCATTGTGAAGAACATCCTGGAACAGAAGGACGTGCCCATGAATGCCGTCAATCTGTGGACCACGGATGAGAACACACTGGGCGGAGGTCGCATGCTCATTCTTTTCGTTCCAGACAAGGGAGTGATTGACTCGCGTGTGCTGGATAAGTGCATCGTCGTCACTCCGCCGCTATCTCTTCCACGTGAACGGAAGAAGCTGCTGGAGAACCAGTGCAAGAAGGTCTGGGGGGGCCTGGAATTGGTCCCCGAGCAGGTCGAGAACCTCGTCAACATGACGTCTGGACTGGACCTGAACCAGACCGAGGCGCTGTACTTCGAGACCCTGAGGAACCTCAAGGTCAACAAGGCTCTGGACATCGGTCTGGTCGCAAAGGCCAAGGCCGACATAATCGAGAAGGATGGCATGCTCAAGGTCATCAGCGAGCAGAGATATGGTTTCGAGGGAGTCGGAGGCTACGAGGTAGTCAAGGACTACATCATCGAGTCCATCGTGAAGCCGCTGAAAGACCCTGAGAGGGCCAAGGCGCTGGGTGTTGACCCTCCAAGGGGCGCGATAATATTCGGGCCTCCTGGAACGGGCAAGACCATCATCGCAAAGGCGTGCGCCAGGGAGCTATCGTTCCCCCTGGTCATGCTTTCCCCCGAGATGTTCCTGAACAAGTACGTCGGGGAGAGCGAGAGGAGACTGGGCAAGATATTCCAGATACTCGAAGAGATGGCACCGGTCATGGTGCTAATCGACGAGATGGATGGCCTGGGCGGCCGTGAATCGAACGGCAACGACGTCCAGCAGAAGATATTCACCCAGTTCCTCCGGTACGCCGGGGACGAGGACAGGAAGGCGTTCTTGGTCGGGACGACCAATTCCCCAATGATGGATGAGGCGTTCCGCCGCGAGGGCCGGTTCGACGTCATGATTCCCATGATGTCGCCGGACACCGAGGCCCGGCTGGCCATCCTTCTGGTGCATCTCAACAAGCGCCGCCAGGTAAAGCACAAGATTACCGAAGCGAAGCTGGTCGAGGTCGCCGCTGCCACCGAGGGCTGGAAGGGCAACATGCTGGAGGAACTCGTCAAGAGGTCCGCCAGGCTGGCCTTCAACCTGGGCAAGGATTATGTCACCGACGAAGTCCTGCAGATGGCCCTGGACGATTACAGGGTGAACAAGGAGACGCTGCTGTCCACCGAGACCAAGTACATGGAACTGGCGGACCAACTGTGTAACTCCGAGAAGTTCCTGAAGGCCTTGAAGAAGACAACCGTGTCCGAGGAGACGGGGCGCGAGACGTTCATGAAGCGGAAGAGCAAGGGGCTCTAAACCTTTTCCTTTCTTCTATTTTTGATTATTTCGACAGGCCTGGCGTAATTCTAATGGTAACAGGTGTTATCATGGCCGAAGTCGAAATCATAATTGACCGGAGCGGTAGCTCCAAGGCTACGATTACGACCGAACAGGGCGAAGACCCAGCGTGCCTAGTCTATGATAGGATTATCCAAGGCGTGGCGGCGCAGGGCCTAGCTGTGAGCGAGGCGAAGCTCGAAGAACGGACGCATGGACATGCGCACCAGTTCGAGCAGCATCACCACTGAGGTCTTACAATGGCAAAGCTACCGTCCATCAAGGCAAGAGGCCGAGACATCGCCATAACATCCGATAAGGAGGACCAGGGAGTCATCGGAAACCTGGTCTTCTTCACCTTCGGAAGCATGCTGGTCCCCAACAAGTCCATCACGGCTTGGTGGGAGAAGCAGGACATATTGCCAGATGACTACAAGCCACTGGCCACGGTCCCGCTGGACGCCTACATGCTCACCTGCTCCGCCGAGAACGTCCAGCTTTGGGAGAAGCTGGACGACAAGGATGCCAAGGAGTATGAGAAGCTCTACGGTGAGGAGGTCCGCACCGAATACGTCTCACTGCCGACCAAGGACGGGACCAACACGTACATCCTCGTCCGCCGCGTCTGGGTTCCACTGGAGTCCAAGAAGGGACGAAAGAAGGCCCAGGTCGAGGAAAAGGCAGAGGAGGGGACGAAGCAGGTCCAAATCACCCCAGAGCACCCCATACTGGCCAGGCTGAAGTTCAACCTGGCCGAGGACCGCATCGACGTCACCCCTGGAAAGGGCTACGAAGGGCTGGAGATTGTGGAGGACATCCGCAAGCTGGCCAATGAGGAGTACCAAATCCAGAAGGTGAGCGTCAATCGGGCGCACCATGTGCAGGCACTCCGCAGGCTCATCGAGTCTGAGGGGGGCGTGCCATTCGGTTACGGGTCTGGATGCATGTTCGTACCCAAGACCGGGCAGGAGGCCCTGGAAACGTTCGCAAAGTATGTGCAGGAGGTGGCCGCAAGGCACACCACCAGCACGCACGGCACGAACATCCGGCTGGTGCCTGCGCTCGACAACGAGAAGATGCGGCAGGACATCCAAGACGACATCACCAGGGAGGTGCAGGACGCTTACGACAAGCTCCTGGACACCACCCTGGCCTTCTGCAGGAAGGCCGAGGCAGAGAACGTCACCGAGGCGCAGATGAAGCGCATCGATGAGGCCATCGACCGCAGGCTGGAGGACGCAGAGAGGCTGAACGGCCTCAAGAAGCGTTACGAGAGCCTCCTGGAGAGGAGCATCGAGGTCAAGCGGACCTTGGAGGATGTCGAGACGACGGAGCTATCTGGGCGTGCGAAGGCCGCAATCAGGCAGATGTCGAAGATGTTCGAGGCCTAAACCCCTTACTTCTTTTCTATTTTTCGACAGGCCTGGCGTAATTCTATTGAGGATAACCATGCCTTGCACTTATGTCAGAGTGAACTACAAGACCCAGATTGACCTGGCGAATGCAGACAAGAGTCTGGTCAAGGAGGCGATTCTGTTGATGGGGTTCGTCAAGAGCGCCGAGATGGACCAGTGGGGCCTGTTGCGGGTCAAGCTGAAGGATGGCACCAGCCTGAGCGTGGACATCAGGGAGACCGGGCTGGAACTGGACGGCATCAATGCGTACAAGGTGAAGGAGAAGCTCACCCAGTACTACGCCGCAGTGGTCCAGGCCATCCAACTGAAGCGCCAGGGGTTCCAGAATGTGAACATCGGAGAGGTCGAGGACGCCCTCAAGATAATGGCGCGGAAATAAACCCCTTACTTCCTATTTTTCTACAGGCTCGGAGTAATTCTAACGAGTGTTATCATGGCAGAACAAAAGCCAAATGTAACAGTAGGCGTGGAGCTTTTCGACAGGGACGACCTTGATGGGAGGCACATGAAGCCCAGAGCGGCCAAGGCCAGTGAGTACATCCAACTCACTGCTTCCGCCTGGTTGACCGGTGGGATTGAGCCCCAGAGATTCGTGAGGCTCATCCTTGAGGTCGATGGGAGCATGAGCATCAGGGTCACCGACCATTGGAGGGAGTTGAAGGGGAGAAAGGTCGAGGACATCCCCCCGAGCGAGCAGGTCTGGAAGGAGGCTGAGATATTATATCTCAACCTCTCCAAATCTGAGCTTGCCCCGAGGCCCCTGGTCGAGGTAGCTCCACAATAAACCCCTTACTTCCTATTTTTCAACTGGCTGGAAGTAATTCTAACGAGTGTTATCAATGACACGAACCAAACTAGAGGCGGCTGTCCATTCAACCTTTCAGTTGAAGGACGCGGCCCGGCTCATCAAGGAGGACGCGGACAAGCTCGCTGCCTGGGCAACGCCCAGTTGGAGCTTCGAGGAGGCCGAGGTAGCTGGATGCGTGGCACGCATCGAGCAGAACCTGGAGCGCATCAAGCGGGAGTTGAGCTAATGGTCAAGGGAACTCTGGAGGACACGGAGAAGACCAAGGTGCTGCGAATGGGGATGCTCATCGCTGACGGCAAGACGCTGGAGGGCAAGGGCATCATCATAAGCTACACCTTCGACAACAGAATCATGGTCTCCTATGACCACTACGAGGTCACCTGGGCCTTGAATGAGTTGGTCGCGGAGGCCCTGGAACTGATTGCCGAGGCTAAGGCCAAGGAGTCCCAAACCCCTTAATCCTTTTTTCAACAGGCCTGGCGTAATTGACGTGGTAACAGGTGTTATCATGCCAAACAAGAAGATAAAGAAAGGGCTGAAGACCTATGACCCTAGATACATGAACCTGTACACACTGGCCACCGCTGATGGCGGCGATGTGGAGGCCCCTGATTGTGGCCACACAAGGCTATTCTACAGCGAGGACGAGGCCAAGCAGTACTGGGAGAAGCATGTGAAGCGCCCCATCGAGGAAATCAACATCATCGAGTGGGCGATGGTCCGCACGTTCGGACAAGCGCACAAGGGCCGCAACAAGGACATGCTGAAATGGAGGAAGGCATGAAGGAGTTCAAGCTGTTCGGGAAGACCACCGTCCTCGTCATGGACCGTGGGGAGTTCTGGACAGAGTGGATGAAGGGCAAGGTGCTGTACAAGGCACGGAGCCTCGGCGACCTCACGGAGGTCGCACCACCGAAGCCCGGAACGTGGCCGCAGGAGATGCCCATGCCCATGCATGGGTTCGCTGTAAAGGAGGAGGACAAGGGCAGGGGCCTTTGGACCGTCCCTTACTGGGAAGTGACGCGGCGCGGCAAGCTGACCGTCCAGGTCCAGGCCCGGAACCAGGTCTAAACCTCTTACATCTCTATTTTTCAACAGGCTCGACGTATTCTTATTGATACTATGGCAAAGTCCAAGAAGACCAACCCTAAGTTCGGACCCTCCACGATTGGAATGGGAGGGGGCATCGCAGAGATGTTCTATGCTATGTGGTACAAGGAGAAGATATCCCCTGGGCTATCAGAGGAGGTCAAGAAGAAGCTCATGATGAGGCTTTCCGATTGGAGCCTTGAGGAGCCCTTCTGGTGCATCCAAGAGATACCTCTGGATGACTTCCCCGAGTTGAAGCCGTTCGCATCCACCTCTGCCTTCACAGGGAAGCAGTTGTACGTGGTGTTCTGCGAACTCTTCAATGAGGTCAGCGGCCACAAGATTGAGACCCCTTACCCACATCTATAAACACCTTAACCTTCTTATTTTTCGACCGGCCTGACGTAATTCATATGATTCCACTCAACGGTCGCGGAATGGTGGTGAGCCATGTGGGCAACCCTTGGCGGGGCGGAGTAGTCAGCCGCCCTTTTGTAATCCACACCTGGGCTTCCCTCCGGGGAAGGATTGGTCATTCCCCGCGACCTCCCCCTTTTTCAACTGGCTGGGAGTATTGTGATTGATTCACATGGTCAGAATGGTCAAGAAGAAATTCGACACAAGTAAGAACGTGGGGTACGGCCCCAGGATGTCACACTATGTGACCATCGACCTTAACGGATGGTATCACGTGCAGAACGTGGTCTCAGGATACAGCGGCCAGCACCATGTCCACTCCAAGGAAGGATTCGAGAGGTGGGTGAGGGAGACGCACACAGGGAAGTCTGACCTAATCATAGACAACACCCCGAGAGCGTGCGACTGCGGCCTGAAGCCAGGGGATGTACGTGACCATGAGGGCCACGTCCGCCACACGGATGACTGGGGGGATTGAGCGTGATGCAGAGGACAGTGGTGAAGTGCCCCAAGTGCGGCATGGACTGCTACCGTGAGGTGCATGAGCCCCCGAACCCGAGAATCGAATACAAGTGCAATCACTGCGACTTCAAGAAGACGCAGGCCATATTCGATTAAACCCCTTCTCCATATTTTTCGACAGGCCTGGCGTAATCCTATTGAAGGCACCAGGCCGAGCAAGGGAGGTCTGTGAGAAGTGAGGCCGAGCGCCAAGGTTATGGCCATGCGTGCACGGAGTGGTTCGATTCCACAACAGGCCACAAAGCGACTCGCAGGACTCCGCTCGAAGGCCTGGTGCCGGGTGAAATATGTTCGGTATATTCTTCGGAATCATAGAAGAGACAGAAGAGGATGTGATGGACCGCATGAAGTTCGGGACGATTTCCGGGCTGTCGGGACATCCTATGAGCGGCCTTTGGATGCTGGAGTTCGAGGATACGAACCCTGTGTTCATCGAGAGCGGCTATGGTGTTCGCACCCTGGCCCAGGCCTTCGGTGCCACTGAGGGAAAGGGCGACCTGTTGGAGAAGATAAAGGGGAAGCGCATCCGCTTCACCTGCGACGCCTTCGGAATCCTAGAGGGATTCAGCGAGGTCGATGCCGATGGCAATGTCATCGGGGAGGATGCATGATTACCAAGAACCCTAACTTCAGGCTGGTCGTGGACTTCACCGCCCCGGATGTGGAGAGCGCACTGAGGTTCAAGAAGAAGGTAGTGAACTCGATGCAGTTGGACGACGGCATCTATGAGTGCGATGTCACCCTGGAAGAGAAGGAGTACCTCTAAACCCCTTAATCCTTTTTTCAACAGGCCTGGCGTAATCTCATCGATACCTATGAGGAAGACTCCAAGAGAGTACCCTAACATCCGTTTAGACGCACGGATGACACAGCACCTCGCAAGCTACTGGCCGGAATACGATAACGCAATCCGGCTATCAAAAGCGGGAATCATCGTGGACGAGGAGGAGGTAGTGCTCACCCTCATGCACGAGGAAACCCATTGGGCTCAGGACATGTTCCTGAGCCCGAACGAGATAACCAAGTACGGGAAGAACAGATTGGGCAGTGACCTAGAGGATACTTGGATTGTCGAGACGCTGGCCGAGGAGATGGCTTACAAGCTCTGGAAGAGGATATACAAGCCGAAAGAGAGAAGCCATTGAAACGACTTATACCCATGAGCGGGGAGGTGTTCAGTCCTTAGGGACGCAAATACCCACCAATCAGTTCGCCGACCCCGCTCACCTCCCTTTTTTAAATAGCCCCGGAGTATCTTGGTTGATTCTCATGAAGACATTAGGAGACTACGAGAACATCCTGCTTGAGGACATCGCCGAGAGCCTGATGGACATCGAGGACGACCTGGAGACCGCCATAGCCATGGAAGAGGAGCTTCCGAAGAAGCTGCGGGAGGATAAGGCCTTCACCGCCATGATGACCCTTCTCAAGAAGGTGGCCACAGACATGGAGACCTTCCTGGAGTACGAGGAGTGCGAGGACGGGTCGTGCGAGACCGGTGATTAAGCCAAACACCTTCCATCACCTTTTTTCTAGCCATCGACAGCTTTTTAAATGGGCTAGAAGTATTCTCATTGGGTGTATCGGGTTCACATGAAATGTGCCTCACACATTGTTATCAGCTAGGATTTAAGCGTCCTTAGCCACCCGATACGCCCCCATTTCTCAACCGGCCTGAAGTATTTTGATTGATTGTCATGAGACAAGAGCACGGAATCAAAGTGCATGCCTACTATGCGGATGGCACGGCGTTATTCGTCTGCACCATGTGCAAGCACACTGTGAGCTTCATCTTCTTTCATAAGGGGATGAGGTCCAAAGCGACCGTCGAGGAAGTGAATGAGCATGCCATAGCGGCCTATTGCTATCATTGCAATGCGCTCATCACCAACCCGAGGCATGTCAATGTCACGAGGCGGCATGCCTGGATTAAGGCCTAAACCTCTTCCAAAGGCCCTGTAGCAAAGGAACTACGCGAGAGCGTAAGGTCGAGGTGTGTCCGCCAGCGAAGGCCAAGCACGGGCATGTACGCAGGTGAAAGCCCTGCCAGGGCCACTCCTTTTTTCTATAGCCTTGAAGTATATCACGTGGATAATCATGTCCGACTTTAAACTACCTGGGAGAGCCAACCGTGACGCGGAGCTTGCACGGTTCTCCGAGGAATTGAAACAGATGAGCGGCAGGCTCCGTATGAAGGTCTCGTCAAGAGGTTGGTGCTATATCCTTGAGGGTGAGAGGCTCATCAACAAGAACAACTTCGACCTCTGCGAGAGCGTCATAAACGAGTGCAGGCGCAAGGGCTACCTACCTGTCGATTTCGTCGCGGAAGAGGCTGCAAGGGCCTTTTCCGGCGTCGAGGAGGCCGAGTCCCGGTCCATCGAGGAATACCTTCGGGACTACCTCAAGGCCGACCTGAACGTAGGCAGAGCATACAAGCCTGATTGGTGGGAGGATGAGAAGTACTACATACAGATACTCGTGGAGAAGATAGATTTGAAGACCCTCTTCGAGCCCATCTGCCAGCGGTACAAGATTCCCATCGCCACCGCCAAGGGCTGGTCCAGCATCCTACAGAGAGCAGAGTATGCAAGGCGTTTCGCCGAAGCAGAGGATGATGGCAAGGAGTGCGTCCTCCTCTACTGCGGAGACCATGACCCGGATGGATTGAGGATTTCCGAGTTCATTCGGAATAACCTCTATGACATCCAGGATGTGGAGTGGGAGGACGGTCAGGGCGGATATGACCCGACCGACCTGGTCATCGACCGATTCGGGCTGAACTATGACTTCATCGTCAAGTACAACCTGACCTGGATTGACAACCTCATCACTGGTTCGGGAGGCAATCTCGCCAGTCCGGGCCACAAGAACTTCAAGCTACCGTATGTCCAGGAGTATCTCAGGACCATCGGGGCCAGGAAGTGCGAGGCCAACTCCATCATGGTCAAGAGGGCAGAGGGGCAGAGGCTGTGCATAGATGCCATCGAGAAGTATCTTGGTATCGGAGCTAACGGCCGTTTCGACCAGAAGCGCATGGATACAATCGAAAGGTTTGACGAGTACGTCAAGGAGGACGGCCCCGTTGGCAAGCTGGTCTACGAGGCAATCGCCTATCTGGAGGATGTCATCGAGGAGCAGAGCGAGGATGAGGATGAGGACTCCGAGGAGGATGATGGCGATGCCGATGCTGAGTGAGCGGGAGGTCAGGAGGCTCCTGGCAGATGCCAGGTGCAGCCTCAACGAGGCCAGCGGACAGGGTGAGCGGGAACGCCTGGCAGGCAAGATAAATGCCTACCAGAAGGTACTGGGGGAAGCATGACCAAGACCAAGGAGAACAATGAGTACCACATGAGCGCGTACTTCTGGGATGTGGAGATGGTCATAAAGGCCAAATCCGCATCCGAGGCAAGGAAGAAGTTCAGGGAACGCTATCGGGCTGGGAAGTTCAGACCGAAGATAAGCGACCTGGACGCGGAGAGACTATGAAGAAGTCAACGCTGCCGAGGAAGAAGAGGACTGGACGGAAGCACGACATCAAGAGGCGCTTCAGGAAGGGCGGCCTGGCGAAAAGCGAGAACGCCATGGACATGCTCTATGAGTGCTATTGGAACGTCATCAACCGAAGGACCGACGACTGGAGGATGGCGGACAAGTGCACCAGGGCGCTCATGGGTGAATGCTCCAGCCTACGACATTAAACCTTTTCCTATCTCTATTTTTCAACTGGCTCGGAGTATTCTACTCGAAAAAGGAGAGCTTGAAGGAGTTTAGACCAGTGACCCGACTATGTTTATCGTGTCACCGACGTACCCACTCGTGGCGGATGGTGCCAGGGTGGTGGTCGTCGGGACCGGCTGGGGAGGGATAACGGCCGTTATGATGATTGATGCCGAGGACGGCAGAATCGGAGGACTCTGCGTCGGGTCTCCGGCGTAATCGGCTTTTATCGTATATGCCCCTTCCATGGCCAGTTTCAGGGCTATCTGGAACTGACCGTTCACATCGGTCACTACTTTCGAGGGCACCACTGCCCCGCTGGGGTCAGTGATGGACACATCCATGTTCGCATTTGCCATCGGCATGAAGTACCACTTCCGTTCTATCCAAAGCGTCCCTTCAATCCGAGGGCCGACGCGCCTTCCATGCTCATGGTGAGAGTGCCTCAGTCTCAGGATGATGAAGGTCTTGCATGGCGGCCTGTGCCGCCTGTAAGGACGCATGTGATATGATTAGTTTGCCGTCAGATAAAGACTTATGTATTTTTCGACAGGCCTGGCGTAATTCTATTGGAATTATCCAAAGGAGATAATAACTTGAGCAAAGACGTTTGGACCAAATACAAGGTCAAGGGAATCTTCGTGGACAAGGTCTACGGAGGGATACCAGCAGACCCCGAGGTCATCGAGGGTTTCCTGGCGAGCAAGAAGAACCTGTCGAAGGAGGAGAAGGAGGCGGCCAAGTCCATCATCGAGAAGACGCAGGACCTCCAGACCGTCGCAGGGCAGATTGACAAGGTGTCGAACATCTTCAACACCGATGAGACCGGGGTCTTCCTCAACAACTACCAGATTATGGGGGCGTTGAAGGAGTCCATGTCCATCCAGAAGAGCGTCACCTCGTGGAGGGCGAAGATGCAGCGCGGAGTGCGCGTCATGCCGCCCTTCATCTACCTGTACCGCGACGGGAAGATACTGAAGGACCTGGACGGCTTCGAGCAGAAGGTCGTGCACTCCGAGGACAAGTTCGGAGCGCCGGTCACCTCCCTGAAGCGCGTGGCATTCATCGTGAAGCCATCCTTCGAGTTCGAGGTCTGGGTCGGCAATGACAAAGAGGGGCCAATCATGAGCGCCAAAGTATTGAAGTCCCTCTTGGAGCATATCGAGGTCACCGGCATAGGGGCGATGCACTCCATGGGAATGGGGCAATGCAAGCTAACGCTCGTTGAGCCGGAGACAAACCCAGCCGAGCCGGGACCATCCAAGTGACGAGCCTGAACAAGACTGGACGACCCGAAACACCTTACTGTTTTTTTATCCAATCTACGGTCCTAACCCCCACATACCACTCCAACCCCAGATACAAGCCCATACCGTTCACCACGGCACAAGCCGGGACAATCCAAGTGACATCACTGACCGGACCTACCGTGCCATGCCCAGAGACAAGTCGCGTCAACCCCTGTCGGTCCCTGTCCTGACAAGCTACACCACAGCCCCCTCCTCTCGCTCTCTGCGCACCAAGCAATCCAAGCTACATGCCAACCCGCATCAACCCGTGGAAGCCCCATCATGCCGCCCCAAGATACGAACCGGGCCACGCCCAACCTGACCCAACCACCAGCCAGGACCATCCGCACATATCCCAATTACGTGCCACGGTTGCCTGAACCGAACAAACCCAGCGACTTTTCAGCACTTCACAAGACCTGCCGGGACAAACTACTTCACTCCCCCCGCCCATGCTGATATGCGAGCCAAGCGACAAACCCCCCCTTTACCGAAACTTCCTTTCCTCCTCAATCCAATAGACAAGACCTGCCCACACCAGCCCTGGCTGCCCCGCCACTCCAATCCGGGACAAGCAACATGCCAACCCGCATCAGACCAGAACGGACCAAGAGACATCTCACTACGCGACATACCGGGGCCTTACCTTCCAATCCCAACGACACACCAGACCCTAACGCTCCCAGATACCATCCAATACACGCAACCACATTACGAGACAAACCACCGGCCAGACCCCTCCGGAGTCGAACCGGCCAAGCGACTACCCTCGCCCAGCATCCCTTTGACGCCGCACCAAACGACAGGCCATATCACAACGAGCCTCTCCGGTACGACTCGTGCCAAGAGACGAGGCGTGCCAGACTAGATGTGCCAAGACAGTCCGAAACAAGCCAAGAGACAAACCGATTCGATACCTCCCGGTCCCGGTCCCATCGACATCTCAACCCCTTACAGCACGGCGCACGACGGGTCACTACGGCCCTTCCCGAAACCCTCTTCCTTCTTTTTTTCGACAGCCCTGGAGTAATCCATACGAGGTATAACATGCCCAAGAAGACGAAGAAGAAGCCACTGAAGGATTTCCTGGTGTACGGAGACTACTGGGGATTCGAGGTGAGGATAAGAGCGCACACGGAAGGAGAGGCGAAGGACAAGTTCAGGAAGAGGAAGAACAAGCCCCATCAAATCTGCCACCTGTACGCGGAGGAGGCATTAGCATGAAAGTGAAAGCAGGAGAACGCATTAAAGTGGTGAAGGGTCGAAAGAGCCCGTTGCCATATTTCGCAAAGGCGACCGAGGACTTCGACACGGAGACAGACGACTGGTGGCCAATGGTCCTCGACCAGGACCATCCAGTACATGGAATCAACCATGATTGGCGCAAGGGTGCTGAACTGCCAGAGCGTAAGGGAATCACCGAGATTGAGAAGGTGTAATATGCCAAAGAAGCAGAAGACCTACAAGGTCATAGCTGGGTGCAACAGCGTCGGCTCCATGAACTGGGGCGACTGGGGGAGCACGGTTCCCCTGGAAGTTAAGAAGCAATGGCTGGAGAACCTGCTCCCTCATATCGGAAAGGAGGTATTCCTTTCCGGTGGAGGGGGGAGAGGGTATTCCAAGGCCATGCTCAAGGGCGCTGAGATGGACGAGCACGAGAACGTGGTCGCCCACCTAACGGATGTTAAGAGCATGACTGGAAGAAGCTGGTACAGTGGGGGGGAAGAGGCCAAGTCCTTCGACCCTCACCTCGGAAGCTGGCAGATAATCGTGGAGGTGAAAGGATGAAAGTACGGATGCTATTAAAGGATGGCACCTGGATATCATTCACCAATGTGGTGCGCTTCGACGCAGAGGAGGGGTGAAGATGGAGAGAATCAATCCCAAGAACTGCTATGTGGTCATCAAGATGACCAGACCGTTCCTAGAAGGCGGAATCGATTCTGACCTCGCTAAGTCCCTGGAGGAGGTCGTGAAGGCCTCTCTGGAGACCCAGAACTGGCCAGATGGCCTGACGTTCGAGGTCACCTCGACCATATTGGAGCCGGGGGTCGCATGGCCGCCAGGGTTGGGGATGGAGATTCGCCCCATCTTCAAGGAGTACTGACCATGCCAAATGCTAAGTTCGCGTGCAAGGTCTGCGGAGCTACATATGATGACCTACAGAAGGCCGTGAAGTGCGAAGAGCAGGGGATTCGGTCCTTCAGGAAGAAGGAGCTATATGCCCCAGACCTAGAGGTGGGACAGGTCGTCATCAAGCACGATGAGTGGATTGGGAAGGTGAGCCGCAAGTTCATCCATGGCCATGACCAGAAGTACGATATAAAGCAACTGGTGCATGTATATGAGAACTCGACCGAGATGAACGATGATGGTGGGTGGTATCGCATCGTCAACGAGAAGGACATCGAAAGGCTTCGCTCCGTGCTGAAGATAATGGAAGAGCAGGTGAAGCTAACATGAACCACGATAGAATCGCCAACGCGGCCCAGCTATTCCTCAATATCTTGAAGAGTGAGGCTCCGGTCTGCCCCATCTGCAACGAGCGGACCGTCCTGGAGGACGACCTTGTTAAGATAGGGTATGATGAGGAAGAGGACTACGAGGATACACTCTGGGTGACCTTCTCATGTGAACAGTGCCAGCAGACCCGCATCAACATCAGCATGCTGACACTGGGTGGCCCGGAAGAGGAGAGCTTAACATGAAAGTAATCAGCATAGATTTGGATGGGTCCCTTCAGTACGCCATCGCCGAGAACGCGGACGATTATGTGTATGAGGAGTGCTGGCAAGAGGCTTGCCAGTGGGTCAATGCAGACTATGAGCGCCGGTTCCTGAGAATCCTAGAGCAGTTCAGGGACGCCCTGGCATTGCGTAACAGGGGCATCATCTTCGTGAGCCAGGATGATGATGTGCTCGAACTGGAACTC
>Ga0209048_10000743_pt1 | contig 34553 bp, 32 predicted proteins | sample FrelakmetCRP12CR_FD_187146 | JGI IMG/M metagenome (GOLD analysis project Ga0209048, IMG submission 187146) | Freshwater lake sediment microbial communities from the University of Notre Dame, USA, for methane emissions studies - CRP12 CR (SPAdes)... | ecosystem: Environmental > Aquatic >...
GGCTTGGCATCGGGATTTTTCATGTCCCATATGGCGACGCCCTGAATTCTCTCCTTTGCATATGCCACGGCATGTTCATACGCCGCCGTCGCAACGCCCAGCGCCTGTATGCCTACCTCAAGTCTGGCGCCGTTCATCATCTGGAACATGATTGCCATCCCGGCTCTCTCTTTTCCGAGGAGCTCTCCAATACATTTTCCCTCGTCGCCGAAGTTGAGTGTGCAGGTGGCAGAACCCTTGATCCCCATCTTGTGTTCGATGTTTCCAGTACGCACATCATTCGATTCCCCCAGACTGCCGTCATCATTAACCCGGTACTTGGGAACAATGAATATGGAAATACCCTTCGTTCCCGGCGAGTCTCCTTCGATTCTGGCGAGAACGGGATGGATGATATTCGGGCAAAGGTCATGGTCTCCGCCGGAGATAAAAATCTTGGTCCCCGTGATGCTGTAGGTACCGTCAGGCAACTTCCTTGCCGTTGTCTTCAGGGCGCCCACGTCGGTCCCCGCTCCAGGTTCCGTCAGACACATGGTTCCGGCCCATTCACACGAATACATCTTATACATATACTTATTCTTCTGCTCTTCCGTGCCGAAATCTTCTATGAGCGAGGCGGCTCCGGTGGTCAACATAGGATACATGATGAGGGGATAGTTGGCGGCCTGAAAAAGTTCAAAGCAGGCAGTTGAAACGCTTGTCGGCATTCCCTGTCCACCGACCTCCGGATCTCTCATGGCGCACTGCCAGCCGGCTTCAGTAAACTTTTTGTATGCGTGGTGGAAGCTTTTTGGCACAGAGACTTTTCCGTCATTGAATTTGCATCCTTCCCTGTCCCCATCCACGTATGTCGGGAGGAGTACTTCCAAGGCCATCTTTTCCGCCTCCGTAAGCATCATGTCCACTGTTTCTTTTGAATAATCCGCGTATCTGCCGTTCTTGAAAAGATTTTCTATGCCGAGCTGTTCATAAAGGACGAATTGCTGATCTCTGGTGTTCACCAATAAATTGCTCATGACGACCTCCTTAAATAATCCGTAGATGTATGGATACTAAAATTTTCGTAAGACGCAAAACCCAGATGAATCAATTGATGGAATACCAATATATGTTTAACAATTTCAATTCGATTTTATACATACATAACCATGGTACACTTTGCAAGAGTTCCTTTAGGAATAGTCAATTTCACTGCGGCATTGATTTTTCACACCTGACTGGTATTGAAAATTTGTGAAATTTATGCAATTAAGACTGGGCTAAAGGAACATTTACCAAAATTGTCTATAGAGGAGAATATTGATATGAAAAATTTATTGGAAAATATCGAAGAAATCCTGCTCATGGGTCCCGGCCCTTCCTGTGTGCCTCCTCAGGTCTATGTGGCCCTAAGCCGGAAAACCCTGGGACATCTGGATCCCTATTTTCTGGGCATAATGGAAGAAATTAAAGAAATGCTTCGCCGTATCATGAACACCAAGAACAATCTCACTATTCCCATCTCGGGAACGGGTTCTGCCGGCATGGAGGCGTGCTTCGTGAATCTGGTGGAGCCGGGTGACAAGGTCCTCATCATTACCAACGGGGTATTTGGGATGAGGATGCAGGACGTAGCCGGCCGGCTTGGCGCTAAGGTTGATGCACTGGAGTTCGCCTGGGGAACCCCGGCTGTGCCGGAGGCGGTCGAACAAAAGATCCAGCAGTATTCCTATAAGATAGTTGCTGTGGTCCATGCGGAGACGTCCACAGGAGTGAAGAATCCCGTTGCTGAAATCGGCGCGCTCCTCAAAGGTAGTGACACCATCTACCTTGTGGATACCGTTACCAGTCTGGGGGGCACCGAAGTCATGATGGATGACTGGAACATAGATGCCCTGTACAGCGGCACGCAGAAATGCCTTTCCTGCCCTCCGGGACTTGCACCCCTTTCATTTTCCGATAAGGCGATGGCCAAGCTGAACGGGCGTAAGACGAAAGTGCCCAACTGGTATCTCGATATTACGCTTATTGCCAACTATTGGGGGAAGAATCGTGTTTACCACCATACGGCGCCTGTGAACATGATCTATGGTCTGTACGAGGCCCTCTTTGTCATATTTGAGGAAAAGCCGGAAAAGGTATTCCGGAGGCACAGGGAAAGTCACCTCGCCCTGGTGGATGGATTAAAAGACCTGGGCCTGAAGATGCTGGTGGAGGAGCCTTATCGCCTGCCCATGTTGAATGCCGTGTGCGTGCCTGATGGCGTGGACGAACTCTCTGTCCGGCGACGTTTGCGAAGCGAATTCAAGATTGAAATCGGCGCCGGTCTGGGACCCTTGGCCGGGAAAATATGGCGTGTCGGGCTAATGGGGCACACGTCCAGAAAAGAAAACGTTAAGAGGTTACTTGCGGCCTTGCAAGAAGTGCTGCGAAAAAAATAGAAACTATTCTTGACCTAAAGCGCATACGGAAAGCCCACATCCATTTCTTCCATGTACCGTTTTCCCATTGACACACACTACCCTTGTGTGCTTAGAGCGCCTGTAGAAGTATTGGAAAATTCCTCCAACCACCCTTTGCTAAAGGAGACTGTGTTGCAATTACCATTTTTGTCATTCCGTGCAAGCGAAGCGCGACACGAAATCCAGTATTTTCAGTAGGTTCTGGATGCCGGCTTTCGCCGGCATGACGTTTTTTTATAGCACTTTCTGCTATTATGACACAGTCTCAGGGGGGACGAGGTGGGATTTTTTCCTTTTTGCAAAGAAGTGACATAGGTTTTTACTATAAATATGCAGCGTAAGATAGAAACAAAAGAAGGACGTTTGCGGGCACAGTGTATAGAGGAGCTGGTCCGCAGGAAGGGGCTGGACGAGGGGGAAGCGCTTGTAATCGATGAGCGTCTGCTCGCACTGATGCAGATTATCTCCACGGGATTGGGGGACGACATTCACCTGAAGATTGTCCCCGGCGCCAACTGGAGATACAACGCAGAGACCAACGAAATTGTATTTCCCGTAGGATTGCTGTTGTCCTCTTCAGCAGAAGAGGTCATCGCCTTTTGCGCTCACGAGGCGGGACACAGGCAAATATCCCGCCGGAGCTTGAGAAAGGCGGTGTTCAAGACATTCTCAGCGAAGGAATCCACCAGGCTTCTCTTGAATGCCTTCGAAGACAGCCGGGTCGATAACTGGCTGATAAGCGTTTTCAAGGGGATCAAACACTACCTGGATATTGCTTACGACGAAATGCTTCCCCGGGATTTGTCCAGATCGTCGTATGTAGATCATCTGAAGGGTGAAATATCCGAGAGGGCGAGCACCTCCTGCCATCCGTATCTACTCTATCCACATCTGGAATACCTTCTGGGCATGCGCTATTACTGGCTGTATGGCTGCCTTCCTTCCCGGGTGATGAACCCGGAAGTAGGCGATGCCCTTGCGCGGACGCACGGGGATTTTGCGGCGATCTTCAATCACTATCCTCCCGGGCGTGTCTCGGAAAAAGAGAAGTTGAGGCTCGCGGAAGAGACGGCCCTCATGGTGATGGATAAAATCCTCCCAGAGTATGAAAACCTGGTCGGTCTGGCGATTGCGAAGCTGGTGGAGGCCATAAAAGACGGCCAGCTCCAGATCAAGGAAAAGAAATGTGCCCCCGAAGAATTGAGCACTGATGAGATAGAGGAAGAAGCAAGAAAATTATTAGAGTTCAAAGCCAGGGAACTTGCGGACAAGTTATCTCCGAAGACGGAGAGGCCGCACACAGGGAAAACAGAGGAATACAGAAGGGAAACCTCCAAAGAAACAGAATCGCGCGTAGAAGGAGGAAAATCTTCCGAGGAAAGAGCGGCGCCGTTGCCCATAGAGACTCTCCGCGACCTCATCAAGAAGCAGCGCAGGATAAACCGTGAACAGGATGCGAAGATGGGCGAGTACGAGAGGGTCTACATGCTGATCTCGAGCCTGGTCCAGGCCTTAAGCGGGGTTTTGGAAAATCACTTCGCGAAAAATAAAAGGCCTTCCTTCAAGGGCTATTTTCCTTCCGGCCAGAAGCCGGATTTGCGGAGGGCCATGGAGCTTTCCCGGAAATTGAGCGAGGGTATTCCCATACAGGATAAGGATTTGAAGGTCTTCCTGAAGAGAAGACTCCCGACCCAGAGAGACCATAAGATAATCCTCGCCCTGGATGAATCAGGTTCCATGGACGAACCAAAGAGGACCTCCGCCCTCGCAGGTCTTTTAATCTTCATGGAGGCTCTGGATCATATCGGCATCGATTACGGGGTAATCGGGTTTTCCGACAGCACCATAATGCACAAAGAGTTGGGAGTGAAGCTGGATACCGCCGGCCGGCGTGTATTGTTTGATGAGGTCTCCCTGTGCATACCTGGAGGCTCCACCGCCGATGCGGATGCCCTACAGTTGGCGACGAATATATTAAAGGATCAGCCGGAGGATTCATCGCGATGGATCATCATGGTGACGGATGGAGAAGGAAACGTGAATACAACGGGTAAGACATTTGTCGAGCTTCAGAAGGAAGCTCTGGATCAAAAGATAGAGGTACTGGGAGTGGGTTTGGGCGAAGAGGTAACGGAGGTTATAAAGAGGTACGCAAGGGGCCTACAGATTGACGACGTGGAAGAGCTGCCGTCGGTACTGTCCGGCATACTGGAAGAAAAACTTGTTACGCAGGATGCATACTGGGACAGTTTTCTGACGCCCCGGCACAGGGCTCACATTGACAGAGAACAGACAGAGGCATCTCTGCCGCGGGATTTGTCGGAGCTCATGGCGTCTCTCTATCTTTATCTGAAGCAGAATATGCCGGCCTTCAATGTGAGGCATCTGAAGAGGGCGTCGGAGCTCCTGGGTTTTTTACTGAGCCGTGGTTATCCGGGAAAAGTGGCTTTCGGAAGGAGTCTCAAATACGCCTTTATAGATACCCAGGAACAGTCCCGGAGGGTAAGAGACGTTATCCTCGAAAGGATTGAGGAGATGCGGAAGATATTTCCGGACATCACCCGGGAAGACTTGCCGCAGGAATTTCACTCAGCAACTTCACAGGCGGACGTCCCTGTTTCTTCGATCCCCCATGACCTGGCTTCCGTCCTGGATATTTTGATGAAGAATAATACTCATCCAGAGATTGAGAAAGCCCTCTCATTGCTAAAAGCCCTCGTCGATTCATCTGACATGGCTTTCGTGAGCATTCCCGGAATGGAAGCGAGCTTCCGGGTCATTGATGATGAACTTCTGAGAGGGATAACGATAGAGGATTTGGAGAAAAGAACGGAGGACAAGAGCTGGGCTGTCCGCCAGCCCGCAGCCTTAGCCTTGGGCAGGGTTTATCTCGCACTAATCAAACAGGGAAAAGATGTCGACCTAAGTCTGTTAGAGGAAATGCTGAAGGATGAAGATCCCTCCGTCTGCCGCGCCGCCGCCCAGGCTTTAAGCCGGATTTGGTATCATTATTATGGCAAGGGAAAAATGACGTTGGCGGCATTGGAACGCAGGCTGGAAGACGAGAACTGGGCCGTTCGTCAAGCTGCGGCGCGGACCTTAGGTAGGATATATCCTCCCCTTATGGACCAGGGAATGAATGTGGACATCAGCAAACTGGAAGAAGGGTTGTGGAATAAAAACTGGTTTGTCCGCCAGGCGGAAGCGGAGGCGTTAGGACAGACCTACCCAGCCCTGATCAAGAATGGGATCGATGTGGATCTGGAAAAACTGGAAATGAGATTGACAGATAAGAACGTCCTTGTACGTCTCACCGTCGCTCTTGCCCTGGGTCAGATATATCCGCCCCTCATAAAACGGGGGAAAGATGTTGACTTGAGCAAGTTGGAGGGAAGACTGGACGATGACGACTGGTCTGTCCGCCAGGCCGCAGCCGTGGCTTTGGGCCGGATATGGTTTCATAACTATTACCAGGGGAAAATGGCCTTGCAGGATATCGAGGAAAAACTGGAGGATAGAAACTGGTCTGTCCGCCAGGCGGCATGCCAGGTTTTGGGACAGATTTATCCCAATCTTATCAAACAGGGGAAAACGCTCACCTTCAGCAAACTGGAAGAAAGATTATGGGATGCGGATATAGAAAAGTCCGTCTGCCAGGCCGCAGCGCAGGCCCTGGGCAGGATTTGGCCTCACAGCTATCATCGGAAGAAGATAACCTATAAGGAGTTGGAAGAAAGGCTGAAGGATGAAAACTGGTTTGTACATCAGGCTGCCGCACTCGCCTTAGTCCAGATACATCATGCCCTTGTCAAGAAGGGCAATGTTGCAGATCTAAACAAACTGGAAATGAGATTAAAGGATAAGATCTGGTCTGTCCGTCAGGCCGCGGCACGGGCATCAATAAAAATTTTTTCAGATCTCATATCGAGCAATAGGAAGGAATTCACCAAGGTCCTCGCTTCCTTTAATGAGATGCTGGGTGAACCGATGGCAAATACCATAGCAGGCACACATTCCGGCCAGGTTCAGATTGGTGAAAAATCTTTAACAGTGGGAGATCTGCTTATAGACAGAGCGTCAAGCAGGGATGATATACCTGCCTGCGTGATGACAGAATCGGGCTATCACATTCTGGAGACGTTAATCATAGGCTACCTGTTGAGACACTCCGTCTTGCTCCTGGGCCCTACGTCAACAGGGAAGAGCTTTTTGATTAAATGGCTCGCTCACGTGCTGGGCTATGAGCACCTCTCGTATTCCATCAACCCCTACACCTCCAAGTTTGAGATAATCGGCGGCATTAAACCTGACAGGGAAGGAAGATTCATCTGGCAGGATGGCATTCTTCTGAATGCGGCGCGAGATGGTCTGTGGCTGACTCTGGAAGAGATAAACCTCGCATCTTCTGAAGTGGTCGAGATAATGAATGACTATCTCATTACGGGAAGGATATCCTACTCGGCAAATGGGGAGCAGAAGGAATTGTATCCTCATCCCGACTTCAGGCTCTTTGCCACAGGAAACCCGGAAAGTTATAGCCAGAGGCAGAAACTCTCACAGGTATTCCTATCCAGATTTAAGATCCTCTATCAAAAAGAACTTTCTGAAGAGGAACTATCGCAGATATTAAGTTCCTTATTCGAGATTACTTCCTCCTCTGCCCTTCCCATTGCCAGATTCCACACTACCTTACAGAATCAGGCAGACAGCCGTATCATCGGCAAGGCGGAAAAAGACCCATATACATTTACCCTCAGGGACATAATAAGATTGGGGAGGAGATTGGAAGCGCTCCTAGCGAATAAATCAGCCGACAAGGAATACGTCAAAAAGTTTTTCCTGGAGTTCTTCAGTGTCTATATAGGCCGGTTGAGAGATAGCTCCGAAAGGGATGCAGTGGTCAGTTTACTGGACGCGCATTTCGGCTTCAGGGCCGAAGGCCTGGACCTGCAAGAAGTTCTCAGATCCGCCTCTCTGGACCTGAATTCATTGCTTGCAGCCTTAACAGTCTCAAAGGGAGAGGAACTGATTCCCCGGCATGACGCAGCAATTGTACCGACGCCGACGCAAAACATAACCCTCTATCTCATCCTCAAAGCCCTGATAAATAACGAACCTCTTCTTGTGGCAGGAAATCCTGCCTCAGGAAAGACCACCCTCATTAGATATTTAGCCAGTCAAAAAGAGACGGACCTCTACTATGTCAACCTTTCCTCCGATACAGGCTTGGAAGAACTTCTGGGCGGTTATACTCAAGATAAAAAAGGGAAATGGCATTACAGGAAGGGCCTTCTGTTCAGGGCCATGGAGGAGGGAAGCTGGCTCCTCATAGATGAAGCGAATCTTTCTCCCCTGTCCGAATACTTGAACACCCTCCTGGACTTTGGCTACGTCATTGATGCAGAGGAGAACGTGTGTCACACCCATCCCAATTTCAGGATATTCCTGTCGATGAATCCTCCTTCCGTGCATCAATCACGAAATCTGCTGTCACCCGCATTGAGGTCACGGTTTACCGAGGTCTGGGTTGAGGAGTTAACCAATTTAGGAGAGCTGGCCGGTTTAATAGATACCTGGAGTAGCAGAAAAGGAGAGGCGCAGGCGTCTCACAAAAAAAAGAAGGGAAAAAAGAGGAGAGATGCACGCGATGAAAAAATTTCCGCGGACAAAAAAACGGTGACAACCGACGCAAAAAAAGAGGGTGATGAATTTGCATCGGGCAAACGATTTACCCATTATTCGACGTAAGCACCATGCTCCCGAGAGGTGAAATAGCCAGGCGTCTCTTTGACAGCGTGTTCCATAGAGGGGAAACGGCCGTCATCGAAGAGGTTCGAATTGGCCTCGGCTATGTGGGGGTAAGGTTGGATGATCAGCGCATGGGGCTGGCGGCCCTGTTGATTCAAGAGCTCCCAGCGAGCTGCTCCGTATTTCCCGATGCCGGAAAGTTGGCCGGATCAAAGGCACGCTCTCTCCTCGGCAACATAATAGAAGGACAGAATCCTCTAAAGAAAGCGTTGGGACTTGCCGCCGCGAACGCCGTTCTTCATGCGGCATCTGGTGAAGATGATAAGGACTCGCTCTCGATCATGAAATTAGTTCCTGAAGATCATGTGGCCATGGTCGGTCTTTTCACACCGATGGTTCCCAAGATAAAAGCAACGGGAGCGAGGCTCACAGTCATTGAACGGAATCCCGCCCGTCTGGCCGTTCTTGATAAAAAGGATAGTGCTAAGATATTGAAGGAATGCACTGTCGCGATTATTACGGCAACGGCGCTTCTTAACGACACCCTGGAGGAAGTTCTGAATGGACTGGGTAATCCAAGGCATGTCGCCATCCTCGGCCCATCGACGCCCCTCTGCCCGGAAATATTTCATGACACACCGGTCAACCACCTGGGAGGGGCTTTAGTGCGTGACACGAAAAAGGTCATGCAAATCATCTCCGAAGGCGGCGGCACACCGGCCATGCGCCCTTATCTCCGGTTCGTAAACCTGCTCGTTAAATAATAATGCAGTCAGACAGATACATCTTTTTATTTGAAATAAAGGAGCAGGAGGGTTAAATAGGATCTCTCTTGGAAATCAGCGTTATCGACAAAGGATTAGACTATGCCTGATTACTCGGCTTACCTCCGGCGGTTTCAAGCGGGCGAAAAGAACCTGAACCCCTATCTCGATTATTTTGACATAACCATAGAAGACGTGCGTGAAGGATATGCAAGGTTCCGGATGCCGGTCCTCCACGAGTATACGCAGGGGGCAGGTTTCTTACAGGGGGGACTTATCGTGGCCCTGGCCGATGAGGCTATTGCCCATGCCGCCATGACTGTCCTGGAACCTGCTTTCGGAATAACGACCGTTGAATTGAAGTGTAATTTCCTGGCCCCGGTTAAGAACGGTGAACTGATTGCAGAGGCAAGCATTTTTAAGAAAGGGCGTACACTGATTATCGGTGATTGTTTGGTCAAGGACGAAAATGACAGGGATGTACTTCGCTGCACGGCGACATTCTTGATGTTTTCTGACAAGAAGGACTCCGATTGATGAGCAATCCTGAGATCCGTCCCTGCGAGGAAAGGGATATTGAGATTATCTATGAAATTATTAACGACGCTGCACAGGCATACAGAGGAATCATTCCCACGGATAGATGGAAGGAACCTTATATGTCGAAAGATGAACTCCGCCATGAAATCGATGAAGGAGTAAGATTCTGGGGTTATATAGAGAACGGGGAACTTCTTGGAGTCATGGGTATGCAGAACATCGAGGATGTTATTTTGGTAAGACATGCCTACGTGCGCACGGTCAGGCAAAACCAGGGCATCGGTGGCAGTCTGCTGTCTGAACTTCGGAAGAAAACGAGGCGCCAGATCTTGGTTGGCACCTGGGCAGCAGCCGCATGGGCGGTTCGTTTCTATGAGGCCCATGGCTTTTGTCTGGTCTCTCCGGAAGAAAAAGATCGCTTACTGAAACAATACTGGTCAATACCAGAGCGTCAGATCGAAACATCCGTGGTTCTCGTCGAACGGCGGTCGTTCGATATAAGGGGGGAAAAAACTTGATACCCACAGTGTCTATAGTCGGTCGATCGAATACGGGGAAGACGACGTTGATCGAAAAACTGATACCGGAGTTGAGGCGAAGGGGCTATCGGGTAGCTACGATCAAACACAACATACATGGCTTCGAGATAGATCACGAGGGCAAAGACAGCTGGCGTCATAAAAAGGCGGGTGCACGCCTTACGGTCATCGCATCACCACAACAGATTGCCGTTATTGAAGATGTCAGCAAGGACTATGAATTGTCGGAATTAAGGGATCGCTATATCCGGGATGTCGATATTATCCTTTCCGAAGGCTTTAAGGGAAATCCGCATCCAAAGATTGAAGTGATCCGATCGGAAATGAAGCACGACCCCCTCTGTTCCGCTGAAGATAATCTTATGGCCATTGTGAGTGACGAGCCCGTTAATATTGGAGTGCCCTGTCTGGATATCGATGACATCCAGGGTGTTGCCAATCTGATAGAAGATAGATTTCTGAGAGAAAGCCCGCGTAGTTAAGACTCATGCGTTTGTGGCAAAGGCATAGGCTGCAATCAGGCCGTCATGACTGAGGCTGATATCAATCTCCGCGGGCTCGCCGTTTATACAGACGAATGGCGGTCCGAGACCATAGGAACTTTTCACCCGCCTGATTTCGATATTTTCCGGAGATTCATCATAATATGTTGAGAGGCGCAGCTTAAGGGCTTTACGCACAAAAGCTGATTCGTAATCAGGCGAGACGCGTGTATCGGGGCTCATGCGGTCTACATGCCAAACGAGAGCATCCATCTCATCCAGTGTTGATGTAGTTCCGATACAATGGACATAGTCGGAAGTTATGAAAACCTTGATCTGAATTCTGCCATATGGCGTATCGACGAATCCTGTAAGGGCATAGCTTCCAGGAGAAAGTCCAACTGACCCTTCCGCGCAGTCAAGACTGACTTTATATAACCGGGGGACGGAAGTGGCAGAAGGGTCATGCTTTTTGACAAGCTTGTATGCCGCCTCCTTGCCGGCCCAGAGCGCCCACAAGACGGCGTCCTGGTTTTCAGCACGGGATATTAGCTCTCGCTCACAGGGGCTGAAAACGCGGTTAATGAATCGCGTATCCCGACTCTTCCCCATATTTTGAGGATCCGTCAGATCCACAATATCGTTGCCTATGAGAATCAAAATAACCTTTCTCCATTTGTGCCATGTGGTTGATAATCTGCTCTGCATAGTGGCGCTGAGCTCTGAGTCCGTTTTCCTTTGTCAGTTCGGGCTGGAAGACTTCCACATTCACCGTAAAACGCTCGCCAAATCTGGGAATAAAGCTGTAAGCATGCTGGCTATCACCTCGCAGATAGATACACATTACCTTGCAGTTTTCAAAATCTTTGATGAACCGGCCCACCCCGTAGGAAAAACTCTCAGTATTTACTAGACCGGTCCGGGAGCGCCCTCCTTCCGGAAAAATCAATAAAGGCTGTCTCCATTCCAGAAGGGATGTGCATTTATCAAGGGTTTTTTTCATCTCTTCACGACTGCCGCCCCGATTGATGGGGACGCACTTGGCCAGGTAGCAGAGAACTGCCGTGAAGATGTTCCGCTGGAAATTGTTTCTTTCCGGCAAATTCCAAGGCAGCTCACGATAATACAGTAAATGACGGGTGAAGGAAAAGGTCGCATATGTAATGATCATGGAATCTATCATGGTGAGATGATTCGCGCAGATGATCCATGGTCCTTCGTTGCTCCTGAAATGACGGGAGCACTCCTGTCTGATCTTCCTCAAATTCCTTACCCGGTAGCCCATGAGCCAGAAGAATGCAAAATAAAGCGTGGCAATAACAAAAACAGCGACCTGACCGAGGATGTATTGAATCAGCAGCGGTCCCTGGAGCATCAACTTCTTTTTCATAATTGACCTTATCCTAATTTGGCTTTGATGATATCCACGGCATCTCCGAGAGTTCCGATCTTATCTGCCTCGTCATCTTCGACGGTGATGCCGAAGGTGTCTTCACATTTTATAATGACATCTACGAGCCTGGCGGAATTAACCTTCAGGTCATTCAGAATGTGGGTATCCTTTGTCGCTTTGTCTAACAGGCTCGGGTCCTTTGTGTAGACTCTGAGGATATCGATCATTTTGTTAAAGATTGTCTGTTCATCCATTTCTTAATAGCTCCTTTGATTATTATTCCATCTCTTAAAGATTATACAGCTGTTTACATCGCCGAAGCCAAAACCGGCTTTGGCGATAATATCTAATTCAGGATAGTCCATGCACTTGTGCGGGACCTTATCTTCAAATTCAGCAATATCGGGGTGTATATCCTCGCAATTGACGGAAGGGTGCAGGAATCCCTTGTATAATTGCAGTATGACGGCAACGCTTTCTATTGCGCCCGCTGCGCCTAAACAGTGCCCCACCAGTGATTTTGTGGAATTGATGTAGGGAAAATTTGCGGGACCGCGCTCGAGGGCTTGGGACCAGTTCTTCACTTCATAAGGGTCGGCAAAGGTCGCCGTTAAGTGGCCGTTAATCGCGTCTATATCACCCGGCACAATACAAGCGTCAGATACGGCGGACCTGATGCATCGTTTGACTCCCTCGGGATTTGGTGCGGTTATGGAGCCGCCCATTCGATGGCCTCCGCAATTGACTGCGCCTCCGAGAACCTCAGCGTAAATTCTCGCTCCACGTTCCAGAGCGGATTCCAGGTCTTCAATGACCAGGATTCCGGCGCCTGACCCTGGGACAAAACCGCATGCAGTGGCGCTCATAGGCCGTGAAGCGGCTTCCGGGTGATCATTGAATTTCCGGCAGATGACGCGCATGGCGTCGAATCCGGCCCAGATATAGGGAGATTGGCCTTCGGAACCACCGGCTAGAATCCTTTTCGCAAGACCGTTTCGTATTCTCCACATCGCTTCAATAATCGCTTCATTCCCCGTGCTACAGGCGGATGAATTTGAAGTTACCTGATTTCCCAGGGCCAGGAGGCCGGCGATACATGCGCTTGTTCCACTATTCATGACCTGCTCTACTATCCGGCTTCCCATGCGGCGCACTTTCCCCTGGGAGACCATTGGAACGAGAGTGTTTGTAATGGTATCCATGCCGCCTATGCCGGAGCCTACAATCACGCCTGTATCCCAGTCCACAGTTTCATCGTGTATATCAGGCATGGTGAAACCGGCGTCGTTCCATGCGTCTACGGCAGAAACAGCGGCATAGCCGATGTTTTCGTTCATGGACATCAGCGTATCTTCATTAAAATAACACTTGCGGATATATTCAAAGTCCTGAGGGGCAGCGCCGATCTGGCAGGAAAAGTTCAATTCCTTAAGTTCGGGAAAAAACCGGATACCGGAGCGGCCTTGACGCAGGGCCTCTTCAAAATTAGCCAAACCATGAGCGTTGGGGGCTGTTATCCCCATCCCCGTTATGACAACTCTTCTTTTCAACTAAAGTAAACCTCCATCGAAAACATTAAGCCCTAACTCTGGGAAGGTACTCCCATCCCGGCGAGGACACCGAAACTCACGGTCTCGCCATTTTCTCTTTCCATGGAAACCTTCATCTTCAGGTTTCCCATGCGAAAATAGACTTTCTGACCCGTCACGATTACCCGCTCACCGGGATGCACGACTCCCGTAAACTCCACCCCTTCGGCAAGGGTAAAAAGTGTAGTCAACTTTTTTGCATCATCGAGGGCTCTCTGCGTCTTCCTCATGTGAAGATAAAGGCCGAAAGCAACGACTCCCGTTTGTGCCATGGCTTCAATGAGAATGACGCCCGGAGTGATTGGTTGGCCGGGAAAGTGTCCCTTGTAAAAATACTCATCCTCACGAAACCTGTAAGTGCCCACAATGTGCTCATCATCCAGTTCCAGGATATCGTCGATAAACCGAAAGGGATGCTGTTGGGGAACACTCTTAAGAATCTGCATCATCGTTTCCCGATCAGCCGCCATAAAGCCCTCCGTTCACATGGATGACACTACCCGATACATAGGACCCCTTTGTAGCGAGAAAGGCTACCACCTCAGCCACCTCTTCGGGACGTCCTATACGGGCCAGGGTAATATTGTCGAGGATTCTCTTTTGCACCTCTTCGGGGAGATTCTGTGTCATCTCCGTCTCAATAAACCCCGGAGCGACGGAATTGACGAGGATATTCCTTCCTGCCAATTCTTTCGACAGGGATTTTGTAAAGGCATCGAGGGCTGCCTTTTCCATGGTGTAGGGGATCTGCCCCGCATTGCCCGTATGTCCCACGACACTGGATATATTGATGATGCGGCCTCCTCTCTGGCGAAGCATGAAGAGGCGGATTATGCGTTTGGTCAGGAACCATATGCCGCGCATCAAGGCCCGCTGGGCATCGAATTGCTCAATCTTCATACTGACGATATCGGCATTCACAGATAGTCCGGCATTATTGACGAGAACATCCACGCGGCCCGCTTCTTCTTTTACCTTGCTGACCAGGATTTCCACCTGTTCGATATCTGCCAGATCAGCCTGAAGAAGAAAGCCGTCACCAATCTCAGATAAAACAGCTTTTGCCTGTTCCTCGCTGCTCCGGTAGTGAATGCCCACCTGAAATCCTTCTGCGGACAGTGCCCGGCAACAGGCCGCGCCTATTCCTTTTCCGCCACCCGTTACAATGGCAACAGGTTTCTCACTCATGAGCCACCTCTCATAATGCCGCCGATCGAATTTGCGGAACGTTTCGGGTAGTCGGGATAGATAATCCCTTTGAAAACGCCGGTGCGGGCATCTTTGATGTGGGCAATCAGTTCATTGTCAACGAAGACTTTACCGTCTCCGATTGCAATGCTTGCCCCTGAGTCTTTCAACTGGGCGAATCGTCTCACTTCAATATCGTAGCGTACGCATTTATTATAGGGGCGAATCTGACCGCTGAAGGTAATCTCTCCGCAGCCCAGTGCCCTGCCGGCGCCCAGGGCGCCGCGCCAGACACAGTAAAAACCCAGAAGCTGCCAGACTGCATCTACACAGAGGCAACCCGGCTGAACCGGGTCTCCAGGCATGTGGCACTGAAAATACCAGGCATCCAGTTTGATGTCCTGTTCTGCGACAATCGAACCCTGTCTGCCGACAGAAGTAAATGAGAGCACCCGATCTACCATGAGAAAGGGAGGCGCCGGCAACCGGGCCTCAAAATTTGCAGGCGGGTCATCTACCAGTGTCCCGTAGGAAAAAGCGATGAGTTCCGGGAGCCCGAAGCTCTGACATTCTCTGAATTCGGCATACTTCATGATTATTCCTCTACCTGTAGGATCATATGTGCCCATGACAATCCCGCCCCGACAATGGCAACGGCCACATGATCTCCCGGCCGCAGGTCATCCCAGTGCTGGCTCAGGACAGACGGCGCTCCGGAGCAGCCAGTGTTGCCAAAAAATTGCACATTGTGCCAATGATTATTTTCAGAAATTTGAGAACGCTCGCAGACTGTCCGCAGCATGCCCATATTGGCCTGATGACCGATAAAGATAAAGCGATTGCCGTTAAGGGAGTATGACTTTTGCAGCATGCGAATAGACTCTGTCGTCTTTCGAATGGCAAAGCCCTGCACGGCGTTCCCGTCCTGCTGGAAGTAACCCATGCGGGGTATCCTCACTTTGTCCCAGCATGATGGTTTCGTTTCATAGGAGCATGCCGTGAAGAATTTGCGCGACGGAACCGTGGCAGATACAATGGCTGCAGAACTGCCGTCGCCGAAAAGTACCGCAGTTTTTCGGTCGGCGTAGTCCACGCAGCGCGTGAGATTTTCGGGATTGACCAGGAGGACAAAGGGCGGCAGCGCCTCGGGCCTCATGAGGCTGACAAAATGAACCTGCGTACCAAAACTGGTGCAGGCGGAATTCACATCAAAGCAGGGTACATCGATTCCCAGTTCGAAAGCCACGGTCGAGGCTTCCGCAGGTGATACATTATCAGCGGCGGAGCTGCCGGAGATGACAAGCCCGATATCTTCCTTCTTGAGTCCGGCACGGTCAATTGCCATCCGTGCTGCAGAGGCGCCTGTTTGCGCGTTATTATAGAGACCTGCCGCGAAAGCTTCTCTCGGGTCTCTATTTTTCGTCACCTTTATATAGTCCAAAGGGAGCACAGTGTGGCGTGAATGAATGCCGACCCTCTCCATAATCCACGTCTCGCTTGTCCCGATATCTATCTCTTCCAAAAATCTGTTGGTGATAACATTCTCCGGGTGAAAATGGCCCATACCGTGAAGATAGAGCGCGCTCATACAAGCTCCCTGCCGATAATCATGTTCTGGACCTCCCGCACACCTTCGTAAATGTCGATGATGTGCGCATCCCTTGCCAGCTTGGAAATTTCATATTCTGACATGAAACCATATCCGCCGTGAAGATGAAGGCCTTCGTTGGCGCAGAACAAGGCCGCTTCCGCGGCTGCATTCTTCGCGAGGGAGGCATACATGCCCCTGTCAGCCGCTTTTTCCTGTACCTTGAAAGCCGCTTTCATCAGCGCCATGTCCGCAAGCTCCACCTTCTTCCACATTTGCACCAATGTTTCTCTTGCAACCGGCAGATCACAAATTCTTTGCCCGAATTGCTTGCGCTCTTTTGTGTATTCCAGAGTGACATCCAATGCCCGTTTGGCGAGACCCACGCCAATTGCTGCCACCATGGGACGCGCGTAGTCAAGAACGTCGATGACATACTTGAAGCCCTGCCTCCGATCACCGATGATCTGATTGTCGTTGATGATAACGTCCTCAAAGGTTACAGAGGCCGTGTTTGATAAACGCTGTCCCAGTTTGTCTTCCGGTTTGCCGATGACGATCTTTCCTCCTGTGGGTAGAGTTATCTCTTTGCCAACGGTAAGAAGCGGATCTGAATTAGAGGGAAGCACCGGTACGGCAGGAACTATTAAGCAGGCCATGAAGTTGCCCGTCGGCTTCCCGACTTTGCAAAAAACGGTAAACTGTGAGGCATAGGAAGCGTTGGTTATGAAGCACTTGCTTCCATTGAGAACATACGTCCCATGGGGGCTCTTTTTGATATACGTCGTCATGGCAGAGTTGTCGGAACCGGCGCCTGGTTCCGTCAGGCAGAAAGAAGCCATTATGGGATTCTCGACAAAGGGGCTTAAGAAAAGAGTCTTCTGTTCGTCCGTACCATGTTGGGCAATAACTATATTTGCAAGGTCATTGCACATGGCCGACGTTGAAATACCCGTATCCCCATAGGAGAGTTCTTTTATGATCAGGGCTGTAGAAACGGGATCAACCTCAAATCCCTTAACCGATTCAGGGATGCTCAGATTCAAAATACCGAGGTTCCAGGCCTTCTGGATAATTTGCCAAGGGAAGGTATGATTCTTCTCTAATGCCATAACCTCTGGTATGATTCCATACCTGACGAATCTCCTAACCGTATCCACATACATCTGCTGACTACTCGTGAGATTGAAATCCATTTCTGAGATCCTTCGTGCAAATTTTTGCCATAAACTTCTAGGCACATAGCATTATCTGTGCCACTGTGGTGACTTACACCTGCCTACATACTATAATGTATTATAATTATTGACCAATGTGTGACTCGTTTAGCTTTTCCGAGTGGCTTTTAGAAGGGGATATTTGGAGCTTATAACGCGTAGTTCTCTTCGCAGTGCGAATCGGGCTACGCATCATATGATAGTGCAAAAATAGAAGCCATTTATGCTGATCAAACTGCTCGGGAGAGGTCTTCAAATGGTGAAAGATTTATCTTGACAAGGTAAAAATATATGGAGTATCTTCCCAGCATCAAGGAACGGGTTGATTTACCAACATCAGAAACTTTTTTACAAAGGAGGTATGAATCGATGAGGAAACTGTTTGCAATCATTTTATCAATTCTTTTCATCATGGCGGTAATGGGCTGCCCATCAGCGCCAGAAAAGAAACCGCCTGAGCCTGCCAAGAAAGAAGCGGCAGCCCCGGCACCAGCTCCTGCCCCAGCACCAGCTCCGGGAGCGCCAGCGGCACCACCAGCACCACCGGCACCACCAGCACCTGCGCATAAGTAACATTGGTAATATCTTGGAAGAGAAAGGCGGCCGAGCATGTTGTAAGCATGCTCGGCTTGTTTTTTGTCTCCGGGGCTTTAGTCTTTTCTTTTTTGTCTCTCTTGACAACCTCGTTTTTTATCTATATCTTCAGCCACATACCATTGATTAAGAAGACGATTATCTATGGAAACCTTCACATTAGCAACGGTCAGCCTGATAATTTCCCTTGCCCTTATAATAAATAAAAAAAAAGTTCCTGCCCACCTGTCTTTTGCTTCTCTGTGTCTCGCTATTTTTTTCCACAAAAGTGGCGCCTTCTTCTGTGGAATCTTCACCGGTCACATTTGGAAAATTATAGAATACGCAGGATTGATTGCCATTGCTCCCTGTTCGGTAAGATTCATCCGCTCTCTCCTTCGTGAACAGACCTCCTTGACAAGAAGAGATGTTATATCGGCCACAATTTTCAGTTTTGTCCTTGCCATTGCCGTTCTCTCCCCCCTTTACAGCTGGCCCTATCTGAAAACTTTCCTCTTAATATATACGGGCGCTGCACTTTCTGTCTGTTATATTGCTCTTATCACTTATATTAGAAATAGGCCCGTCGGTGTTGAGAGAACCCGGATGGTATATCTGGCTGTTGCTTGCGGGACGACTCCGGTCCTCAGCGCGTTTGATATATTCTATTATTATGGATATTCCTTTCCGCCAGTCTCCAACCTCTTTATAGCGATCCTGCTTTATTTTATCCTGATTCTTGTTACGCATCCACGTTTGCCGGAGTTGCATGAAATCATGGGAAGGGCCCTCGTGCTCTCTATCATCACTCTTTTTGCGACTATTACATTTACCCTCATCATTGGACTGTTCGGAAAGGGGGAAACGCCTCCTTTCATCCATATATTGTTGGCGTCTCTAATAATTGTTATAGCTATCGAACCTTTTAAACTCGTCTTAAAAATGATGTTCAGCTATATATACCCGGAAGGCAAGGATGTATTCACGTCCCTTTATGCCTTCGATGAAATGCTGGAGAAAGAGAAGTCTCTCCTCCTGGAGGAAATGGCACCCGTTTTGGCTCATGAAATACGAAATCCTCTGGGTTCCATCAAAGGCGCCGCCCAGTACCTTAGATCGGAATTGAGCGCTGGTGATCATCAGAAGCTTCTAGACGTTATAATAGAAGAAGTAGACCGGTTGAACAGCGTTGTATCTCAGTTTCTCAATTATGCCAAACCGTATACCCTTAAATTGAAGACGCAGGATGTTAATCAGGTTATCGAGAAGGCCATATCAGTCATCGAAGCGAGCCCGCGTTCAGATAATGTAGTCATTGAAAAGGAGTTGCGTCCTGATTTGCCCCTCGTCCATATTGATGCGGAGCAGCTGGTTCAGGTAATTTTGAATATAGCATTCAACGCCATAGAGGCAATGCAGGAGGGCGGGACCCTTATTTTCAGGACGTCTAAGATCAGCAGCGGTGACGGCGAGGCGATAGGCATTTCCATCAGAGATACGGGAAAAGGAATCAAAAAGGAGGAAATGAAAAATATTTTCAAACCATTTTTCACAACCAAAGAGCGAGGAGTCGGTCTTGGCCTTGCCATCAGCCAGAAGATCATCAAGAATCATGGCGGCCATATCAAGGTTAAATCCATTCCTCCCCAGGGGAGCATATTTTATATCAGGCTGGGCGTTACGCCTTAAGAAGGATGAAATAAAGGCAGTCAAGAAATTTTAGGTATACTATGACAGAGAAGATATTGGTCGTTGATGATGAGCTCAATATGCGGCTGGTCTTAAAAGCCCTGCTGAATAAGGAAGGCTATGACGTGGCCACGGCGTCGGATGGAGTTGAGGCCTTGAAGGTCCTCAAGAGCGGCGGCGTGGAAGTCGTCGTGACTGATCTGAAGATGCCGAAGCTCGATGGCGTGGGTCTTTTGGAGCGGGTGATTCGCGATTATCCATCCACGCCGGTTATTATTATCACTGCTCACGGAACGATTGCCACGGCAGTGGACACTTTGAAGAAGGGCGCCTTCGATTATATCACCAAACCTTTTGAACGGGATGAATTGAAAAATACAATCCATAAGGCCATCAGGACCCGAAGGCTCAATGATGAAGAACTCCTCGTAAGCCCCGATGATATAGACCGGCAAGGCATAATCGGTTCCAGTGAGCCCATGTTGAAAATTTATGATACGATCAAGAGAGTAGCGCCGACGCCGACGACCGTGCTCATATCGGGGGAAACAGGCACCGGCAAGGATCTCATAGCCTATGCGATTCACAGAAACAGCCCGCGAAGGGATAATCCATTCGTTAAGATTAACTGTGCCGCCATTTCAGAAAATCTTATAGAAAGTGAACTGTTCGGGTATGAAAAGGGTGCTTTCACAGGAGCGGTGTCCACGAAGCCCGGGAGGTTTGAACTTGCAGATAAGGGGACCCTTTTTCTCGACGAAGTGGGAGAAATTCCCAGAGATATGCAGGTGAAACTCCTCCGGGTTATTCAGGATCATGAATTCGAGCGGGTCGGCGGGCTGCGCACGATTAAGGTAGACGTGAGATTAATTGCGGCGACAAACAGGAATCTCCTCCAGGACGTGAAAGATGGCAGGTTCAGAGAAGATCTTTACTACAGGTTCAATGTCTTTCCTACGCACCTCCCCCCCCTGCGCGAAAGAAGAGAGGATATTCTTCCACTTGCCGATTACTTTATCGAGAAATTCAACAGCAAGTTAGACAGAGAGGTTAAACATATCGATTCGCGCGTGAAAGACATTCTTGTCAGTTATGATTGGCCGGGCAATATCAGAGAACTGGAAAATCTAATAGAACGTATTGTTCTAATGGCTGGCGGAGACACGATAATTTTCGAAGATATTCCACCGGAATGGAAATCAGCAGCCGAAGCGATCTCCCTTTCCCAGAAGGCAGGCCAGAAAAGGCCTTTCAAAGATTTCGTAAAGAGCCATATGGAAGAGGTGGAAAAGCAGTCCATAATACAGTGCCTGGAGGAGGTGGGCGGTAATGTTACGAAAGCGGCTCAGCGTCTCGGTCTCAGCAGGAAAGGTCTGCAATTGAAGATGATAAAATATAATCTCCGCAAGTAAAACATGGATACTCAGCAATGTTATCTCTTAATGTAGTGCAGGACTTTAGTCCTGCTGGAACAGCGCACCTGAAGGTACGCACTACGTTACTTACGAAGGAGAGATTGCCGAGCAGCATCTCCTCCCACAGCGCTTTCAACAATCTCCCCTCCTTTCCAGGTGGCTGGCTCTCATTCCGATGAGTCGCACTCTCTTTTTGAGTTCGACCCTCTTGAGGCACGCGAACGCCGCTTTCCTTATCTCCTCATCTTTGTCAGTTGCATGCGGAATGGTTGTGGCCCGCGTGACGGTTTCGAAATCACTAAACCGCACCTTGATGGTGACGGTCCTTGCCTTTAAGCTGCTTTCTTTCATGTCTGTCACGACTTCCCGCGTCAGGTCCGCCAGAGTCTTGGCTATGAACTGCCAGTTGGCGATGTCCTTCTGAAAAGTCGTTTCCCTGCTCATGGATTTTGGTTCCCATTCGGTGATCAGGGGACTGTCGTCGATCCCCCGGGAGGCGTGGTAAAGATAATTTCCGTAAGATGAGCCAAAGCTGTCAACCAATCTGTCCATGGAGAGAGAGGCGAGTTCTCCGACAGTTTCAATGCCCATGTCCTTTAGGTACTTCTCTGTCTTTGGTCCTATTCCCCAGAGTTTCCTTACATGGAGTGGTTTAAGGATGAGTAGAACATCCTCTGCAAGGATTACGGTGAGACCGTCCGGTTTATTCATGTCCGAGGCGATCTTGGCAAGAAGCTTGTTGGGGGCGACGCCGATGGAGCATGTCAAGCCCGTCTCGTCTTTAATGTCTTTTTTAATTCCTTGCGAGATTTGTTCTGAAAGATTATCTATTACGGATATGTCGAGAAAAGCCTCATCAATTCCCACGTCTTCGATGACGGCAGAGAATCTCCTTAGGATGCTTTTCACCTTCAGTGATTCCCTTCTATATGCTTCGTAATCAACGGGAAGAAAAACGGCCCGGGGGCAGAGACTGCAAGCTGTCTTTAAAGGCATGGCAGAGTAGATGCCGAACTTTCTTGCTTCGTATGAGGCGGTGGCTACGACCCCCCTTTTTGTGGGGTCCCCGCTGCCTCCTATTACCACAGGCTTGCCGATTAACTCGGGGCGCCTTTTCTGCTCCACTGCTGCAAAAAATGCGTCCATGTCGATGTGGAGGATGCGTCTCAAGGCTTATTACCCAGGTTATTGCCCGAAGGTGGTTCCGCCGGCGAAGACCTGGTTGTGCAGGGATGAGAATCCGTCCTTGCCGGTCGCGAGGATCAATGCGAGCGGCATGGCAACTCTACCCAGCTTCACCATCTCTACCGCCGTCTCTCTGATGTCCCATTGGGCATGCGCATCTCCTCGAAGACGTGCGATGTGATACATTTCCCTCGCATTGATTTTCATAGAAACGCGCCTGCGATGGGCGTTGGTGAGGATGTAGCCAGCAGCAAGAGGGAAGATCGCTCTAATCTGGTCATATGTCTTTTCGGTTTCGGTCACGATTCCCATGAAGGTCTTGTTCATCCCGATTTCTGATACGGCGGGCGGAACTGTTGCGCCGAGGGTGGGATCGTATTCCTGACAGGTTATGGTTGCCATACGGTGGCGTTTGATCTGGGCAAAGCAGCTCGCGCTGATGAGCAGCTCAAAATGAAGTTCCGCATTCTCGAATTCACGCAAGACCGGATCGTATGACTTGATGTGCTTTACGGCTGTTCTTATGAGGGCCTCTTTTTCGTGTGTATCCATGGAGGAGACCATTTGCAGGCAACGGGACATGGGCAAATCTGACGATGAGTGGATCAGCGATGCCATGATTCTATCGTCTCCATCGGGTGTGGCATACACGAGGGAAACGTCTTGTCCGTTAAATTCCGCCGCCATTGGAGCGGCTTTGTGTTCGCGTAGCCGTATCAGAGCAGACACTGCTTCTCTTAGATTCTGCCTCGTCAAACGGTCGTAGTCCGTGGGCTCCGTGTAGCGGATAAGAGAGGGGGCCGTATCTTTCGTTGCCTCATAGAGTTTCCGACTGTACTCCTTTGCCTCGGAGAGTGGATGGGCGGCAAGACGGCGGAGCATAAGCTCTAGGTTCCTCGCATTGATGGTCATTCCCAACTGTGTCTCCGTGGCAAGGGATATGATGTAACGGGCGTCTTCCTTGGCCCAGCCTTCCAGCATGGAGCGACTGGCAGGGTCCGCTGCGAGGTCCTTGTGCTTTTCAAAGACGCGGGACTTCAATTTCTCAAACAGCTCGTGATACAACCTGTTCTGTTTACAGACCATGTCCACGAAGGGCCCTTCCATGCGGGTCCCGCGGATCTCTTCGGGGATAACGAAATCGCCTTCCAGTCTCACGTAGCGCTGTGATTTTTCCGTATAAGAACAGAGGCGAAACTTTTCGATTTCCTCCACAAGGAGCCGGGAAACGCCGAGAACATCAATGTTGAAAACGGCATGCTCGGCTACGGAGCTGTGCCCCATGTCGAAGACTATGTTCTGGTTGGACTGCCGCGCATTTTCCACTTCCTGTCTGGCAATGGCACGCAATGTGTCGACGGGCTTGGGACTGCGGCTGATCCGGGCGTAAGCGGCGGAGATCGTCTCCGGTGTGAGATCCTGCGCTTCGGGACGCAGTTTTTGAAAATCCCGGATTGTTTCAAAATCGAGATTGTAGCCGGCGAGGATAATTTTCATAAAATTGCCATCCTCACCATTTAACCAGTTCAACATGGGACAATGTCCGCCCCAGGAACCCTTCGCCAATAGTCTGGAAGTGATATGGCACGTCGGTGACATAAAACCTGTATTTCGGCTGCGTCCGCTCCTGGTTCCCAAGATGCCTGCTTACGAGGAGATGCGCTGTTATATCCGCCATAGCCTCCGCGGAGTCCACGAGACTCATTTCCGGCCCCGCGATCTCCTGCAGAAGAGGCTTGATCAAAGGATAGTGTGTGCACCCTAGGACAAGGGTATCGACGTGTTCAGCAAGAACTGGTCTTAAGTACTCCTGTGCCGTGAGGCGCGTGACAGGGTGATTCCACCATCCTTCTTCGACAAGGGGCACAAACAAAGGGCAGGCCTGGGAGAAGACCCTAATATCCGGGTCATGCTGGTGAATGGATCGGGCATAGGCATTGCTGTTTATGGTTGCCGGCGTGCCGATGACACCGATATGTTTGTTCCGGGTCTCGGATGCCGCCCTGCGGGCGCCCGCATCGATTACGTCCAGGACAGGCACAGGAGAAAGTCCTTTTACTGTCTGATAGGCGACGGCGGCCATAGTGTTGCAGGCGACAATCAGAAGTTTAACATCTTTCTGCAGCAAGAAATTTGTGATCTCTGTGGCGTATTTGGTGATCGTTTCCGGTGATTTCACACCGTATGGCACCCGTGCCGTATCACCGAAATAGATTATGTTTTCGAAGGGCAGGCGTTCCATGAGGGCACGGACAACCGTTAGCCCTCCGATACCTGAATCAAAAACTCCGATGGCATGGCTTGATATTGACTGCATGAGAAACCCTTTTTTTCTTAACCGGCCTCCTATTTAACACAGCCTCTGGGAAAATCAAAGTCAAGAATTGTGTGCTCTAAAGAAGCTTTCTGTTGAAATTATCGGACAAATAATATCTCTTTTCAAAGATCATATTGCTTAGAAAATGAATTCTCTCTCTCATCGGCAGAGATGTGCAGATGCATCCTCTATTAGTTTTCTTATCAACTCTGGGAGGTTTATCGTTGTTCGGATTTTCCGGCTTCGTTATCGGCCCCATCATCGCTTCCCTGCTCTTGGCAATCTGGGCGATGTACGAAGAATTCTACCGGGGTGCATTGTCAAACGATGAGGGAGAAATTTCTCTGGGACCCGTCGGCCGCATCCTGAACACCATCCCGGCAAGATTACCAGATGATGTGCGTAGCGACATTGATAACGGCGGAGATCAAAGCCGCCATGGGAATCGTCAATATCCAGGCCCAAACTATGTTTCCGGCCACCCCCAGCGAACGGCCGTAAGCCTCTTGGTTGATCCCACCCCAACAATGGCGCCTGTAATGGTGTGGGTCGTACTCACAGGAATGCCGGCTATGGATGCCCCAATAATGGAGATAGCCGCCGCTGTCTCCGCGCAGAACCCACCAATTGGCTGGAGCTTTGTTATCTTGGTTCCCATCGTCTTGACAATGCGCCATCCTCCCGACATGATGCCCAGGGAGATGACTGCATAACATGCGATGATAACCCAAAAGGGAATATAAAAGCTTTTTCCGAGAAGGCCATGGGTGTAAAGAACCATGGCTATAATTCCCATGGTTTTCTGGGCGTCGTTCGTACCATGGCCCATGCTGTAGATTGCGCATGAGACAAGCTGCAGTTTTCGAAAAAGTTTATCCGCTTTGGAAACGTTGGAATGCCGGTTGATGTTCAGCACCAAAATCATCATGGCCAATCCCAGGATTAAACCAATGGCGGGGGAAAGCACGATGAAAACAGCTGTCTTAATAATACCACTCCATACAAGGACATCTGTCCCTCCCTGTATCAGGCCTGCGCCTATGAGGCCGCCGATGAGGGCGTGAGAGGAACTGCTGGGGAGCCCGTAATACCAGGTAATGATGTTCCAGATGATAGCACCGCCGAGAGCGGAAAGGATGAGCAGATTGTCTACGACATCTGGATTAATAATGCCGGTACCAATAGTCTTGGCCACCTGTACACCGACAAAAAAGACAGCGGAAAATTCGAAGAATGCCGCCCACAAGACGGCATTTTTAGGTGAAAGAACCCTGGTTGATACAATGGTTGAAATAGCATTAGCGGAGTCATGGAAGCCGTTGAGAAAATCAAATACTAAAGCTACGATGATAAGAAATATAACAAACCCTAAGGAATCAGGCATGCTTCAGGACGATACCTTCTATTATATTTGAGACGTCCTCACACACATCAAGGGATTCTTCTATGCGTTCAAAGATTTCCTTCCATTTGATCAATTCGATGGCATCTTTTTCATTCTCGAAGAGATCTACCATTGCCGTTCTCAGAACAATATCGCCTTCGTTTTCAAGGGTGTTTATCTCCACGCACGCATCGATAATCATCTTTGAATTCTTCATGTCTCTCATGGCGTAAACGATGAGCTTAACTTTGCTGATGGCTTTGTTGAGAATCTTTGCCTGATCGATAATCACCTTCGTTGGCTTCTTTACCTTATAAAGGTTCATCCTGGCTGCTGAGGCTTCGATCATATCCAGGATACTATCCATCTTATTTACCAGGGCATAAATGTCCTCCCTGTCCAAGGGAGTCAGAAATGACTTGTGCATCTTCTCATAGGTTCTGTGGGTAATGACATCCGCCTCATGCTCCAGTTCTTTGAGTTTGGTTATCTTTGGCAGGGGATATTCATACTCTTCAACCATATCCAGAAAGAGCTTCCCCCCCTCCTCGATTTTATTGATGAGTTCCTCAAATAGATCGTAAAATTTTTCTTCTCTGGGAATAAGTCGCATCGGCCCTCCGCAATGATTCGAGCGTGCTTTTATGCGTTATTATGTACCATCCCTTAACGAATAGGACCTTAACGGTTTGCCATTTTCTAAGGGAAAATTAGGAGCGAATGCTATCTACAGGATTTGCGTTAAAAAAGCAACTGTTTTTGGCTGTTAATATCAGGGCGGGCGCCCTGGGAAAATCTCTAATTGGCCTTTAATTATGGCAGCTTATGGTATTCAAGCGCAGAAATGTCAAAATGACAGGGCATCCTTTATTATCCGTTCGATGGCCTGTATGAAGGTCAGCCCCGATCGCTCCACTGCTGCATAAAATCCCCCGTCCGGAGACAGGCACGGATTTGTATTTACTTCCAGTACCCATGGGTTTCCTGCACTGTCGATACGAAAATCTACCCTTGCGTATCCTCGCAGGCCAAATACCAGCCAGCACTGAAGAGCCAGGTCCTTCAATCGGAGAAGCAACGGAGCGTCCTCCTCCGGAAAATCAAAACTCCGCGGTGTATGATGATATTCAAAGGAGTCTTCGACCCATTTTGAAAGGTAGTCAACTACCCTGACCTTGCCCGGAGGGAAATCGTCAAAGCGAATCTCAGCCGGGGCAAGGACATGGGGGCCCCCATCTCCTGCGAGGAGGGAGAGATTAAATTCCCTTCCCTCAATAAACGCTTCCGCAAAACATGCCATGCCGAGTCGCTTCTGCCGGGACGCCATTGCCTCGCGGAGATGGTTAGGAACTTTTGCATGGGTGATGGAATCGTCGTGGAGCCACGTGGAGGCGTGCTCCCAGACAGCCTTGATGATATATGTGCCTTCGACAAAATGTCCACCGTAGTCCTTATGGGGCATAAACAATGGAGGTGTGGCAATGCCCGCTGCATTCAAGATCTGTTTGGCGAGAACCTTGTTAGACGTGAGAAACGTAGCTTCCGTACCTGCGCCTGTGTAAGGGATTCTTAAGAAGTCCAAAATTGATGGGGCAACGTGGATCAGGCTGCCCTGTCCCGCCATTGTTTCCACAAGATTGAAGACAAATACGGGCCGCAGGTCCCGCAGCATGTCGATTATATGGAGGACATTCAGCGAGAAGGGCATGGTGATGGGTTCGTACCCCATTTCAGAAAGGGCAGAGGACACAACAGCGGCTTGGACGAGGGCGTCCTTTTCATCCATGCCAGCATCTTCCGGCACATCGCTGTGCAGCACGACTGCTTTCATGGACGTTGTATCAGCGTATTGACTCATCGCCGTTGCGACAGGTGAGACAAGTATGGTAATAACGTGACAGAGTGGGTTCAGCGGTTGGGCAAACAGTATACGTGTCCTGGATGCGTTTTCGCGCCGACTCCATGATCATGTTGATGAGATCATGATAGGTAATGCAGGCAAGCTTGCAGATTATAGGGAGGTCAGAATGGTCCGGATGCAGGCCGGCTAACGGGTTAATTTCCAGGAAATTCGGCAGGCCCTTTTGATCGGCACGGAGATCCACTCTGCCTGCATCTCTGCAACCGAGTCCCCGCCATGCGGCAAGGGCTGTTTCCTGAACGGCCTGGGCCATGGAATCGTTTGCCAGCCGATATTCCACAAGCTCCTCGCAGTTCTCTTTGTTTACGTAGGAATAGACGCATTTCTCCGCATCGTCTTTGAGGTGGACTTCCATGACCCCCAGTGCGACGGCGTCTTTCCCTGTACCAACGATACCTACAGTGAACTCCCGGCCGGGAAGGAAGCGTTCGACAAGGACGGGTTGCCGGAAGGTGGACAAAAGAGACCGGCATACGAGGGATAACTGTTTTCGGGAAGTTATTCTTGAATGGGCGTTAATGCCCTTGCTGGTGCCTTCGGCCACGGGCTTCGCAAAGAGCGGAAGCGGAAGCGAGACTTTATCAATATCATCCTCTTCGTGAACAACCACAAAATCCGGCGTGGGGATGCCGAGGTCGCGTATAACGCGCTTGGTCATGCCTTTATGAAGGGTGAGAGTGAGAATAAGAGGATCGGAAAAGGTGTAAGGGATGTTATAGGCGTCAAGGATGGTTGGCACCTGGGCTTCCCTGCCAAGTCCCTCCATGCCTTCGGCAATGTTAAAGACTATGTCCCATCTGTCACCGTATGCGAGCCTTTTGACAAGTGACTTGATGTTGCCTATGCGATCGGTGAGATAACCTAAATCCTGTAACGTCTGTTCAATTGCATCTATCGTATCAGCCCGGTCAAACTCTGCCGTTTCTTCTTCATTGTATCCCTCAGCTATATAATCATCGCGAAGGTCGTATGTAATGCCCGTCCTCAAAGTGATACCTCAGGGATTGTCCATTTGCGACAACTGGCAGTCCGGATAACGATAGATATTCCCCTCATAGTTTCGGAGCATCAGATCGTCGCCGTCCCGACCGATTGCGTAATCCGGTAGCAGGGGGATTTTGCCGCCGCCCCCGGGGGCATCGATGACGTATGTCGGTACCGCATAGCCTGTCGTGTGGCCGCGCAGACCTTCGATGATATCGAGTCCCGCTTTCACGGGAGTGCGAAAGTGGGATGATCCTGGGATCGGGTCACACTGATAGAGATAGTAAGGTTTGACCCGTATCTTAAGAAGTCCGAGAACCAGTCGCTTCATGGTTTCCACATTGTCATTTATTTTGTTGAGCAGGACTGTCTGACTGCCGAGCGGTATGCCCGCATTGGCAAGGCGACTACATGCCTGACTCATTTCGGGCGTTAATTCATCAGGGTGGTTCACGTGGATGCTTATCCAGAGAGGGTGAAAACGCTTTAACATGTATATGAGTTTCGGAGTTATTCTCTGCGGCAGTACAACGGGTATCTTTGTGCCGATACGCAGGATATCTATATGCGCAATTTTTCTCAACCGGCCAAGAAGCCATTCCAGTCTTTCGTCGGAAAGCGTCAGTGGATCTCCACCGGATAGGAGCACGTCACGAATCTGAGTATTCGCTTCTATGTATTCTATGGCGCCTTCCCACGCATCAGTATTTGACATGGTCCTACCGTGGCTTCCGACCATGCGTGAGCGCGTGCAATACCGGCAGTAGGTTGAACAGGTGTCCGTAACAAGGAAAAGGACGCGATCCGGATAGCGGTGTACGATTCCCGGAAGAGGGCTGTCATGCTCCTCTTCCAGAGGATCATCCGCTTCTACTGCAGTACGGTGACGTTCATCGGTTACAGGCACCACCATCCGTCGCAGCGGTTGGGATGAATCGAATTCGTCAAGAAGGCTTGTATAATAAGGTGTGATGGCAACGGGTATTGAGCCCTCATGATGGTTCATGGCATTCCGTTCGTCTTCCGACAGCCAGATGAATTGCGAAAGCTCATCGACATCCTTTATGCGGTTAACGTATTGCCAGTGCCAATTGCTCCATTCGAGGGATGTTACTTCAGGATAGAAACGCTTCCGAAAAGCCCGTGTACGGGGGCTTTCCTTAAAACGAAAAACATATTGGACACCCTTTGTCTTAATGACCGAAGGGGTAAGGAGGGTATTATATGATGTTAATATGTCGTTTGTGTAATTTTCAATACCAACAAGACCTGCTGAACTACCTGGAGGTTCAACCTCCTCCATAAATAGGGTCTCGTTATCCATGCTGTTATCCTCCTCCGTGTGCAGGGATGATAAAAAATTTTCCCCTTTCTTTTTTTCTGTAAGATATTTTTTTTGTACGCTGTTTATAAATGCTTGTCAATATTTTTTTCATTTTTTTTGAAAATATTTTTTATTTTTCTTGAAACAAAAAAAATCAAACATTAAAATGGTAAAAATTTTTTGATAAGTGAGCACATGCCTGAACTTCCCGAAGTAGAAACTCTATGCCGACAAATGAGAAGGGTGATTGCAGATAGAGAGATCATCAGTGTGGAGATCTTGGATCACAGGCTGGGCGCAATAGAGGGGCTCGTGGGAAGGAAAATCACTGCCGTTACTCGTCATGGTAAGGCCGTAGAGATGAAGCTTGATAACGATGCGCGGCTTCTTCTTCATCTTCGCATGACGGGCAAGATGCAGTGGCAGAGAGCGTTTCTGGCACTACCTCCTCACACACGTTTCATAATTACTTTTTCTCGTGGCAGGCTTCTTTGTGTTGACACTCGGCGTTTTGCGACACTTGCCATCACGGCAGAAGGAAGCTCTCAAGCTTTTGTAAAGGATCCTTTGCATGATTTCCAAATCGAAGAGCTGCACAAGATCGCGCGCGTGAAAAGACTTCCCATTAAATCATTCCTGATGGATCAGCGAATGATTGCGGGCATTGGGAATATATATGCCTGTGAGATTCTCCATGAAGTATCCATGAATCCGTGGCGACCAGTAAGCGGAGTGTCCTTGCGGGAGTGGAGGAAGATAGAAAGCGCGACCAAGGAGATACTTGAGAGAGCCATTGCCTGCCGGGGTACAACGGTATCGGATTGGCGTGATCTGTTTGGCAGAAAAGGTGAGTATCAGCATGAATTGAAAGTTTATGACCGTGAGGGACTTCCTTGCCTTGGCTGTAACGACATTATTCAGCGTTTGCGCCTGAGCGGCAGAGGAACTTATTTCTGCCCCACCTGCCAGAGAAGATAATGATCTGATAATCCGAACGAGATAGTCTCTGTGAAGAAACCTATGACAGAAGATTCTGATGTTTCCGAAGAAGGCCGTGTGCTGAATTTCAAGACAGCGGCTTCACCGAATTTCAATAACGTCTTAAGAGCATCACGGGTAACATGCCCTTGGCAGCGGGAAAGCATTCTACCGTTTGGCTGCTGCCAGCGTAGCACGCAGCATCTCCAGACCATCCCTGATTTCAAACGTGCCCGTGTACTTGCGGATGTCATCGCTTGAGTACTTGATGACACAGGTGGGGGTTGATTTAGCCTGATACTTATTTATGATCTTATTGAGAGCTGGATACACCGGTGAAAGGTTATACACTGTGATGGGAATACCCTCCGCCTTAAGCGCTTTTTTGAGCTCACCTTCAGCCTGAGCAGCATGATTTTTTGCAAGGGAAAAGAGCACCCTCCTCGCGTGGAGCACATTTTCGTAATTCTTTGCTGCCTTCGCCGCATAAAGATAGTATTTAGCATACAGACGGGTTTCCTTATGGATAGGAAGATCGACGAAGGTCACCCTAACGCCTCCTCGGGAAAGGAATTCTTTCACTGCGGGGTCAATCTCAGACTCCATGAGCTGGCAAGGCGGACAGAAGTAATCAGTAAAGATGATCAACTCGTATCTGCCGGAACCGTAAGAAGGCACTATTGATTTTTCCGCACCGTACGCGGGTGTCGCAGATCCGGAGAATGTGAGAGTCACAAAGATATATCCGAGGATGACGAAACCAAGAAGGGGTAAAGGCCTCTTGACAGTGAGAGGAAGTTCCACAGCTCCGAGGCCATAGACGATCCGGTTTAACCAGCCCCTATCCGGCGTTGGCTGCTTTTCGTGGTTCAGAATAAAGGCTATGATAATCATTAATGCAAAGGCCAGGCAGTATGGGCAAAACACATCCTCTCTGAATTGGAATGCGATGAGATAACCCTCAACGCCGATTCCTGATGCCAGGAGGGCACGGACGTATGGCATTTTCCTCACGGCGGTAAAAACGATGATCATAAGCATATACACAATACCGATGTATGAAAGATCAATCCCGAATATATCACCCTGCAGATAAGTGCAGGCAGTTTCGCATGCCTTATAATAAAGCATGATTCCAATACCCGCCGCAGCAAGGATTATTGTTATGACACTTCTCCGTACTTTTATCTTTTCCACTTTGTTTATTTTTATGCCATCGAGTCACAGTTCTTCATGCGGTAACAAATTCTTGCGAACTCTATCAATTTCATCTCCCGCAAGCAAGGGATGAATTCTCACGTATCTGAAAAATTAGTCTTTAATCCTTTTCAATCTCTGCTTTTATTATCCACCCTGAGACCTCCTTGTCTTCCGGGATGGACATGTCCAGGGGTATCAATGTCCAGGTAAAGCGGTTAATCCGAGAAGAAGGCTTTCTGGAAGTCCTCATCTCATCTCCTGACGAAGCCTGCTGCCTTGCTTGCTCCTCCGTCCTTTCGTAACTGTAAGGTAAGGATGCATTTACAAAGGTTAGTTGCAGCTTGCCTGCATACATCCCATATTTATAGGATTCAAGAATGGGTGTCTGTCCTTCCCAGAGAGGTGACTGGACATACCTGCTGTCGCGTCCGCCAAGGACGAAATGAATCCCCGGGACCGCACTGATGACTTCCTTCTGACGATTTGAAGAGAGAGCTGAGAGAAGTATAATTAAATCCGCCTTGCCGCGAAGCATGCTGGTCATTTCCCGAGCCGTCTTGACCGGTTCCTTCACCAGGAATTCCCCCCCTGTTTCCTTATATATATCTGTCCTGATGTCTGGAGAAAGAAGGCCAAAAAAGGCGACGCGGATGGCACCGACTTTTTTTATGATGTACGGTTTGACGATCCAAGTCTTTGTCGCAGAATCGACAAGATTGGAGGAGACAAGCGGGAGCCCGCGGGATGCCTCCTTGCGCAAGAATGCCAGCCCCTGCAGCAAATCTAAATCACCCACATTTATTGCTGCGACTCCCATCTGCATGTATGCGCGACTGAGCAGCCTAGCCTTTATGATGGATTGCTTCTGATTGGGACCTGCCCATGCACCTGTGAAGAGATTGCCGGAATCGACTACCAGAAGCGACCTATCTTCGCTTCCTAGCTTCTCCGTGAGGTATACTCGCCTGGCCAGACCGCCAAGCACCCTCTCTCCTCAGGTTGGGCAGGGGAACAGGTGGCCCTGTACATTGCTGCTTTGAATTACTGTCAGTTTTTTTGCATCGGCAAACGCACTTGCAAAAGGAAAGGTTTGTACGGCGCAGAGAAGAACCGCAGACGCTATCGTGAATTTTCGCGCGTTCCTGATTAAGGCGCTATATTTATCACAGACCTTCATTCTCTAAACTCATTGATGGTATCAGATTTCTGTAAATTCATGCCCGATGGCATAGGGTCATTATGCCGCATCTCCGAGGCCGCACGGCTATCAGGAAGAAAGGCTGTCCTGCATGAAGAACGGGGCATTCACACTCCTTTTTCCGGTTCTGCGTGATTGACAGTTACAGGACAGGACAGAATACCTGTCGCTGGACATGAGGTTGCCTCAAATTGCAGAACAGGGTGATCGATGGAAAAACGACAAAGCAGTTCATGTCGTATCTTGGCGGCAATGTCATCAACCTTGCTCAACATCTGGTCTTCCACGACGACGTGGGCAATGAGGGCGACACCTTCAGTTGCAATATTCCATACGTGTAGATGGTGAGTCTTCTCCACGCCGGGTACAGCTTCTATCTCCTTTTGTATGGCATGAAGATCGATGCCAACGGGTGTGGCATTCATAAGGATTCCGAAAGCGCTCTTCAAAATGTCCCACCCGCTGTACAGGATCAAGATCACAATGACCCAAGAAACGACGGGATCGAGCCAGTACCATGGCTTGAATATCCATATGATACCTAGAACAGCAACCCCAAGGGAGGTTATGGCATCGGTTAACATGTGCAGGAAGGCGCTACGTATGTTAATATTGTCATGGGCCTCCGGCCGCAGCATCAATGTCGACAACATGTTTGCCAGGAAAGCTATGGAGGCGATGAGTATAACAAGGTTGCCTTGGATGGGCCGCGGATTCTGGAGGCGGTGCCATCCCTCAATGGTGATAAAAAGGCCGGCGCCGAAGAGCACCGCTACGTTGAGCACGGCGGCGAAGACCTCCATGCGTTTGAAGCCGAACGTATGTCTCAGCGTGGGTTCACGCCGTCCGATACGCAGGGCTGAATAGCTGATCAACACGGACGTAAAATCACTCAG
>Ga0209048_10000744_pt1 | contig 34545 bp, 30 predicted proteins | sample FrelakmetCRP12CR_FD_187146 | JGI IMG/M metagenome (GOLD analysis project Ga0209048, IMG submission 187146) | Freshwater lake sediment microbial communities from the University of Notre Dame, USA, for methane emissions studies - CRP12 CR (SPAdes)... | ecosystem: Environmental > Aquatic >...
GCGGGATTGTATCGGGATCAGGCCTTGTGGCGGCTGCGGAAGAACTCCGCGGTCGCCTTGAGGCCCTCCTCGAGCGGGGTCCAGGCGGGCAGCCCGAAGTCGCGGCGGACGAGCGATCCGTCGAGCACGCTGCGCATCTGCTCGCCCGCGGGTGCGGGCACGTGCGGCGGCGTTGCCGTGTAGCCGTACTCCTTCGCGAGCAGTGCGAAGAGCCGGTTCACGGAGCTCTCGACGCCGGTGCCGAGGTTCCAGACGCCGCTGCTCTCGGTCGTCGCCGCCTTCGCGGCGGCCCGGACGAGGTCGCCGACGTAGACGTAGTCGCGCGTCTGCTCGCCGTTGCCGTTGATCTTCAGGGGCCGCGACCCGAGCATCGCCTCGGAGAAGATCGCGACGACTCCGGCCTCCCCGGTTCCGTCCTGCCAGGGGCCGTAGACGTTCGCGTACCGGAAGACCTTCGTCTGGAAGCCGTGCACGACGCGGTAGTAGTGCATGTACTTCTCGATCGAGAGCTTGGCGCACCCGTACGGGGAAATCGGGTTGGTCGGGTGGCTCTCCGTGGCGGGCTTTCCCCCTTCGGGCTCGCCGTAGATCGCGCCGCCGGTCGAGGAGAAGAGGACGTGCCGGGTCCCGGCCCGCCGCATCGCCTCGAACAGCTTCAGGCTCCCGATGATGTTGGCGCGGGCGTCGCCGATGGGGTCCGCGACCGAGTGGCGCAGGTCGATCTGGGCGGCGTGATGGGAGATGACGGCGATCTTCTCTTCGCGCAGGAGCGGCTCGAGGTCGGTTTCGGCGATGTCGGCCTGGACGAAGCGCGCGGCCTCAGGCAGACGCTCGCGGCGGCCCGAGGAGAGATCGTCCACGATGACGACCCGGTGGCCGTCGGCCAGGTGTCGCTTCGCCATGTGCGAGCCGATGAAGCCCGCGCCTCCGGTGACGAGGATGTTCATAGAATCCCTTCCATGTTTCGAGTCCCCGCATGATAGCGAAGAACCGGCCGGATCCCCGCCTCGGGCTGGATCCGGCGGTCCTCGGCTTCTCGGAGGCTTCGCGCGGTTTCTACCGGCGCGGCACCGAAACCGTGGCGCGCAGCCTCGTCGGCGCATGGATTGCGCGGCGCTGGCGCGGCCGCTGGTATGGCGGGAGGATCGTCGAGACGGAGGCGTATCTCGGCGCCAGGGACCGGGGAGCGCACTCGTGGGCCGGCCGCCGCACGGCGCGTGTCGAACCGATGTACGCCGACGGCGGTCATCTCTATGTCTTTCTCGTGTACGGCATGCACCACTGCGCCAACGTCGTCACGCGGCGCGAGGGAGAGCCCGAGGCCGTGTTGCTGCGTGCCGCGGAGGGCCCGGAGGGGGCCCCGGACCGCCTGATGTCCGGCCCCGGAAAGCTCTGCGCCGCCCTCGGTATCACGAAGGCCGAGAGCGGGCTCGACCTGCTCGGGCGAGATGCGGTCAGGATCTTCACGCGGCGGGGGCGGCGGCCGGCGCTCGGCGTCTCGCCGCGCATCGGCGTGGACTACGCCGGGGAGGCGAAGTCCTGGCCGCTGCGATTCTTCGACGCAGACTCGGAGGCGGTCTCGCGCCCCTGATTCTGAAGGTCCCTGACATGCCGCGATGCCGTGCGTTCGCCCCCCCCTCCGGGGGGCGAGGGAAATTCTTTACGAGCGAGACTCCGGCGACGGTTAGTGAGGCAGGAGGGGGAGCTGCCCGGGGCCCGGCTCCGAGGTCGCCACGACGGCGTTCTTGCCCCCGTGCTTGGCCCGGTAGAGAGCGGCGTCGGCCTTTTCGACGAGGTCGCGGTTTTCGGCGGCGTCGTCGGGATAGGTCGCCAGGCCGATCGAAACGGTCGCGCGGAGGACCTGGTGGGAGTCCGGCATGCGGAAGAGGCGCTCGTCCACGCGCCGGCGCACGCGCTCGGCCACGAGGACGGCTTCTGAGGCGGGTGTCTCCGGCAGCACGAGCGCGAACTCGTCGCCGCCGTAGCGAGCGAGCAGGTCCATGTCGCCGCGGACCTCGCTGCGGATCTCGCCCACGATGCCCTGCAGGATCGCATCGCCGACCGGGTGCCCGAAGCGGTCGTTGATCGACTTGAAATCGTCGATGTCGAGCATGAGGACCGTCAGCGGCCGGCCGAGCCGCTCGGCGCGGCCGAGCTCGCGCTGCAGGACGTCCTGGAAGTGGCGGTGGTTGAAGGCGCCGGTCAAGGAGTCGCGGATGGACTGCTCGCGCGCCTCATTGTACGAGCGCGCGGTCTCGATGGCCGAGACGGCCTGGTTCGCGAAGATCTCGAGCGACCGGATCGTCTCGAGCGTCGCCGACTTTCCGTTGCGGGGCTCGTCCACGCGAAGGCAGCCGAGGAGGCGGTCTTCCGAGTAAAGGGGAATCCAAAGCAGCTCGCTCGGGCTCCAGGAGTCATCGCCGCCTGCGAGAACGCGCCGCGGCAGAGCAGCCCGCGCGGGGCCGGTCTCGCGCTGTGCGCGGTCGCGCACGTGGTAGGACTTCGAGACACGGTTGCCGTCGTTCCAGTGCTTCGTGATCTCTTCGGCCGGCACGCTCACGCCGCGCGTCGTCTCCCAGCCCTCGTCCATCCCGAAGTGGGCTCGCGGGGTGAAGGCGTTCGCCTCGCGGTCATACAGCGAGAGAACCACCTTCTGAAACCCGAGGCCGCGCGCGACCGCCGACGCGATCGACGGGAAGAGATCGTCGAGGGTGCGGTTGCGCTTCAGGTCATTCGAAATCGCGAGGATCTGGTCGAGCGTCTCGGCGCGCTCGCGGTTGCGCTCGGAGAGGTCCTGCATCTGGGCCCGGATGGACCTGTCCTGAAGGACGAGGGCGATGTGGTCCGCGATCGTTCGGAGGGAGGCGAGCGACTCGGCCGTGTGCAGCGCGGGCGAGCTCGCCTCGAGGACCAGGAGCCCCGAGTGCATTTCGAATGTCGACAGCGCGACGCGCACCTGGTAGGGAGTGCGGCTCGACAGCCGCAGTTCGCGGGAGTCGCCGGCCGCGGTGTCGCAGAGGCCTGTCGCGCGATCGACGCGCCGCTCGTCGAGCCGGCTCTTGCGAGCCCAGGCGAGGACTTCCCCGCGCGTCGCCTCGGCCCCCTCCGAAAGGTGGACGACGAGGTCGTCGTCGGTGTCCCCGATCCACTCGACGACCGCCATCGCGTCGACGGGGAGCAGGCGCGAGACCGCGGCGAAGACGCGCTCGTAGCGATCGACGCGCGCGCTCACGCCAAAGGTGACGGAGATGTCGCGCATGGCGTCGAGCTCCCGGTTCTGGCGCGAGACCTCCGCGACCCGGCGCTCCATGGTGGAGAGGTTGCGCATCACGACCGAGGCCAGGGCCACGGGGAAGAAGGCGAGCAGCGTCCCGGCCGGGCCGTAGGCGGAGTAGACGAGGACCTCCAGGATCACGATGGGCACGAGCAGCGCGAGCGCGACGAGCTGGAAGAGCGCGATCTCCGGCAGGCGCTGCCGGGGGACGGTCCCCGAGAGCTCGAGGTAGGCGAAAACGAACGTCGTGTTCACGAGGAAGAAGACGAGCAGGACCGCTACGGCCAGAGCGCCGACGGCCACGGCGCCGCCGGAGGCGTGGAGAGCATCGGCGAAGAGCGCCGCCGCGGCATAGGCGACCGAGAGCTGGGCGAGGTCAAACGCGCTCGAGAGCGTCCAGCGCCGATTGCGGCCGATGAGCTTCGCGATCGCATCGGCGCAGGCGCACACGAGCATGACCGCGCCCGGCGAATGGAGCAGGAGGATCGCCGGCGCCATGGCCGCGGCCTCGAGGCCGACGAAGTTTCCGCCGTACCGCACGCGCAGGCGGAAGGCGAGGACGCCGAGCGCCGTGAAGAAGAAAATCTCCGGGAGGCGGTCCCAGGGGATGCCGGGGGACAGGACGGCGAGCAGAGCTGCGCCCCCGGTGCACACGCACACCTGCAGCAGGTGAAACGCCCGCGGCCGTCCCCCCGAGGCGTGCATCAGTCCGTGGACCTCCGAATCCGCCATTCTACGACGATCGCCCCCGGACGGCGGCCCCCCGGGGAGGGGGAGAAAGGCGCGGTCAGCGCCCCTTGAAGTGGATCACCCCGTCCTTCAGGAACTTATGGAAGATCATCAGGACCTCCAGCTCCTTGATCGGCGAGATTTTCATGATGGACTTGACGTCCCACTGGCCGTTGATGCGGGAAAGGACGAACCCCTCGTGCGGGGAGAAGGGCATCTGGGTGAGGTTCTGCATGGAGACGGCGAGCTCCGGGATCTTTTCGCCGGAGACGCCATCGCGCTCGAGGGCGGCCTTGATCTCCCGTTCGGCGTCCCGCAGCGATTCGGCCGCTCGCCCGTCGGAGGGGTCGAGCTCGTGGGCGACCTTGAACATCCGGTAGGCGGCCTGGGGATCGTCCTTCAACTGGGCCTTCCCGCGCTGGAGGAAGTGGTCCACCTCGGACACGCCCGGGCCGAGCGCCTGGGGAGGCTGCTTTTCCGGCCGGCTCGCCACCAGGCGCATCGTGCCCGTGCGCAGGCCTTCCGAGATGAGCTTGGAGACCGTGAACTCCGCGTTGTGGGTGTGGAGCGCTATCTCCTCGATCGTGCGCTGCCCGTCCACGTAGGGGACGATCAGCTTCTCGCGGTCGGACAGGATCTCCATGTCGAGCGGGCGCATGATCTCGGGCGTGACGGACGAGCCCGGAACGCGCTGTCGGATGACCTGCCATTCGTCGTAGCGGCGCATCCCCTCCATGATGATTCCCGTGACGTCGAGAGAGAGGGGGACCATCTTCTGGTCGGGCAGGGCCCCCTCGACGAACTCGAAGTCGCCCTCGGTCCAGAGGAATATGTCGTAGATGGACTCCTCGGCCTTCTTCTTCATCAGCCGCAGCAGATCGGATTCGGCGATGGCGTTGATCATCACGAGGATCTTGCCGAGGAGGATCTGGGACTCCTCCTGCACTTCCATCGCCATCTTGAGCTCTTCCTCGGTGATGAAGCCGTGCGAGACGAGGAAGTGCCCGAGATACTCGCGCTGGTCGGAAGACGACGTCGAGGCGATCCGCCCGTCCTGGAAGTAGACCCTCTTTTCGACCCCGCGGCCGTCGATCAGAAGGGTCCCCGTCTTCGAGCCGAGCGAAAGCCACTGCAGCAGCTCCCCGAGCTGCATCGTCTTCAGGTTGCCGGTGATGCCCAACGAGGGGATAGTTTAGCGCAAGAGACTGTGGGGGCGAGATTTCCGCCGCCGGCGCAACGGCTCCCTCATTCGGAGGGGGGGTTGTAAGAGGCGACCCCCGTCACGGCCTCGCCGATGATGAGCGTGTGAATGTCGTGGGTGCCCTCGTAGGTGTAGACGCTCTCGATGTTGGCGAGGTGCCGGAAAACCGGGTACTCGTTGACGACCCCGTTGGCGCCGAGCGTCTCGCGGGCGAGCTTCGCGCACTCGCGGGCGACCCACACGTTGTTGCGCTTGGCCATGGAAACGTGGTGAGGCTTCATGGTCTTCGCTTCTTTCATCTGGCCGAGCTTCCAGACGAGAAGCTGCCCCTTCGTGATCTCGGTGATCATCCACGCCAGGCGTTCCTGGACGAGCTGGTGCGCGGCGATCGGGCGGTCCTTCCACTGCTTGCGGCTCTTCGAATAGTCGAGGGCGGCCTGGTAGGTCGCCATGGCGCTGCCGATGGCGCCCCACGCGATTCCGTAGCGGGCCTGCGTGAGGCAGGAGAGGGGGCCCTTCAAGCCCTCGACCCCGGGCAGGATGTTTTCGGCCGGGATCCGGCAATCTTCGAAGGCGAGCTGCGAGGTCACCGAGGCGCGCAGCGACATCTTGCCCTTGTGCTCGAACGTGGTAAAGCCCTTCGTCCCCTTCTCGACCAGGAAGCCGCGGACGATGCCGTCGAGCTTCGCCCACACCACGGCGACGTCGGCGACCGACCCGTTCGTGATCCACGCCTTCGCTCCGTTCAGGACGAACGAGGCCCCGTCCTTTTTCGCGACGGTGCGCATGCCGCCCGGGTTCGAGCCGAAGTCGGGCTCGGTCAAGCCGAAGCAGCCGATCGCGTCGGCCTTCCCGAGCTTCGGGATCCACTTGTCCTTCTGCTCCTTCGAGCCGAACGCGTAGATCGGGTACATGACGAGGCCCGACTGGACCGAGACGAACGAGCGCAGGCCCGAGTCGCCGCGTTCGAGCTCCTGCATGATCAGGCCGTAGGCGATGTTGTCGAGGCCCGGCAGGCCGTACTCCGAGATCGTCGAGCCGAAGAGGGACATCTCGGCCATCGCCGGGATGAGCTCTTTGGGGAATCGCCCCTCCCAGGCCGCGTCCTCGATGATGGGCAGCACCTTCTCGTCGACCCAGTCGCCGACCGTGTCCCGGACGAGGCGCTGTTCCTCGGTCAGAAGAGTGTCGAAGTCGAGATAGTCCGCTCGGGTCGTCAAGGTGAGCCCTCCCGCAAAGGGCGGAATGCTATCCCGGAGGGCCGCCCGGCACCAAGCGCCGTCCGGGTTACACTTTTCGGGTTCATGAGCGTCTTTCTGGGAGGCTCCGCCTTCATGATGGTCCGCGACATCGCGGAGGGCTACATCATCGCCTCCGAGCTGACCTTCAAGAAATTCCAATCCGCCGACTTCAAGACCTTTGCGTTCGAGATCGACAAGCTCCTGCGCGAGGTCCGGGCGACCGTCGTGCCAACGGGCGAGGTGGAGGCGACCCAGAAACGGCATCGCAAGATGCAGAGGCTCCAGCAGGCGCTCACCATCGCCAACAACGTGCGCTCGCGGGCACGTTGAGCCCGCCGGACGGCGGGGCGCGGCCGGGCCGCGAGGCCGCCTTCGCCGCCCTCTTCTTCCTCGCCGCGACCGTTCTCCTGACCTGGCCGCAGGCGGCGCACCTGACCGATGCGCTGTCGGACCTCGGCGACGCCAAGCTGAACGCCCGGATCCTCGAGTGGGACTTTCACCAGACGTTCCGGGACCCGGGGAACCTCTACCAGCTGAACTTCTTTCATCCCGCGCGCTACGTGCTCGCCTTCTCCGAAAATCTCTGGGGCGTGGCGGTCTTCGGTTTCCCGCTGCTGGCCGCGGGCGCCTCGCCGCTGACGAACTACAACGTTCTCCTGCTCGCCGGCATGTTCTTCTCGGCGATCTCCGCCTGGGCGCTCGCGCGCTACGTCACTGGCGACGCGATCGCGTCGGCGCTCTCCGGGCTCGTGTTCGCCTTCGTGCCGTGGCGCTTGAGCCAGCTCCCGCACCTGCAGTTTCAGTGGGCGGGCTTGCTCGCCCTGTCTCTGCTCTTTCTCCTGCGCTACCTCGACCACGGAGGAAGGCGCGACGCGGTTCTCTTCAGCGCGGCGTTCGGATGGAACGCGTTGTGCAACGTCCACTACGCGCTCTTTGGAGGGATTCTCGTCGTCGTGACACTGGCGGTCTCGGCGCTGCAGGGCCGGGGAGACGCCCGCCGCTGGCGGGGCGTTCTGCTCGCCGCGGCGGTCGGGGGGCTCGCTTTCGTGCCGTTCGCCCTGCCGTACCGGACGGCCAGCGAGCTCTACGGCATGAAGCGGTACTTCGGGGAGGTCATGACCTTTTCCGGGCGGTGGAGCGACTTCCTGTCGGCCGGGGACCGCAATCGGCTCTACGGGCCCGCGACGGCCCACTGGCGCGCCCCTGAGGGAGACTTCTTCCCCGGTCTTCTGCCGGTGGCGCTCGCGGCGGTCGCCGTCGTTCGGCTCCGACGCCGGGGGCCCGCTCCCGGGGAGGTGCGATCGCCGCTCGCGGGGGCCCGGCGGCGGGCCGCGCGGTTGCTCGACCTCCCGATCGTGCTGCTGTCGGTCGCGTGGATCTGGGCCCGCGCGCGGCCGGGCCTGCGATTCGGGCCCCTGCACGTCGGGGATTCAGGCCGGGTGCTGGTCTTCCTGACGCTCGCGGTGCTCGTGCGGCTTGCGGTCGCGTTTCCGGCGCGTGCGAAGGCCAGGGATCTCACCGACTGGTTGCGCCGGGTTCGCCTCGACCATCGCGCCGTGCTTCTGGTTGTCGTCGGCGCTACCGGTGTGCTCATTGCCCGGGGCGGCCACACCCCGTACTACCGTTTCCTCTATCAGTCCTTCGGCGCCGTCTCCCGCGCGATCCGGGCACCCGCTCGGGGGATCGTGCTCTTCCATCTGGCCCTCGGAGTGCTCGGCGCGTGGGGGCTGGCGGAGCTCCTGAAGGGCCGGTCGCTCGGACGGCGCCTGGCGTGGACGGCGGCGGCGGTGGCGCTCGTCGTCGGTGAGTACCGCGCATTCCCCCTCGAGCTCGAACCGACGTCCGCGCAGGCGCCGCCGGTCTACCGGTGGCTGGCGACTCTCGATTTTCCCGGCGCCGCCGTCGAGTGGCCGCTCGGGATCATCTACGACTTTGACTACGTCTTTCGACAGGCGCAGCACGAGAAGCCACTGCTCAACGGATATTCGGGCTTCTTTCCGACGACATATGCCGGGCTCGACACCGAGCTGCGGCGACGGCCGATCCCGGATTCGGTCTGGGCGAGGATGGGCGAGCTAGGGGCAGGTCTTCTCGTCTACCACGCCCATGATGGGCGGGGGTTCAACGCCACGGCCTATGCCGACGTGCTCGACCGCGCGCTCGCGTCGGGAGGACTGGAGCTCGTCCGGAGCTTTCCGCACGGGGAGGGCGCCGACTTCGTCTTCATCGCCCCGGCGACGCCGTGGCGCGCTCGCGTCGGGGCGGACGCGGACGGTCGGGCCTCGACGCGGCGCCGTTACGACGGAGCAGTCGCTGCCTTGCGCCGGGAGATCGCCCGGCTCGCCCCGCCCTTCGGGACCCTGCATCTGCCCGAGGAGGCCCAGTCCGTCGCGCCGGGCTTCTGGGCGCACGGCTGGGCTCTCGACGACTCCGGGATGGCCGCGATCCAGGTGTCGACCGACGCGGGTCCGACCGGCGACGCGCTGCTCGGGGGAACGTGGCCGGGCCTGGCCGATGCTTATCCCGACTATCCGGAAGCTCGGACCGCCGGGCGTTACGGCTTCCCGATTCCCGACCTGCCGCCCGGGCCGCACACCCTCGTTCTCACGCTCGTCGGGAAGGACGGGGGAGAGTCGACGATCGCGCGCCGCATCAACGTCGTCGCGGCTCGGGCGGTTTCTCCCACACCGAAAGGTCCTGGTAGCTGACGAAACCCCGCGGCTCGAACAGCCGCGGCGTCAGGGTCCGTCCCCACAGCGACTCGAGGTAGGGTCGGGAGTGGAAGGTAGAGCGCTCGTTGAAGGTGCCGCCCGGGTCGACCGCGAGAAAACCGGTTCGGTCGAGGGTCGCGAGATTGCCGGCGGTCAGGCCCGGACAGGTCCGCGAGAGCTCCGGGCCGTGTGTCGTCGCGACGAGGAGGCCGCCCGGGCGCAGGATGCGGGCGAGCTCCGCGAGCCAGTCGCACTGCTCGCGCTCGTCCAGGTGCGTGAAGATCGAGATCGCGTAGACGACGTCGAAGGACTCCGGCGCGAACACGAGGGGCGGCGAAGGCCGCATCACCGCGAAGTCGCCGGGCAGGTGCCGGCGGGCCCACCGGATCTGGGCGGCGTCCACGTCCGCGCCCTTCAAGCGGATGACGGGCTCGGCGCCGCTCGTCCACCGAGCGAGGCGGCCGCACCCGCAGCCGAAATCGAGCCAGTCGGGATAGGCGCGGCGGCGGTCGCGGCAGCGCTCGAAGGCCCGGAGGATCGTCGCGGCGCCCTCGCGGCCGACCAGGGTGAACTCGTCGCGGGAGGCGCCGCCCACGCGGGCCCGCAGGCCCGCCGGCGGGATCGGCCCGCCGAAAGCCCGCGGGCGGACGACGCACACGGCGTCGCGAGGCAGGTCCTTCAAGCGCGCCGGAGCCTCGCGCGCGGCCCGGCGCACGAAGCGGCGCAAGCGCACCGGGACGAGCGACTTCAGACCTTCGCGCAGGCGGGAGGCACGGGCCACGACCGGGATTCTATGGTCCGGGGCCGGGCGAAATTCGGAATCCGGGCTCCGAAATGTCTCTATAATCCCGGCCCTCTATGGACGCGACCTCGATTTCGAAGATCGGCCAGAAGGCCGGGGGGCCGGCCACGGTCCGTGGCTGGCTCTACAACAAGCGATCCTCCGGAAAGATCCAGTTCCTGATCGTGCGCGACGGGACGGGGTACCTGCAGTGCGTCGTGCCGCGCGCCGACGTGCCGGCCGAGGTCTGGGAGGCCGCCGAGAAGGCGACGCAGGAGTGCTCCCTGTCGGTGACCGGGTCCGTCCGCGAGGACAGCCGGGCGCCCGGCGGCTTCGAGATGACGGCGAACGCTGTCGCAATCCTGGGGGCCTCGCCGGACTACCCGATCTCGCCCAAGGAGCACGGCGTCGACTTCCTCATGAACCTGCGGCATCTCTGGATGCGCTCGTCGCAACAGCACGCGGTCCTGCGGGTCCGGTCCGAGATGGAGCAGGCGATCGCCGACTTCTTTCACGAGAGGGAGTTCGTCCGCATCGATTCGCCGATCCTGACCGGGTCCTCGGTCGAGGGGACCTCCACGCTCTTCGAGACCGATTACTTCGGCGACAAGGCGTACCTCTCGCAGTCGGGGCAGCTCTACCTCGAGCCGGCCGCGGCCGCCTTCGGCAAGGTCTACTGCTTCGGCCCCACGTTCCGCGCCGAGAAGTCGAAGACGCGCCGCCACCTCACGGAGTTCTGGATGGTCGAGCCCGAGGTCGCCTTCCTCGAGTTCGAGGGGCTATGCGACCTCGCCGAGGACTTCGTCGTGTATCTCGTCGGGCGCGCTCTCGAGCGTTGCGGCGAGGAGCTGAAGCGGCTCGAGCGCGACACGAAGAAGCTCGAGGCCGTGCGCAAGCCGTTCCCGCGGATCACCTACCGCGAGGGCATCGCCTCGCTCCAGAAGAAGGGCTTTCCGGTCAACTTCGGCGACGATCTCGGCGCGGACGAGGAGACGGCGCTCTGCGCCGAGCTCGAGCAGCCCCTGATCGTGTCCCGCTTCCCGACGGCGATCAAGTCCTTCTACATGCAGCCCGACCCGAAGGACCCCGAGGTCGTCCTCGGCCTCGACATGCTGGCGCCGGAGGGCTACGGCGAGATCATCGGCGGTTCCCAGCGCATCCACGATCTGGCCCTGCTCGAGCAGCGCCTGGCCGAGCACAAGCTGCCGCGCGAGGCCTACGAGTGGTATCTCGACGTGCGCCGCTACGGCACGTTCCCGCACGCCGGGTTCGGCATGGGCCTCGAACGCGCCGTGGCCTGGATCTGCGGGATCCACCACCTGCGCGAGGCGATTCCCTACCCGCGGACGCTCAAGCGGATCTACCCTTAGTCTGGTGCAAGCGGACCGGCTGCTGACGAGCGACCGCGGGTTCTACCGGGACTGCTTTCGGAGATTGAACCTGGTGGAGCCAGAGTGACGAAGACGCTGCCGACCGTGGGGGTCGTGTCGCTCGGCTGCCCGAAAAACCTCGTGGACACCGAGGTCATGCTCGGGCACCTGAAGCGGGCGGGTCACGACATCGTGCCGGACGGGGAGGCGCGCGTCGTCCTCGTCAACACCTGCGGCTTCATCGATCGAGCGAAGGAAGAGTCCGTCGAGGCGATTCTCGAACAGGTCGAGCGCAAGAAGCGGGGAGAGATCGACCGGGTCGTCGTCGCGGGCTGCATGGTGCAGAAGTACGGCCGCGACCTGGCGCGCGAGATCCCGGAGGTCGACTCCTTCGTCGGCCTCGACGAGCTCGAGAACGCGCCCGCGGCCGCCGCCGGCCTGCCGACGCTTCCGCGCTTCACGGACAAGCCGCTGGCCACCCGCCTCTACGACGAGCTTTCGCCCCGCGTGCTTTCGCGCCACCGCGGCTACGCGTACTTGAAGGTCGGCGAGGGCTGCGACAACCCGTGCACGTTCTGCACCATCCCGCAGATGAGGGGCCTTCAGCGCAGCCGGACCGTCGCGTCTCTCGTGGCCGAGGCGCAGGGGCTCGAGGCGCAGGGCGTCCGGGAGCTCGTCCTGATCTCGCAGGACACGACGCGCTACGGGGAAGACCTCGGGGCGGGCCGCGACGGCCTCGCGCGCCTGGTGGAGGCGCTCGCGGCCGAAACGACGTTCCCATGGATCCGCTTTCTCTACGCGTACCCGAAAACGCTCGACGACTCGGTGCTCGAGCTGATGGCCCGGCAGCCGCGCTTCGTCCCGTACGTGGACATTCCGCTGCAGCACGTGGCCAGACCGATCCTCGCGGCGATGCGCCGCGGGGGTGACGCGCCGGCATACCTGCGAATGGTCCGGCGGATGCGGGAGATCGTGCCGGACATCGCGATCCGGACGACCTTCATCGTGGGCTTCCCGGGGGAAGGGGAGGAGGAGTTCCGGACGCTCGCCGAGTTCGTCCGCGAGGCCGAGCTCGACAACGTCGGCGCCTTCACCTATTCGCCCGAGCCCGGCTCCGGCTCCGAGCCGCTCGGGGACCCGGTGTCGGCCGGGGAGAAGGAGCGCCGCAAGGATTTCCTTCTCTCCCTGCAGCAGCCGATCTCGCGGGGCAAGCTCAAGGCCCTGCGCGGGAGGACCGTCGAGGCCATCGTCGAGGGCCCCTCGGAGGAAACCGAGTACCTGCTCGAAGGGCGCCTGCGTTCCCAGGCACCCGAGATCGACGGCCGGCTGCTGATCACCGACACGGGGGACCGAGAGTTGAAAGCGGGACAGATCGTTTCGGTGAAGATCGAGAAGACGTTCGACTACGACGTGGCCGGCTCCGTCGTCCGCTGACATCTCGCAGGCAATGCAAGTCGTCCGCGACCCCTTCCGCTCGACCGACCTGCCCCGCGGCGGGGTCGGGACGATCGGCAACTTCGACGGGGTCCACCTCGGGCACCGCAGGATCCTCGAGACGGTCGTTGCGCGGGCGCGCGCCATCGGCCGGCCTTCCTTCGCGATCACGTTCGAGCCGCATCCGATGGCGGTCCTGCGGCCGGATCACGCGCCGCGCCGCATTCAGACCCTGCGCCAGAAGGAAGAGGTGATCGAGGCGATCGGCATCGACGCCCTCCTCGTGATCCCGTTCACGCGCGATTTCTCCCTCACCGAGCCCGAGGACTTCGTCCGGACGCTGCTGCGCGATCGCCTCGGGGCGACGGAGCTTTTCATCGGCGCGCACTTTGCCTTCGGCCGGGGCAAGCGAGGAGACCTGGCGCTGCTGGCCCGGCTCGGGGCGGAGTGCGGCTTCGCCGCCTCGGCGGTCGAGGAAGTGATCGCCGGCGGGGAGCCCGTGTCCTCGACGCGGATCCGGCGGGCGCTCGAGCGCGGCGCCATCGTCGAGGCAAACGCGATGCTCGGCCGCGATTACGAGCTCGACGGCTTCGTCTCCCGCGGCGACCGCCTGGGCCACCAGATCGGGGTGCCCACGATCAACCTCGAGCCCGAGAACGAGCTGCCGCCGGCCGACGGCGTCTACGTTACCGAGATCGAGATCCGGTCCTTCGGCCGCCGCTTCGCGAGCGTCTCGAACATCGGCCGGCGGCCGACCCTCTACGAGGACTACACGACGACGATCGAGACCTACGTCCTGGACTTTTCGGCCGACGTCTACGGAGAGAAGGTCAGGCTCTTTTTTCTCGACCGGCTGCGCGAGGAGCGGAAGTTCCCGTCGATGATGGATCTGAAAGCGCAGATCCAGCGGGACGTCGAGGCGGCGCGGGCGTACTTCGCTGGAAAGTCTTAGCGGGGTCTGAGCCCCCGGCGGAGGTCTGAGACCCCAGGTGCCCCCGGACCTCAGCCGCTCAGGCGTTCCTGCGTGTCAGTAGCCGGACGCCGGAGAGAAGCAGCAGCCCGGCTCCGAGTGTCGTGACGATGGTGGCGCCGGTCGGCAGGTCCCAGAGGTACGACAGGTACACGCCGATCGCCGACGTGATCGCCCCCATGCTCCAGCCGATCGCGAGCCTCACTCCCAGCCGCTGCGAGAAGAGCATCGCGGAGACGGCCGGGACGATCAGGTAGGAGAAGACGAGGAGCACGCCCGCGATCGGCACCGAGGACGTCACGACGAGGCCGAACGACCCGTAGAAGAGGAAGTCCCAGAGCCGGATCGAGAGGCCCTGCTTCTCCGCCTCCGGCTCGTTCATCGAGATGAGGAGGAACTTCTTTCGCAGGGCGAAATGGAAGACCCCCACCAGCACAAACAGGGCCGCTGTCTTCGCGAGCTCCGGCCAGGAGACCGAAAGGATGTTGCCGACGAGCATCTCCTTGAGGTGCTCGGTCTCGCCGGTCGCCTTGGACATCGCCAGGATCGAGGCGGCCGCGGCGACCGCGTACGCGATGCCGATGATGGCTTCCTGGGGGATGCGTGTGCTGCGATGCACGCGTGAGAGCGCAAACACGCCCGCGCCGAGGAGCGCGAAGCCGAGGGAGAAGACATGCCCCTGGGTCGAATGCATGTCGTACCCGGCGAGGATGCCGATCGTCGAGCCGAGGGCGGCAATTTGAGCGAGCGAGAGGTCCACGAAGATGACGCCCCGCTCGACGACGTGCACGCCGAGGTAGGCGAGCATCCCGGTGACGATCAGGCCGGCGACGAAGGCCGGAAGGAGAACCTCGAAGACGGTCATGGCTTTGTCCCCTTTGCGGCGAGCGCGTCGGTCAGCAGCTTCACGTCGTAGTCGAAGAGCGCGATGTAATCCTTGGCCTCGGGGACTCCGCCGACCGACGGAATGAATCGCACCAGTTTCGCTCCCGTCTTTTCCGCCACTGCCTTCGGCGTCTTGTCGTCGAAGTAAGGCTCCATGAGGATCACCGAGATTTTCTTCTCCAGCATCATGTTGATGAGCTCGACGGTGTGCGCCGGGGAGGGCGGGATGCCGGGCTTGGGCTCGATGTAGCCGGCGGCCACGAGCTTGAAGTGCTTCAGGAAGTTCGGCCAGGAGTTGTGGTACGTGACGATCTCGGTACCGGCGTACGGCCCGAGCGCGGCGTCCCAGCGCTTCCCTCCCTCGGTCAGCTTCGCCTCGAAGGCGGCGAGGCCGGCCTTGTAGTCCGCCGCGCCCGACGGGTCGAGCTCGGTGAGCCTGGCGGCAATGGCGCGGGCGATGATCCGGCCGTTCTCGGGGTCGAGCCAGAAATGGGGGTTGCCGAACGGGTGGACGTCGCCCATGGCGCGCGTCACGGTGCCCGTCGGCCGCTCGAGGATGTCGCAGCCGTTGGAGGCGTCGAGATATCCGGAAGCCCCGGGGCGGATCTTGTCGTTGCGGCTCTGGTCGATGAGGGGCGGCAAGTAACCGATTTCGAGCTCGAGGCCGGCCACGATCAGGAGGTCGGCTTTCGAAAGCTTCAGTACGAAGGACGGCTTCGGATCGACGAAGTGCGGGTCCTGGTAGCCCTTCGCGAGGGCGAAGGTCTCCACGCGCTTTCCTCCGACCGCGTCCGCGATGGACGCGAAGTCCTGAAGGCTCGTGACGATCCTGACCGTCGCGAACGCAGGCGCCGCGGCGAGCACGGCGCCCAGGACGAGCGAGATTTTTTTCATGGTGTGGTGGCCCTTTCTCAAAACGGATGGGCGCCGTGCGCGCCGATCGCGAACTGAATCTGGAGGAATCCCTCGTTGGCGACGATCCCCGGCGCGTAGTCGCGCCGGCGGTATTCCGCGCGGAGAACCGAGAACTCGCTCGGCATGAAGGTCAGGGTGGCCGCAACACCCTTGTCGCGCAGGGTGGCGTTGGTCGCGTGGTCCGAGAACTCGTAACGGGCGCCCGTGAACCACTGGCGGGCGAGCTGCCAGTCGGCGCCGACGAAGAATCCCTGGGCCTTCTGCGTGCCGTCGGGCTGCTCGCGCTGACTCCAGAAATACTCGCTGCGCAGGATGAACGAGCGATACGGCCGCCCCTCCAGAGGTTTCCACCGGTAGACGAGTGCGGCGTTCTGCAGGCTCGTCGTGTTGGTCAGCGAGGTGCCGTTGTAGCCGTACGCATAGCTGAAGGACGCCTCGAGGTTGTGATCGTCGCCAAAATCCCGAAAAACGCGATACTGGCCGACGTAGGTGAGGTTGCTCTTGGTGGGCGCCGCGAAGAGACCTCCTCCGGAGGTGCCGTCGAGAACCTGGAAGTAGGCCTCCGAAAAGGTGTCGCCGGGCAGCTCGATGACCTTCGAGACCGAGATGCCTTCGGCCTTCCAGGTCTCGAACTGGGGCTGAAGCAGGATGTTCGTGAACGGCAGCGGCTCGTCCACCCACGGCAGCACGTGCAGGTGGAGCGTGTTGACCTTCCCGAATTGCACCTTGAACTTGCCGGCCTTGGCTTGCGTCTGCCAGGGCAGTGCCAGGAAGGTGACGTAGCCTTCCTCGACTTCGACGCCTTCGTTGGTGAAGGAGAGAAAGAGATCCGCGCGCGCATATGGGTCCACGACGGCCTGGAAAGAGATCTCGGATTCTTCGACCTGGAACGCCGGGCTCGGCTGGACGGGGTTGTTGCCCACGTTGGCGAGAAAGTTTCCGATGACCGCAATGGACGGGTTGAAGAACGTGGGATTGACCGCGAGGCCCGGGGCCGGCGTCGGCGCCGCGAGGGGCGGCTCGGGTACGGGGGTCGGCGTGGGCGCGGGGGCGTCCTGCCCGCGCGCTGCCGCGGCCCCGGCCAGGAGCCAGGCCGCGGCGAGAAATGGAATGTGTCGTCTGTTCAAGAGCCCTCCTGCCAATGAGCGTGCCGTGCGGAGGCGCGCGGATCGCGCGGCCTCCCGTTAGGACGACGCGCCGGCAGGAGGCGAACGGCCGGAAAGGCTCCCGCAGGCCAGACGCGCTGGCGGGTCGGGGTCGAGGACGGCGGTGCAACCCGAGGGATCGGAGGCGACGGGCGCCAGGTTCGCCGGAGTCTCGGCGATTGCCGATCCGCCGCTCAAACAGGCGATGCAGTCGTGGGCCGGACCGCCGAGAGACGCCTTTGCGGCGATGCCGGTCTCGGCGGGCCGCGCCGTCGACCCGGTCGGCTCCGGGTGGAGGCCGAATGCGGCCAAGAGCGAGAGCAGCGCGGCCGCGCAGAGTGCGGCCCGCACCCGGGAGGAAGCACGCGCGCGACGGATCATCGGTATTGCAAAGCCTGCCGGAGGGATTCTATTCCCCTCGCGGGCCGGTTGGGGCACCGTCTGCGTAGAATGCCGGGGTGAACACCCCCACGGACAGCGCCATCGAGGTCGGGATCGTCCCCCGCGAGGAAGGGAGGACCCTCCGCAAGCGGATGCAGTGGCTGCTCGGCCTGACCGTCCTGCACGTCGTCGGGGAGGGAGGGCTGGCCCTGTTCGAGGCGGTCCGAACTGGCAGTCTCGCGCTTCTGGCCTTCGGTCTCGAAAGCGTCATTGAGGGAGGCGCGGCCTTTCTGGCGGTCCGGCATCTCCGACACCTCGCGGACGAGGAAGAGGACCACGCGCGCCGCGATCAGCTGCTCGCCCAATGGATCGGAGTGTCGTTCCTTCTGCTCGCTTCCTACACTCTCGTGCGCGGAGTTCTCGAGATCGCGGGCGGCAGCCGCGTGAAGCCGAGCCTCCTCGGGCTCCTCCTCACCCTTTTCGCGACCTTCGGCATGCCGCTGGTCGGCTACCTCAAGTGGAAGACGAGCCGGCGGCTCGGCAGCAAGGGCCTCGCCGCCGAAGCCAAGGAGTCGATCGCCTGCTCGATCGACTCCGCGCTCACGCTCGTCGCGATGATCGCGGGACTCCTGGCCGCGCCGGGCTGGGTGGACCCGGCCCTGTCGCTCCTGATGGTGCCCTGGTTCTTGCGAGAGGGCCTCGCGCACGTTCGGGGCAGGGTGCATGCACACGTGCACTGAGCCGACCCGCCTCTTTGGTAGGATGAGGCGCCTGCGGCCCCTGAATCCATGGACCGAGTCGTCGCATAATTCAGCCCGAAGGAGCTTTTGAATGTCTAATGACAACGTCACCCAGGTCTCCGACGCGAGCTTCGACGGAGACATTCTGAAGAGCAGCGTTCCCGTGCTCGTGGACTTCTGGGCGCCCTGGTGCGGGCCTTGCCGCTCGGTTGCCCCGATCGTGGACGACCTGGCGACACAATACGCGGGCAAGCTCAAGGTCGCGAAGGTCAACGTGGACGAGTCGACCGAGGTCGCGATGCGCTACCAGATCACTTCGATTCCGACCTTTCTCCTGTTCAAGAACGGCCAGGTGGCCGACCGCGCCCTGGGCGCCCTGCCGCGCAGCGAGTTCGTCAAGCTGATCGACCGCAACCTCTGAACCCCCGGTTCCTCCGCGCCTTTCGAGGGCCCCGCAAGGGGCTCTCCCGCTTTGGGGCCGGGCCACTGCGTGTAATCTGTCGCTCCCGGCCCGCGTTACTGGGGCACGGCACTGGAAGAAGCCGCCGACGGAGGCGGTTGGACGGAGCGAGATGAAGAAGCTGATCTGGGTCGTGCTGGTCGTGGCCGCGGCGGCCGGGGCTTTCGTGCTCCTGCGCGGCAAGAAGACGGCCGAGCCGAAGTTCCGCACGGCCGTCGTGGACCGCGGCGACGTGACGCAGACCGTGACCGCGACGGGCACCCTGTCCGCCGTGATCACGGTCAAGGTCGGGAGCGTTGTGTCGGGAATCGTCGCGGCGCTGCACGCCGACTTCAACAAGCAGGTGAAGAAGGGGGAGCTCCTGGCCGAGCTCGATCCGACGCCTTTCCAGGCGCGGGTGGATCTGTCCCGCGCGTCCCTCGAGAAGGCCCGCGTGGAGGTGCGCAATTCCGAGATCGGCCTGCGCCGGCAGAAGGCCCTCGAGGCGCAGGGCCTGGCGCCCCAGGCGGACCTCGACCAGGCGCAGGCGAACTACGACTCGGCCGTGGCCTCGGTGTCCCAGGCGCAGGCCACGCTCGAGCAGGCCCTGACGGACCTGAGAAACAGCCGGATCGTCGCCCCGATCGACGGCGTGGTCGTGGACCGGCAGTACGACGTGGGCCAGAGCGTCGCGGCCTCCTTTCAGGCGCCGACGATCTTCACGATCGCGCAGGACCTGACGAAGATGCAGGTGTCGGCCGACGTCTCGGAGTCGGACATCGGCATGTGCAAGGTTGGCCAGACGGTCCGCTTCAGCGTGGACGCCTATCCCGACCAGGCCTTCCGCGGGACCATTTCCCAGATCCGTTTGAACGCCACGGTCAATCAAAACGTCGTGACGTATCCGGTGATCATCGAGGTGCCGAATCCCGACCTCGCGCTGCGTCCCAACATGACGGCGAACGTGACCATCGACGTCGCGGTCGCCAAAGATGTTCTCCGCGTGCCGAACGCATCGCTGCGCTGGCGCCCGGAGGAAAAGGAGAAGAGCGCGACGTCACCCGAAGAGCGGGCCGCCCGCGGCGCGGCGGGAGAAAAGGGGCCTGCAGCGGCCATGAAGCAGTTCGACCGCACGGCGGGGGGCAAGACCCGCAAGGCGGGGCAGACGGTCTACACGATCGGTCCGGAGGGCGGCGAGCCGAAACCGGTGGAGATAAAAGGGGGCGTCACGGACAGCCGTTTCACGCAGGTGGTGTCCGGGGAGCTCAAAGCGGGCGACATCGTGATCGTCGGCCTCGTCACAGCGAAGGCGGATGCGAGCGCGGGCCGGGCTCCGGGCGGAGCCACGGGCGGTCCCGGTAGTCCGGGCGGCCGGAGGTTCTGATTGTGGAGGTCATCCGCATCGAGGACCTCGTCAAGATCTACCAGATGGGCGAGGTCGAGGTCCGGGCGCTCGACGGCGTCTCGATCTCGATCGCCGCGGGCGAGTTCGTGGCGGTCATGGGAGCGTCCGGATCGGGCAAGAGCACGTTCATGAACATCGTCGGCTGCCTCGACAGGCCGACGTCCGGGCGCTACTTTCTCGACGGCGTGGACGTCTCGGAGCTCAATCGGGACCAGCGGGCGGAGATCCGCAACGGCAAGATCGGCTTCGTGTTCCAGTCCTTCAACCTGCTCGCGCGCACGTCGGCCCTCGAGAATGTCGAGCTGCCGCTCGTCTACTCCTCCAGCGCCCGGACGGCCCGGCAGATGGCGGACAAGGCGAGGGAGTGCCTGCGGGCCGTCGGCCTCGCCGGGAGAGAGGGCCACCAGCCGAGCCAGCTCTCGGGCGGGCAGCAGCAGAGGGTGGCGATCGCGCGGGCCCTCATCAACGAGCCGAAGCTGATGCTGGCCGACGAGCCCACCGGTAACCTCGACACGAAGACCTCGGAGGAGGTCATGGGCGTCTTCCAGCGGCTCAACGACGACGGCAAGACCGTCATTGTCATCACGCACGAAACGGACATTTCCGAGTACGCGAAGCGCGTCGTGGTCTTTCGGGACGGAAAGCTCGTCGAGGACCGGCCGGTGGCGCGGCGGCGGCTGGCGCCGCATCCGGCGACCTGATCCATGCACAAGTTCCTGACGATCCTCAAGGTCGGCATGAAGGCGATCGCGCGCAACAAGATGCGCTCGGCGCTGACGGCGCTCGGCATCATCATCGGCGTCGCCTGCGTGATCGCGATGATCGCGGTCGGGCAGGGCTCGCAGGCCGCGATCCAGGCGCAGATCTCCGCGCTCGGTGCGAATTTCCTGATGATCTTTCCCGGGATCGCGACGCAGTCGGGCGCGCGCATTTTCACCGGCCAGTCCACGCTGACGGAGGATGACGTCGCCGGGGTCAAGGCGGAGTGCCCGGCCGTCGCCTACGTCTCGCCGTCGTCCCGCACGGGAGCGCAGGTCGTGGCCGGGAACCTGAACTGGGGGACGCAGATCCAGGGCGTCGGCGTCGAGTGGCCCTTCGTCCGTTCGTGGAACGTGGAGAAGGGCGTCTTCTTCGACGAGTCGGAGGTCCGCGCGGCGGCCAAGGTGTGCGTCCTCGGCACGACGGTCGCGAACTCCCTGTTCGAAGGCCAGGACCCGATCGGGCAGACGGTGCGGATCAAGAACTTTCCCTTCCGCGTGATCGGCGTGCTCGAGACCAAGGGCGGGAGCGTGATGGGGCAGGACCAGGACGACATCGTCGTCGCCCCCTACACGACCGTCATGCGCCTCTTGAAGCACAGCTCGAAGATCGACATGTTCATGGCTTCGGCCGTCTCGCGGGGCGCGGTGGAAGAGGCGCAGAAGCAGATCGAGTCGCTCCTCCGTCAGCGGCACCGGCTCCAGGCCGGCCAGGACTCGGACTTCATGATCCGCTCGCAGCAGGAGATCGCGCAGACCGCCGACGAAACCTCGCGCACGCTGTCGCTGCTGCTCGCGTCGGCGGCGTCGATCTCGCTGCTCGTGGGCGGGATCGGGATCATGAACATCATGCTGGTCTCGGTGACCGAGCGCACGCGCGAGATCGGGATCCGGATGGCGATCGGCGCCAAGGGCCGCGACATCCTGACCCAGTTCCTGATCGAGGCGCTGGCGCTCTCGATCGCCGGTGGCGGCATCGGCATTGCGGTCGGGATCGGCGCCTCGCGCCTGCTCGCGTGGAAGGCGCACTGGCCCATCGAGCTCTCGCCGGCGGCCATCGCGCTCGCCTTCGGCTTCTCGGCCGCCATCGGGATCTTTTTCGGGTTCTACCCGGCCCGGAAGGCCTCGCTGCTGGACCCGATCGAGGCGCTGAGGTACGAGTAGGGAGAAGATTTCGGATTTCGGAATGCCGATTTCGGACCAGACGAAGGCTCCGCGAAATCCGAAATCGCGCACCTTCCGGGGCTAAACTCCACCCCAGTGTCCCCCTTGCCCTTCGAACGCTTCTGGCGCCGGCTGGACCCGCGCACGAGCATCGCGGCGCGGCTGCTGTTCGGGTTCTTTCTCGCTTTCCTGCTGCCGGGCAGCCTTTTCGTACTCCTGATCCAGAAGCGGCTCTCGGAGCTGCAGACGGCGTCCTCCGAGCAGGTCGCCGCCGTGCGCGTGGCCGAGACCGAAATGCGCATGGCCCAGGACGTGGCGTTTCGGGCGGAGTGGATCGACCGTCGGGCACGGGTCGCCGAAGAAGGCGCGTGGGCGCTGGCAGCGTCCGCGGCGCTGGCGCTGGAGGGCGGCGACTCCGGCTCGCGCAGGCCCACCCGGCTGGCGGCGGACCGGGACGGCCACGTCTGGACGGAGATTCCCGAAGAGGAGTCCGTCGCCCTGGTGTCCTCCCGTGCTGCGGATCCGGCGCTCGCGCGCCGCGACGCGGACCGGTTGCGCGCCCTGGCACCCCTGATGACGGATCTGCGGGCGCGGCGGCCGGCTGTGCACAACGTCAGCGTATGGACCGCGTCGGGAGCGATGCGCCAGAGCCCCTGGCTCGAGATCCACCGTGCGAACCGGCAGTCCCAGGGCGAGCTCGAGCGGTTCGTCTTCAATCGCGTCGCCCGGTTTCCGGAGGCACGGCCCGCTACCGGAGACGTCGCCGTGTGGGCCGGCCTCTACACGGGCCCGACGACGACGGCGGCGGAACAGCGCTCTGCGACGGTCTTCGTGCCGGTGCGCGACGCGGCGGGCCGGCTCATCGCCGGCATCGCTCTCGACGTGGATCCGCGGCGGTACGCCTCCGAGGCCCTGGAGACCTGGGATCCCGTCGGGGATCTGTGGTTCGCCACGGACGAGGCGGGGCATGCGCTCTTCGTGACGCCACGTACGGGCGCCGCGCTCGGCTGGAGCGGGGTCGGCGGCTCCGTCCTGTCCGAAGCGCCTTCGCCCGAGCTCAAGCGGCTCGCTCTCAAGGCGCTGCGCACGCCGCGCTCGGAGGCGGAGTACCTCGTCGACGGGAAGGCGCTGCGGATCGCGTCCGCGAAGGTCGGGGCGACCGGCTGGGTGGTCTTCGAAGGCCTCTCGCACGAGGCGGTGGCGACGATCCGCGGCGAGGCCGTCCGCGCCTTTCCCCCGGCTTCCTATTCGGGCCTGAAGCGCGACGTCTTCCTGCTCTTCGCGCTGCTCGCGGGCGCCGTCTTCGTCACCGTCGGCATCGTCTCGAGGAGGATTTCCGCTCCCGTCGGCGAGCTCGTCCGGGCAGCCGAGGACATCGGCCGGGGGCGCCCGGTCGCGCTCGCGGGACGGGCGTCGGCCGACGAGATCGGCCGCCTTGCCGCCGCCATCGAGGCGATGAGCCAGCGCGTGTCGCGCCGCGTAGAGACGCTGCGGCGCCTCCACCAGTTTTCGCGCTCGGCGTACCGCATGACCGACGTCCGGGAAGTGCTCGGCCGCTCGACGCAGGCGATCGCGGCCTTCACCGGCGCGGAGCGGGTCTGGTTTCACCTCTACGACCCCAACACGAATCGGCTGGAGGCCGCGCTGCCGGCGTGGAACGTGCCGGAAGAGATCGCGGAGAAGCTCAAGGTCTCGGTGGACGCCCGCTCGATTGCGGGCATGGTGTTCCGCACGGGCGAGGCGTACTGCGCCAACGACCTCGATCGCGACCCCTACACGAACGCCGAGATGCGCAGGCTGACCGGGGCCCGCAACGGCATCTTCGCGCCGCTCAAGACCGAGGAGGAGACCCTCGGCGTCGCGGTGGCGATCAACCGCCCCGAGGGGTTCGGCCAGGAGGAGATCGACGCGGTGACGTCTTTCGCGGACCTCTCCTCGCTCCTGCTGCGCAATGCCCGGCTCTACGGCACGCTGGTCACGACCGTGGACGCGCTGCGGCACGCGGGCCGCCTGAAGGACCACTTTCTCCAGAACGTGAACCATGAGCTGCGCACACCCCTGACGGCGATCGTGGGGTGGACGGACTTGTTCGAGGAGGAGGAGCTCGACGAGAAGACGGTGCGGCGCGGCTTGCGCCAGATCCGCCAGTCGGCGCGCGTGCTGCTCGCGCTCATCGACGATCTGCTCGATCTCGCGCGGCTCGAGCGCGGAGCCCTGACGCTCGACTTGAAGCTCGTCTCGCTGTCCGAGGTGATCCAGCGCTCGGTCGAGACGGTGCGGCTCATGTCCGAGGCCCGCGGCGTCGCGCTGATCCTCGCGCCGCTGCCCGAGCCCGTGCCGCCGGTGCGGGCCGACGCGCTACGCCTGCAGCAGATCCTCTGGAACCTGCTGGCCAACGCGATCCAGTTCTCGTCCCAGCACGGGCGCGTCGTCGTGCGCCTCGAGCGGGAAGGGGAGCGGTACCTCGTGAGCGTCGAGGACGACGGCATCGGCATCCCGGAAAGCGAGCTGCCGCACGTCTTCGAGCGCTTCCGCCAGGTCGACGGCTCGGCGACGCGGGGCCACGCGGGGATGGGGATCGGTCTCGCTCTCGCGCGCAACCTGGTCGAGCTCCACGGGGGCACGATCTGGGCGTCGAGCGTCGTGGGTCAGGGGAGCCGGTTTACGTTTTCGTTGCCAATCAGACCGTCGCCGCCGGCAGCCCCGTCCCCTTCAACAGGTCCTTGACGATCTTCGCCGTCTCCTCTTTGCCGGGGACGCAGAGGTTCGGGTCCTTCTCCTTGCCGGAGGCCAGCGCGGCGGCGTAGCCCTCGCAGTCATACCCGCAGGCGGTGCAGTCGGTCTGGGCCATGGCGGCGTAGAGTTTGAGAGCGAGGTTGCCGTCCTTGGCCATGTCCATGCGCTTGGGAAGCGGGATCGTCTCGTCGTGGAAGGCCGGGGCCTCCTTCTTCGGCCTGGCCGCCGCCACGACGTCGTCCTCGCCGCGCCCCGTGTCGATCCACTGTCCGTAGGAGAGGCAGCTCGGGCAGACGAAGGAATAGTCCCAGCCCTGCGGCAGGAACACGGCCGGCGTGCGGTAGACGACGAGAGCCTGGAAATCCTGCGGACAGGCCGGGGCCTCGGCCTCCTGCGCGTCGCGGACCATCGTCTTCAGGTGGGGCCGCGAGAACTCGATCTGCTTCGGCTTCTGGGCGAAGCGGAACATCTCGCCTTTCGGGCAGACCATGACGACCTGCGGCTTGTAGACCCGGTCGACAAAGAAGGAACGCATGGGCACATCGTGGCAAGGGCAGACCGACGGCGCGTCCTTCCAGAAGGCGGAGACGAGCTGGGATTTCTCGGGAAGCGACAGCCTCATGGACGGCGATTATACGGGGGGTCAGAGCCCCGCAAAAGGGTTCAGGCGCTTCTCTTCCTCGATCGTCGTGCCGGGCCCGTGGCCGCAGACGACCGGCAGGTTGCCGGGCAGCATGAACAGCTTCTCGCGAATCGAGGTCAGGATCGCCTCCGTGTCGCCGCCCCACAGGTCCGTGCGCCCGATCGAACGTCGGAAGAGGGTGTCGCCGGAAAAGAGCACCGGGTCGTCGCCCTCGAGAACGAAGCACACGGAACCCGGGGTGTGCCCGGGAGTGTGGATCGCCCTGACGGCGTAGTTGCCGAAGCGAATCGTCTCCCCGTCTGCGAGCGGCGCGTCGGGTGGCAGCGGCGCGTCGGCCCGAAGGCCGAAGAAGGCCGCCTGCTCGGGCAGTGCGTCGTAGAGCGGACGGTCCGCCGGATGGAGACGGATCGGCGCGCGCGTCGCCTCCTTGACGGCCCGCGACGCGGTGATGTGGTCGAGGTGCGCGTGCGTGTGCAGGAGCGCGACCGGAGAGAGCTTCGCGGCTTCGAGCGCGCGCAGAATCCGCTCCGGCTCGTCGCCGGGATCGATGACGACGGCCTCGCGCGTGACGGGGTCGGCGAGGATCGTGCAGTTGCACTGGAGCGGCCCGACCGGGAAGGTCTCGATGAGGGGTCCGGCGCTCACGGGTTGACTGCCACGACCGTCTCGACGTCGTGGCGTTCCTTGCGCGCCGGGCTCGCCCAGATGGCCTCGGCGCAAGCCGGGGCGAGCTGCACGGCCCACTCCTGGTTGTCCGCGCGCCGCCTTTCGGAGGCGAAGAGCTTGCGGCGGCTTTTCGGCGTGAAGATCTCCCAGCGGACGTAGCCGAAGTCGGCGGCGTCGACCTCGACGCGGAAAGCAGGGACCCTTTCGCCCGGGGAGATGGCGACGGCGGCGACGGTCGTCGGGGCGAAGCCGTTGGCGGCCAGGCGCTGTTCGAACTCGGCCCGCACGGGCTTTCCGCGGACGACCAGCTCGTGTCTGCCTCGGGCGACGCCGCGCCCGAGGATGAGGTCGTCGAGCGCCTCGGAGAGCTCCCGGTCCATGCTCTCGGATCTTAGCGCGCCCGGCGGTCGGATAGACTCCCGCGCCTGGACGCGCCGGGACTGCTCATCCGTTTCTCTCTCGCCCTCTGGGTGGGCGGCACGCTTCTCGTCGTGCTCGCCGCGCCGGTCGTCTTTCGGGAGATCTCTTCGCGCGACGTGGCGGGAGCGGTGTTCGGCGAGATCCTTCGCCGCTTCGAGATCGTCAAGCAGGTGCTGTCGCTCGCTCTCGTCATCGGCGTCTTCGCGACTCTCGAGCGCGGAGGCCGCCTCGCGGGCCCGCCGGTCGTCGCGGCCGTGGCGATCTTTCTTGCGATCGCGACCAACGTCTACCTCGCCATGGTCCTGCGCCCGAGGATGAAGTACTTCCAGATGAAGGTCGGCTCCTTCGACACGGCCACGCCCGACGATCCGTGGAAGGCCCGCTTCGACCGGCTTCACCGCCGCGCGACCCGCGTTCTCGTCCTCGGTTGGGTGACGGCGGCCGTGGGCCTCGCGCTCTGGCGCTAGCCCTTCGCCCGCGCGATCGCGTCGATCTCGACGGCGGCGCCCTTGGGCAGCTCCGCCGCGGCGACCGTCGAGCGGGCCGGACGGTGGTTTCCGAACCGCCGCGCGTAGACCGCGTTCATCTCGGCAAAGTCCGACATCCGGAGCAGGTAAACGGTCGTCCGGACGACGTCGTCCAACGAGAGTCCCTCCGCTTTCAGAACTGCCTCCAGGTTGTCGAACACCCGCTCGACGCCGGCCGACAGGCCGCCCGAAACGAGCTCGCCCGAGGAGGGATCGAGGGGGATTTGCCCGGAAAGGAACAAAAACCCGCCCTCCGCAATGGCCTGCGAATAGGGCCCGATGGCCCTGGGCGCCCCGTCGGTCGCGATGGTCTTCATGTTCGCCCCTTCCTTCCGGGCTAGAATATCCGGAACCGCGGCACAAACGATAAAACGATGTCCGTCGAGCGAATCCAGCTTCTCCACGAGGACTACATTCGCCTGACCGAAAGGTTCAAGGCGTCGTGGACGTTTCACCAGTTTCTGCGCGGTGTCCAGAAGACGTTTTTCTCGACGGAGCCGGGCTACACGCTCGACTTCGGCAAGCTGTACGACGACGTCCGGGCGGCCGCGAGCGCGATCGACACGACGTCCCCCGAGAAGGTCGCTCCCCGCATCCGAGAGCTCTCGGACCGACTGGACGCCTTCGGGCGGAAGCTCCGCGAGGCCGACCGCCACATTTCGCCGTCCTACGTGCGCCGCTTTTTCGAGAAGGTGCAACCGCAGGACGAGAAGATCGCCTTCCACCTCCTGCGTTTCTATTTCTCGCAGCCCGACGCCGACGACGACGTCGTGGACAAGGTGGATTTCCTCGCCACGGTGGCGGCGGCAGGGCAGCGCGCGGCCGACGCCGAATCGCCGCGGCCGAGGCCCGACCTGAAGAAGTTTTTCGAGTCAGCCACCCTGGCCTCCGTGTGGCCGCGGCTCGACCCGGGCGCCGCGCCCTCGATCGTCCGGGCCTTCGACGACCTCGCCGCGGACATGACGCGCGCGCAGGAGTTCGAGGATCTCGTCACGGCGCGTCTCCTGAACAACGTCCGGACGCTCAAACGCCGGGTTTCGAGCGGCCTCGCCAACGCGGAGGTCCTCGTCGCCGTCGCTCAGTGCAACCTGCGAACGCGCTCGGTCTTCCACCGGCTCTACGAGCGGGAGGAGCGCCGTCTCGAAGAGGCGACGGACCGGATCGGCGAGCTCGAGCGAGAGCTGGCCCGTGGCGGCCTCGAGGCGCCGAGCGGCGACGAGTTCCGCAAGTTCCGGCAATCGCGCGAGCTCTACGAGCGCCAGTCGCGCGAGGGCAACGTCCGCGCGCTGCAGGTCGTCGAACTCAAGGAGGCGATCGGCGGCGTGCTCGGACGCTTCGACCTCGCCGGCCTGGCCGCGGAGGACATCGACGAGGCCCTCGGGCTCGTGGAGGAGGTCGAGTCGCCCGCGAGCGAGGAGCCCTTCTGGAGACCGTACTTCGACCGGATTCTCGGCGCGGTCGAAGTCTACGACGACGGCACGGGCCCCCTGCGCACCGGCATCGCGGGCCTCGAGAACCTGCGTCTCGAGCCGTGGGAGTTGAAGGCGGCCCGGCGAACGGTCGCGGCGGGCGGCGAGCCGCCGACCGAGCACGACCGGACCCTGCTGCGCGCGGTCGCCCTGCGCCTCAAGGCCGAGGAGGAGACCGAAACGCTGAGAGCCGTCGCCGGGATGTCGCCCCCGCCCGAGACGCTGCGCGCCGCGAGGGCAACCCTCGGGCGCGCGCCGATGCTCGATGCCGCGCTCTCCGCCATGATCGACGAGGCCGAAGCGGTCTCCTCGTTCGAGCAGATCCGCTCGTGGACCCGGACGCGCTTCCGGCTCCTGCGGGCCACCTCGGATCTCTGGCTCATGCAGGACTCCCCGAAGAACGACCGCCGCGACTCGCGCGCGTAGCTTCGGTTCCCTCCCGGTCTGCTCCCCATATACTCCGCACGATGAGCGGACCGGAGGAAAAGCCCGACGCCGCGGAAGTCGCTTCCGAGAGCGATCTCTTGCGCAACCGGCGGGAGAACCTGCGCCGCGCCGAGGAGCTCGGTTTTCCGAGCTCGCCAGTCCGCTTCGACATCGGGACGACCGTTTCCGGCATCCGCACTCGATTCGGGGAAGCCTCGGGCGAGAGCCTCGAGGCGGACAAGCCGGCCGTCGCCACGGCGGGGCGCGTGCTCGCCCTGCGGACCGCCGGCAAGGCCGGGTTCCTGGACCTCTCGGACGGCCGCGCGCGTCTCCAGGTCTACGTCCGGCGCGACGCGGTCGGAGACGCGGCCTTCGAGCTGTACCGGGCGCTCGACCTCGGGGACTGGATCGGTGTCGAGGGGGAGGTCTTCCGCACGCGCACGGGAGAGCTCTCGGTCAAGGCGCGCACGCTCACGTTTCTCGCGAAGTGCTTGCGCCCGCTCCCCGAGAAGTGGCACGGCCTGAAGGACGTCGAGCAGCGCTACCGGCAGCGCTACCTCGACCTCGCGGTCAACCCCGAGTCGCGCGACGTCTTCGAGAGGCGGGCGGCGATCGTCCGCTACATTCGCCGCTTTCTCGACGAACGCGACTTCCTTGAGGTCGAGACGCCGATGATGCAGCCTCTGGCGGGAGGGGCGGTGGCCCGGCCGTTCGTGACACACCACAACGCGCTCGACCTCGCGCTGTACCTGCGGATCGCGCCGGAGCTTTACCTCAAGCGCCTCGTCGTCGGAGGCATCCCGCGCGTTTACGAGATCAACCGAAACTTTCGCAACGAGGGCATCTCGACCCACCACAACCCCGAGTTCACGATGCTCGAGTTCTACCAGGCGTACGCGGAGGGGGCGGACTTGATCCGGCTGTCCGAAGAGCTGCTCTCGGGCCTCGCGGTCGCCGTCACGGGAAGTGTGAGGACGTCCTGGGAGGCGGGAGCGGTCCAGATCGACTGGACGCCGCCATTCCGGCGGCTCACGATGCGCGACGCGGTGGTCGAGTTCTCGAAGGAGGATCCCCGGGGCGAGGTGCGCCGCGAAGAGCTGGCGACCGAAGAGGGCCTGCTCGCGGCGGCCGCGCGCCACGGCGTCGAGAAGCCCGAGCGCTTTCGGGGCAAGAAAGGAAAGCTGCTGGCCGAGCTGTTCGAGGTGGTTGCGGAGGCTAAGCTCGTCCAACCGACTTTCATCGAGGAGTTTCCGACGGAGATCTCGCCGCTTTCCCGCCAGCGCCAGGACGATCCCGAGTGGGCGGACCGGTTCGAGTTGTATGCGGGCGGGATGGAGATCGCCAACGGGTTCTCGGAGTTGAACGACCCGGTCGAGCAGGCGGTGCGCTTCCGCCGGCAGGTCGAGGAACGGGAGGGCGGGGACGTCGAGGCCACGCCCTACGATGCGGACTACGTCGAGGCGCTCGAGTACGGCATGCCGCCGACGGCCGGCGAGGGGCTCGGCATCGACCGGCTGACGATGCTCCTGACCGACCGTCATTCGATCCGCGACGTCATCCTGTTTCCTCTGTTGCGCCCGCGGAGCGGGCGGGGCTGATGCGCTTCGAGACGTTCGTGGCGCTGCGGTACCTCGCGGCGTCGCGCCGCCGGGCCCACGTCGCGCTCATCGCCACGATCTCGGTCGCCGGACTGGCAGTCGGGGTGGCGGCACTGGTGGTCTCGCTCGCTCTGCTCTCGGGGTTCCAGGACCGCATCCGGCGCCAGATGATGGATCGGACCGCGCACCTGCGCGTGTCCCCGCAACGCGGTGCCCGGCTGGCCGACGCGGAGCGTGTGGCTGCGGTCCTGAAAAGCCTTCCCGGCGTCCTGCGCGTGACGCCGTTGATCGAGGGGCGGGCCTGGGCCTCGAACGCGGCCGCCTCGGCCGGAGTGCCGGTGCGCTACCGGAGCGCGTCGGAGCCGCCGGCCGCGCCGGGAGACGCCGGCATCACGGGCGCCATCGCCGCACGGCTCGGCCTCGCGACCGGAGACGAGATGCGTCTCGTCTCGTCCCGCTCGCGCCTCTCGCCCATCGGGCCGCTGCCGGTGACGGCGCTCGTGCGGGTCGGCGAGGTCCGGCGCGGCAGCGCTCTCGACAAGCCGGGGGAGATCGAGGTCTCCGAGGCGACCGCGCGGCTGCTCGCGGGCGCGCCGTCGGGCGCCGGTGCGTACGAGGCGCGCCTGGCGGACCCCCTCGCCGCGGATGCGGCGGCGCGCGCGGCCGGGCGGACCCTCGGCGCGGGTTACAGGGTGGAGACGTGGCGCGAGCTCAATGGCCCGCTGGCCTTCGCGCTGCGCCTGGAGAAGGCCGTCATCTTTCTGACGGTGGCGCTCGTCATTCTCGTGGCGGCCCTGAACATCGTGGCGAACATCGCGCTCACGGTGGTGGAGAAGAAGCGGGACCTCGGCGTGTTCACGTCGATGGGCGCGTCCCCGGGTTCGCTCGAGCGGATCTATCTCACGCTCGGGGCGGCGATCGGCGTTCTCGGCACGGCAGCCGGCCTGCTGTTCGGCGTCGGTCTTTCGCTCGCCCTCGAGCGATACCGCATCGTCCCTCTTCCGTCGGACGTGTACCTGCTTTCGCACGTTCCCTTCGCGGTTCATCCCGGCGAGGTCGCGCTGATCGCCGCCTTCGCCTTCCTGACGGCGCTCGCGGCGGCGGTCCTTCCCGCCCGCGCGGCCGCGAGGCTCGCGCCCGGAGAAGCGATCCGGTTGTCGCGATGAGGAGGCCGGAGCTCTGACCATGTCCGCGATCAAGGCCGAGAACCTCTCCAAGACCTACACCGGAGAAGGCGCCCCGGTGACGGTCTTCTCCGGCTTGTCGTTCGAAGTTCGGGAAGGCACGCTGGCCGCGGTGATGGGCCCGTCCGGCGTGGGGAAGTCGACGCTGCTGCATCTGCTCGGGGGCATCGACCGGCCGGACGCCGGCCGGGTGGAAGTGCTGGGATCCGACCTCGAGGCCATGACGCCGCGCGATCGGGCGCGGTTTCGCAACGAGAAGGTCGGCTTCGTCTTTCAGTTCCACCACCTTCTGCCCGAGTTCACGGCGGAGGAGAACGTCGCGTTTCCGCACCGCATCGCCGGAGTGCCGGAGCGCGAGGCGCGACGGAAGGCGTCGGCCCTGCTGGCGCGCATCGGACTGGCCGGGCGCGGAGACCACGGAGCCCGCGCGCTCTCGGGCGGCGAGCAGCAGCGCGTCGCGATCGCCCGGGCGCTCGCTCGGGACCCGAAGCTGCTTCTCGCCGACGAGCCGACGGGCAACCTCGATGCGGCGGCCGCGCGAGGAGTCTTCGATCTGATCCGGGAGCTTCACCGCGAGCGCGGGATGACGACCGTCGTCGTCACGCACAACCCCGATCTGGCGGCACGCTGTGATAGACTTTTCGTGATGTCCCGGGAAGGAATTCTTCCGTCGTCTGGTTTGCCTGAGCGAGGATGAATCCGAGGTCTCGCTCCATGGACGCAACCCGCCTCCCCATGACGCCCGAGCCTGACGCCCATGTTTGAGAAGTACAACGAAAAGGCGCGGCGGGCCCTTTTTTTCGCCCGGTACGAGGCCTCCAAGCTCGGTTCGAAGGTGATCGAGTCGGAGCACCTGCTGCTCGGGATCCTGCGCGAGGGCGAGGACATCATCAAGGAGATCTTCGCCCGCTTCAACGTCAAGCCCGAGGACGTGCGCCGGGAGATCGAGGGGGACCGGATTTTCGTCGAGCGGATCTCGTCGACCGCCGAGCTGCCGCTCTCGGAGGAGTCCAAGAAGATCCTCGCCTACGCCTCCCACGAAGCGGAATCGATGATGCACCCCTACGTCGGCACCGAGCACCTGCTCATCGGCCTCCTGCGCGTGGACGGCTGCGTGGCCGGGCGGCTGCTCGCGGCGCGGGGCTTCAACCTCTACGGCGTCCGCGAGGAGACGATCTCGCTGATCAAGGAGCGCGAGGTCTCCAAGCAGAAGAAGGAACTGCCGTTCCTTGCCGAGTACAGCCGCGACCTGACGCAGCTGGCAGGCACCGGAACGTTCGACCCGCTCATCGGGCGCGACAAAGAGGTCGAGCGGATCATCCAGATCCTCTCCCGCCGCACGAAGAACAATCCGATCCTGCTCGGGGAGCCCGGCGTCGGCAAGACCGCGATCGTCGAGGGCCTCGCGACGCGGATCGTCGAGGGCGCGGTCCCGATCTTCCTCTCCGCGAAAAAGATCCTGGCGCTCGACCTCTCCCTCATCGTGGCGGGCACGAAGTACCGCGGGCAGTTCGAGGAGCGCCTGAAGGGCATCATCCGCGAGCTGCGGGAGAACCCGGACCTCATCATCTTCATCGACGAGATCCACTCGCTCATCGGAGCGGGGTCGGCGGAGGGCTCGCTCGATGCCGCGAACATCTTGAAGCCGGCGCTCTCGCGCGGCGAGGTGTCGTGCATCGGCGCGACGACGCTGAAGGAGTACCGCAAGTACATCGAGAAGGATCGCAGCCTCCTGCGCCGTTTCCAGGCGATCAACGTCACGGCGCCCACGGAGAGCGAGACGTTCGAGATCCTCGAAGGCGTCAAGGACCGGTACGAGCAGTTCCACAAGGTGCGCTACTCGGCCGAAGCGATCAAGACGGCCGTCTACCAGTCCAACCGCTACATCACCGACCGGTTCTTCCCGGACAAGGCCATCGACATCCTCGACGAGGCCGGGGCGAAGGTGAAGTTGAAGCGCGTCGCCGACACGCAGAACCTGCGCAAGCTCGAGCTCGAGGTCCGTCAGATCGTCAAGGAGATGAAGAAGGCGATCTCGGACAAGGACTTCGAGAAGGCGGTCTTCCTGCGCGAGAGGGAGATCGAGCTCAAGGAGGAGATCGAGCACGCCAAGGCCCAGTCCGCCGAGCGCAGCGAGGCTACCCAGGAGGTCACGCGGCGGGACATCGAAGAGATCATCTCGTCGTGGACGGGCATCCCTGTCGCCTCGCTCGAGATGGAAGAAGCCGAAAAGCTCCTCCACATGGAGGATGCCCTGCGCCGGCGCATCGTCGGCCAGGAGGCGGCGATCATCGGCGTCTCCAAGGCGATCCGCCGCTCCCGGCTCGGCGTGAACAATCCCAACCGGCCGATGGGGTCCTTCATTTTTCTGGGCCCCTCGGGCGTGGGCAAGACCGAGGTTGCCCGGCGGCTCGCGGAGTTCATGTTCGAGAACCAGAAGTCGCTCGTCCGCTTCGACATGTCGGAGTACATGGAGAAGCACGCGGTCTCGAAGCTGATCGGCTCTCCCCCGGGATATGTCGGACACGAAGAGGGCGGCCAGCTGACCGAGAGGATCCGGCGCAATCCGTACAGCGTCATCCTGTTCGACGAGATCGAGAAGGCGCACCCGGACATCGCCAACCTCCTCCTCCAGATCCTCGAGGACGGAATCCTGACCGACGCCTACGGCAACGTGGTGGACTTCAAGAACACGCTCATCATCATGACGTCGAACATCGGGACCAAGCATCTCGTCAACCGCAGCCGGATGGGCTTCGGCGGGTCGCGCGAGAACCAGTCGAACCAGGAGATCGAGGACCTGGTCCTGAAGGAACTGCGGCGGGACTTCTCGCCCGAGTTCATCAACCGGATCGACGACGTGATCGTGTTTCACCCGCTTCCGCGCGCCGAGCTCGCGAAGATCTGTCGCCTGCTCATCGACGACGTCAACACGACCCTCGCCCAGAAGGGCGCCTGGATCGACATCGACGACGCGGCGATCGAATGGCTGCTCGCGCAGAGCGGCGACGATCCGAACATGGGAGCGCGGCCCCTGCGGCGCGCGATTCAGAAGCACGTCGAGGACCCGGTCTCCGAGCTGCTGATCGCCGCACGCGAGGAAAAGCTCGAGGCGATCGAGGTTCGTGTGGGGCCGGATGGGCTGCGGGTCACGGCGCGCGAAGGCGAGCCGATCCCTCAGGGGCGCTAGGTCCTTGCGGCAGGGGTCCTTCCGGGCCGCGGTGCTCGCCGCGGCGGTGACCGGCGTTTCCGCGGCGCTCGCGCAGGAGCCGCCGGCGCCCGCCCCGACACCCGTCGCGCCGGCGGCGGCCGTACCCGCCCCCGAGGCGGCGC
>Ga0209048_10000745_pt1 | contig 34509 bp, 35 predicted proteins | sample FrelakmetCRP12CR_FD_187146 | JGI IMG/M metagenome (GOLD analysis project Ga0209048, IMG submission 187146) | Freshwater lake sediment microbial communities from the University of Notre Dame, USA, for methane emissions studies - CRP12 CR (SPAdes)... | ecosystem: Environmental > Aquatic >...
TAATTCAAACATACTAATTTACAGGAGCTTACTGAATAGCAATGACACATCTTCTTAGTAACACCAATGTCGATACCCGAACAACATCTACCTTGTTTTCGCAAATTGCTGAAACGATCCCTGATAGCCTCTTTGGAGAACAAATTGTCGAGAGTAAAGAGAGTCCAATCCAAAGGGCAGTTTACGAAATCTTGTTGGATATTGGCGAGGATCCCGAGCGTGAAGGATTGGAAAAGACCCCGGATCGTGTGGCGCGAATGCTGGAGGAGATCACCATTGGCTACCGAACCGACCCGGTTAGCTTGATAAACGGTGCCTTGTTTGACGTAGATTACGATGAGATGGTCCTGGTAAAGGATATCGAGTTTTACAGTATGTGTGAGCATCACATGTTGCCCTTCTTTGGGCGAGCCCACGTCGCTTATATTCCAAATGGGAAGGTGATCGGATTAAGTAAGATCCCTCGCATCGTCGAGATGTTCGCCCGGCGGCTACAGGTTCAGGAACGTATGACCTCCCAAATCGCCGATTTTTTGAAGGATGTATTGGATGCCCAAGGTGTGGCAGTAGTGCTGGAAGGTTCACACATGTGTGCTATGATGCGCGGGGTAAAGAAAGCTCAAGCCAGCATGACCACTACCCGCATGCTGGGTGAATTTAAAACGAACGCTCAATTGCGGTCTGAATTCCTGTCGCATATTTCCAACGCGAATGGATTGCATTGAATATTCTGGTTGCCAGCCGTCAGATATTCGGATAAAATTTGGGAAGTCCGATTAACTAAAAGGAGTTGCCCGATGGCAAGACCCCGGATGAAGTTTGCAAACCTGGATGATGACGGCTTAAAGAAGCTAACTGCCTTAGAAGAGCAAATGGGAACGCTTATCCTGGCGGTCGAGCCAGTTTATCCGCTCGCTAAACTATCCGATGAGCAGATCGAGCGGATTCAGGCATTGGAAGAAGAATTGAATGTAGTCCTTCTGGCATTCCAACAATAGGTATTTATAAATAGTTGGTTGAATAGGGTGTCCCTGATAGTTTCTGCTAAAAACGAGTTCTAATCCTGGATGGTGGCCTCAATAGGTTTGGATACGCGGGGGGTCAATAACATAAAGGAGGCGGCACTGACCAGACCGATCACCAACCCACCATACCAGATAGCGGCTGGACCGATGTTGTCGTTCAGTAACCCACCCAATACCGGTCCAATACCAAAAGCAATGCCCCAGCTCAGGCTGTAGATGCTCATATAACGGCCGCGCATTTCTGGAGGCGCCAGGTTGGCAACATAGGTCGTTGCAGTCGGAATCAGGATAAGCTCCCCGATTGTTAAGATAACCATACTCATCCAAAAGCCCCAGAAACCCTGGCCAAGAGCGACGCTGCCGACCCCTACAGCGTAAAACAAGGTCCCTAAAGCCATCATCAAAAGGGGTGGGCGACGCTTGGTAACGTTGGTTACCGCGAGCTGAAGAGTGACGACCATGATCGCGTTGGTGGTCGGTATCAGGCCATACAAATTCTCAGGCAACCCATAATAAGTATAGGTATAGACGGACAACAAAACCCATACCATTGCGGCGCAGATACTGGTTAGCGTAAAATTAAGAGTGAAAGTGATTAGCCGACCATCCCGGAATATTCGCTGATAACCTCCGAAAGGTTCTTTAGCAGGTCGGGCGGCTAATTTGATCGAGGTTAAAGTTTCATGACCGAAAATTGTGAGCAAGAGCCCATAAATCATTAATCCCAATGCAGCTAAATAAAATGCGATGGTGAAGGATGTCACAGCGATAAATCCACCGATGGCAGGTCCTAGCGCCACACCAAGGTTGTTGCTCGTTCGGATCAGGGCATAGGCATCTGGGCGTCCTTCTGCGGGAATTAAATCTGCCAACATGGCATCTGCTCCGACGCGATAAAGCGGGTTAAACGCCCCGCCCAGGCTCATTAAGATGATAAATGCAGGGAATGTGGTAGCACGGCCCAGAAAAAGGTAAACTACCCCGTTCCCAACCAGGCTGATCACCATGATCCATTTACGACCAAAATGATCAGTAGCTGGGCCTGCTACGAACGAAAAGATCAATCCAGCTACAGCATTGAAGGTCATCAAGCTGGCAATCGTGGCCATTGGCAGATGCAGCCGGCCACTCACATAAATCATCAGAAACGGCCAGATCATACTGGATCCAATGGCGCTAATCAACATCCCCCAAAAAAGCAGCCAGAATTGGCGTGGATATTGTGCCTTGAGCCGCTGAACACGGCTGATGATGTCCAATGTTTATTCCAATCCGGTCAATAAATAACTAAGGGATTTTACCAGATAAACAACTGGGAGGTTTCGCCTCGCAAGCTGCGAGTGAAAACCTCCCAGAAATCGTTTGTTACTTTTCAAACGTACGAAGGTTAACTTGGGTGTGCTCTGCCTGCCTCGACCTGACTGGTTTCGACAGTCATTTTCTCCTCGATAGTCTCCTTAGCTCCGGGCAAGCGCATCGCTTTTACGACCAGGTCCGCCAATGCCACCACACCAACCCCTAACCCATAATGTCCACTCAGATCTCCCAACTGAAGGCGGCAGTTTTCACAGGCAGCTACTACGACCTGCGCACCTGTGCGTTTTACCTGTTCGACCTTTGGCTTGCCTGCCAGCATGCGAAGATCGTATGCGTCTGGATTCGCTACCAGGCCGGAACCCCCACCACAGCAATAAGATTCATCGCGATTGGGGGTCATCTCCGTAAAGTTAGCGGCGGCAGCCTTTAAAACGATGCGTGGCTCCTCGATCACACCGCCTTTGCGCGCAATATTGCACGAGTCGTGGTAGGTGATCAAATCCGGATTAGCGCTCGGGTCGAGATGGAGCCGGTCTTGCAAGATGTAATCAGCCATGACTTCAACGATGCTCCGTACCCGGAAGGTGAATTCATCCCCAAACCAGTTTGGGGCAGTCCAGCGCATGGCATAATAAGCATGCCCACACTCAGATATCACGATTTCCTGAACACCCAGTTCTTTAGCTTCGTCGACGATGCGCTTTGCAATGGCTTTCGCGCGGGATGCATCGCCCAAGAAGACGCCATAATTTGCGGCTTCAAAGATGCTCAGCGTCCAGTCTTCTCCTACCGTCTCAAAAATAGCCGCGGCAGGCAAAATGGTGTGAGCACCGGCCAGCGCCACATACAAAATTTTGGCGCCTTTTTTCTGGACTGGGATATGGGCGTTCGGGTTACCCGTCAGAGCCTTTAGCTCTTTCTCCAAATCCAGGATGCCATCCAGGAAGAAATCCAGGTATATTGAAGGGTCTTTGCCTTTTTCGATGGCGGCATCCGCGAGCATTTCAAGAATTTCAGGGGCATTACCAGATGCGGTTGCCATTGCGCGGACCGCGGTCATCATCAAAGGAGTATCTACGCCCATCGGACAGTTCGTCGTACAGCGGTAGCAGAGTGTACATTTATTAAAAGCCATCTCTGCCAGTGACGATAACTTTTCATCAGTAAGAGCTTCCGCGCCAGTCCAACCCGGAAATATCCGGCTGAGGAAATCGTGTTCATACCGGTAAACTTTGCGCAGCTCTTCTGCTCGGGAGGCGGGTACATTTTCGGGCTTTGGCTCGGCTATGTAATAATGGCAAGCTTCAGCGCAAATCCCGCAACGGGCGCAAACTTCGAGTGCCGCGGTCAATGGCTGGTTGAGCTGTTTATTGAATATTTTCAGGGCTGTATCGATGGATTCAGTGGTCATGCCTCACCTGATTGTTGTTGTTTGTGCGGGAGAACTGCCCGGGTACCGAAGAACTTTCCGAAGAATAACCTGGAGTAGGCGAAGTAAATGCAATGCCGGATTTTGCTAAAAGGTGCATAAACCAGCATGATCCCGCTAACCAGGTAAAACACCGGTAAAGTAGACGGAACGAGCAGCCAAAGACAGGCCGATGCCAGGAAAAGGCTTACTATCAATACAGCAAATAAATCATCCTTTGTACTGAGAGATTTAAGGTCAGGCTCAACAAATCGAGCAATGAAACCGATAAGCCCAAAAAAAGCTCCAAAACCTGCACCTGCTGCAAGCAAGATCCGTACCCAGCCAGTGACCGATGATAACCACGGGCTGAGCACCAGGATCCCTAGTCCCAGGAAGATACCGACATGGAAGGCGACGCCGCGCAAGTAAGCCACCCAATGGCGCCGGGTGCTTTCTTTGGCCCAGGGAGCCATGCCCAGGGTGTAGGCATAAACGACGCCGCTTTGGAGATTGCCCTTTGGCCTGGCCCGGTCTAAAGGACGTGACAGGCGGTTAAAGACCCTCAATCGCCATGCAAAAGTTGCTGCAGCGAAGGCCAGGGCAAGGAAAGCAATGATGAGAGTAAATTGGTTGAAAGACATTCCCGGTTATCCCTGATTACTGTAATCTCTGATTACTTCGTTCGGCGAACGACGAACCTGTATTGCTTGTCCAGTTTCTCTAACGAGACCAGCTCGTTGCCTGTGGTACGACACCAGGCGGGGATGTCGGCCATGACGCCTGGATCGGTGGCGAGAGCTTCGATAGTCTGGCCAGGCTCCACCTCTTTGATCGCTTTTGCCATTTTGACAACCGGCATGGGACATAGTAATCCCTTGAGATCTAAAATTTTTGCATTTGTTACGTCAGTCATATTATTATCCTCCAATTGGATTGAATATTTTTAGATGAATAGGGTGACTTTGCTTTCAGCGGCCTCTTCGAGGAAAGTAGCCACACCAACCGGGCTTGTGACGTTAGCCTGGAAGTTCTTCGCATCGAATTCCATAACATCCAGACTCATCTGGCAAGGCATCATCTTAACTCCCAGATCGACGGCCGTTTCGTAGAATTCAGGGAGGGAGGCAACGCCTTTTTCTTTCATCATTTTCTTGAACATCCAGCGACCCATTCCGCCCATATTTAACCGGCTGGGGCCGATTGCGTCCAAACCACCCCGGTTCATGACACCCATCATACGGCCCATCCAACCCTTGCCGGTCAACTGGCCCGGTTTTTCGATGACTTTCAATCCCCAAAAGGTGAAGAACATGGTGACTTCCATGCCCGAGGCTGCAGCACCTGTGGCAATGATTAAAGCCGCCATCACCTTATCCATATCACCGCTGAATACAACCATGGAAAGTTTGTTCTTAACAGCTTTGCCATTCGAGCTAACATGCATGACACTTTCAGCAGGAAATGCGGTGAGATCTGAAGCGTTCATTTTTTCCTTCCTTTCTATCGTATTAAAATTTATGAATGAAGATTAAACCTCAACCAGTGCGCCTGCTAGCTCGGCGTTGTGGGAGAGGTGATCACGCATAGCTGCGCGTAGCAAGTCAAGTGCTTCAATGAGCCGGTGGTCGGCCAGCCGATATTCGACAGAGGGCCCCTGGCGGGTGGCAATCACCATGCCGCGCTCGCGTAATATTTTTAGATGACGAGATACCGCTGGTTGGCTTATGGAGAGGCTGCTGGTTAGCTCGGAGACATTATGGGGCGCGTCGGCGAGTGTATATAATATAAGCAGCCGCTTTGGATCTGCCAAGCCACCGCAAAACTCTGCATGAAGTTGGTTGATTTCCTGTTCAAGTGTAGGGTTCATCAGTTGCCTTACTCTTATCGCTTATATAGAATATATGCATACGTTTATATGTTAGATTGTGATAATTGTAGCAAATTTGACGCGGATTGATAGTGATTTAATTCACGTGTTCTGTGTGATATAAATCATACGGGCAAATGTGATAACATAACCAATAAGCTTTTAAGCCTCCAGGAAGCATTAGCGAACTGATTATGTCCTATCCAATCCTTCCAACCAAGCTCTATATACCCGCTACACGCTCTGACCTGGTCATGCGTCCACGCTTGTTTCAGAGGCTAGACGAGGGATTAAAGCCAGGTTTTCGCCTCACGCTGGTCTCTGCCCCAGCGGGATTTGGGAAATCGACATTGGTCAGCGAATGGGCCAGGCAAATTAGCTTGCCGGTGGCCTGGCTCGCTTGTGATGAGAATGATAATGATCCTATCCGCTTTTGGAATTACTTCCTGGCCGCAATTCAAACTGTAGATCCCGAATTGGGGAAACGGCTGGCTGACCTGGCCCAATCATCTCCGCCTCCTTCTATTGATGTCTTGATAACATCTCTGGTAAATGAAATTGCTTCCATTTCGAAACCGTTTTGCATTATCCTGGATGATTATCACCTGATTGAAGACGAAACCATCCATAAGAATATCGACTTCCTATTGGATTATTTACCGTCAGTTGTTCACCTTATCATCGTAACTCGGGTTGACCCATCCTTGCACCTGGCAAGGCGACGCGGGCGGACTGAGCTTTGTGAAGTAAGGGCAGCAGATTTGCGCTTCACGAGGGCCGAAATCACTGACCTTCTCAACCAAATTATGAGGCTCGGCCTCGACCAAAGAGATTTAAATGCGCTTGAAGCCCGAACGGAGGGCTGGATCGTTGGCTTGCAACTGGCGGCAATCTCCTTGCAAGGGCGCTCCGATGCACATGCTTTCATCAGTGCTTTTGAAGGCGATGACCGTTATATTGCCGATTACCTCGTAGAAGAAGTGTTAAATCGCCAGCCAGAGTATATTCGAGACTTCTTGCTGGTTACATCTGTTCTGCACCGGATGAATGGGGGATTATGTGATGCAATCACCGGAGGTCACAACAGTCAGGCTATATTGAATGCCTTAGAAAATGCCAATCTTTTCATTCTTCCTCTGGATAACCGGCGCGAATGGTTTCGGTACCACCAGCTGTTTGCAAAACTTCTCCGCCAGTACCTGGTTCAAAAGAAGGGGAAGGAGAGCGTCACAACTCTTTATCACCGGTCGATGGATTGGCATGTCCAGAATGGTTTAATTGGCGAAGCGGTGGAATATGCTTTAGAAGGAGGAGAATTTGCCACCGCCCTCAGCTTGCTTACTCAGATCATCGGAGATATGTTTAATCGCAATGAGTTTGTCACAATATTGCGCTGGATCGAAATAATTCCGGAAAATCTGCTTGTTCAATCACCAGGATTGTGCCTTGGTTTCGGATGGGCGGCAATCGCCGTCAGTCAACCTAAGAAAGCAGAATTTTTAATCAAGCTAGTCGAAACGAACGTCGGGATTTCTGTCGATCAATTTATCACTATGGACGCGGCCGAACAGCAAGCTTTACCCGCTGAAATTCTAGGGACACTGATCGAACTGACCGTCCAGCAGGCCAGGGTGGCGATTGATGAGAATGAGACCACGCCGATCCTTGATACTTACAGTCATATTCTGCCATATCTGACCGAAGAGCGGAGCGCGGACCCTTTTATCTTCAATCCGCCATTTAACCTACGGGGACCGATGCTTCTTATTATTGCTTTGGCCAATGAACTACAAGGAAATTTACGCGAAGCCGAATCGGGATATCATGAAGCCGTGCGACTGGGTAAACATTTGAACAACTTTCCCATCGTTGCACAAGGATTAGCACATTTAGGCCAGGTGAAAACTCTGCAAGGGAATTTGCATCTGGCTGAGGAGACTTTCAACGAGGCAATGGATTATTCAATTCGCCAATTTGGGCAGGTGACGGGCTTTTATGGAAATTCGATGATCGGATTAGGGAATCTGGCCTATGAGCGCAATGATCTTCAAGAAGCCCAAAGCCTCCTGGAAGGGGGATTAAAGCTGATAAAACTATTGAACGACTGGCAAGGGTTGCTTCCAGGTTTGACTGGGCTGGCTAAGCTCCGGATGGCTGAAGGCAATGCAACAGGCGCTTTAGAGGACTCAGACGAACTAATCAAGTTGAGTCATAACTTTCCTGAGATTTTCCATACAATCGCAGAAGGTCTACGCGCCCAATTATTAATTCAGCAGAACTGGCTTGATGATGTCGAGTTATGGGTGCGCTCCCGTGGTTATTCATTTAAAACCGATCCATCAACACTGCCCATAGAACACGCCCTTGTACTGGCGAGGTTTTGGTATACCCGGAAACAATATGAGCACGCTCACCGCTTCCTCACCGAGCTGCAAAAGAATGCAGAAAAATGTGAAGAATGGGGAAGGTGGATCGAAATTCTTGCGCTAGATGCGCTCGTATTGGATGCCAGGGGATTACACACCGAAGCTCTAATAGTCTTATTCAAAAGTCTAAGGCGAGCTGAAAGCGAATCGTATATTCGCACTTTTGTGGACTTTGGGATTCCAATGCGAAACCTGCTATCTCAAGCCAGGAAATCAAAGGATTTCGATGTATTGCATGAATATCTCGATCAATTGCTGGCAGCATTCGAAATCCATAAAGAGGAATTAATGGAGATCCCGGCAGCTCCTCTCATTCGTCAGCCATTGACAGAAGCCCTTAGCGGGCGGGAAATTGAAGTCCTTGGCTTGATGGCAACCGGTGCCTCAAACTCGGAAATAGCGCAAGAATTTGTAATCACAATAAACACGGTAAAAAAGCATGTCAGCAATATATTCAGCAAGCTGGGTGTAAAAACGCGTTTTCAAGCCATTGAGCGGGCTCGAAAACTGGGGATAATACCTAAGTAGCATCGCACTGGTTCATGAAAAGATACTACCCAAGATAATCCAATGGTGTGTTGCCGCTACTACCGTTTACCTGGTAAAGTAGGATCAGGTAAACGGTAGTTTTTTTTCAAGGAAAATTCATGATGAAGACAACGAACAACGAGACACTGGGTTTGGACAAGCCTGCGATGTACAGGATAAAAATTGAAAGCAGGTTAAATGAAAATTGGGCGGATTCTTTCAGCGGAATGACCATCAGCGTGGAGCAACAAGCTAACCGCCCGACTGTCACAACCCTGACAGGAATGGTTACTGACCAATCGACCCTGCACGGGTTATTGAAGCATATTAGAGACCTGGGCCTTCCGCTCTTGCTCGTAGAGCGGGTTGAAATTGAATGAAAGGAGAATGCTGAAATGGAAGAGATTGTCATCAAGGTGAAGGATTTCCAGAAAACCTACGGCGACCTGGTCGCTGTGGAAGAGATTAGCTTTGATGTAAACCGAGGCGAAATCTTTGGCTTGCTTGGGCCAAACGGTGCCGGTAAGACCAGTACTCTGGAAAGCCTGGAGGGATTACGCAAACCGGATGGAGGTAACCTGCGAATTCTTGAAGTCGACCCTGTCCGACAGCCAAACCGATTGCGCGACCTGATTGGTGTCCAACTGCAAGCTTCAGCATTACCCGCCAGCATGACCCCAAGGGAAGCAATGCAGTTTTTCTGCTCTTACCATAAAGTGGCGCCTCGCTATGATTTGTTAGATCGGTTGGGTCTTAACGAGAAGAAGTCCACCCAATTTGGGATGCTCTCGACAGGACAGCAGCGCCGATTGGCTTTGGCCCTGGCCATCGCACACAACCCGCCAGTGATTATTCTGGATGAGCCGACCGCCGGATTGGATGTTGGCTCACGAGTTGATCTGCATGACCTGTTACGCGAGCTACAGACGGATGGAACAACTATCCTCTTAGCTACTCACGATATGGCTGAAGCCGAAAAAATGGCGGATCGTGTCGCAATCTTGCTTAAAGGAAAAATTGCTGCGATTGGAAGTCCCAACCAGCTGACCGCAACGGGCGGTGGACTGGTTAAAATATCGGTTTCTTCTGAAGCAGCCTGCCTGGAGAAAAATGGGAATAACTTCCCAAATGTAAGGCAACATACCCTCAAAGATAGCTATGCGATCTATTACAGCAGTGAACCCGGCCCAACCGTTTCTGCAATTCTGGACTACCTGAAAGATCACAATGATCGATTGGTCGACCTGCGCGTCGAACGCCCCTCGCTAGAAGAGCGTTTCCTGGAAATCACTCACACCAACCATAATACCGGAGGTTGAAAATGACTGCCTTTATGTATCACCTGAATTACGATTTTCGCACCGGGCTTCGCGATCGATCCCTGTTATTGATGAACTACCTTTTCCCATTATTCTTTTATGTGATGATGGGATTATTGATGACAGGAATTAATCCAACCTTTAGTGAAACTTTGATCCCCGCTATGATTATTGTGGGGGTGATGGCATGTGCCCTTTTGGGGCTACCCAATCCCGTCGTCGCAGCCCGTGAAGCAGGGATCTTCCGTAGCTTTAAAATTAATGGCGTCCCAGCTCTTTCAATCGTCTCAATCCCGGTGTTGAGTAGCCTCTTGCATATGGCAGTGGTTGCTACCATTATCACGCTGACCGCTGTAAGGTTCTTTAATGCACTTGCACCGGAAAATTGGGGCTTCTTCATCCTGATTTTTTTGTTGGTAACCTTCGCGGTCGCAGGGATAGGCATGTTGATTGGGGTGGTCTCGACCAATGGACGCACAACGATCCTCATCAGCCAATTGATCTTCTTACCGTCGATGATGTTGAGTGGGTTAATGCTGCCTACTTCTATGCTGCCGCCAACTTTATACCGGGTAGCTCTCTTACTTCCGCCGACATACGCGATGAATGCCTGGCGCGGCCTTTCCTTTGGCTTACCGGCGCCCTTTTCACCATATTGGTCCATGATCATCCTGCTTGCGGGTGGATTGATTGCCTTTGGGTTGGCCATCTACCTGTTCGACTGGGATAGTAATAATAAAAGTCGCCGGCACAACCCAATCCTGGCATTGTTAGCCTTGGCTCCTTACGTAATTGGAGCAATTTTACTGGCCTAGGCCAATTCATCAGACAAGATTAGAAAGAGAGTGTGTTTGGGAGCCTACCCTCCCAAACACACTCTCTTTTCTACCTATACAGGAATCGCCAGTCGCAGAACAATCAATCCCCGGTCTCTGCCCTCGTCTGTTGGTGTGGGAATATTGGCAGGTATTTTACACCTAAGGTAATAGCAAGCAAGGCATATCCCAGGATACCAATCGAGACGGCAATTTCGGTTATGCTGGGGACATAAGAGGCAGCAACCAGCCTGCCAAGTATTCCGGGCGACCAGTCTGGCGGGACCACCAGACCAGACAATGTTACATTCCAGCGGTTGATCACTACCGCCGCTACGATTAATCCCAATGCCAACATTAAGAGCCTGTCATTGCGCCGCAATGGCGGATAGAGCAAGATTATCGCGGGGATTAAACCTCCCAGCACGATTTCGATCCACCAAAAGGTCTGGGTGTAAGGAGTAGTTGCCTGCAAGCGGGCTAGTGCATCGGCCGTACCGGGCGCATGGCTGTAGTAAGAGGTAGCCGCCCAATCCCAAAGTTTTAGGTAAAGGTAAGCCAGGAGGGTGAAGCCAGCTAAACGAGCCACCTCGTATTTCAATTCGTCGCTGATCAGCCGTCGATGGGTCAGCTTGGAGGTGAGGATTGTCACCAGAAGAGTTAAGGAGACCCCACCAGCAATCGCGGAAAGGATGAACATTACAGGCATGGATGGCTTAAACCAGATGGCCCGCCCGGACAGGACTCCATATGTGGCGCCCAAGGAAGATTGGTGCAGCATCGATAGCGCCATGCCAATCACAGCCATAACCGGCGCGCCTTTATGCATGATATGGCCCATCCGAGATACCCAAGGCCAGCGACGGAAAATACGGCTGTCAAAAAGGATTGGAGCAAATTCAAGAGCGAGCACAGTAGAGTAGAGGATGACGCACCAGGTGATTTCCCAAAGCACGGAGTGTACATTCCAAAAAACCAGGGGGTGCCAGAATCGATCTGGGCGTCCGATGTCTGTTGCCAGGGCGATCATCGCAGAGGTATAACCGATGAAACCAACAAAAACAGCTATACGAGCCAATGGTTCAAACCGTTTGATGCGGAATAAATAGACGATAGCTGAAAAAGTGAAAGCACCTGCACCCAGACCGATTGAAGAAAGGTCTTGTGTAATCCACAGTCCCCAGGGTACCCGGTCATTCAATCCGGTAACTATTAACCCTTTGGTAAATACTTGAAATAAGCCGAACAGGCCGATCAAGATCATTACACATAGAGCGGCAACCCAGAAAGAAAAAGTGAAGGATAATCGGTGGGTTTGTTTACCAGTAATCGGGGGAGAAATTTGGGTAGCTGCCATTTCAAACCTTCTTTTGTTTGGTCGGCCGGACGTAATGTACTTTTGGCTCAGTGCCGAAATCTTCGCGCAGACGGAATGTATCGTGTTCGGCCATATAAACCGAAACAGGGCTTTTAGGGTCCAGGGCATCGCCAAAGATGCGTGCATTCACCGGGCATACATCCACACAGGCTGGGGTGGCCTGAGGATCCACTCCGGGGGTCAAGCCAAGGGAAAGACCGCGGTCGATGCGCTGGACGCAAAAAGTACATTTCTCTACGACTCCACGCGGGCGGCGAGGAATTTCCGGGGTGCCCCAGGCATCTACATATGGATTAACCTCGGTGGATAACTTCCAATTAAAACGGCGCACATCGTAAGGGCAGGCTACTTCACAATACCGGCAGCCAATACAACGCGAATAGTCCATTGCCACGATGCCATCTTCTCTCACCCAGGTAGCTCCAACAGGGCAGACCCTCGTGCATGGCGCTTGCTGACAATGCAAGCACGGGCGGCTCATGTAGAAATCCAGGCCATTTTCTGTGGTTTCAGGGAACCCAACATTCCAGCGCATGGAATCGTTCGGAACATCATTGACTGCCTGGCACGTCCGCAGACAATACTCACACCCGATACATTTATCAAGATCAATCACCATATGCCATTGATGTTTGGTGGAGGTTTCTGCTTGGCTGTGAGTCTGGCGACCAATCCCTTGAATTGCTTCTGGTGAAAGAGGACCAGCAGTAACCATTTGGGTGAATACAACCGCCGCACCGGTCGCTCCGGCGATCTTCAACACATCACGGCGACTGAGGAGAGAGGTCTTTTCACTCTTCTTTTTCATTCTTACTCTCCTCTTCATTCTTATTCTCCTCGTCTTTGCGGCCACGGCGGAGGTTGCTGGAAACGATCCAGGCCGTCGAACCACCCAATACCAGGCCGATCACGCCACCCTGGAAAAGAACGGCCATATTGCGAGTGGCGGTGGCAGCTTGCAGGGTCTGGACCTGGGTCTGCAAGCTCTGAATTTGCTCTTGAGGGGTGTGTACAATTGTTTGCTGAATGGTGGTTGCCCCGGTTTTTTGTGTATCGGTGATGATAGTGCGCGCTGCATTTTTTGCACCGCCTTCATATCCCGGGAGCGAAAACCCGGCGTGCAAGGCATCTGTATGGCAAGCTACACATGTGGCCGGCGTGATGGTAAAAGCGTGGCCTGTCGGAACGATACCATCGGTGGGTGCGACCGTGGGTGGAATGACCAGTTTATGACATTGAACACAACCAATACCCTTCTTGCCATGGATATCCTCCAGGTAACGGCTCATACTGTCTTTGTGGCAATTTATGCACAATTGGTCAGGGTTTTCGAACAAGGCTTTTTGGCTGTGGGGGTTATGACAATCGGTACAGCCCACTCCTGACGTAGCGTGTCCAGTCAGGCGCCACTCACCAAGAGTTGTCGTGTGACAGGTCCCACAATATTCAGTGTCTGCCCGAATTGGAACCGCCGCGGGTGGGTGGTTTGGGTCAACTTTGCCGTGACACGCCTCACAGGAAACCCCCTGCGCATCATACTGCCCGGTGGTGGCCTGGAAATTTGTCGTGTGGCAGAGGAGGCAATTCTTCGGCTCACCCAAAGCGCGCCACTGGTTTTGAAAGTTCTTATCATCATAAGCATGTGCATGGGAGCTGTTAGCCCATGAATCAGCTATATCCAGGTGGCAGTCTCGACAGGTCTGGGCATTGGGTGTGGAGGTGGGTTGGACTCCTTGAGGAAGGGGGGCTGCCATTCCCAAACCAACTGTCAACAGCATGCCGGCAAGTCCCGCGATTACTCCCCAAATCAGCGGCCATTTTATGCGTTTAATTCTGATTAAAATTTTCATAGGTCACCAATTGAGGAGAATTTATGGTCTGGTTCTCCAATCCTTTCTCGTCGAGGATTAATTCCCAAAATGCATTTTGGGCAGCAGTTGCCTGCCTTTGAATATTCCGGCAAATGAAAATCTCGCGGTCGATAGCGAAGCCACGCACCTTCACCCGGGCAACACGATTATTAACCAGACGCGCCATAACCAATTCTGGGACAAATCCCACACCAAGCCCTTCTTCCACAGACAGGGCAATTGCTTCTAGACAACCTAATGAGACTATTGTGTTGAGTAGGTAAATTGAACATCCTAAATGCGCCAGAGCTTCGCGCAATGCTGAGTGGATTTCCGATCCTTCCTCAGGTAAGATGAAGTCCGCTTCTGACAATTGCTCAATGCCGATTTCCTCCCGGTGTGCCCAGGGGTGATCCGGATTGGCGATCAGGATGATTTTTTCGTTCGTGACCTTATCAAATTCAATTTCTGGCTGAAGATCGGGATTGTAGGCGAATGCCAGGTGAGCCTTCCCTTCAATTAACAGTTGAAGCGCCCGGTCTTGAGTGGTCATCTGGCAGGTTGTCTTTACCTGCGGGTACCGGCTGTGAAAATTTGCCAATAACTTGGGCAATAAATACCTTCCGGTCGAGGTACTGCACGCAATGATTAGATGACCATGCATGTCCCCTTTATAAGATGCCATTGTCTCTTCAATATGGGTAGTTAAGAAAACCATCTCTCGAGCCAGGGGCACCAAAACCAGTCCAGCATCAGTCAACTCGACCGTCTTTCCTACCCGTAAAAATAATGTCTGGCCAATGTGCTCTTCCAACGCCTGGATTTGCTGACTTACACTAGGCTGGGTCACTTGAAGTCGTTGGGCAGCTTTGGTGAAATTAAGCGCTTCTGCGGCAGTCAGGAACACCTTCAATTGGTTTGTATTCAGATTTAACATGGATTTTCTCTTTATGCATACTAGCATAACTATTACCGTGATTCCTAGTGACATATATCACATCAAACTTAAGATTAATGATAAGTAAATGTTATTTTTATCACTTGAATAGATATAGATGTCTTATATAATCTTAATATAATCACTCATCTTTGGCTAAAGTTTAGAGGATAAGCATGCTTATGCATAAGCTCAAATTCATTCTAATATTGGGCTTGCTCGCTATTATTCTCAGCGCATGTGCGAAGGTTGGATCTTTTTTTGGAGACATTCCTCAGGGGGGAACGCCCACTCGAACGATCATCGTTACCCCAATGCCGTCCGCAACGCCTGAAATCCAGGTTACCCCGACCAGCACCAAGGAGGCGGCAATTGATTACTGCGTTTCCTGTCATACCGATAAACAGAAATTAATAGATTCTGCCGGCCCTGACCAGCCCCTCACAATTTTAGGAAATGGGGTTAATCTGCTCGGAGAAGTACCCAAAATGGAAGCGTGGCAGAAGGTATTGGTAGACGCAGAATTTCCTAAGTCAATTCATGGTCTCAATGGGTGTGTGGATTGTCACAAAGGCGTTCAATCTCCAGATAAATCCATAGCGCATACGGGAATAATTCCCAACCCGAGCCGGGATCCAAAAGCTTTGTGTGGGAAATGCCATCCGGATATCGTAAACAGCTTCCCAAACAGCCTGCATTTCAACCAGGCGGGTTTTTGGAATGCTCTGGAAAAGCGCAGTATGCCCAGCACACAAGATGCATTGCAACAGGCCTTACAGGCAAACTGCTCAAGTTGTCACGTTTCATGCGGAGAATGCCATGTCAGCCAGCCGAACGTAACTGGCGGCGGATTTGTTCAAGGGCATATGTTCAACCGGGTACCTTCGATGGAACATAACTGTGCAGTATGCCATGGAAGTCGGGTTGGAAATGAGTATTTAGGAAAAAATCCTGGTCTACCTGCAGATGTGCACTATGAAAAGGGAAAAATGGGTTGTGCTGTTTGCCATACCGGGCACGATCTGCATGGCCAACCCGCCGACTGTTCCAAATGCCACCAAGGGCCAAAAGATGCAACCCTCCAGCCAGTCGACCACCGTTATGGGGGTGTACAGGCGCCATCCTGTGAGAGCTGCCACCCGAATGTCACTACCGGTCAAGATGGAATCCTATTTCACCAGATGCATGGCGGTAATCTGTCTTGCCAGGTTTGTCATTCGGTTGCCTATAATAACTGTGATGGTTGCCATGTAGCGATGGATGTTAAAACGAACCAGGCTACTTTCGATCTTCAGAAGAGTTATTTTACGTTTTTGATCGGTCGCAACCCAATCCAATCCTATGAACGACCTTACAGTTTTGTACCTGTGAGACATGCTCCAATCGTGCGAGATACTTTCAGTTTCTATGGTCAGGATCTATTGCCTCGGTTTGACAAGGTTGAAACCTGGACATACGCTACTCCCCATAATATCCAGCGCAAGACTCCTCAAACCGAGACCTGCAACGCCTGCCATGGAAACCCGGCTTTCTTCTTGACTGCCGAAAAAGTCGCCCCAGATGAGTTACAGGCCAACCAGAAAGTGATCATCAATACTGTGCCGCCAGTAATCTCTTCGGCAAGCCAGCTCCCATAATTATTAAGTGATAGTAGATAGTCCAAGGTCGGTACACAGCCGACCCTGAACTATCTATTTAATTTTTCTCTCATTTTGTACACGAATATGATGCATTGCGAGTATAATGTATACGATCTAGCGGCAATTATCATAATAACCTTCTTAAAAAAGGAGGTGAATAATGGATTTATCTGATAACGTAGTTCTTACGATAGAAGTAGGGGGGCGTTTGAGACAATTGCGCCAGGAGCGAGGCAAGTCAATGAGGGCTCTGGCGCGGGCTAGCGGGCTTTCAACCAATGCTTTAAGCATGATCGAACGCGGGCGCACTTCCCCTTCAGTAAGTACGTTGTATAAAATTGCCGAAGCTTTGGAAGTGCCAATAACGGCGTTCTTCCGTTCAGAGCCACCCAGACAAGAAATTGTTATGCGGAAAGCGGCTGACAGGCAGCGGATCACTTTCCCGCATGGCACTTGGGAGGGTCTGGGTGGAGAGTTTTTCATCGGGCATTTAGAACCCTTCATGTTAACCCTGGAAAAGGGTGCTTGCAGCGGGCCTTTTGGTATGCAACATACCGGTCATGAATTCGTAATGTGCTTGAGCGGTCAGGTCGAATACATGATTGAAGATCAACCCTACTTACTCGAGCCGGGGGATAGCCTGATCTTCGCCGCACAGCTGAGGCACAGCTGGTGCAATTCTGGTAACATAGATGCTGCGGCTATTTTTGTCCTGTCTGGGTTTGAACAAGGGGAGCGTCCTAGCGAGTTTCATCTTATATCTGGGATGAAGAGTGAGATCATGTCGCAAGTTACGAGGCAGAGTGAATTAGAAAATCACGTTGTTAAAAAAGATAATTTTATTGAGGACGTCAAGGTAAAGGAAATCTGATAGCTGATGCTGGCTACTAGGGCTGTCGGGTAATTAAATCCTGCGGTTGCTAACCTTTCGCCCGACGCAAGGTTCGCGGAGGGCGTTTTTTTATTCAGGGGACTGTTATTACTCTTACGGAGGAAAAGGATGTATAAAACGCATACTTGTGGTGAGTTACGTCTCGCCCATGTGGGGAAAACCGTGACGCTGGCTGGTTGGGTGCACCGGCGGCGGGATCTTGGGGGAGTGACTTTTATCGATCTGCGTGACAGATTTGGGCTAGTCCAAATCGTGACAAACTCAGCGACTGCGCCAGTGGCCCACCAATTAATTGCAGATGTACGAATAGAATGGGTGATCCAGGTGGTGGGAGAGGTAAACCCACGCCCAGAAGGCGCTGTAAACCCAAACCTGTCAACTGGCGAAATTGAGGTGGATGCTCGAGAAGTGAAGGTGCTCAATTCAGCCAAAACACCACCATTTTATATCAATAAGGATGAAGAAGTTGATGAGAACACCCGGTTGCATTACCGTTACCTGGATTTACGCCGAGATAAGATGCGTCAGAACCTGGAGCTACGCCACCGGGTGGTAAAATTTATCCGCGATTACCTGGATGAGCGCGGGTTTATTGAGGTTGAAACTCCCATCTTGTTCAAGACAACGCCAGAAGGGGCGCGAGATTATCTAGTCCCTTCCAGGGTTCACCCCGGTCAATTCTATGCTTTGCCTCAAAGTCCCCAACAGTTAAAGCAGATGTTGATGGTGGGTGGAATCGAGAGATATTTTCAAATTGCACGCTGCTTCCGAGACGAGGACCAGCGCGGCGACCGTCAGCCCGAGTTTACCCAACTTGACCTGGAGATGTCCTTTGTTGAGCGTGAGGATGTGATGAGCTTGGTCGAGGAAATGTTTACCAAAATGGTAGCTGCGATCGTGCCACACAAACATGTCCTGGCTAAACCATGGCCGCGTTTGACTTACCTGGAGGCTATGTCGCGCTTTGGCAAGGACAATCCAGATATTCGTTTCGGACTGGAGCTCAAGGATATTACTGACCTGGTATCTGCCAGCGGGTTCAAGGTCTTTGAAAGCGTGGTAGCCAATGGCGGGTCTGTGAGGGGGTTGAATGCCAAAGGCCTGGGTGATTATAGTCGCACTCAAATCGATGAATTAGCAGAGGAAGTTAAGAAATATGGTGCGAAAGGGTTGGCATATCTGGCAATTTCACCGAACAATGACCAACGCTCCTCTTTTTCAAAATACTTAACGGCTGAAACGCTGAATGCTGTGTTGGAACGGCTGGAGGCTCAACCTGGCGACTTGTTATTATTTGTAGCCGATCAACCGGCAATCGTTTTTGAAGCATTGGGCCGCTTGAGAGTCCTTTTAGGAGAACGCCTGGGACTTCCAGATGCAGATGAATTGGGTTTTTGCTGGGTGGTGGATTTCCCTTTTGTGAACTGGAATCCTGAAGAAGACCGCTGGGATCCCAGCCACCATTTGTTCACTGCCCCTATGCCGGAGGACCTCCCGCTTCTGGATGCAGACCCAGGGAAAGCACGTGGCCAGCAGTATGACCTGGTGCTAAATAATTACGAGGTTGGTGGAGGCTCGATTCGAATCCACAACCGCCAGCTACAGGAAAAGGTCTTCAAGCTGATCGGGCTAGACGCCGAGGTAGCGCGCCAACGTTTTGGGCACATGCTGGAAGCGTTCGAATATGGGACGCCGCCGCATGGTGGAATTGCCCCAGGTATCGACCGGATTTGCATGATCCTGGCCAACGAGCCGAATATTCGTGAGGTGATTGCTTTTCCGAAAAACCAGGTGGCCCGCGATGTAATGGCGGACGCGCCATCACCAGTAGAGGCAATGCAGCTTAAAGAGCTGCATATAAAGATTGACCAATAAAGGAGTACCAAATGTCATTAATCGTCCCTGTTGAAAAGATCTCTGAATACGAAGGTCAGGAAATAACCATCCAGGGGTGGGTCTACAACCGGACCGATAAAGGAAAACTGGTATTCCTGCTTGTGCGGGATGGGTCGGGTTTTGTGCAGTGCGTCGCGTTTAAGAATGACCTGTCACCTGAGCTATTCGACCAGATCGCTCATTTACCTCAGGAATCAGCGGTGATTGTAAGCGGTATCGTGCGAGCAGACAAACGCGCCCCGGGCATCCCTGGTGGCTATGAAGTGGGTATTAAGCAAGTGGATTTCGTCCAGATCGCGAATGAAGATTACCCGATGGCATTGAAGGAGCATGGGGCAGATTTTGCGCTCGATAACCGCCACTTCTGGATCCGAATGCCGAGCCAATGGGCAATCTTGCGCATCCGAGCGACAGTGATCAGCGCCATTCGTGATTGGCTGGATACGAATGGGTTTATCAACATGGATACCCCCATCCTGACTCCAGCGGCTTGTGAGGGAACCACTACTCTCTTCGAGACGCCCTATTTCGACGAAGGTGTAGCTTATCTGGCCCAAAGCGGACAGCTCTATAACGAGGCTAATATCTTCGCATTCGGTAAGGTATATTGTTTCGGACCAACTTTCCGAGCCGAGAAATCTAAAACAAGGCGACATCTTACCGAATTTTGGATGGTTGAGCCTGAGATTGCTTTTTGTGATCTGGATGGCCTGATGGAAGTTGCAGAACAATTTGTCACATTTGTAGTTAAGCGCGTGTTGAAAGAACGAGAAGCCGAGCTGCGATCGTTGGGACGAGACTTAACCGTTTTACAACAGATCGAGCCGCCTTTCCCGCGCATCTCATATGACGATGCCCTCAAAATGCTGGAACAAATCCGCGATGAAGAACAGGAACCAGAACAAAAAGAGCTTTTGAAGATCGATTGGGGTATGGATTTTGGCTCACCCCACGAGACAGAGCTCACCGCACGTTTCAGTAAACCAGTCTTCGTCTATGGATATCCAACCCAAGTTAAAGCATTCTATATGGAACCCTGGCCTGGTCGTCCGGAGATCTGCAAAAGCGTAGATCTATTGGCTCCTGAAGGATATGGTGAGATCATCGGAGGGAGTGAGCGTATTTTCGACCATGATTTGTTATTACGCCGGTTGCATGAACAAAACCTGCCAGAAGAAGCCTTCAAGTGGTACCTGGAACTACGGCAGTATGGCAGTGTACCTCATAGCGGCTTTGGGATGGGCATAGAGCGTCTCGTTACCTGGCTATGTGGGATTACGCATATCCGAGAGACAATCGCTTATCCACGGACGATCAAGCGCGTATATCCGTAAGGATTTATTAATCCAAAATCACCTACACATTGCATTTCTTTTGTGGTATAACACGAATACCCTGCTGTGCGCGTGATGCTGCACTCCGGTTTTGAGCCAACACTCTCTAATAGGGTTTCAATCTTCCTATGGTAACGCGATAGGCTACGGCCAAGGCGAAGCTCTGGAGGCGGAACCCAACCTGCGAAGGCAGGTTCAAAACTTCGCTGCACACGGCATGGTGGGGTTTTTTCAAACGCCTTTGAGGCGATGAAAAACCAACATGACGTCTCCTGGGTTAATCGACTTGGGAGACGTCATGTAGTATGTGAAGAGGGATAAAAAAGATATATGGTTGAAAAAGCTGAATGTCCTTCATGCGGTTCTAAGGTAATCGTAGGCTCTAATCCAAGGCTGGGTCAACTTTTGAAATGCCAATTCTGTTCATCGGAACTTGAAGTCGTCTCGCTGGATCCTGTGGAACTCGATTGGCCTTACGACGAGGATGAATTCGATGAGGATGATGAGATGGATTATGATGAATAATCCCGATCATTTTATAAGAGGAAGGAAAAACTGATTCCTACTCGTACGGAGGAAAAGAACTTACCAGCAAGTCTGTCATAAGGGGTAAGCTGTGAATTCTATTGAGTCTGGATAGGATAGTTAGACTTTCCGATCCGGACTTATTTGTTTAATCTTTATCGAGCAAAGAAAATGGTGATTGGCCTAAAGAAACTTAATTTATATTTGGGCAAATTTCGGCCAATCACTTGAGCAAACCGCCATTTGAGGTCCTGGTTCATTCAGAATACTTTTGGTGGTTTGCTCAAGCAATTCGTCGCAAGAAACCTGTATGGTTGTAAAATTTCTTTTGACGAATTGCCAATGATATACATCCGAAAAGTATTTACAGCAAGGTAATAGGGATTACAATTTATATAAAAAGAATAGAAGTCTGGCTTAAGGAGGAATACAAGCATGAAACACAGAAATTGTACTTTGCTCGTTGTAGGAGTTGCTCTGGCGCTGAGCATGGTATCGTGCAATTTCCCGGGCCCCAGCGCTCCGACCCCATCCGTTTTCCCTAGCCCCAAAGTGACGATGACGGGCGTAGTTAGCCCAACTGCCTCACTGACACCCCAGGTAATTCCGACTTTGGCACCACCTCCATCGGCGACTGCTCTTACCCAGCCTACGGAAATACCCAGCTCAACGCCGGTCCCAATTATTCCTACCGCCACACAAATACCCCCCACACTCGTTCCAACTCATACATCCGTCCCGACAGTTTCTTATGCTGGTCCAGGGCAAAGGAAGGGGATCAGTATTTCCGCAGGTTACATGACGGTGAAACCGGTTATCAATGCTGATTTCAGCGATTGGAATTTCCAAAAATATCCGGTTAATTATGTGGTATTCGGTTCAAACAATTGGACAGGTACCGCCGACCTTTCGGGAAAACTGATGGTTGGGTGGGATAATGATAAACTCTATATTGCGATAAAGGTATTGGATGATACCTATGTGCAAAATGCCCATGGAGCCCAGCTCTACAAGGGGGATAGTCTGGATATCTTGTTGGATACCAATGTGGCCAGCGATTATTATCTGCAAGCATTGAGTGGCGATGATTTCCAGTTAGGGATTTCACCGGGATCGCCGCAACCAGGGAACAACATGGAAGCTTACCTTTGGTATCCCAAAGCTCAAGCAGGTTCCTTATCAAACGTCAAGATTGAGGCAATCCTGCTGGACGACGGTTACCGGTTGGAAGCAGCCATCCCATGGTCGACTTTTGGAGTGATCCCATTTGCAGGACAGCATTTCGGGTTCGCATTCTCATTGTCAGATGATGATCAGCCGGGGACGACCATCCAGCAGAGCATGGTTTCTACCATACCCAACCGCCGATTGACAAACCCCACCACCTGGGGAGATCTGACTTTGGTTAAATAACATCAGAGGCGGTCTGTTTGGTGCAATAGACCGCCTCTGTTGATGCTGCACTCCGGAGTGCAGAGGATATTAGAACAAGACAGAAGCCAGCTCGTTACGGTATTGGCGTGTGAGAGGGTGATTTTCTCCGAGCAGTTCAAGTATTCCCAGGATTACACGGCGAACTTCACCTTCTCGGTAACGCTTATCCTGACGTAGAATGTCAAGCAAACCATCCAGTGTGGCTGGAATATTGCCACGTTGGAACAACCGCATAGAATTGCGGTAAGCTGCATCTAAGATATTTTCATTTTCCAAATCGCCAGGCGTTAGATTTCCATTTTCCATGCGGACCAGCGCGTCAGCCAGAGGCCGAACGCTCTCGGCACTGGAATATTCGCGGCTGGCAGGGAAACTACGCAGCAATCCTTGACACTCCGAAGCACGTCCTTGATAGAGCAGGCTCTTTACCAACCCTAACTGTGCGACTGGGCTATCCGGGGTCTTCTCTAATACTTCTCTAAATGCTTTTTCAGCGCTCTTTGGCTGCTGCATTTGGAGTAAGGAAAAAGCCTTTTCCAGGGTTAAATCGTCCTGGGATGGGATTAGAGCCCGCAGAAACTCACGCACTTTCGGTTCAGGTTGAGCGCCGACAAATTCGGAAACCATCTTGCCACCTTTAAAGGCTTTTACAGCTGGGATGCTGCGGACCATATAGCGCAAAGCCAGGTTGGGATTTTCGTCTACATTAACCCTGGCTAGACGGAAACTACCATTGGCTTCCAGTGCAATCCGTTCCAGGATAGGTCCCAAGACCCGGCAAGGAGCGCACCAATCGGCCCAAAAATCAACCACAACTGGTGCCTGTTGCGAATAAGCCAGGACTTCGAAATCGAAATCAGCTTCGGAAACATCAACAATAAAGTCGGACGCCATCATTATGTATTCTCCCGTCGGTCCAGATATTCTATAGATAAAATTTTGTCAATAATATCAAATGATCGTAAGAATCACGTATAAATTTCAGATAGGTCTTGTAAGAAATCTACTCATCATCACCTGGATCAATCATCCCGGGTTGTTCAATACCAATAACCTCGCCATGGAGATTGATTCGGACCTTAAAGCCCATCATGCCCATGTAGGCCCGACCCTCTTCGGGAAGACCTGTTTCTAACAGATTATCGAACTGCCTATCCATATTTTTAATCTGCGTCTCGATCATCGCGCGGGAGAAGATATCATCCTGGCCCAGCATTTTAGCAGTCTGGTCAGTGATCAGATCTTCATGTCCTGTGATCATCTCGCGCATTGCTTCTAAAACCTGAAGATCAACCTGCTCTGAAGGGATATGGCGGCGAAAACCATCATCATCCACCACATAGAAAGGTTCACCTCCTACGTAAGTGACCCCCACAGGGCGATCCTTTTCGTCAACGATCAGACCGAGAAAAACGGGTTTGTGTGTCATAGGTGTTTCCTGAATATTCGAATAATTCTAATATATATTACGAAATTACATCAACAATAGTTCCATAATTTTCGTAAACATCCAGTTGATCTGGTAATACAACAGGCACAGTCCAACGGTAAATCCACTTGGCGGCTTTAGGTGTCAGGTTTACACATCCATGGCTGCGCGGATGGCCAAAATTGTTGTGCCAATACGTGCCGTGAAATGAGATCCCAGTCTCTGTAAAAAAACTGATCCATGGCACACCGGGCAAATCGTAACCATCATAAGCCAGATTTCCGGCTGCCATATGGCGAGAAGGCCGTTTGTGAAAGGTCATGAACCGACCGGGTGGGGTGGAGAAGTCGCCATTACTAAAACGGGCGCCTGTAGCCGCGCGCGTCATGAATACTGGTTGATCCAATTCATATGCAATGACAACCTGTTCGGCTGTCCGAACCTCAAGACGTTTACCAATGGGGGGAATCCCTGGGGAAATTGGGGTGAGCTCGTCAGCAGATACCACCCGCAGGTGCCGGGCTGGAACGTAAACGTCCTCATTCCACCGATCTTCAAGGATATGATACCAGGGCTCGCCAAGCAGGTTGTACTCCAGACTCGTGATCCAATACGTGGTTTCATAATAAAAGCGAAAGGCAACCGGGAAGTCTTTGGATGCCCCGCGATGTGCGTCGGTGAATGGTACTGTGACTTCAGCCAGGACACCGTTGGAAGGAATATCGGAAACGGGCTGGTTAAGTTGAGTTCGGACTGGCTGGATAACACCAGAATGGATGTAGCCCTCATCGCCAATTCGGTACCAAACGCGATTAAAAGCTGGCTCCTCATCTCCAATCGTAACTTCTGTGATTGGGAGCACCATATCCTTCCAGAATTCACGCAATATATCTGAGTGGAACGAAGGTTTTCGATAAAGATTGACTGTATCGACGACGACCCTTCCCTGTTCTTCCAGGCTTAATGGGTTGAAACCGAAAAATGCGGCTGAAAATAAGCCGAAAACACTCACCCCGCTTACCTTTAAAAAATCACGCCGGGAAATGGTTTGGGATTTACGAGCTGGCAAGATAACCAATGACATCTGGCTGGTAAGCCGCGTGCGGCAATAGTTGGGTTAGTTGTGTACGTTGACGACTGTGCCTACTGTGGACCAATTAAAGAGCCAACCTGCATCTCCAGTTTGGAAGTTAACGCAGCCGTGACTCATCGGGTGACCGAAGTTATGGTGCCAATAGGTTCCATGCAGCCCATACCCCTTGTAAAAGTACATTACAAAGGGAACATTGGGCAGGTAATATCCGGGCCCGGCCATATCGGCATAACGATATTTAACATAGATATAAAAAGTGCCGGTGACAGTTGGGTGCAGCCAGGTGCCTGTGGAGACAAGGAAGGTTCGGACTAACGTGTCACCTTGCATGGCATAGGCGTGTTGGCTCGATAGATCTACATCTACCCAGTGTTCATCATCGCCAACCCCTTTTGGGCGCAGTCCAATCTGAGGCGCCTGAGTCGGCTTTGGTCGGCGGGTTGGTTTAGGGGTTGGGGGAAGTGTTTCGGTAGCCGAAGGCGCCGCAGTGGGGGTGTTTGTGGGAGGCTCGGTTGGCTTTGGCGTGGAAGTTGGGCTGGATGTATTGGTTGGGGTAAAAGTGGGAGTAAAGGTTAAAGTGGAGGTTACAGTAGGAGTGTTAGTACTTTTTTCGACTTTTATCTGCGCAACGGGAGCCGGGCTCTCTTTTGTAAAAGCGAATGAGAATGTTGGAGAGCTAAACCAAACCAACAGGCTTACTACCAATAAAATGGCTACCAGAGCCCAAGGCAGTATGGCAGGGCGAGATCTCACCAGAGCTTCAGAGGCAATAGGCTGGGCAATAAGAGACTTATGAGGGCCTGGCTCTGGTTCTGCACCAGCCCGTACACGGGAAATTGCCCAATGCATTCCTTTGCGGGCACGCTGGCTGTTTGGGTTTATCTCGAGAGCCCGGGTCAAGTATGCCAGGCTTGCACGCGGGCTGGCGGTGGAGGCAAGTATCAACCAGGGTTCTTCACGCTGTGGGTTAAGAGCAACTGCTTTTTCAGCCCAACGGCGCGCCTCACGGCGGTTTCCCTTGCTGAGCGCTCTTTGAGCTTGGTCAAGGACGTAAGAAAATGGTTCTTGATCGGGGTTCATGGTGTGGGTTTGGGGTTTGATGTTGTGGGTTGAGTGGTTGGCGTTGTGGGTTGAGCGGTTGCCAATGTGGGTTGAGAGGTGGCCTGGATCGAAATATCTTCATTATGGATGTAACAGAGGATGCCCTCCGCAATCCCTTTGGCGGCCAAATCGGCATGCTGTGTCAGGAACTGGTGATCCAGGTTTAAGAAACCTGTTTCTATAATCGCTGCAGTCGTGTTCTCGTCAATTTCTCCGAAGGCATGATAGCTGGTCATATCGGAGGTTACGCTGGTGCTGTGTAATGGCAAACCAGTTATCTGGCCATATCGGCTGCGCAGGCAGGCGGTCAGCCGAGCTGCTCTTTCCGGGTGTGGATTAGCCAGGGCGGCAGCTACTTTAAACCCCGTAGCTTGATTGTTTATAAAATCACACGAGTCAGCATGGATAGAAACCAATGCAGATGCCTGGTAACCTTGCAGCATGGGGTCGAATTCATGCAACACTTCGACATCCAGCCCTTTTTCTACCAGGTATTTTTGAACCAAAGTAGCGATGTTTTGGTTGACCTGGGTTTCCTGCAGTCCATCAGCGCAAACTGCGCCCGAGTCGTTTCCCCAGTGCCCGGCAACCAGGCCAACGAGCGGTCGCGCCCGCGGTGTCGGCGTCACGCCCCCGGCAAGCTGGGATTGGGGTTGCGAAGGGGGTTGAACGGCAGAATTGCCCCCAACACCTTGGGCAGTATTGCTGTTTCGCAGGCTGGCTGGTGTCCATGCAGTAAACAGTGTCGCGATAATTAATGCAACTGCGATGACAACTTCTAAATGATATAAAGTACCGCGATTTCGTCGAGAGGCGACTTGTGATGGAGGTGGGGGAGGGGCGATGGGCGTTTCCATTGTATGCATACTACCTTAATTGTGCGTTGTTTGCAAGATATTCTTACACGCATGCAACCTTTATGCCACCTGCTCTGCGGGAACCGCCCGATTCAAAAAGTCCCTGCGATTTGTCGCAGGGACAATCATTGAAAAATATTTCTCAATACATCCCCCAATCAGCGCCGGCCCCCTCTTCCATCATGGAAAAATCCCACATTTGCAGACCCAATTCAATCCTTACCGAACGGTTCAGGCCGCTTTCGGCTTTCTGACGGGTGGCTTCCAACATGGCAGGCCCATAAGGACAATATGGCGTGGTCAGGATCATGTTTACCACAGCCTGATCGTCAGAAATGGTCAGGTCGCGAATCAAACCGAGCTCAATAATGTTCAAACCGAGCTCCGGATCTACCACTTCGCGCATTTTCTCACGGAAAGGCTCGATTAATTCTGGATGGGTGCTTTCTGCCTGCCAGATAACTTTGGAGTGAGTTTCTGGATCTGATTCCTGGTTCATATAGCTGGTTTCTCCATTAAAGCGTTGACCGGTACTGTATAAGTACAGTTATTATCCCCTTGAAGCATGCACTTGATTTTCTCTGCGGGGACCGACAGCACCGTGGAAATCAAGGTCTGGTCTACAGAGCAGACCTCAGGATGGTTCTGCCCGATGTGAAAATAGGGACAGTTCGATTCGCGGATTTGATAGGTGTCACCTTGCTTGACCCAATCTACCGTAAACCCCTCGCCGGTCAAAAGATGAGTGACAATATTCAGGCGGTCTTCCATTGGAAGTCCGTCCAGCTCGTTTTCATAACCAGCCGCCAGGTTTTCGGCCATTTGGGAGAACAGCCGTGATACCATCGGTTGAGGTAATGTCCCTTTGAGTTGGTCCAGAAGGCGCAGTGTCAAGCGTAAGTAGCGAGTTGGGAATCGCTCACGGCCTTCTTCAGTCAAGAAGTATTGCCGGCGTGGTCGGCCTACCCCATGGCGTTCCTCAGCGGATCCAACCAGGCGATCGGCCTGTAATTTTGTAATGTGGTGCCGGACTGAGATTGGGTTAATGTCCACCGCTTCGGCTAGCTCATTGATGGTGCAGCGTTCTCTTAGAAGCAGTGTCTGGAGCACACGTTCACGAGTACTTTTAGCTTGATCTTGATCTTCAAACATAATCTGTCTCACTTCTACTGATAAAAACCTGATCGAATGTAAAATAGTATAGCATGACGATAGATTTTTGTCAATATTTAAGATTTTTATGGTAAATATTATTGACTGTGGACCAGTTCCCTGCTATAATACATCTAATTTACTAGATATTTAAGCTAAATATTGACGCAAAATAGCTGCGCTGCTATAATGGCGCAGTTTTGAAAAAGGAGTCTTCATTAAATGTCTGAATTAGAAATCCGTAATTTACACGTCTCTATCGATAGTCACGAGATCCTTAAGGGTGTGAACCTGACCGTCAAGCAGGGCGAGGTGCATGCATTGATGGGGCCAAATGGCACCGGAAAATCTACCTTGGCTTACACTCTGATGGGGCACCCCTCGTACCAGGTTACCGAAGGTGAGGCCTGGTTTAAAGGCCAGAATATTCTGGAGCTAAAGCCAGATGAGCGCTCACATCTAGGCCTGTTCCTGGCATTCCAATATCCGGTAGCGATCCCGGGTGTGACGGTAGCCAATTTCCTGCGTACTGCCATGAATTCGCATCGCAAAGCGCACAACCCCGAGGATAAAGGGATTTCAATTCCAGAATTCCGCCGTCTGCTCAAGGAAAGGATGGAGTTGTTAAAAATGGATCCGGCTGTGGCTGGGCGGTACTTGAACGATGGTTTTTCGGGCGGAGAGAAGAAACGCGCAGAAGTGCTGCAAATGGCTACCATGCAACCTGAGATGGCTATCATGGATGAGACGGATTCCGGCCTGGATATCGACGCTTTACGGATCGTTTCTGAAGGTATCAATGCACTGCGCGGCCCAGGATTAGGAGTGCTGGTGATCACGCATTATTACCGTATTTTGACTTACATCAAGCCAGATTTTGTCCATATTATGCTTGATGGCCGCATCGTGGAGACCGGTGGTTCCGAATTGGCGCTTCACCTGGAAGAGAAGGGCTACGAGTGGCTGCGCGAGCGCGATGATGCGGTTCCAGCTTAAGCTTTAGTGGTATTAAGGCCGGTATTATTTGTTATGGAGGTATCTGATGAGTGACGCAAAGCTGTTGGAAGGCATTGGTGAGTATCAGTATGGGTTCAAAGATCCAGAAACGTCTTTCTTCAAGTCCAAGAAGGGGTTAGATCGTGAAACCGTAGAGCAGATCTCTGCCATGAAGGGCGAGCCGCAGTGGATGTTGGATTTCCGTTTAAAGGCATTAGAGCATTTCCAAAAGCGGCCGATGCCCACCTGGGGTGGGGACCTGACAAAACTCAACCTGGACGAAATCTTCTTCTACGTCAGACCCATGGAAAAAGAAGGCCGGTCGTGGGATGATGTACCCGATGCGATTAAAGGCACGTTCGATCGCCTGGGTATCCCCGAAGCCGAACGAAAATTCCTGGCTGGCGTAGGTGCCCAATATGAATCCGAGATGGTCTATCACAAGATCCAGGAGCACCTGGCCGAGAAGGGGGTGATCTTCCTGAGTATTGAGGATGGGCTGCGCCAGCACCCCGATTTATTCCGCCAGTATTTTAGTACGGTGATCCCGATCGAGGATAACAAATTTGCCGCGCTCAACAGCGCAGTCTGGTCGGGTGGTTCATTCATCTATATTCCCAAGGGCATCAAAGTGGATTTGCCCTTACAGGCGTATTTCCGTTTGAATATGGCTAATATCGGCCAGTTTGAGCGAACCTTGATTATCGCGGATGAGGGCTCGCAAGTGCACTACGTTGAAGGTTGCACGGCTCCCATATACACGACCGACTCTTTCCACAGCGGCGTGATCGAGATTGTGGTGAAGAAAGGCGCCCGCGTACGCTACACTACCATCCAGAACTGGTCTACGAACGTATACAATTTGGTCACCCAGCGCGCCATGGTTCATGAAGGCGCGACCATGGAGTGGGTGGATGCCAACCTGGGGTCCAAGCTGACGATGAAATATCCATCTTGCTACCTGGTTGGACCAGGGGCGCATGGAGAAATCCTCTCGATGGCCTTTGCGGGTCCCGGCCAGCACCAGGACGCAGGCGGAAAGGTGATCCATGTCGCGCCCCATACTACCAGCAAGATCACTTCTAAATCGATCAGCAAGGGGACCGGCCGAACCTCTTATCGCGGACTGCTAAAGGTTTACAAGGGTGCTTATGATGTCCGTTCGAACGTAGTATGCGATGCTTTGCTTCTGGACGATAAGGCTCGCTCCGATACTTACCCATCTATTGAAGTAGATGAAGAAGATGTAACCCTCGGTCACGAAGCTTCGGTCTCAAAAGTTGGTGAAGAGCAGCTCTTCTACCTGATGAGCCGTGGCCTGACTGCCGAACAAGCCACTACGATGGTCGTGTCTGGCTTTATCGAGCCGTTAGTTAAAGAACTCCCGATGGAGTACGCCATTGAAATGAACCGTCTGATCCAATTGCAGATGGAAGGTTCCATCGGTTAATCAAATCAAGGAAAACCATGCCTACCCGAACCATCGTAACCCGTACACGCCGGGCTGAACGCCCAGAAACAACCGAATTTACCTTTACACGAGACATGCTCCCAGGCATTACGGACAATGGCGCAGCGCCTGGTTTTATTGCAGACTATCGCTCGCGGGCTTGGGAGGCGTTTGAAAGGCTCCCATTGCCGTCCACCACCGAAGAAGCCTGGCGTCGCACCGACTTGCATGGCATGCCAGCCGGAAGTTTTCAACTGCCCGTTTCTGGTGCCTATGAGGATCTTCCCCCTGCACCGCGCGAGTTGTTAAATCCATTGGTGGGCGACCAACACGGCGGGCAGATCATGCTTTTACCGGGTGGTGTGCAGGTCACACTCGACCCGGCTCTGGTGGCTCAAGGTGTGATCTTCACTGACCTGGTTACGGCAGAGCGGGAGTACGCCGACCTACTGAAAATGATTCTGGGGAAAGTAGTGCGCGTTGATGAAGGTAAATTTGCTGCCCTTGCGGGGTCGATGGCGCAAAGCGGCGTTTTTATCTATGTGCCTCGCGGAGTTCAAGTTGAACAACCCTTACATAGTATCCTTTGGGGACCTGGCGCTCACCTGGCTTATACCTCGCACATCCTGGTTTGGGTGGATGATGGCGCCTCGCTGACCTATGTCCATGAAGCCGCTTCACCGACCGAGCCAGATGGACAGTCACTACACGCGGGGATAGTTGAAATCCATGTTGGAGCAGGCGCAAGCCTGCGCTTTGTCGAGCTCCAGTCCTGGGGCGAGCATGTTTGGAATTTCAGCCACGAACGAGCCAGGGTGGAAAGAGACGGTAATTTGGATTGGATATTTGGTGCAGTCGGCAGTCATCTGACAAAAAATTTCTCTGATCTAGATCTGGTTGGCCAGGGTGCTACTGGGCGAATGTCTGGTTTTTACTTCACGGATGGCGGGCAGCATCTGGACCACGATACGCAGCAAAATCACCTGGCTCCAAATACCACCAGTGACCTGCTCTTCAAGGGCGCATTGAAAGACCACAGTCGCTCTGTCTGGCAGGGAATGATCTATGTGGCACCGGGTGCTCAGAAGACGGATGGTTATCAGGCCAACCGAAACCTGGTGCTCAGCCCGAAAGCACATGCCGATTCAATCCCTGGACTGGAAATCCTGGCAGATGACGTACGCTGTACACATGGGGCGACAGTTGGTAAAATAGACTCGGAACAAGTATTCTACCTGCGCAGTCGTGGAATTTCATACGAGGAATCTGAACGCTTGATTGTGGAAGGTTTCTTCGATCCCATTATGCAGCGTATCCCTTTCGAAGGCGTGCGTACCCGCTTCCAGTCTGCTATTATTGACAAGATGGCTTAGTCGGTATCGAAGAAGATAGCATGGTGATTAAGCGGCGAGACGGTAATCTAAACGGCTCGCCTTTAGTATTTTCGACGAGAGAAGAAACAGGGACAGAAGAGGAGGCAAGATTGCCAGGACTTTACTTTACCAGCGCACCAAATTGGGAAGAAGCCTACGCGGTTGGGGATCGGGTGGAGGTCTATTGCGACCATGATAAGAATGGCGACCGGGTGCGCGATTGGTTGGAGGGGACCGTCGTGCAGGTGGATCCGAAGATGCTCGCGATCCAATTTCAAGAAAATGTTTATTTAACCGATGGCTGGATGGTGCCTGACCACGTTTTATGGTGTCCTAAAGACTCGCATAACATCCGGCGCGCTTTGCGCAAGCGCCGGCGCCCCCGGCCACGCCCGGTAAAAGGTGAGTTCTAAAATGCTGGATGTTACTCGTATCCGGGCTGATTTTCCAATATTAACACGTGAAGTTCGGCCAGGAGTTCCACTGGTCTACCTGGATTCGACCGCCACCAGCCAGAAACCCCTGGCCGTGATCCAGGCGATGGACGAATTCTATCGACATTCTAACGCGAACATCCACCGTGGCATTCATGTCCTGGCGGAAGAAGCAACCGCACAATATGAAGCGGCCCGTCAGAAGGTGGCGAAATTCATTGGGGCCGCCTCGCCGCGCCAAGTGATTTTTACACGCAATACGACTGAGGCGATAAACCTGGTAGCCTACACATGGGGTCGAGCCAATCTCCACGCAGGCGAAATAATCGTACTTACAGAGATGGAGCATCATTCCAACCTGGTGCCGTGGCAGATCCTGGCGGCAGAAAGGGATGTTCGTCTGGAGTTTATCCCGGTTGGTGATGATGGTCTATTAGATCTTCAAGCGTACCAGAAATTGCTCGAGCTTGGGCCACGCCTGGTTTCTTTTACCCATATGTCCAATGTCCTGGGTACGATTACACCGGCCGCCCGGATCATTCAAATGGCGCACCAGGCAGGAGCTGTGACTCTGGTGGATGGCGCACAATCGGTGCCACATTTTATGGTGGATGTGCAAGCTCTGGATGCAGACTTCCTGGCGTTTTCGGGTCACAAGATGTGCGGTCCGACAGGTATTGGCGTACTGTACGGGCGCAAGGAGCTGCTGGAGGTTATGCCGCCATTTATGGGCGGTGGGGAAATGATCCGGAAAGTGCACTTGCGATCGTTTGTTCCCAATGAGCTGCCCCATAAATTCGAGGCCGGCACGCCTGCGATCGCTGAGGCAGTTGGCCTGGGTGAAGCGGTAGATTATTTAACCTCGACAGGCATGGATGCAATTGCCGCTCACGAACGAGAGATTGTAGCCTATACTCTCGAGCGTCTCGAAGAAATCCCAGGAGTCCTGGTCTATGGCCCAACGGCTGAGCACCGGGGGGGAGTGGCCGCCTTCACCCTGGCTGGCGTCCACCCGCATGACATCTCTCAAATCCTGGATAGTCAAGGGATTGCGATTCGGGCCGGGCACCACTGCGCTATGCCTCTGCACGAGAAGTATAACTTACCGGCAACCGCCAGAGCCAGTTTCTACTTATACAATACTTTTCAGGAAGTAGATAAACTGGCCGAGGCGATCTATAAAGTTAAAGAAATATTTGGCTCATAAGATGTAGCGCTCGGATCGTGATATAACCAGAATAATTCCAGTTATAAATTGATGGACGAAATTTATGGATGACCTCTATCGAGAACTAATCATTGACCGTTACAAGAATCCGCTTTATCGTGGAGAGCTGGAACCCCATGATATCTCATTTGAAGATGAAAATCCTCTGTGTGGTGACTTTATTCGTATCGACTTGCGACTGGATGAAGAAGGGCAGGTGAAAGAAGCAGCGTTTTCTGGTCACGGATGCGCCATCTCACAAGCCTCCGCAGATTTGCTGATCGAGTCAGTCCAGGGGAAGAACCTCGACGAAATCAAGGCACTCACCAAAGAAGATGTTTTGGAAATGCTTGGCCTCGAGTTAGGACCTGTGCGCTTAAAGTGTGCGCTATTGTCGTTGAAAGTACTGAAAGCTGGGGCGTATGGCCTGGGGGAGGCCAGCGATGAATTGGTAGATTAAATAACCTCCCGCTTTGGCGGGAGTTTTTCTAATGGGAGGGCAAGTGTACAATTATAAACTATTAGACCCGGGGCAATGTGAGTTTATAGAAGTGACGCAGGTTAACGAGCTGCCAGAGGGAGAGCGTTTGTTTGTAGATATCGACGGACAGCCGATAGTGGTTTTCAATATCGGGGGTCAATATTTCGCTATAGCGGATGTCTGTTCGCACGATGATGGACCTGTAGGAGACGGCAAACTGGACGGATATGAGGTCAAGTGTCCGCGGCATGGAGCCAGCTTCGATGTTCGAAATGGGCAGGTGTTATCGCTACCCGCGATCGTTGATATCGCGGCATATCCAACCCGAGTTGTGGATGGCAA
>Ga0209048_10000746_pt1 | contig 34503 bp, 35 predicted proteins | sample FrelakmetCRP12CR_FD_187146 | JGI IMG/M metagenome (GOLD analysis project Ga0209048, IMG submission 187146) | Freshwater lake sediment microbial communities from the University of Notre Dame, USA, for methane emissions studies - CRP12 CR (SPAdes)... | ecosystem: Environmental > Aquatic >...
GCCAAGACCCTCTGCGTAACCATCCTCATGGGGGGAGTCGCCCTCACGTTCAGCGGTATCACCGTCGCCACGGCGGCAGCGGCATCACCACTCTATTGGTGCCCAGACCGAAAGGCCGATCAACAATACTCTGCAACCCAAGGGCCAGGGTGCGTGCCGTTTGTTGAGAAGAAAGAAACCCGGCCAGCAGAGCAAGAAGGGGAAACACCCACGAGCGACAAAGCGCCGCGCGATTTCAAGATCGAGAATCTTCAGGGCTACGTGTCGACCTTCCTGAGCAAGTATCGCCAGTTCCTCGATTGCTGCAAAACTGATCTCGCAGAACTTCAGCAGATTGAAGAACTGGGGGATGAGGTAGGGGAACTCCTGGAATCCGCACAACACCAACTCTCCAACCATTCGATGGCCTCGCGAGGGATCATGCTCCAAGAGATGATTTATCCGGTTGCGAAGGCCAGAGCCGATCTCCGGACCTTGCACGCCCGACTTGAACAAATCGGCGAAGCATCCAACCGGCGAGACCAGGCTGAATTCGAAGAAGCCGGTCGTGAGACCCGCGCGATGCGGGAAATGGAAGAATCGATCGACAAAGACATTCGTGCCCCCAAGCTTCCGGCGAGCGCCAAAACCGGAGTGGGGATTGGCGTCGCGCCGGCCGAAGGCCCGAACATCGGGAAAACGCCGAAAACGGGGACGGCAATCGGAGTCGAAGGGCTCACGGGCCAGGATGTTGGGATGTCCCCGAGAAACAGTTCGGACATTGGGAGCAGCGGACCAACAGGATTTGCCATCGGCGCCACGGGGAGGGCTGGCTCATCCATCGGAGAGTCCACGCTCAACAACGATACCTCCTCATCCGTGGACTCATCGCTCCAACGGTCCACCGTGGGCTCAAGCATCTCCGACTCTTCGGTCGGCTCAAGCATGGGACCTTCCTCGGTCGGATCGAGCCTCCAAGACTCGTCAGTTGGCTCCTCCTTCGGGGGCTCGTCGGTTGGCTCTAGCCTGCAAAATCGAACAACAGGCCCGAAGCGATAAGGCGCCCCTCCTATAGCCCTCCGCTCCGCGAGGATTGTGCGGAAACCACAGGCGGCATCGGCTCCCACGTCTCGCCTGCATCCTTGCTGCGATACAATCCACTCCCATTCGTCCCAAGATAAAACAGTTTCGGGTCGGTGGCGCTCTGCGCGAGGGAGCGGACGTTCAATGTCGCCAACCCCTTATTCAGCGTGGTCCATGAATTCCCGCCGTCTTCGCTCCGGTGGATACCTTCCCGGCCACCCAGGTAAATCACGCCCTTCTTCGTGCGGTCCAAGATCATCGAAAACAACATCTGATCCTGCAGGGATTGTCCGATGCGCACCCACGATGTCGCCCCATCCGTCGTCTTATAAAGGCCTTCGAGCGTCGAGCTATACACCGTATCCGGCTCATGTGGATCGACCAGAATGGCCGTGACATTCAGCGCGCGTGACGATTTGATGATGGTTGGGGACACGAGTCCGTTATTCACTTTTTCCCAATGCCCCGCGAGATCGACTGATTTATAGACACCACCACTCGTGCCGGCATAGAGGATCGACGGCCTCGTGGGGTCCAAGCCGAGCGTCACTACCATCAGCACTTCTTTCATACCGTCCATTCGCTTCGCCCAACTTTCACCGGCATTCTTGGTTTCAAACACCCCCATCGTCGTCGCGGCGAACAGATGCGTGTTGTCCCCCGGATCGAAGATGAACTGATTGACCACGGAGGAGATCGTCACATCGTCCAATCCGACTCGTTGCGAGACCCAACGCTGTCCTCCATCGTAACTCTTGTACACCGCGTCGCCCTTCGTGCCGGCGTACACCGTGGCCGGATAGGCCGGATCAAGCGCCATCGAAATCACGCGCGAGTGGCTCATGCCCCGTGACAGATTCGTCCAAGTCTGGCCACCATCGCGCGTCTTATAGATGTAATCGTTCGTCGCGACATAGATGATGTCAGGATTCTTCGGATGGAGCTGGATGACGACGATGGCATCGCTGCGATTGCAGCCCGATAGGGAGACTACCAGGAGAAAAGCGAGGATAAGAATTCTAGCCATGCACAGACAAAGCCCTACAGGATGCTCAAACAGGTCATCCAACAAGGCCGCAGGAGAGAAATAACCGGAGGCGTACCCTCTGGGGTACGTTGAGGATTATTTCGAACCGAGAACGAAGTTGGGGACCTGTTTCAGCATCCTGGATCAGCGGTAGTTGGTGAACTGCAGATCGATCCCAAAATCCTGCCCCCTAAGAAACGCCATGGCTGCTTGGAGGTCATCCTTACTCTTACTCAGCACGCGCACTTGCTCGCCCTGAATCTGTGCCTGCACTTTCAGCTTGGACTCCTTGATAGCCTTCGTCACCTCTTTCGCCTTGTCCGCCGCGATACCACTTTGAATCTTCGCCACCTGCCGCACTGTTCCACCCAGCGCCGACTCCAGGGTCCCATAGGTGAACGCCTTCAGCGACACCCCGCGCTTCACGCACTTGGTCTTAACAATATCGTTCACCGCGTTGAGTTTATACTCATCGTCGGATACCAGGACCAGCTCCTTCTCCTTCTCCTTCAAAGTAATCTCCGTCTTCGAGTCTTTGAAGTCGAAGCGCTGCTTAATCTCCTTCGTCGCCTGATCGACGACATTCTTCATCTCTTGCATGTCTACTTCCGAGACCACATCGAACGAAAATTGCTCAGCCACGATCCCCTCCTCTCCTCACTTCACCCATTTTCTCTACTGCAGGAAACCCTCTTCGACATTCCAAGGGGTGGCCTGCTTGATCTCCTGTGCTCGCGCAACGAGCACCTTCTGAACGTGCGCGTTCTGCGAGCAAGAAGGGCACCTGGCCACTCCCGCCCCCCCTAGCAGCAACCCCCACCGGGCAACTGCAATCGCTTCTCCTCATCATGACGAATCGTCGTCTGCAATCTTCCCGGCGAGCCTCCACCGGCCATCACCACCACTTCGCTGCTGGTGAAAGGGCGCTTCAAGACCACATAGCCATACCACTGCATAGCACTATCGCCCAAGACGATCACCGCGAGCAAGGCCACCACAGCCACCAGCCCCGCATCCAAATACAAGGCAAAGGCCTGCCCGCTATCGGCGAGGGAGGAGGCATTGGTCACAAAGATGCCGAACATCTCATAGGACCCGATCAACGTGATGCTGCCGACAAACAGCATCGGCAATGCTGTGATCCACAGATATTGCGCCTTCCTCATCTTGATGAGCACCGTCGTCCCGATACAGAGGGCCAAGGTGCCGAGCAACTGATTCGCTGCCCCGAACATCGGCCAGAGCGTCGAGATGCTACCGGTGCCGATGAGATAGCCCCAGGCTCCCACGATCAGCCCGCTACTCACGACTACGCCAGGCCACCAATTCATCCGCCGCAACGGGGCATAGAAGCGTCCGCCCATCTCCTGGATGAGATAGCGCCCCACGCGCGTGCCTGTATCGATCGTGGTCAGAATGAACAGGGCCTCGAACACCAGCGCAAACTCATACCAGTAGGCCATTAACCCGGCCATCCCAGGGAGCGCGGAAAAAATGGACGCCATGCCGACCGCGAGCGACACAGCCCCGCCAGGCCGGCCCGCCACATCCGCCTCGACAAGTTGCGAGAGTTCCTGAATCCGCGAGACTGGAAAACCCATCGCAGCCAATGCGTCAGGCGAGAGCATCGTGTTGATTGCCAGATAGTCACCGGGAATCAACACTGAGGCTGCAATCAAGGCCATCACACCCACAAAACTTTCCAGCAACATCGCCCCGTAGCCAACCGTGGCCTGGGATTCCTGCTCGATCATCTTCGGCGTCGTCCCGGAAGAGACCAGCGAGTGAAAACCCGACACGGCTCCGCAGGCAATGGTGATAAAGAGAAAGGGGAAGAGCGTGCCGGGAATAATCGGCCCGCCTCCACTGGCAAATATCGTGACGCGCGGCATCTCGATCGTCGGCGCCATGAGAATCACGCCGACTCCCAACAACGCCACCACGCCGAGCTTCATAAAGGTAGAGAGATACCCGCGCGGAACCAGGAGCATCCAGCCTGGCAGGACAGAAGCGAGAAACCCATAGCCGGCCAGCGCCCACACCAACGTCATTCGTTCGAACTCGAACCATTCTGCAACCGAAGACTGCGCGACCACCCGCCCGAAGATCACGGCCGCGACCAACAGCACCACTCCGAGCAGGGAGACTTCCGCCACCTGACCTGGCCGGAACCTTTGAAGATAGAAGCCCATGATGAAGCCGATGGGAATCGTCATCGCAATCGTGAATGTGCCCCAGGCATTGCGATAGAGCGCATTCACGACGGCAAAGCCTAGCCCGGCCAGCGCCACCACCACGATGAAGAGCACCGCCACCGCCGTCGCCGTGCCTGTGACAAGGCCCAGTTCATCACGCGCAATTTCAGGAAGTGAGCGGCCATTTCGTCTCATCGACGCAACCAGGATGATGAAGTCCTGCACGGCTCCGCCCAACACCGCGCCGATCACCAACCAAAGGAAGCCGGGCAAGAATCCAAACTGCGCTGCCAGGACCGGCCCAAGCAACGGTCCTGCCCCGGCTATCGCCGCGAAGTGGTGACCGAACAACACGTATTTATTGGTGGGATGAAAATTGACGCCGTCATTCAACCGCACCGCCGGCGTCACACGCTGATCGTTCAGTTCAACCACGCGCTGCGAAATCCAGCGGCCGTAGAAGCGAAAGGCCAGCACATAGATGCAGGCCGCCGCCATGACCAGCCAAAGCCCATTCACCTTTTCGTGGGGATGAACAAGGCCAGTCACATGGGCAAGAGCGACAGCGCCAAGGATCGAGAGCAGCGCCCAGAGCAGGATTGACGCTAATTTCATGCGCGGCATCCTACCATAAGGAATGATGATCGACATCTCGCATGGTTATAGGGAATAAGAGGTGAGGCTTGGCTGAAAGACTGAACCCATTCTCTCAGATCCATTTTGGCAGGCTATTTAGGAAGGCCTGCAAGTCTCATAGCTTAAAAACCGTCATCCGGAATGCGATTGAGAACAGTTTCAAGTCTCTTATCATTATTCACATTGACATCATATATTATGTTTAAGCGCGCATCACAGATGACACGTGAAGACAAGATAAGTGTCAGGAACGGTGGGAGGGCTAGCCTGCTCGGCGCGGGATCACTTCTCGGCCAGTGCGCAGATGCCGGTGCGGTGACGTTCGGATTTGGTCACGAATCGTGCCCGGCGAAATCCTGCCTGGGTTAGTAGCCCCACCAAGTCATCGCCTGTATACAGCTGATACACGCCGGTTTGGGTGACTTTGAATTTGAGTAGATCCTCTTTGGCAATGACATACAAGGCCAGACGCCCGCCCGGTTTCATCACGCGCAGGAGTTCTCGTAAGTTTGCCAGCGGATCTTTCCAGAAATAGACCACGTTCGTGGCAAAGACCTTATGGAAGGTATTCTCCGGATACAGGAGGGCGGAGGCATCGCCGAGACACAGTTCGACCAGGCCGGCTGCAATCGCCGCGTCGTTGCGTAGGGATGCCTGCCTTAGCATGGCCTCCGAGAAATCCACCCCCGCGACCCGGCCTTGAGCAGCGAGCCTCGCCACCTGCTGAATGCCATGGCCTGGGCCAAAGCCGATCTCTAGCACGTGATCGGTAGGCTGGATCCTGAGCAGATCGATCGTCCACTCGATCCCCTCGAGATTGATGCGGAAGAAAAACCCGGCGAGCCGACCGAGGAATCCGGTCGGTTGACGAAACTGCTGTGCCAGGCGGTGCCACAATCCCATAGGACCTCTCCGCAATGTCTGTGAGGAGCTGTACTGTAACTGGTCGAGATAAGGCGATCAATGTCAGTGGGAAAACATGGATGGTCACCTCACTGCGCGCCGTCGGGCGTGACCTTTCTACTCCCCCTAAACCTTTCTTAGGGGGAGTGGCCGAGGCTGCCCTTCATTGCGCACGTCGAACGAGCACCTTCCTAGCGTGCGCGTTCCGCGAGCAGGAGGACGACCCGGCTGTCCCCGTATCCTTCCTCGAATGGGGTACGCAATTCCTGCTCTGCCTTCAGCATTTTTCGGCATGTTTGCCCTTCGTTCCGACATTTCACGCCCTGCCGCACCGGTCTTTTCGCGCAGTCGTGGAAGAACTCATCTACTAATCAATCACTTCTGAGATACCCATCTTTCTGGTTATCCACCTGGTCTCACCATTGCAATTTGTCAGTCGCAGTTGCCACTCACGAAAGGAGTTCGACCATGTTCTCGTTGATGTTCATGATGCTCTTCAGCCTGCTTCCCTTCCCGATGCTAGCTGTCGTCATGGCCGTCGAGAGCCTGAAGAAACCGGCCCAAGACGAGCCCTGATCACTTGCGCCGGTCGTCCTTGATCCTTCCAAGGGAACGAAACCGTTGTGATAAGCCTAGGATGGACACCTTGGGAGGTATCGGATGAGGAATCAGCGTGGTCAGTTCAGAATTGCCGTGGAACGCCAAGGTGTGGTGACGCCGGGCACGAAGACCGCCCCCTGCATTGTGCGAAACCTCACGGAAGAAGGCCTCCTGATCGAGACGGATCTCCAGATTGCCGAGGGAGACAGGATCCAGATCGAATGTCAGCTAGGCGAGCAAAGCAGCATTCACTGTGTGCTGCTCGTCGCCTCTGCCACACTTCCCCTCTTCGGGCGGACCTATCGCTCAGATCTCGCCAGAGCATCAGCAACAACAGACGAATTTCACGAACCGGCTCATCACCGCCAATCTAGATAGGGATGACACCACCGCACCTTTCAGCGCGGCAAGGGATGGGTCTTGCATCACAGCTCGTGCCGATCCTCTGTCTGATCGGCGTCGTCGTGCTCCTGAGCTCCATCACCCCGGCGATCAAGTACGTCCAGGCAATGCACGACTTCAACATGATGGCCGTGCCTGCCAATTCATTGGAAAGCTGGTGGACGAAAATACCAGCCCCCCAAAGTTGAAAGGAGGATAGAACGTGGTCACGATGCAAAAGCGCATCGGCCCTCATTCCCAAATCCCACGTTGCCCCTGAGTTTTCCCGTTTGTCTTCAGCCAAGCACCAACTCGATCAATTGGCGGCGAGAATGCTCCCATGCAAAACGCACTATGGCTCTCTGTTGTCGTTATCACTTAGCGAATGGTCTTACGCTCCACTTCAACTCAGTTACGAGTAAGCCCATTGTCACGACTACAATTGCACCCGCACAGAGCTGAACCGTAACAGGAATGGTTTCGTGAATAGCGAGCCCAATCCCCCAGGCCAATCCGACCACGCCAAGAGTTATCAAGTGAGGCCATAGTACGAACGAAGGACGAGAAGGACCCGTAGTTTTCGGAGTCGTCAGATAGGAAAACTGGCGGTTGACGAGCACGTCAGCGACTGCTGCCAGCTGATAGGGCCATTTAGCGAATTGCAGGAGGCGGGCTCGCCAATGAACCCCCCCCTCCAGTTTCTGATTCAAGTAGAACAGCTGCCGGCACCTCCCCCAGATATGCAGCATGATGAGTGTGAACCCTCCACGGACCATTGTTTCCACAGTCGCAACATCAGGCATTGTCCCTAGCATCAACATGAGCGCGACTAGAATCATGGCGATAGGCAACACGATACTCCTATGGACATAATTTAACCCATGCAACATATTCAATACTTTGGTAGTTGGCGAGAGGTTCCGAGCAACCAACGGTGCGATTCGCAGCTTGATGTCGAGAACCGAGCGAGTCCACCGCCGCTGCTGGTTCAGATAGGTAGGCCAATCGACAGGGGCCAACCCGCGAGCCAGGACATCAGGAACATAGACACCTTGCCATCCACTCTTATGATAGAAAAGCGTGAGAAGCAGGTCGTCAGCATCATGCGCGGCAAACCCTCCGCACTCAGCCAAGGCTTGGAGACGGTGCGTGTTGTGGCATCCGATAATGAGCGGGAACCCCATCCCATAAGAAGACATTTGCACTGAGGAGTAGAAATCGTAGGTCTCCTCTGCCGCTCCTCTTGCGATGAAACTCGCCTGCTGATTGAAATATGCCTGCGGCGCCTGCACATAACCGATCCTCGGATCATCAAAATACCCCAGGACTTTCGACAAAAAATCACGATCCGGCACATGATCGGGATCAAAGGCTGCCATGATCTCATACCGCTCAAACCCCAGTTCATGGAGCCAGGCGTTATAGTTTCCATGTTTTGACGCCTTCCGAAAGATCCCGACTTCGGTCTGATAGTGAGGATAGTGCTTTCGGCTAAAGTGAATGGCGCCTGCTGCGGCACAGAGTTGCTTGACTCGATCGTCATTGCCCTCATCTAAGACCCAGGTATCGTGCGGATAATCGAGCGCAACGAGGGCCTTCACCGAATGCTCCAGCAGTTCCAGAGGCTCAATACCTGGCACGAATGTCGTCACCGCAGCTACTTTCCAACCAGGTCTCGCCGGAATTGCTCTCGGCCTTTTCATGCTGGATAATATCCACCATCGTCCAAGATTGTTGAGCAGAAACACGGAAAAGATTGCAGAGAGGACGACCATGACAAATGGATGTGAACCCCAGGCCTGAAGTTGGAACCATGAAAACAGGAACAACGCAATCGCGCCACATCCCAGCACCGTCAATATCCAATACATGTGACGCTCTCTTGGCTGAAGGACGAACTCGCTTACCACCCTGTTCAGAGAACTGGTCCTGTCTGAGCGGTCCATGATTAACCCGATCTCTTGTTCTGGCCTAGGGGCCGGAGTCGGTCGGCATCGGCGGCCCGCCAGGTATGCCGCGCCCCTTCTCGTACAGACACCCTGCGGTACGCCCCAATTCCAAAAACAGACCGCAGCCACAGACGACCGAGGACACGCCAATATCCCCAACCTACCTGCGCAAGTTTGAAAGAAGACATGCCCATTTCTGGCGTACGATTGATCCATGAAATCGGAACTTCTTTCACCTGATACCCCATCAGAAGGGGCTGCAGCCCTGTTTCAGCATTCACCGCGAACCAGGGTTCCAATAGGAGTAGTTGATCCACGACCTCGCGACGCAGCAGCTTGAGATTGTTTGTGAGGTCACGGAATCGGCGAAGCAACAGGATCTGGGCTATCAGATGGAACCCGCGGTTTGCGACGATTTTCCCGAACGGATAATTCAGCAAGACGCTATGCCGGGAAAACCGGCTGCCAACTACCACATCGTATCCTTTCACTGCTGCGTCGAATAGATCCGATATCTCAGGCAATAAATGTTGAAAATCGCAATCCATGGTTAAAACGTACTGACCGGTTGCCGCGCGATAGCCATCGGCAAGAGCACGCCCGACTCCGTTCTGGCCGGTGCGCGAGACAAGGCGAATCCGATCGTCGGCGGCCGCCATGCTCCTAATGAGAGCCGCTGTCCCATCCTTGCTGTTGTCGTCGACAAGAATAATCTCGTGAAGATAGTCGTCGTAGAGACGGCGCAGCCCGGCCACTAGCGGCTCAACATTCATCTCTTCGTTATAGCAGGGCACGACAACCGAGATCGCACGCCTGAGTTCCTTATGGGTGGCCAGCGACAATGCGGGTCGCTCCACCACACGTGGCGGCTTTTGGGCATGCACCAAAATGGAACCCGCCAATGTCCGAATGCCTGGCGCATTCTCCAGGATGATGGAAACATTGCGCAACAGCCAGATCAACCGCGGTGAGAGCGGCGCAAAGACAAAATCGTTAAAAACCGCAAACACCCGGATAAAACCAACTTCCGACAGGAGCTCATAGAGCTGAGGTCTACTGAGAAGCGATCGCGGGTCGGATCGGCCGAACGCATGCGAAAGGAACCGACGAAGCTTGAGCAAAATATTCCAGGGGTTACTTTCATAAAACAACACCTGCCCGCCCGGTTTCAAGAGCCCGTACACGTGTTGTAGTACGACGGCACAGTTGCGTCGATCGAGCAAATCCATCGCTACGATAAAGTCGAATTGCCGACCTTGCAGGGTTCCTGGGAACGATCCGCTCGCACACAACTCCGCCGATTCCGGCCAGTCGGCTGGTTTGTCGGAAGAAGAACAGAATGTCACTGCAGTGATGGGATTTCGACCGTGGGTGACCAGTGCGAGTTGCCGAGTGAATAAACCCTTGCCGCACCCAATCTCGAGAATGCTCTGCCCGGGCAAGAGGTGCACCATATGCCGAAATGACTGCGCGCGCCAGCGGAGACGATCCTTCGCAATAGGGTCGCGACGCACAAGATACTCGTCCCGAGTCTCCTCACGAAGCGCAAGGGTCTGGACCATCGATTGGTCTGAGGTACTCATAGGGGCCTTTTATTCACGCAGCCGAACGGTCCAGGCCTCGACAATGTCACGAAACACATCGTCGAGCGATTTGGTCACCGACCACTTCGGATAGTGGCGCTGGAATTGGGACAGGTCACTGATATAGCAGATGTGATCTCCTGAACGAGGCTGATCGACGTACTCGTAGCGCATTTTTTTCCCCGTGAGGCTTTCCACAATGTCGAAGGCCTCCAAGATGGAACAGGAATTCGGTCGCCCGCCTCCCATGTTATACACTTCTCCGCATCGGGGATTCTCATAGATCTCTTCAATCGCCCGAGCGATATCGAAGCTATGGACGTTGTCCCGAACCTGTTTTCCCTTATACCCATAGATTCGATAGGTCTTTCCGTTTAGCTGCGTCTTTACCAGATAGGACAAGAATCCGTGGAGTTCGACACCTGAATGATTCGGACCGGTCAGGCAACCGGCACGCAGACAGTGTGTCCTCATGCCAAAGTAGCGGCCATACTCTTGCGTGACCACATCGGCCGCGACCTTGCTGGCCCCAAAAATGGAATGTTTTGAGCGGTCGATCCTCATCGCTTCCGTCACGCCCTGATAGTCCTCGGCGCGCGCATAGTCCCATCGTCGGTCCAGTTCCTTCAGCGGCAACTCATTGGGGGCATCCCCGTACACCTTATTCGTCGACATGAAGACGACGACGGCCTCCGGGCAATGTTGCCGAGTCATTTCCAAGATATTGAGCGTTCCCGTCGCATTGACGTCGAAATCGTCAAATGGACGACGGGCCGCCAGATCATGGCTGGGTTGGGCCGCACAATGCACAATAAGATCAAAAGGGCCTTCGTGCTTGAAGAGATTGGAAAGCCCTTCACGATCTCGAATGTCGAGCTGGTGATGAGAGAACCGCCGAGTGCTCTGGCGCAGCCGTTGAAGATTCCACGTCGTGTCACCTTCCGGACCGAAAAAGTCCGCTCGCATATTATTGTCGACGCCGATAACGTGAACGGCACGGCTGTCGAAAAATGTCACGAGCTCAGACCCAATCAGGCCGCTTGAGCCAGTGATGAAAACTTTCATGGTGTCTTCTTCCCTCTTTCGCCTGTCATGACTTTTTCATGGACATGGCTGAAATAAATAACGAAGAAAAGATGGTCCCCCCTCCTATGATCACAAGGGTCGCGCCGAAAGACCCCCATTCGGGGCGAGGAAGGGGAACAAATCCAGACGTGATCCATTCCCACACAAGCAAGCCCAGAATCATTCCCCCAATGAGAAGAAGACCAGCGCCGAGGAGCAACCCGGTTTCCAGGCGGAACCAGTCATAGAATGCCGCAAGGCTCCTGTTGTCCACATCGAATCGTCGGCTCCATGAATAGGTCTTGGCATGCAACCCGAGGCTGAGAATCTGAAATCCTGCCACACTGAAGATCGTTCCGAATATCCCAGTCACAGTGCCAAGTGGTTGCCCGTTGAACTGGAGGACGCCCACCAGAGATACGAAGTGGGCGAAGAACCCAAGCGCCAGCGCGAGAAATCCCGGAACGAAGAACACCGTATTCGGGCAATAGACCAACATCATCCGTAGACTGCGCCATCCGTCGCGGAACGTGCGCAGCTTCGATTCACCTTTTCGTTCGTGCAGGTGAATCGGCACCTCCGTGATCTTCAATCCAGCCAGGCCCGCATTGATGGCCAGTTCGAGGTTAAACTCCATGCCGGGGCTGACGGGCTTGATCAGGTCGTAGGCACGTCGACTGAAGGCGCGGAATCCACAATACACATCGGTGTACTTGGTCTTGAACAGCACATTGAGGATCGTCGTGAGGAGAGGATTCCCAAAACACCGATGCAGAAAAGGAATCGTGGCATGTCCTCCTTCCAGATACCGGCTACCGGTCACGAAGTCATACCCTGCACGAAGCTTCTCGATAAACGTGGGGATCATGGTGAAGTCATAGGTATCATCGGCATCGCCCATGACGAAGTACGCGCCCTTGGCACTCGCAAACCCTTTCAAGTACGCATTTCCATATCCGCGTTCCGGCTGATGGACCACTTGAACCCCCATGCTTTCAGCAATCGCCACGGAACGGTCAGTCGAGCCATTGTCACAGACAATAATTTCACCATCAAGTTGCGCCTGCACGAAAGTCGCGAGGATCTTTTGGAGGCAGGCGGCAATGGCAGCCTCCTCATTCAGGCATGGGAGGACCACAGACACCATGGGGGAATGTGGTGTCTCAAGCCCATGGGGAGAAGGCTGGTTGTGTACGGTCGCAGCCATGACGCTCATATGTCGACCTCAGAGACGGTTGATGTTCGTACGCTACTTTCGAGTGACCAGAAACAGAAGTTGATTTTCCTCTCTTGCCTTTAACTCAAGATGCCAACCGGTCGCAATCAGATCAGATAGTATCCAATTAAGACTCGGGCCCACCTGGCCGTTAACCCACGGTCCCCCAAGATATCCACCATGCACATACAACAGAAAGCGAGACTCTGCCGTCTTATATGGCTCAGATTCTTGGATGTTCAGGTGAAACCAAGGTCGCAAATCCAGTATGCCTCGATCCATCGTGTCATGTCCAAGGTGCCGAAACGACCTCTCCGAGTCGGCCAGATAGACGAAGCGAGAGGAGAGATCTCGCGGAGCGTAGTGAGACAGCCTCATGAAGTTATGAGGATCGGCCACGACGACCGGCAAATCGCTCTCTGCCACGCTCCGGACAAGGGCATAACCCTGACCAAGCACCTTCTCCGGGGTCGAAGGAAAACTGCGAGCCGACAGCATGGTAAATCCGCCGCAAGACAGGACAAGAACGACCGCCCCGATAAGAGCTCGCCCATCAAGAAGCCGAGCTGCTGTCCAAGCAACCAGCACGCTCACGCCAAGAACGGTCGGTAACGCGTAACGAGGTACAAACGCTCCGGTCACCAACATCGCCACTACAACAGCGATAACCGGGAAAGCCACATAACTCAGTGCAGCTGCCAATTCATGACCCGGTATCGCAAACATACTCGCAGAAGCCCTACTGTCGAAACGTCGCACATGCACCAATGCTACGATCCCGGCAAAGATCAAGACAAACATCAGTAGCAGGGGGGCCGGCATGAGCAACGACGAGTATGTATCTGGGATAGACTGCCAGCTTGGAAGTGCCCAGAATCCCTTGGCATACGACCGCGCTTTTTCAATCAAGGGAAGAAATACCAATAAAGGGAAAAGTGCTCCACCCATTGCAAGCCAGATCGCCCAATCCACACGGCGGCGGTCGTAGGAGCGTACTAGCTCAGCGATTCCCAGCGGGATAAATACCAAGACCGCGTAGTAGTGACTGCACAGGGCAGCGGCTAGACTCCCGAATAAACCCAACAGCGGCAACCAACGAATGCGACGCTCTGTGGCAGCCTGCCAAGAGAGCCAGGATGCGGCAGCGAAGGCCAGTACCAGCCCATAGGGTCTGGCTTCGTAGCTGTAGAAGTTTGCTCCCGTCACAAAGAGAAGTATCATCGCGGCGAACCCATACATCGAAGAGCTTCGGTGCGCGACGATATGAAAAAGACAAATCCCTGCGCCCCACACCCCGACCATTTCAGGCAGGCGAAGGGCCCATTCATTGACCCCGAACCAGGCGAGCGACCATCGAGTCAGCACGTAGAACGGGAATGGATTCTGATCTGCGCCAGTGAGTAGCGCGGACCAGATACCGGAGAGCGTGGGGGCTTGGGCGATAAAGTACGTGAACAGTTCATCATTCCACATGGGCTTGCGCGAGGCCAACACACTTGTCGCCGCGAAATACACGACCGAGACCGCCCCCAGCAGCAACAACCTGTGCCCTTCGCATAGGTCGCGCAAGGCTTCCGCGCTGTCATCGAGCCGTTGCCATACCTGCATGAGAATCGGCGACCTTCCCGACGCAATCGTATCAGCCGACTTCATGACGCTCCTTTTCGCCGAGAGCTTTCTGAGGCATGAGGGGCACCGATCCCGTCTCAGGCTGCACGATGACTGAGCCAGGATGAATGCGTTCATAAATTGCGAACGCCTGTTCATGTCGCTCCCCAGTTTCTGTCACGACGTCATCACTGTAGACGCGTTTCCAGCGATCAGGGAAACCCTCGACGACCCCTTTCATGAAACGTTTGCTATCGATAGCCAGGCCCTCGTCAAGCATGAGATAGGTGACGGGCACGGACTCCAAGAGTTGCTCGGCCTTGATGGGATCAGATTCGAAAGGAGGCATCACTGTCTTATTTCCCGTTCTTAGATAGACCCAATGGGGCATCGAGACAGCGATGACGTCACGTGGTTTGGCATGCGCCATCAGCCAATCCACACCGGAATCGAGTGCGCGATAGGAGTCCATATAGAAAAACAGGCGATACCCAATTGTATTGCCTTGCCGAGTTTGGTACTGCACCGGGAGGTGGCGGTTCGCATAAACCGCCACGGTCGTCGCAATTTGTTGCAAGCCGATCCCGACCACAAGCGAGCATGCAAGGACACGGACTACGCCCCTCCATTTGCTGAGCGGAGGTTGCCGCGATTGCCCGAATACCCAAGCAACGGCGGTACACAAGGACAATGCCAACAAGGGTACCGTCGGCATCAGGTACCGATTAAATTGCTCCGGCCAGGGTGTGAGGCAGATCACCGAAATGGATGAGAGGACGCAAAGCGGGACAATAACATGTCCTTGGGTTGCAAGTATGCCCGTGCCAACCAGAACGAGACATCCCAAGGCAAACAATGGAACATCAACAATCCACTGTGGACCTGCTTCAACACCCAATCGCTTCGAGATCTCTTCCCATTCTCTCTCCCACACACGCCTCATCGAACTCACGGACTCTCCGATATACCTCGTCACCTGGGCCACATTGTGGAAGTACCGTTCGACCCGATCCGGGAATGTCGAATACCCCAGGTCTGGATCAAAGGGGTCGTTGAGCGAAACGTTCCTTCCATAGGAGACGTTATAGAACATGTAATCGGCACGCTGGTACGCATACGCGGGGTGTTGATACTCCGCACTGGTCTCGACGTACTGCACATACGAGAACCATCCGACGACGGGAACCAACGCGATCGCGACTCGAATGACCGCGGTCTTCCATTGCCTCCTCACGAGCCCTTCACCTATCCAAGCCACGACCAGGGCAATGCCGGCGGTACGCAAAGCAAACGCTGTAATGGCAAAGGCTCCCGCCCATGCTAGAGTGGGCCATCGCTTTTCACTTGAATAGGAAAGGAGAAATCCAACAGTGAGAAGACCGTAGAGCATGTCCGGGAAACACAAATCGGATAGAAAGTACGTATGGACGTTCAAGAGGCATACTACCGTCCCAAAGAAGGCATAGGCACCCGAAAGATGCCGTCGCAGGAGCGCATAAATTGCAAAGACATATATCGCAAAGGCTACAAATGATGAGAATCGGAGAAAGCGGCCAACGACAAGAGGGTCACTTGTCCCAAGCACGATTTGATTAGCCGCAATGATCAGCGGGAGTAGCGGAGGATACTGATTCGCCTGGATCTCGCCAGGTTCATTGAGTAGTCGGTACCCTTTTCCTTCGGCAAGGGATGTTCCGAGCACATAGTAGACCGCACCATCCCACCGCAAATCGATCGGCCCATGGATACGGGGCACCCACAGGGCAACGACGAGCAGCACCAATAGCGCGTATAGAGTCCGTTCTTTGTTCAATTGGTTACGAAGCATTGACCAAGTAGCAGCACAATCCGATTCATGATGCCTTGTCACACATGTATGCTGAATGCGTCAAGCCTGCCTTGATCGGGAGGACGCTCCTACGGGAAGGTCTACATGACTCGTCGCCTATTGCCGATCCTGTTCGACACTGCCCGTTTAACCAGAAAGTGGGGAGAAAGCAACCGTTGCTTATGTAGATTGTGGCTGTTGAGGACATGCCACGGCCACAGCACAGCATCGTCATCAACTTGATTGGTCGTGCTGTATTGCGCTGGGTTGCCTGCCGAGCACCGCCAAGGCAGCCAGCCCGATTCCGATCCAGACCAATTCACGGAACCGCCTCAGCAACGCGAAGGTAATGCCGGTGACTTCGCTATAGCCGAAGGCTGTGAGCAGTAACAAATTCCCGCCGTCTTGGGCGCCGAGGCTGCCGGGGATGAAGAAGGTGCCGCCTTTGATGAAGACGGAGAGGGCGCCAATGGAGATGGCGGAGAGGGCCATGGCAGGGCCGCCGAGAAAATAGATGATGACGTACACTTCCAACGCTTCCGCCATCCACCCAAGGAAGAAAAGCCCGGTGGAGGCATAAAAGGCCGGACGGTTGTGGCGGTAGAATCCCAGGATCGTTCGATCCAGTGACCGTAACTTTTCCTCGCGTGCTTCGAGATAGCCAATCGTCAGCCCGATCTTCCGCAGAAATTCCAATAACCAGGTGAAGAGTCCCTGTCGCTGCACGAACACAAACGCGGCCATCCCAAACAGCAGCAGGCCGACACTGACCAACGCCGCTGCACCCGTCTGCCCGGATGAGCCGTTGGCGCCAACTGTCCAGAACGCGAGCGCAATGCCCAAGAGGATGAAGATCACTTCGGCAATCGTCATCGTCGTTTTCGCAATGATTACCGAGGCGAGCCCTTCCACCATCGGCACGTTGTGTTTCTTGAGCAGATAGGCCTTGAGCGGCTCGCCGCCGACGTAGGCAGTCGGAGTGGTCATGTTTACCACCTCACCGGCAGTCCGGATCGCCAGCACACGCCAGAACGGAATAACCTTCGCCGACGGGCCAAGCGTGACTTTCCATCCATACGCTTCGACGACGTACATGATGGCGGAAGGAATCAGCAGGACGAGGAGCGCGATCGGCCCGAGCTGCGCCGCCGCGTCGTAGATCCGTCCGGGCCCGATATGCCAGACGATGAGAACGAGGGTGAGGAGACCGACGATGAGTAAGGAAAGTCTTAGCACGCTACGCTAGGGATCCACGGTGAGGGGAAAAACTGACGCGTCAGAGAGGAAAGCACCTTTATCTTCACTCCTTCAGCAGGGTAGCCGGGATACGCCCAACTGCAGCCGGCGGACGAGGCATTTCTACTTCCCTAAACCTCCCTTAAAGGGAGTGGCTGAGGTTGCCCTTAGCTGCGCGCATCGAACGAGCACAGTTTCATCGTGCGGGTTCTGCGAGCAAGAAGGGCACCTGGCCGCTCCCTGCCCACCTTCTAAGCACGGGTGGTGGCGGACGGTCTGATTACCCAGAGCATCAGGAGCGAGAATACCACGGAACCGATCGCGGCCATCCAGAGGAACCAGTCGAGCCGGCCGATCACAGCAAAGATTAGCACGATGACGGAGAAGTCGCGGCTCGCGACGTTCTTGAGCATGAAGTCCGACCAGGCGGCCTGGACCGGTGTCTTCCATCCGCTCGTCGACTTTATCTCTTGTGCGCGGGTGACGAGCCAAAACGAGAGCCCATTTCCAATAACTGCGGCCGAGCCCAAAGCCAAGGGAACCCACGCACCGTCGCTCCCGGCCAGGCGCAGGTACAAACCCATGGCCATGCCGGCAAAGATCGCCATGTGCACCACATTGTCCATGGCGATATCGAGCCAGGCCCCGAACGGCGATTCGGTGAACGTCAGCCTTGCCACTTCTCCATCGCAGCAATCGATGATCGCAGCCAGTTGAAACAATAGCGCGGCGGCGATTCCGGCGCTGTAGGTTCCGACGCCAAAGCCGGCCGCGGCGACCAACCCAACCAGGGTCGCCAGGATCGTAATGGCATTCGGCGAGAGGCCAATGGCGAGAAAGATACGCGTGAACCAGCGGGAGATCTTCCGATTGAAAAACCGGTCGACGAAACCTTCGAACTCGCCCTTGAGGGAATTGAAGAGCTTCTTCTCGGCGGCCCGCACATCTGCGGCATCGCGCACGTCTTGATACCAATGAGACCGATTCGTCTCCGTGGACAGAACCCGCACTTGCCCCTCCACCGCGGCCCGTTCGAGCCATCGGCGAATCGGCACCATGCCGGTTTCCATGCCAGTGTGACTGGCCCCGCTCATGAAACTGGCCGGAAGCACTACCAGGTCTGTGGCCACCAGCGTTGCATCATCCTGTCTGGATGTGATCGAGAGGAGCCGTCCTTCCTGCGCCTTCACGCGCATACCTGACCGGCGTGGCTGTCGATCCCGCTCGCGATCGGCCCGTGTCACGATAATCGCCTGTCCCTCCTGCACCTCCTGGCGCAGACTCTCGATCAAGGGGCTCGGAAACACCCCCTGAACGCCGGACAGGAGACAAAAGCCGCGAACTTCAGCAGCGAGCGCTTCCCAGGTGCGAGGATCATCCAGCGGAAACTCACGGATCGGCATCCAGCGCACGGGGATCGTCACCCGTGGCCCTTTGCCCAATGCCTGCTTGAGCTGATCCTCCTCCGGCCCGACCAACACCATAAGCTGTCGTATGCCGGCGCGCTGCAGCGTCAAGACCGTCCGCTGAAACAGGCCGATGCCCACCACGCTGGCGAGTGGACCCACCTCATCGGCATACAAGCCAGCCGGTTCGCCGAACAGGCTTACCGAAGGCAAGAGAATCGCCGTGCTCAATCCCTGGAAGCCTGTCTGTTTCTGAACTGCGCTCTCGCTCATGATCGGCCAATCACCCTGCCATCCTAATAGCTGGTATCCCGTTTAGCCCGTAATCCCACTACCTCGCATTTACAGTCTCGGCAACACGTCCCGTTCCGCTTTCGTCACATCTTCCAGGAAATCGATTTCAGTCCAGGGCAACCCGCCGATCTTCTCATGCCCGACTTTGACATCTTGGAAAAACCCCACCAGCGCATCCTCATATTCCATCTGCCAGGCCTCGCGATCCACATAGGTCCTGAGCGACGCGACCACATAAGGCGTATCGGCCTTCCGGACCTTGAGAAACCCCACGCCTTCTCCGGCATAGTCATAGTGTGACGGCATCTTTTTCGTCAGCGCGATCACGCGCCCGCCTTCGACCACGACCATGCACTCCTCCCCGGTCTGCTTGACGGTTTCGTCCATGAGCAGCGCATTCTCGTAGGGGGATTGCACCAAGCGACGCAGGATCTCTTGATGGAAGAGCACATCTGCATCCATGACGATCGCGTCATCATCCAACGCGGCGCGCGCGATCCAGAGCGAGGAAATGCTGCCGCGGTGGAACTGCTCGTTGACGAGGAAATTCACGCGCACGCCACAAGAGTCCGCTGCCACAGCCTCGCGAATCATTTCCTGCTTGTAGCCCACGACCACATCGGCACAGTGAATACCAACGCTCCTGAGCGACGTGAGGTAACGATGCAAGAGCGTCTGCCCGCCGATCTCGATGAGGCACTTGGGGCGATGTTGCGTGACCTGCCACAGGCGCTTCCCGACCCCGGCCGCGAGGATGATGGCTTTCATGCTGTCCCGCAAATCCGTTCAAATGCGTCGAGGAATCCGACCAACTGCGGCTCTGTGAGGGCGCCCATGTTGGCCACGCGAAAGATCTTGCTCTCGAGCTGGCCTTGGCCCGCATAGATCACGTAGCCCTCTTTTTTTAGTTGATCGTGCAACGATTGATAGGTGACGCCTTCGGGAAGATGATAGGCGGTGATCGTGTTGGACTGTTTGTCGGGAGTCAGGACCGGCTTCACGCCGAGTTTCGCCATGCGATCCCGGATCAGCGTCGCGATCTTCTTGTATCGCTGAATCCGCTTGGCGACCCCTTCTTCCATGAGTTCGTTCAAGGCCTCGTCGAACGCATAATAGACCTGCACAGCCGGCGTGAACGGAATCGTCCCGCCGCCCTGGTCGTCCACATATTGGGTGAGATGGAGATAGATCGACCGTCTGGGGTAGCCACGCATCCGCTCCAGAAATCCCTTGCGGACGAGCACGAAGGCCAGCCCGGGGAATCCCTGGATACACTTTCCTGATGTGCCCGCCACCATATAGATGTGAGACCCGGCGATATCCAGCGGTTCCCCTCCCAAGGCACTGACCGCGTCCAGAATGAACACCCGGTTCTGGCTGTCGACGACATCCGCAATCTCCTTGACCGGATTGATGAGGCCGGTGGTCGTCTCATGATGGACCATTCCGACCGCATGCACTTCCGGATGTTGTCGCAACGCGAGCCGTAAACGTTCAGGATCCGGCCTCGTCGTCCAGTCGTATTTGAGTTCGGAGACGCCCAGGCGATACAGGCCAACCATCTGGGAAATGCGCTCGCCATACACACCGTTGTTGAGCACCAGCATCCGCTTGCCGTGCGGGAGCGACGACATGACGGCGGACTCCACCGCCGCCGTTCCCGATCCGGTTAGTACCGCAGCGGCATAATCCGCTTCCGCCCCCGGCACAAAGAGCTTCAACAACTTCGCTTGAATCCCATGGAGGAGTTCCGTAAACTCCGACTCCCGATGGCAGATATCCGGACGCAACAGCGCCTGCCGTACCCGCTCCGACACATTCACCGGTCCTGGATTCAATAAAATCATAGTTCCCTTCAGCAATCAGCAGTCAGCAGTCAGCGATCAGCTCTCCGAAAGCTGATCGCTAACGGCTGAAGACTGATGGCTATTCAATCGCCTTCATGAATCGCTTTGTGATGTCTGGCGGATCAAGCATCACGCGCCCCACATCTTCCACCATCTCATTGACTTTCACCAGCAACAGGCTCGGCCCGTCTTTCTTCAGCATGTCTTTGAACTCGTAGACGAGGTCTTCGCGTTCCCGCACCCGTTCGACGTTCACATACCCGGCCGCCTTCGCCACCTTCTCAAGTGGAACCACATTGGAGATCGTCGGCTGATTGCCGGTACTTCCGTACACTTCGTTGTCGAACACCACATGAATAAAATTCTTCGGCTTGAGCGCGCCAACCGTGGCCAGGGTGCCCATCCCCATGAGCACATTCCCGTCACCGTCGAATATCACGACTTGCTTCTTCGGCTTGGCCAGCGCCACACCCAGCCCGATCGCCGACGCCGATCCCATGGAACCGATCATATAAAAATGGGTCGGACGATCGGCAATTTTGTAGGCCTCACGCGAGGGAAACCCGTTGCAAATAATCACCGGTTGATCGGTGAGCAGTTCCAACAAGGCCGCCATGGCCATCGCCCGACTCTGCATCGTTCCTTGCTCCGGCCTCATGGGTGCAACCCTTTCACAACACCTTTCGTGATCAAAAGGGCGACGGGGATGCGCTGTTTCATAAACGTCTCCGCCAGCCATTTCAGATCCTCGATCGCCGTCTGTTCCGACAGGGTGCGATGGGGGATCTTCATCGTGTCGAGGAACTGAGGCATCACCTCGCCCATTACCAAATGCTCCGGGGCATCCTTACCTTGATAGCCGCGCCAGGACACAATTAAAACGCAGGGCTGGCGGTAAATCACGTTCAACGAGATGAGGGCGTTGAGGGACGTACCCAGTCCAGAATTCTGCATGAGTACGGCGGGGACCTTGCCGGCCATATAGGCCCCGGCTGCCATGGCGACCGCTTCATCTTCCCGAACCGCCGGGGTGTAGAGGCGCCGCTCCATCAACTCGGCAATGATGCCGCCCAGGATTGAATCCGGGACTCCCGTAAAGAAATCCACCCCAATATCTTGTAGCGCTTGGACAAACGCATCGCTTTCAATCATCGTGTTGGTTCCTCGCCGCTAAGCACATGGAAAAGCGCGCGCATTATAAGCTATGCCTCAAGACATTCTCAACAAAACCGAGGGAGTTGCGCCACGCGATCGACCATGGTAGCGTTCTAACATGATCGGACGGCAGAGAAATCACGCGGGCCGGCACCTTCTCCTGCTGGGACTCCTGCTCTGCATGAGCCGCCCCTCTCTCGCCCATGCGGTGCCGATGGTGAACGATCCGAACGGTTTTCAGAACCTGGCCTGGGGTGCCACCCTGACGACAAGGCCGGACTTGGAAGTCACCAGGGCAGGCCCGCATGTGAACGAATTCCAATCGAGGAACGGCGCACCGTCGTATGCCGGAATCCCGGTCGACAGCGTCCGCTTCTTGTCGGTCGATGATCAATTTGCCCGTGTGACCATCCGCTATCAAGGCAGTGATCGGCACAAACAGATCCTCGCCTACCTCGAACAACAGTTCGGGTCCCTTGAACGCATTCCCGGGCAGATGATACGTGGCCTCAGTCAGCAATATACGTGGCGCGGAACCGATACGGAGATCAATCTGACTTATCAGGCGAACACAGAGCGGGGATATATTTTCATCGACAGCCGCACCCTTGCTCCTCGATTCAATGACCGCATCGCCGATTCGGTGGAGTAACATGCCTCGCCATCTTTCTCCAGATTTACGAGTTCGGTTCGCTCCCCTCATAGGGGCCTTCTGCCCGCTGATTCTGTCGGGCACTCTGGCATTCGCCGTGCCCATGCAGAACGATCCTAACGGATTCGAGGGGATCCCTTGGGGTGCGGCGTTCTCGGAAACCGACACCTTTACGAAAGTCGAGGATACCGGCCGCGCTCAAACCTATGAACTGAAGACCGGGGCGCCTTCCCTCGGCCCGGCAAAAGTCGACTCCATGCGATTCCTGACCGTCGACGGTAAATTTGCGCGCGTCACCGTCCGCTACCAAGGCAAGGCGATCCACGATCAGATTCTTGCCTATCTCCAATCCCGCTATGGCTCACTCGACCGCACGCCGGGACAATTCACCGGCGGCCCAGTCAAGTTTTATAGCTGGACAGGGTTTGAAAGCGACATCAACCTCCGGTACGAGACCGCCACGGATCGCGGCATCATCTTTTTCGAAAGTCAGGAACTCCGCCCTAAAATTACCGAGGGCAATTCACCCACCGTGTTTTAGTCGGCACCCCTCCTTCTGCCTATCCTTCCCGAACCTTTTAGCAGGATGCTCAAAAACCCGCGCCAATTGCGCCTTAGCGCCCAACTCCCCCTCTTCTGGTGGGGTCCCGATCCCCTCTCTTTAGGGATGGTCAAAATTCTGGGATGCGGTAATCTCAATTTGTCGCGGGAGACAGAGGGACCGCGGCGGAACCACGGAGGAGGCACCGATGAAACTGAGTCACCCCGTCCTCAAGATCAACAACCAGAAAGCTTATTCCCTCTTAGATCGGCGCTATGCCGAACGGGTTCCGATTCGGTACCGAATCAGCTACTCCGGAGAAGAAGGCGCACGAATCGTCACGGGAGAGGGAACCCTGAAAGACCTTTCCAAAACTGGCTGCAAGATCTTGGGCGCGACCACGAGCTCGCTGGGAAGCAGTCTCACGATGCGCCTATGCCTTGAAGATGGGCAGCCTCCCATGTGCCTCACCGACGTCATTGTCTCCTGGATTGCCAGAGACTCGTTTGCCGTCAGGTTCCCCGGGCTGTCAGCAGAAGAACGGAAGCGGCTGCAAGAAGTTATCTTGAAAAATGTCAGCCTGTCGTCCTTAGACAATGGACGGACGGCATTCCGCATCGTCTAAGCGTCGATTCAACTTCACGGAGGAAACCATGCCCACTCACGCCGTCGCTTCCGTCCCAGCAGTAGCTGAACTCCCCGGTCAATCCGATCGGCGAGACGGCAGCCGTACCCCGACACTCTTCACATTGCTCTATTCCGGTATGGACGCCGACCAGATACTGATGGGCGACGGTGTCGTCACCAACCTCTCGGCGAGCGGGATCGGCGTTCGCGGGAATCGATCGGTCAACCCCGGCATGGAGCTGGCTCTGTTTGTCGACCTTCCTGAAGTCGAGGAGCCAGTGTGTATTGGCCAGAGCCGCGTCTCCTGGGTCGAGGGATGCCGATTCGGAGTGGAACTGGGGTCCCTGAAGTTAGAGGAGAAGAATCATCTGCAATTCTTCATGGGGGATCGCGTCATCCCCTCGGACCGAGACCGCGTCATCTGAGATCGTAGCAAGAACAAGGAGGTGCCCTCATGAAACGAGCACAGGTTGCATCTGGGAGTGGGCTTCAGTCTGTGGAGGAAGCGGTCAATCGGAGGCAAGACCCCCGGGCCCCCCTAGAGTTCGGGTTGATGTACTCGGCTGAAGACCGTTCTGGAGAGATCCTCATGGGCGATGGCATGATTACGGATCTTTCGCATCGTGGGTTGGGCATTCGCGGCAACACCCCGGTCACGACGGGGATGGAACTCACGATTTTTCTCTACCTCCCCGACGGACAAGACCCGCTCTTCGTGATGGAAACGAGGGTGGCTTGGACCTCAGGACGTCGGTTCGGAGTCGAGCTCCTCAAGATGAACCTACGTGAACGAAACCGACTCCGTTACTTCTTGTGCTCGAATCTCGCACTTTCAGATTAGACTGATCGCCTGTTGCAGAGAGAACCCAATGACCGGACGACGACGAACAGGCAACGGAGCGACGACCCACCTCCCGGGTCAGGCCACTGACCGCAGAGCTGCTCAACGAATCCCTGTTCAGCTCATGGTCCGCATTTCAGCAACAGACAGCTTCCAACAGGTTGGCGATGGGATAGCCCTTGACCTGTCAGAGAGCGGGTGCAAACTCTGCAGCGCACACCTGCTACCCATAGGGAGCTTCTGGGATCTCTACCTGACGATCCCTGAGACGTCCCGTCCGGTTCTCATCTCGGAGATTCAGGTGGTCTGGGCCGCGAAAAACGAATACGGAATCGAGTTTCTTCGCGTCACGGCACGAGAGCGGACCAGGCTACGCCATTTCATCTGGAAACAGATGACCCGCTCCACCCTCAAAGGTGGGCCTCCCTTGTTTGCCCTCGTTGACCGTTCGAGCCCACGATTGCCGCATCTCAAGTCCCTACCTTAGTCCCTGCGTCTACTGAGCCGGTCGATACTCTCCTCATCGATCAATTCACTCTCGCCAGCAACACCATCCTTTCTTGTCAGAGCGCCTCTCAGCATGCTATCGTTTGATGGTGAGTAACCACTCACTCACTATCGTTTGCGCTCAATGAAACAGACACCTCGAACCATGCGCCCTTCCAGCAGAGAGCGACAGGCTGGGCTGATCGCCGCGGCTGCGTCACTATTTGCTGCAAAAGGGTTTAACGGTACCACAACAAAGGAAATTGCCAAGGCGGCGGGAGTGAGCGAGGCCTTGGTCTTCAAGTATTTCCCGACGAAGCGGGCGCTCTACGCCGCAATCCTGGCAGAGAAAGTGATCGTCAACGAACTGCTCGAGGCGGTGGAGGAGGCGGCTAAAAAACGAGACGACCATCGCGTGTTTACGATGATTGCGAGCTATCGTATTCGCCCCGGCGTCGATTCGACGCTGTTACGACTCCTCTTGTTCAGCGCACTGGAAGGGCATGAGCTATCCGACATGTTCTTCGGCAAGCACCACAAGGTCTTCTATGACCACCTCGCCACGTACATTCGCACAAGGATTGAAGACGGCGCGTTTCGCCCGGTCGATCCCCTCCTGGGAGCCCGCGCGTTCATCGGCATGGTCGTCCATCACCGCCTCCTCCATGAGATCTTCGGGGTCCCGATGCATCAATCCCATGAGGACACGGTGGCGACCTACGTCGACCTCTTCCTCACCGGACTGCTCAAGGAACCGGCCAGCCGTAAGACGCCGGGGAGGCGTGCGCGATGAATCCCCTGAAACAGCATCCGATCGTCACCCTGGGGGTCATTATTTTCTTTGCGGTCACGGCCCTCGTCGTGTTTCGCCTTAGCAGCGGGGCCAAAACCGATACCCGCAAGGCCCGGGCAATCACCGTCGCCACCGTTGCGCCGCTGAAACAGGACCTGGACATTCGACTCACCTATACTGCCGACATCATCCCCAACCAAGTAGTCAATCTGTTCTCACGGGTCGACGGCTACATTGCCAAGATCTACGTCGATAAAGGCGATCTGGTTAAGGCCAACCAGCTCCTGATCGAGATTGATCACACGGATTATCAGCATGCCGTCAACCAGGCCAAGGCAAACCTGGCTGCAGCCAGAGCGAGAGTCGCGCAGCAGGACGCGAGCGTCCGCAATGCCACTCTGACGCTCAATCGGATGCAGGCACTGATCAAAGACCAGTTTGTCTCGCAGCAAGATCTGGATAACGCCCAGGTCGCATACGACGCGGCGGCGGCGGCTCTCGACTCACTCCGCGCGCAAGTGCAGCAAATGGAGGTCGCTCTGGCGCAGGCCGAGACGAACCTGGCCTATTCCTATATCCGTGCGCCCTTCGCGGGCTATGTGGCCGAGCGGAACCTCGATCTCGGTGCCTATGTCAGCGGAGCAACCGCCGGCACCTCTACCACCTCGCGCGGGATCCTCACTCTCCATGAGATCCAGACGGTTCGCATTCTGATCGAGGTCGTTGAGAAAGACGTCCCACTCATCCAGTTGGGCCAAAAGGCAGAAGTTCGCGCCGAGGCCTACCCCGATCGCGTCTTCGAGGGCACGGTCACCCGTGTCGTCCAGGCGCTGAACCGGGCCACCCGCACGATGACGGTCGAAGTGGATCTCCCGAACAAGGATCATGTATTGAAAGGCGGCATGTTCGCGCGCGTAGAGGTCCTGGTCGGCATCCATCGAAACACGATTCAGATCCCCATCGACGCGGTAAGCCGATTGGAAGATGCCCAATATGTTTACATTGTGCGCGAAGGAAAGGCCCAGCGGGTGCCGGTGGAAATCGGGGTCCGCGAGGAGAACCGGGTGGAGATCACGAAGGGCCTGGACGGGTCGGAGCAGGTGATCGTATCCGGAAAAGATCTCGTGCATGATGGCACTCCCGTGCAGACACAATCCCTTGAGCCCGTGAAGCGTGAGGGGTAAGGCGTGAGGCGTGCTGTGAAGACATCAGTCTGCCTTCCACTTCTTTGCTCCTCCCCTGATGCTTTACGTTTCACGATTCACGTTTCACGCTTCTTGCCTTCATCATGTGGCTGACCCTCCTCGCACTTCGCAATCGCATCGGCATCTTGATGCTGTCCTTTGCCATGGTGATCCTGGGCGCCACCTCCCTGCAGCGGTTACCGGTCGATCTCTTTCCCCAAATTCAAGTGCCCGTCGCTTTCGTCGGCGTCATCTATAAAGGCGCCCCGCCACTCGACATCGAACAGAGCGTGGTCTATCCCATCGAAAAAGCCGTCAGTTCTGCGTCGAATGTCGAGCATGTCGAGTCGTTCGCGAAACAAGGCATCGGCGCGGTGCAGATCTGGTTCAACTGGGGCGCGGACATCAACGTCGGCCAGATGGAGGTGATGCAACGCATCACCCAAATTCTCAACAGCCTCCCGCCCGGCATTCTGCAACCCTTCATCGTCAAGTTCGACGTCTCCAATATCCCTGTCTCCTTCGTGACGGTCTCCAGCGACGATCTCGACGAACGGGCCCTGTACGACCTGGCCTTCAATACGATCGCTCCGCAAATCGAACAGATCGCCAACGTCGCCGCCGCCACCGTGGAAGGCGGGAAAATCAGGCAGATCAACATCAACCTCGACCCGGCCCTGCTGAACGCCCGGAGCCTCTCGATTCTCGACGTCGTCAAATCCGTGAAGGCCGCGAACCTCATTCTCCCCTCGGGCGACATCAAAGCCGGCAATCTGGACTACAACGTCTTCACCAATAATCAGTTCCGCACGGTCGACCCGATCCAGGACGTGATCGTGAAGGTCAACCCACAGGGCAGCCCAGTGCGCGTGCGGGATGTCGGGACCGTGACCGATTCGTCGGACATTCAGACCAACATCGTCAGGACGGACGGGGCCAGAGCCGTGTATCTGCGGGTGAACAAACAGCCCATCGCCAATACCGTGGAGGTGGTGGATGCGCTACGCAAGGCTCTGCCGAAAATAGTCGGCATTCCGCCCAGTGTGAAGCTCGGCATTTCCTTCGACCAGTCGGTCTATATCCGCCAGTCGATCAGCAACCTCATCGAGCAGGCGCTGCACGGATCGCTGCTGGCCGCGGCCGTCATCTTGATTTTCCTCCGCAATCTCACGAGCACCCTGATCATTTCCGTCGCCATTCCCCTCTCGATCATGGTGACCTTCATCGTGCTCTACTTCTCCGGGCAAACCTTGAACGTGTTCACGCTAGGAGGCCTGGCACTCGGGATCGGCCGGCTCGTCGACGATTCCATTGTGGAACTCGAGAACATTCAGCGCCATCTCAACACCACGCCCCGTCGCTGGGACGCGATCCTGGAAGCGGCCCGTGAAGTGGCGATGCCCATTCTCGCTTCAACGATCACCACGGTCGTCGTCTTCCTCCCGATTTTCTTCGTCGTCGGGATTGCCCGCTTGCTCCTGATTCCCCTGACCATCACGATCGCGATCTCGCTGTTCACCTCTTTCTTCGTCTCCCGCACGGTGACTCCCGCTCTCTGCTATAAATTCCTCAAGCCGGAACAGGAGTCTCACCGTTCGATGCCGATCTGGTTCGTGCGCCTGATGGATTGGAGCCGAGAACGCTACGAGTCCCTGGACAAAGGCTACGAGGGAGCGCTCCGTTGGGTCCTGGCTCATCGCCGGCTCTTCATCACCGGCATCCTGGTCCTCTTCGCCGCCTCTCTCGCGCTGGTACCCAAGATCGGAACGGAATTTTTGCCGGTGTCGGATGAAAGCCAGTTCCGCATCGTCCTGCGCGGACCGGTCGGTCAGCGAGTGGAGAAAACCGAGCAGCAAGTGGCCGAGGTCGAACGGGTGCTGCGGGCAGAGATCCCTGCCGAGGAGCTGGAAACCATGGTCTCCAGTACCGGCGTGTTAGCCCAAGGCCGTTCTTCTCTCTTCAATCCGAATACCGGCCCCCATACGTCGGTCATCTCCGTCTATCTCGTCTCGCCGGAAAAACGGAAGCGGAACCAAGTGCAAATCATGAACGATGTGAGGCCCAAAGTTTTAAAACTCTTTCCGGGGGTCGCGATGTTTTTCGATCCGGGCGGGCTCGTCAAACGGGTGACCAGCTTTGGGTCGCAGAAGTCCGTCGACGTGGAGATCTACGGCTACGATTTCGAGAAAGCCCGGGGGGTCATCCGGGAGGTCGAAACCACGATGCACCAGATACAGGGCCTGGCCGACATTGAAGTCAGCCGGGAGGAGAACTATCCCGAGGTTAACGTGGTGGTGGATCGCGAGAAGGCCGCTCTCCTGGGGATCAGCGAAACGGACGTGGCGAATGCCGTGCTCTTCTCACTGAACGGCAACGGCCAAACCGACCCCATCATCTATACCGACCCGCAAAACGGGAACGAATACTACATCAGCGCCTGGCTCGCGGAGGAACACCGCAAGGACCTCACGGACATCGAGAACATCATATTGATCGCCCGGACCGGGGAGCCAGTCCTCCTCAAGAACGTGGCCTCGCTCAAACTCAATGCCGGCCCAGTGAAAATCGATCGCAAGTACTTTCAGCGAGTAGTCCATCTGACCGCCAACCCTGTGAACCGGGACCTCGGCGCCATCGCTGCCGACCTGGAGGCTGGCTTTGCCAAGATCCAGCTCCCTACCGGCTTCAGCATCCAATTGGCCGGCCAGATTCAACAACAGAGAGAGACGTTTGAAGGCCTGCTATTTGCGACAATCCTGGCGCTGGTCCTCGTCTACATGGTGATGGCTGCCCAGTTCAAATCGCTGATCGATCCCTTCGTCATCATGTTTTCGGTCCCGATGGGCTTCCCGGGCGTCATCCTGATCCTTTTCCTGACCGATACAACCCTCTCCACCACGTCGATGATGGGCATCATCATGATGCTGGGCATCGTCGTCTCAAACGGCGTCCTCCTGGTAGATTATACGAACGTCCTGCGGCGGCGAGGACGGGAGTTACATGACGCGGCAGTCACCGCCGCGCGGACGCGGCTCCGGCCCATTCTGATGACCTCCCTCGCCACCGTCCTTGGACTACTCCCCATGGCCATCGGCTGGGGAACCGGCGGTGAAACGAACGCACCATTGGCGCGCGCGGTCGTCGGAGGACTTAGCGTCTCGACGATCCTTACCCTCTTTCTCGTCCCCACGATCTATGTGATCTTAGAAGAACGATTCCCCCGCCATGCAGACGAGGCGCCACAAGATGTCAACTGGATACCGGCGGAACCCGGACAGGTACCGGCTGATCGATAAGGAAGCTGGTTTGGTTACCCGAGGGTTGGAAAAAGCGCCTTCAGTTGCATGGCCAAGCCGATGTCCCCGCTGATCTTGAGGCGGCCCGACATGGCGACGGCTTGTCCATTCAACTGGCCCTTCAGAATCTTGATGCAATCCTCTCCCGCCATCGAGAGCAATACGTGCGGGTCCGCATGTATCCCTTCTGCGACCTGACAGGCCCCATCCCGGATCGTGAGAATATACTGCCCGCCCTGCGCGCCGCTCAGATCGAACTGGTAGACCGCATCGAGATCTTCGGCGGCATCTGAGTCGAGCTGCCCCGGGAGAAGCAGAAAAAACTCTTTGATGGTGTTGGGGTTCATAGTTCGTGGGAAGGGAGGGTCTCCGGCAGGACGCTGAAAAAGTCCGCCAGCGTCGTTCTCGCATCGTTCAGACCCTCAACGTACCCCAAAGGGTACGCCTCGGCCCTTCACTCGCTGCGGCCTTGCTGGACGGCCTTTTTGAGCATCCTGCGGGAATGTTCTCCTGTTGCGCCACACGTGCTGACCATCGAAACGCTCGTGTGCCACAATAGTATTTCCGCAGCCTGCTCGAATCGACATCGGGAGCCGCGGTACTGCGGCTCCCGATCCCTAGCTAGTAGCGGAGCGTGACCGTCGCGGTACTGCGACGCGCGCCAAAAAAACCTTTGGAGAACGCCTCGACAACGGCAGGGTCATAGCCCTTGCAGCTGAAAATGTCGAGATAGGCATTGTTCGTATCGTTCGCAAAATGGCCGCTGATCAACGAGGTCGAGATCAGCTGCACCATGGAATAGCCGGCGACGCGGCCTGAGCCGAAATCGACGACCTGGCACTCGCCAAAACGCTTCATGTCGATGAGCTCGCAGAGCTCGACGACATAGCGGCGAATATGGTCGGCATTGCGGATCAGGTCTGGATTACAATCTTGGAGGTCAACTGAGGTACAGAGTCCCCACGCCTTCCCCTCGCCCACCATCTCTTGGGGGGCGATCGAGGCAGCTGCTGGGGACTCGGATGGAAAGATCGCGGACTCGGAGTCGGCTGAGGTACTCATAGAGGTTGTACACCTTTCTGTTAGGAGAGTGAAAAATCTGTAACGCTGCACCTGTATTTTGGAATATACCACGAAAGTTTTCGCATCAGGGAGAATGCAGAAACTTTTTTTCACACCGGGGCGTTCAGGGCCACTCGATCGGTTGACAAGATTCTCAGCGGTCGGAGAGAATGGCGCACATGGCGAATGTCACTCCATCAAAACCGAACCAGACTCCGTCCTCAGCCGACCTTCCCGACCGCCTCTGCACCTGGTGCAAGGTCGTCATGCGGAAACGGCTGGTCGCGAGCGGCCAATTCATTCATTACACCTGCCCCACGTGCGTCTTTCAACATACGACCAGGCAGGGTCCCAAGCCGGTAAAGCCTGCCCACTAATCGGTCGGCTCGCCCCTGTCATCGTAATATTTTTCCTTGTGAATCGGACAGAGCCCGCGAGCCTGGATCAGGGCCGAAACTTCCTGAATCATGCCGCTGTTGCCACAGAGATAAGCGGCCAGGTTGCGGACAGATATGATCCGGTCCTGGACCAGGGCCGTCACACGCCCGGTGGCACCGGTCCATCTCGCTTCTGGCTTCGAAAGGGTGGTCACGAAGGAAAACCGGGGATGCTGCCCTGCCAAGGATTGAAGCTCCTCCTGGTAATAGAGGTCCTTCTGGTTGCGCAGCCCCCAGAACAGAGTGACGGCTTGGGACGTTCCCCGCTCAAGCTGAGCCAGGATCATGGATCGAATCGGCGCAATACCGGTGCCGGTCGCCACGAACAGCAGGTCCCTCGTGCCGTCGTCTTTCAAATAGAAAGATCCAGCCGGTCCTTTGAAGCTTGTGCGATCTCCAACCCGAAGACCATAGAGATAGGTCGACCCAGGGCCACCTGCTACCAGATTGAAGACGAGCATTACCCGACCCTGTTGCGCTGGTGGCGAGGCAATCGAGTAGGGCCTCACGACCGGAGCGGGAAACCCTTCCTTCGGCACTTCGAACGAGATAAATTGGCCCGGCTTGAACAAAAGGTCCTTCGGTTCAACCAGCACCAGCTCGAGTTCACGGACATCGTGGGTCAGATCCCTGACCCGACTGACCGACGCGGTGTAAGTTTGGATGGTCATCAAGCTCTTCCAACAGCCCTGAACACACCCTACCAGGCAGAGGACCAGACGCTCCAGCCGCAATCTGGCTGCCGGCCGCTATAACTTCCCCTCGCTGAGCGTCCGAATGTCTTCCATCCGGCGACGGTTGACGCCAAAATCGCTGTGGCCAGTCCGGGAAGCAGACCGGAAGTGGATCGTCTTCGCCTCGTCGTCGAAGATAAACTCCACATCATCGACAAATCGAAGCAATAGGCTGGTGAATTCGTAATGCAGGTAGGACTCGTCTTCTTCGACAAGCTTGGTGCGAGGCAGGGATCGAATGATGGTTTTCAGCGCTTCCTTCGCTTGAGCTCTGGTCTTCTGATAGCGGTAGAGGGCAATGGCATGGCCCTCATCCTGCGCCTTAGTCGAAACGCAATTGGGGCTGGGAGGGCAGGGAGCTAGTTGTCTCATGGCAATCCGAGAAATCCGAGACTCATGGTGTCCTTGCTTTTACCATAACCGCTCAGCCTAACGCTCGACAATGTCGCGCAGCCGAAGTTCTACGATCAGCACCGCGTCAGACGGGACAAGATCCGCCAATCCATTTTCTCGATAGGCCAGATGCGGACTCACCCTCACCTTCCGATAACCGCCGACTTTCATGCCCATCAGCGCATGCTCCACGCCGGCGATTGCCTGGCGACGGCCCAGCACAATGGTGTGATCGATGAATGTGACTCCTGCCTCGACTCGCACCATCTCTTTAGGAAGCTGCTTTGCCTGGAGGTCGTTGAGCGGCACTACGTCGCCTTGATTCAGGAGGAGCCTCGTGTTGTAGACGACACGTTCGCCTTTCTTGGCGGAGGTTCCAGCTCCTTCTCGCTCATCAAGCAGCTTGAGCCCGCTAACCCGATTCATCAGTACAACACAGTCCTGAGCGATGGCTGAACGTCGCCCTGCTCTTCCACACGGACCGGGACCCGCCCGATGATACGCCCATCTTCGGTTTCGACGTCCACGCGCCAGTCGCCTGGATCGAGCCGCTGCTTGAACGTATAAGCCCGATAGCCGCCTTCTCGCCCCCCGTTGATCTTGATCGGAATCCTGTCAGCGTGCATGAAGGGTTTGCCGTTGTCGGGGCGGAAGTACCAGTGATGATAAATGGTCGTATTCAGATCGACCGGAGCAAACACCGCCGTGAAACAATAGATCGGCTCGTCGGCCGGGAAGATATTATCCGACCGTTTCCAGGCTTGATACCACTGCTTCTCGAACGAGAGTTCGAACCGGTCACCGGTCTTCTTTATTTCATGATACATCCCGCCGAACTTCATCGAGAGCGGTACGGGAGGAATCCAATTGAGGAAATAAAACCCGACCAGCAGCCCGATCAACGCGAAGGCAGGAGCCGTCACCCCGACCGCCTCACGTTGCGAGCGGTCTTGGTTGTTACGATAAATCAAATGCACCACTCGAAACGTCACGACCGCACTCAGGCCGGCTCCGACCAGGAAAATCGCCGCATTCATGTGCCCGGTCATAACCGGGAGAAAGAACGTGAAAAAGGCGAAGCACACCAGCGCGTAGAGGCTCACGAGGAGGCGCAGGCTGGAGAGCCGATCGTGTAGAAATTCGTTGCCGACCAGCAGCACGACCAACAAGGCGAAAAAGATCGCCGTGCTGGTGAGTGTGGCGCTACGGGAATAGAAAATCGCATAGGCGCTGAACAACCCGCCCAGGAGAAACTGCACGGCCATGGGATAGTAGGGCCTCGCGCGCAGCACCCAGCGCGCGAAGGGTGAGAGCGCGCCTAACTGTTCCCGATCCGGCGCCGGCTCAATCCCCAATCGCCCGGTCATCACGATCAGCACGCCCAAAAGCAGCAGGTAGATCAGGAGCAACAGGTTGTCTTGCAGCCGATCGATGCGCGTCAGCGTGAGAATGTCATATGTCACGCC
>Ga0209048_10000747_pt1 | contig 34492 bp, 20 predicted proteins | sample FrelakmetCRP12CR_FD_187146 | JGI IMG/M metagenome (GOLD analysis project Ga0209048, IMG submission 187146) | Freshwater lake sediment microbial communities from the University of Notre Dame, USA, for methane emissions studies - CRP12 CR (SPAdes)... | ecosystem: Environmental > Aquatic >...
ACGGCCGCCTGTGCCGTTCCGGGCGGACGGTCAGGCCGAAGCACAAGCGGGACTCGGAATGCGGCGGGAAAAAAGCATCCTCAAGAATGCGAAAATATGTAACCCGGAGTTGTAACCCGGTGGCCGAATTTGAGCGAATTCAGAAGCATTCAGGATAATCATCAGGATGACGAAACACCTTGATTCCATTAGGGAAGATGACACAAGAGAAGACGGGAGCAACCGAGCAGAATGAGTCAAGTCGAATTACAAAACCGATGCTCTACCACTGAGCTAAGCCGGCAACCGTTTGTATCATACGGCAAAGAGGAGCGGCGTTTCAAGTCGAAGTCCATCACGGAGGCAAGCGTAAGCGCAGTACCTGGCCGACGCTGGCGAAGGCCAAGACATTTGCTGAACAGGAGTCGCTGCGCGTGGCGAACGAGGGCACCGCCGCCTTCACGCTGTCATTTAACCAGCGCATAGATGCCGCCAGGGCGCTCAAGTGCTTACCCGCCGGCATGACCCTGATCAGACCTCGGGGGCTTCGCCAAGGCGGCTTTCCATTCGTCGCCGAGTTCCTGCACGGTGTGGCCGGTGCGTTGCTGCCAGAGGGCCTTGTCATACCGGCCGGCGCGGGTGACGGCGTTCAGATGCTTGACGATCTGCGGATCATAGGTCGTGGCAACCCAGTTCAGAAAATTAGCGGTGATCCGGTAGCTGGCGTCGTACCGGACACGGGCGCGGTCGCGCGCGCCGATCTCGGCGCCGTGCGTCTGCGGTTCAAAGATGAACCAGCGGATGTAATCGGCGATTCCTTCCGTGACCCAGCCCGGCGGGGGCGTGGCGTTGGGCTTGCGCCGCGTCCGCTCATACTGCTGCACGACGTGCACCAATTCGTGGACGATCGCGCCTTTCGCCTCGCCCTTCAGGTTCTGCCGGCACCATGGGGCGGCACAGTACACCCGCGTCCCGCTGGTCCCCGCCACCAGGCCGGTCATGTCCGCGCCGAAGAAGATCCGGACGTTCCGCGGCGCTTCATAGCCCTCGCCCGGCAGCAGCTTGACGATCCGCGGATACCACTCCCGCAGGACCGGCGCCAGTTCGGTGTGGGCCCAGTCCGTCAGATCCGGCGCCTCCGTGGTGTCGATCAGGAACCGGAACGTACCGCCCTCGGCCTCGACCATTTCGGCGCGGGCCGGCGGGGTAGCCACCGCGTCCGGCGCCGGCCCGTTGTGCGCGAGCACGTCAATCTCGCTGAAAAACGTGTTGCCGAAGGGATCGTTCGTTTCGGTCGGGGCGATGTCGAGCAGCAGATAGCGATACGGGCCGAGGCTGCCGGTTGAGTCGGAGATGCTGACGCCATACTGCCCGCCGGGTTCGTCGCCCTTCGGCCGCGTGTCAACGTGCGCGATCTGTTTCCAGTGGTCCGGAGCCGCGGCTTGCGTGTTGCTGGCGTAGAGCGTGTACACTTGCGGACCACGGTCGCCGTTATGCCACGAGTAAGTGTTGACCTGCTTGATCGCAAGGACGCGGCCCAGATCAATCTGCACCTGGCCGCCGGCCGTTCCGGCGGCGAAGAAGAAATTCTCGCGGGGCGCATCTTCTGTGCGCGGCAGTTGTCCGTCGTGCAGGGTGTCGAGTCCTCCGCTGTTGGCGTCCTTTTGGCCGGCGATGAGGGTGAACACGGCCTGCGCGGCGGCATCGTTGCGGGCCGGGGCGGGGACAAGCTTGAACCGGAAATCGGTGGTCAGGTCGTTGCGCTCGTTGACCACCTGGACCGCGGCGAACGCAGCGGAGGCCCATAGCAGCGCGGCCACGCTCAACCGGAGTCTCTGGATCATGGAATCATCTTCCCCGGGGCTGACGCCGACTGACCGGGATGCCGCCGCGCGCCGGGCGCGATGTTATTACATCGGCGTGGCCGGGTTGGGCCGCGATTTTGGAATCGCTTATCAGGCGGTGGCGCACCCGCCCGCTGGGACTGACCTGCAGAATCGCTTTCATGGTGGAGACGATGCCATGACAGGACCGGAAAGGCAAACGTGGCGTTGAAGCAATCGTCGGGGTATCCGGGGCCTGGCGGGTGAATCCCCCATGCGCCGGGACATGATGGCAGCGCTAGGGTGAAGATGACAACTCCAACTCGTGCAGTTCAGGACCAACCAAATGGCTGACGCGCATACCGGCTGTATAAAGCACCACGCCAAACCCGACCAACACAAGCAACAAAATTGCAAAAGCCCACCGATGGTGAGACTCAAAACGCTTTAATGTGGGCGCATAGGCCACCAGCCCCAATAGTGCCGCGACAATAATGACCGCATCCACACTGACGCGCTGCCAATAGCTGCCGCCCAAATGTAACCACATCCCAAATTCATCAAAGGTCAACCCCAGGGCCACGCCGTAGATCAGCGCGGCAGCCTCGGCAGCCCGTCCATCGGGTCTGGTAAACAAGACGTAGCCACACACACCCGACAGCAGAAAAATACCATAGTTCAGATGATGGACATGCGTTCCCTGGAGAAAGCAGTACAGATTGGGGATGCAGTGGGACATGATGAGAAACACGACAGACCGGGACAGGATGAAGGTCAAGACGAAGCCAAAGAAAGTCCTTTGCGCCAGGCGGTCAAAGGTTTCCTTGGCGGTCCGCGGTGTCGTTGAACTACTCAAATGAGCTTGCATTGGACCCAGGCTTCTTCGTCGCACTCGTAAATGGCTCACAGCCTGTGGCGCCCGTGGCCGTGTTGGTCCACGTGCCGCTGGCCCCCTGCGCGGTTCCCGCCGCCAGCGCGACGACAACCAGGGCCCCAGAGCGAACCAGGATTGCTCCCCTTGTCATCCGCCCTTGAAAACCATTGGCGGAATGATAAACCCGCTGGGGCGAATGGCAAGCGTTTTGTGGTCGGCGGGGCATTTAACGGCACCGCAGACGGATTCCGCGCAAGAACCTGAGACCCAAGTCTGCCGCTACGGTGGCGCATCCACTGACTCGGCTTCGATACGATAGAAGCGCTGCGTCGTACCCAAGATTGTAATATCAGTCAGATTAGTTGCCTCGTTACCGACGGACACGGGCATCCAGGCGCCAGAGTTCAGGTCTGTCTTCCAAGTGCTCTCCAGCAGATCATCTTTGTAGACGATGCGGTATTTGACACCGTTGGTGCCCATAAACGAGATCGTGGCCGACCCTGCGTCCGGGTTCACGCTGAATGCGCTGCTGCCGCCCAGGAAGGTCGGCGGCGGCACCTGCCAGACGCTGATTAGTTGGTTGGTGCTGCTGGAGCCCAGGGCGTTGCTGACCGTCAGCGTTACCGTTGCGGTGTAGGAGCTATTGCTGACGGCGTAGGTGTTGGTCACGCTGGTGTCCAGCGTGTCGAGGGTTTTGCCGTCGCCGAAGCCCCAATGGCGGTTGGTGATGTTTGTGCCCCCGTCCAAAGAGCTGTCGGTGAAGATCATCTGCAAGGGCGCGAAGCCGTTGGTCGGCGCGGCGGTAAAATTCGCGATCGGCGACCATGACGTGGCGATGATCTGATCGCGATAGTGCGACACGTCAACCGCGTAGGTGTCGTTTCCGAAAACCGCGGTGCCGCCCCACTGGTTGGAATAGGTATCAATCGTGAACATGATGCCGGCGAGTTCCCACGTGTCACCGTTCTGGCTGAAAACCCCGCCGCCGGAATCGTAGACCGCCCCCTGGGCTTCGTTGACCGCGTTAGAGAAGGTGGTGTAGAGGGAATAGCTGGTGCAGAGGGGGGAGATGGTCGATACGAGATCTGTGCCCGCAACCGTGTTGGTGCCCCAGCGTTTGGCCACGGTGTAGTTCCAGGCATAGCCGTAGTACAGGCTATCCCCGCCCGGGAAGGAATTGGTATTCCAGATCCATGAATTGGTGTTGACGTACCACTGGATCAGGTTCGTGCTGCAACCGGAGCCGTTGCCAATCATGGTCACGGCCGTGCCATTCGTTGGCGACGTGGCACAAAGGGTGAGGTTGGTGGCCAGCGGCGGCGCGCTGCTGAGCCTGACCATGGCGAGGTCGGCCTTAGTGCTGTCGGCGTTGGTCATCTGGGTCCAAGTGTTCAGTTGGATGTCATAGGAGCTGCCATTGAGCATGAAGTTGGTCGGCGAGTCGAAATACACGTGACTCGCCGTGATCACCCAGTTGTTGTCGAGATAGACCCCGGTAGTGTTCGCGCCGTTGGTCCCGTGGATCGTGCCCACATAGGACCAGCCCTGATCGCCGGCCGGCGCGTTGGTGTTGGTCAGGGCGCCGTCGCCGACGATCACAAGCGCGCGGGCGGACGGCAGCCTGAGCAGGACCCCCAGCAGACCGATCATCAGCCGGGCAACAAACTTCATAACAACTTCCCCCCTGTCATGAGGCTACGGGCAGAATGTACCATGGCCTGACGCTGAATTCCATCCCGGTCGGGACGACCGCAGCATCCTGATCACCATTGGTTAGAAACTCCCCGTTTGCCTTTCCGGCCCCGTCGTGGCATCGTCTCCGCCATGCGCGCACTTTTTCAGGTTAGCCCCCGCCGATGGGTGCCCGTACCGCCAGAAAAGCGCTTTTTTAGCCCGTTAAGGAGGAATCCGACCTGTGCAACAGTCCGAAAGGAACCCAGGATGAAGCAAGCAACCCGATCATTCACGCTGGTGATCGCAGCCGCGCTGGTCATGGCCGGCAACGTCCCCGCCGCGGAAGCGCCGCCGGATCTCACGCAGAACAACAAGCTTGACCGCGCGTTGACCTACAACCTGGGCGCCACGGGGCTGCGCGGGTGGATCTACACCAAGCCGGCGAATTACCTCGATAGTTTGCAAGGGCGGACTACGGCGGCCAGCCGGCAGATTCTGGTCACGCACGTCGGCGCCAAGTCGCCGGCGGATGGCGTGCTGCAGGTGGACGACGTGATTCTGGGCGTGGGCGGCAAGCTGTTCACCGACGACGCCCGCAAGAGCATCGCCATGGCGATCCAGGAAGCGGAAAAGGAGGCCAACCAAGGCCTCCTGACGCTGACCCGCTTTCGCTCTGGCAACACTGAAAACGTGCAGCTCAAGCTGCGCGTGCTGGGGACCTACAGCGACACCGCGCCCTACGATTGCCCCAAGTCGAAGCGCATCCTGGACGAAGCTTGCAAAGTGCTCGAGCAGGAGCCGCTGCATGAAAACTGGACTGGAGCGATCAACGGCCTCGCGCTGCTGGCGACCGGCCATCCCGACTACCTGCCCAAGGTGCGGGCGTTCGCCCGCAAGATGGCCCCGACCACGCTGAATCTGCAGCCGGAGATCAACGGGTCGGCGTGGGAGTTGGGCTACCGGAATCTCTTCCTCTGCGAATATTACCTGCTCACCGGCGACCAGGAAGTGCTGCACGCCATCCGGGAATACACCATCTCGCTCGCCCGGGGCCAGGGCATGTACGGCACCTTCGGCCATGGTTTTGCCGCCCTGACGGCGGACGGCAAACGCCACGGCTCGATTCCGCCCTATGGCCCGGTGAACATGGCGGGCTTGCCGGCCAATCTCGCGATCGTCATGGGCCGGCAATGCGGGGTGCAGGATCCGGAGATCGCGCCCGCCATCGCACGGGCCGCCGGATTTTTCGGCTACTTCGTGGACAAAGGCGCCATCCCCTACGGCGAACACGAGCCCTGGCCCTACCATGAAAACAACGGCAAGAATTCCCTGTCCGCCGTGATGTTCGCCATCGAGGGGAACCGGGTCAAGGAAGCGCAATTCTTCGCGAAGATGGCCACCGCCGGCTACCGGAGCCGGGAATGCGGGCACACCGGTCAGGGCTTCAGCTATCTGTGGAGCGCCTTGGGAGCCAATGTGGGCGGCCCGGCGGCGGCGGCCGCCTTTTTCAAGGAAGCGTCCTGGCACTTCGACCTGGTGCGGCGCTGCGACGGGTCGTTTACCTACGACGGCGGCGAGCAATACGGCGCCGGACGGACGGACGACAACACCTATTACGGCCGGAGCGGCTACAGCGGCCTGAGCCCGACAGCCACGTATGTCCTCACGTATGCGATGCCGTTGAAGAAACTCTATATCACCGGCAAGAACGCGAAGCCGGCGAACTGGTTAAGCACGCAGGCGGTGGCGGACGCCATGGCCTCCGGACGATTCGATCTGGACCGCATGCAGAAAAGCGTGCAGGAACTCGTGGCGGCGTTCAGCGATTGGTCGCCCATCGTCCGCGGCTGGGCGGCGGAAGAGCTGGCCCGGCGCCCCGAGGCGCAAGCGCTGGTGCCCCAATTGATCGCCATGGCGGAAGGCAAGGATGTACACGTCGCCCAAGGCGCCAGCGAGGCGCTCGGCGACATCCGTAGCGTCGAAGCGCTGCCCGCCCTGATCCGCCTGCTCTCCCACCAGGACCGCTGGCTGCGGTTCAAGGCGGCGCAGGCCATTCGGAAGATGGGCGGCACGGCGGCACCGGCCATCCCCGACGTGCTCAAGGCGGTCGTTAAGACCGCCGAGCCGCTCCAGCCGATCAACTGGGCCGATCCCGTCCAGCTCACCCAGGGCCAGTTGGCCGCCGCCTTGTTCGAAGGTTCCGTGGCCGAGGCGCTGAAGGACGCCGATCGGAAGCTGCTCTACCCCGCCGTCCGGGCCGTCGCCCGGAACGCGGATGGCATGGCGCGCATGCACCTGCGCGGCTTTTTCGAACACCGGCTGTCCGAGGAGGACGTGCAGGCCCTGGCGCCCGATATCCTCGCCGCCGTCAAGACGCCGAGCCCGGCGGACACGATGTTCGGCAACGAGATCCGCATGGGCGGTTTCAAAGCCTTGACGAAATATCATTTCCGGGAGGGCATCCAGGCGGGGGTTGATTTTGCGAAAACCCAGGGCGGCCACGGCAGCGAAAGCCGAACCGGCGAGATCATGCAGGCGTTGATCAGCTATGGCACGGCCGCCCGCGAAGCGGTGCCCGGGCTGCGGGAGTTGATCGTGCAACTCAACGATCAAGTCAAACAGGGGCATTTCCCCGGCGGCGAGCTCAATAACCGACGCGTCACCGCGGTCGAGGATGCGATCAAGGCCATCGAAGCCGCCACCACGCAACCGGAGCTGCGGAGCGCCTCGGCCACCCGGCCCATGAGCCACGCGAAATAATCATCATTATGAACAAAAAACAATGCCTGGCCGGCCGGGCGGCCGTCATGGTTGTCCTGCTGCTGGGGGCCTTCAAGGCCCTAGCCGCCGTGCCGCGCCCGGAGCATCCGCGGCCGGACCTGTTCCGGGAGAACTGGATGACGCTCAACGGCGAGTGGCAGTTCGAGAATGACCAGGCGGCCGACGGCGAAGCCCGGGGACTGGTTTACGGAAAGGATCTCAACGGCAAGATCATTGTCCCCTTCTGCCCCGAGAGCAAACTGTCCGGCCTCGGGCTGGGCAACACCGAGAAACTGAAAAACGTCTGGTACCGCCGGACGTTCGAGGTGCCGCCCGCCATGCAAGGGAAGCGCATCCGGATTCATTTCGGCGGGGTGGATTATCGGGCCTGGGTCTACATCAACGGCCAGTACGCCGGCCTGCACATCGGCGAGAATGTCGCATTCAATTTCGACATCACCAAATTCCTCAAGGCGGGCGCGAACGAAGTGGTGGTGAAAGTGCTGGACGATATGTGGTCCGGCCTCCAGCCGTGCGGCAAGCAATCGGGCGATCAGAGCTACAGCTGCTTCTATACCCGCACCACCGGCATCTGGCAGCCGGTGTGGCTCGAAGCCGTCGGCTCGTCGTTCGTCGAAAGCCTCTCCGTGGTCCCCGATCCCGACCATGCGCGCGTGTTGATCGAGGCCAGGATCAACGGCCTGGACAAGGATCTGACGCTCAAGGCGGAAGCGTTTGCCGACGGCAGGCCGGTGGGCGCAGACACCACCACCGGCCCCTGGCAGAATCGGCTGGTGCTGAACCTCAAAGAGAAGAAGCTCTGGGCGCCCGGCGCGCCGTTCCTGTACGATCTGAAGTTCACACTGTCCAGCGGCCAGGAGAAGCTCGACGAGCTGAAGAGCTATTTCGGCCTGCGCAAAATCGCGATCGAGGGACGCAAAATCCTCATCAACGGCCAGCCGGTCTTCCAGCGGCTGATCCTCGATCAGGGTTTCTATCCCGAGGGCCTCTGGACCGCGCCATCGGACGCGGCGCTGAAAAAGGACATCGAGCTGTCCATGGCCTGCGGCTATAACGGCGCGCGGCTGCACCAGAAGGTCTTCGAGCCCCGGTTCCTGTACTGGGCCGACCAGCTCGGCTACCTGGTCTGGGGCGAGTATCCCAACGCCGGCTACGGCAACCAGCGGGAAGGTTTCTCGGCCTACGTGAATGAATGGACCGAGGTCCTGTTGCGGGACCGGAACCATCCGTCCATCGTCGGCTGGTGCGCCTTCAACGAAAACTTCGAGGACTCCGGCGAGCTGCAGCAGATGATCTGGAACGTCACCAAGGCGGTGGACCCCACGCGGCCCGTGCTGGAGGCCAGCGGCTGGGCGCACACGCTGCCGCACCCGGAGGTCAGGGACGCGCATGACTACACCGGCCATCCGGAACAGTTGCGTAAGAAATGGCTGGATTATTTCGCGGGGCCGGGCGAAGGACCGCGTCCGCCGGCGCGCTATGTCAGCCAGACCGCCTCCCAGACGGACTGCGGCGTGCCGTTCATGATCAGCGAAATCGGCGGCATCGGCTGGGCCACGGCGGGCGGCTGGAGTTACGGCGCGGGGCCCAAAACCCTCGACGAGTTCTACGTCCGTTACCAAGGCACGCTTGACGCCATGCTCGACAACCCGAACCTGTTCGGCTTCTGCTACACGCAGTTGACCGACATCGAGCAGGAGAAGAACGGGCTGTACTACTACGACCGCAAGCCGAAGTTCGACGTGCGGAAACTGCAGGCCATCACTGCGCGGCCGGCGGCGTACGAGCGCGGCGCGCCGGCGGCCCCCCCGCCGGCTGAGCCCGTCATTATTGCCCAATGGAAAGTGCTGGTCGGCGCGGTGCAGGACGGGAAGCTGAGCACGCCCTACAAGTACGTCACAGACAAGCCGGGCGAACACTGGACGCAGGCCGGCTTCGACGACCAGGCCTGGAAGACCGGCCTGGCGCCCTTCGGCCATGGACCCGGGACAGTGCGGACCGAATGGACCTCCGGGGACATCTACCTCCGAAAGACCTTTGACTACGACGGCGGTACGTTAAAGCATGGCGCCGTGGTCATCTCGTATGACGAAGACACGGAGGTCTACGTCAACGGACAGCAGATCCTGAGCGTCAAGGGATTCATCGGCAACTACCGGCTGCACATCGTGACGGAGCCATTGAACAAGGCCTTGAAGAAGGGCGCCAACACCATCGCGATCCACACCCACCAGACGTGGGGCGGCCAGTACATTGACCTGGCGATTTTGGTGGATTAATGAAACAAAAACCGCCTGGAGTCCTGCTGCTCGCAACCCTGGCGGCGCGGGCCATCCGGCAAGCCCGGGAAGCCGCGGCGGCGCGCCCGGAATTCAAGGGCGCGGTGTGCAGTAAGCGCGAAATACACGAAAATGATGTATAAGTGGCGAATATGCATGTTCACACTCGCCTGCGCGGCAAGTTGCTGCCACGCGGCTTGGAGCCAGACATCCCTTCGCCAGGACAGCCCTCCGGAAGACGTCGCCGAGGATTGGCGGCTCCAGGACGGCCTGCTCAAGGGCGGCTGCTACGATCGAGCGGCGCAGCGCATCGCCGCGGAACTCGGCGCTGCTGCGACCGCGTTGCAGGCCGCGATGTCGTCGCTCGACAAGGTTGCCGCGTCACCGCGGGATCCGCGCTGGGAGGAGTTGTATCTGCGGGCGTGCGCCGAACGCCGTGCCGCCCGCCTCCGCACACTGCGGCAAGAGGCGCCGCGCATCGTCTTCACCAAGCATTACGACCTGGGCGGCTCGCACTACGCGTACACGGAGGGCCAATCCGACGCCCAGGCCGAGTGTCACTTCGTGCCGGGATCGAGCCTGTGCCTGCTCCTGCTGCACGGCCTGTATGGCGAGACGCGCACGTTGGTGGCTGATCCCGGGGGAGTGATCCGCGATCCGGACGTTTCCTACGATGGCCGCCGCGTCCTCTTCGCCTGGAAGAAGTCGCTGGACCGGGACGACTATCACCTTTATGAAATGGACGTGGCCCGCGGCGCCGTGCGTCAGTTGACCGCTGGGCTCGGTTTTGCCGACTACGAGGGCGCGTATGTCCCCAACGGCGATATCGTCTTTAATTCGACGCGCTGTGTGCAGACGGTCGATTGCTGGTGGACCGAAGTGAGCAACCTTTACACGTGTGACGGCGACGGCCGCTATCTGCGCCGCCTCGGTTTCGACCAGGTCCACTCGAATTACCCCACCGTGACGCCCGACGGCCGAGTTCTCTACACGCGTTGGGAATACAACGATCGCGGCCAGATTTTCCCGCAAGGCCTGTTCCAGATGAATCCCGACGGCACGTGCCAGACCGCCTATTACGGCAACAACACCTGGTTTCCCACAGCCATTTTGCACGCCAGGACGATTCCCGGCACACAAAAGGTGGTCGCCGTTTTCTCGGGCCACCACACGATCCAAAAAGGCTGGCTGGGCATTCTCGACCCCGCGCGCGGCAGACAGGAGAACCAAGGCGCACAACTCATCGCCCCGGTTCGCGAAACGGAGGCCGTTCGCATCGATGCCTACGGCCAGAGCGGCGACCAGTTTCAATATCCTTATCCCTTGAGCGAGACGGAGTTCATCGTCGCTTTCCGGCCCGCCGGCGCAAAGGACCGTTTCGCCGTCTACTGGATGGACCGAGGCGGCCGGCGGGAGCTGCTGGTCGCCGATCCGGCGATCTCCTGCAACCAGCCCGTGCCGCTGGCGCCCCGGTCCGTGCCGTCGCTGCGTGCGAGCACCGTCGATTACCGCCAGCAACACGGCACGTATTACCTGCAGGACATCTACGCCGGACCAGGCCTGGCGGGCATCCCGCGCGGTACGATCAAGCGGCTCCGCGTAATCGCCCTGAGCTTTCGCGCAGCCGGCATTGGCGAGAATTACAGCCAAGGCGTCGCGGGCGCCGCGCTGAGCAGCACGCCCATTTCGATCGGCAACGGCGCCTGGGATCCGAAGATCGTCCTGGGCGAAGCCACCGTCTATGACGACGGTTCGGCTGCGTTCCAAGTCCCGGCCAGGACGCCCGTCTACTTCCAGGCCTTGAACGAGAAGGGCTACGCGGTGCAGACCATGCGAAGCTGGTCGACCTCGCAGCCGGGAGAGCACGTAGCGTGCGTCGGTTGCCACGAGTCGAAAAACTCCACCCCACGGCAAGCCTCCTCCAGACCGACGGCTCTGCTGGTGGGAGTCGAGCAACTCGCCGGCTTCCATGGACCGCCTCGCGGCTTCAGCTTCCCGAAGGAAATCCAGCCCATTCTCGACCGTCATTGCATCCGTTGCCATCATCTTTCTGCGCCCGTGGCGGCCAGCGCTCCGCGCGGGTCTCCCGACCCCGCCGCGGGCTCGACCACCGGTCTCGAAAACGCCGGGAGACCTTCGGTCGCAACAGGGGTGCGATCGGAAGACCGCGCCCCAACCGCCCCAGGCACATCAGTCTCCAACCGCAGCTTAACCGCGAACGATGCCGCATTCAGCCTGCTCGGCCGACAAGTAGTCGACCCTGTGGCCAAGCGGCGTTGGAGTGAATCCTATTTGGCATTGACCCAGAGCAAGGCGGCCAGCCTTGTCGGAGGCCCCGTCTGTCTCGTCGGGCGGCCGGGCGACGTGGTGAGCTGGACCGACGCGCAGTCGCCGCCTACGCTGTTGCCCCCCTACTTCGCCGGCGCGGCCAAGAGCCGCCTCATGAAACTGTTGGAAGACGGTCACGGCGGCGAGACAGTGTCGCGCGCGGAGATGGCCAAATTGGCCTGCTGGATCGACTTGGCGGTCCCCTATTGCGGCGACTATCTCGAAGCCAATGCCTGGTCCGCCGACGAGCAAGCCCGCTACGAGCGATTCCAGCAAAAGCGCCAAAGCATGGAGCAAATCGAGCGATCGAACATCGAAGCCTGGACCGCGGCCAGGGCGGCGGTTCAACCGCCAGCCACTGCGTCCCCGTAGACCTTCTTCAATAATATCCGGTCCTGGGAAGCGTTTCCCGAACCGATGACTGGAAACAAGTCTTTGATAATTTAATTAGTTGCACGAGACAGCCAGGGGGAAGTGTCATGCTAGATCATCAGGGGCGCAGAGTCAGGGCACGACCGACGGCGCTTGCCGGCGCCAGCGCCCTTCCGAGAACGCCCGGAGGAAATCACGGCCCGCCCGCCAGCGGAAAGGCTTCCAAAAGCCGGGCGCTTTTGAGAGAATGCGGTCCGAACCCGAACCCCAAGGAGACCGAATGAGTACGCGACGATATGGATGGATGCTGGGACTGCTGTGCTTCGCTGCGACCTGCCAGACGCTGTGCGCGGCGGGCAAGTTGAAGGTGCTGATCATTGACGGCCAGAACAACCACGATTGGCGCGCCACGACGCCGGTCATGAAGTGGGCCCTCGAACAAACCGGCCGTTTCACCGTGGAGGTGTCCACGACGCCGGACGGGGCGATCGGAGACGATTGGCGCCCGAAGTTCAGCGACTATGATGTGATCCTCTCCAATTACAACGGCCACGATTGGCCGGAAGCCGTCCGCACGGCGTTCGTCGAGTACGTCCGCAACGGCGGCGGGTTCGTCAGTGTCCACGCCGCCGACAACTCCTTCGGCGGCTGGCGCGAGTTCAACGAGATGATCGGCGTCGGCGGCTGGGGCGACCGCAACGAGAAGTCCGGGCCGATGCTGTACTGGCAGGATGGCAAGATCGTGCGTGACGAATCGCCCGGCAGCGGAGGTACCCACGGCGCATATCACGAGTTCGTTGTCGAGACCCGCGCACCAACGCATCCCATCATGAAAGGCCTGCCGCCGAAGTGGAAACACGCGGCCGACGAGTTGTATGCCAAGATGCGCGGCCCCGCGACCAACCTGACCGTCCTCGCCACGGCGTTCTCCGCGCCCGACAAAGCCGGCACCGGCAAGCACGAGCCGATCCTGATGGCGATCAACTACGGCAAAGGCCGCGTCTTCCACACCGTCCTCGGCCATGACGCCGGCACCATGACCGGCAGCGGCTTCCAGGTCACGCTGGCGCGCGGCACCGAGTGGGCCGCCACCGGCAAGGTCACGCTGCCGCCGCCGAAGCCGGAAGACATGCCCGCCGACACGGTGGTGACGCGTACGCCGCCGAAGTAGGATGCGCCGCCAGGACGGCCTGCCATGAAATACCCGTTAAGAAATATTTCGTTGCGGGTCATGGCAGCCGCGCTGCTCCTGCTGGGCAGCCGCGGGGCGGCGGGCGGGGCCGAGGCCCGGATCCTGCCCTATCCCATCCACCAGAAGCAGTTCGCCAACGGGTTGAACGTGGTGACGGTGCCCTACCCCAGCCCCGGGCTCGCGGCGTTTTACATCGTGGTTCGCGCGGGCTCGCGCGACGAGATCGAACCGGGCAAAACCGGCTTTGCGCATTTCTTCGAGCACATGATGTTCCGCGGCACGGACAAGTATCCCAAGGAAAAGTACAGCGACGTGCTGAAGAGCACGGGGGCCTCGGCCAACGCCAATACCAGCGAGGACCGCACGGTGTACCACATGACCGGCAATGCCGACAAACTGGAGACCATGTTCGAGGTGGAGGCCGATCGTTTCCAGAACCTGAAATATTCCGTGCAGGATTTCAAGACCGAGGCGGGCGCCGTCAAGGGCGAATACATCAAGAATTCGGCCAGCCCCTATGTGCAACTGGAGGAAAAGATCGCCGAGACCGCCTTCACCACGCACACCTACGGGCACACCACCATGGGGTATTTCAAGGATATCGTAGCCATGCCGGACCAGTACGATTATTCCCTCGAATTTTTCCGGCGGTTCTACCGCCCCGAGCATACCACCATCATCGTGGTGGGCAGCGTCACGCCCAAGGCCGTGGAAGCGTTGGCGGACAAGTATTTCGGCCGGTGGCCGCGGGGCGCGTATGTCTCCACCATCCCCCAGGAACCAGTGCAGACGGCAACCCGCTACACGCACCTGCAGCAGGCCGGCTTCCCGCCGTTCCTGAGCTTGAACTACAAGGGACCGGCCTTCAGCGACACGGACATGGATGTGCCAGCGCTGGACGTGCTGTCGGCCATCCTGTTTTCCGAGAAGAGCGATCTGCACAAGCAGTTGGTGCTGCAGGAGCAGAAAGTCCGCTCCCTGGGCGGGGGCTGCAGCGACGCGCGCGACCCAAGCCTGATCAGCATCAGCGCTTCCCTGGTCCAGGCGGACGATTTGCAAGGGGTGAAAAATGCGATTATCCAGGCGCTGGAGGCGGCGAAGACCAAGCCGGTGGACGCGCAGGTGCTGGCTGAAACCAAATCGCATTTGCGCTTTAGCTTCCTCATGGGCCTGGACAACCCCACGGATATTGCCGAGTCCCTGTCGCATTACACCTGGCTGACCGGCGATCCGGAGGCGCTGAATCGCCTGTACGCCCTGTACGAGCAGGTGACGGCTGGTGATCTGATCCGGGTGGCCAACAAGTATTTTGTCAACACGGCCCTGACGGTGGCCACCATTTCCCCGGCCGCGGCCGGCGGCGTCCAGTAAACCCAGATTCGGCAGTTGCGATCACTGCGAAACACGCGAAAACAAAATTTCGTAGTTTAACTTCGCTTCCCAGGATAAACCATGAAACGCACACTCGTTCTGCTCGCCCTCTTCAGCCTGCTGCTCGTCGCGGCCGGCGCGCAGGAGGTGGTCGAACTCAAATTGCCCCGCTCGAATAAAGTCGTCATCAAGCTGATGTTCCGCAACGGCTCCCAGTGCGATCCCCGGGGCAAGGAAGGGCTTACAGAGCTGACCGCCACGCTGCTCACGGAAGGGGGGACGAGCAACCTGACCCATGCGCAGATCGTGGATTTGATGTATCCGCTGGCGGCATCATGCGCCAGCTCCGCCGACAAGGAAGTCGCCGTGCTGACCTTCGAGGTGCCGGCGGTTTTTCTCGACGCATTTTATCCGGTCATCAAGGGCCTGCTGCTGACTCCGTCCTTCACCCCGGAAGATTTCAACCGCGTGCTGTCGAATCAACGGAACTATATTGATGAGGTGCTCCGCGCCTCGTCCGACGAAGAGTACAGCAAGCTGGCGCTGGAGGACGTGCTGTTCCGCGGAACCCCCTACCAGCATCCCGTGGCAGGCACGTCGCAGGGCTTGCGCGCGATCAGCCTGGCGGACGTGCAGGCGCATTACACGAATTGCTTCACGCGCCACAACCTTACCATCGGCCTAGCGGGAAATTATTCCCGGAAGTTCCTGGCCACGCTCACGGCGGACCTGGCCCGCCTGTCGCCGGCCCGCCCGCCCCGGCCGCGGCTGGATCCGGCGGTCATGCCGGACGGCCTCCAGGTGGAAATCATCGCCAAGGAGCATGCGCTGGGCTCGGCCATCTGCGCCGGCTTTCCGTTGAGCCTGACGCGGGCCGACGACGATTTTGCCGCGCTGATGGTCGCCAACTCCTGGCTGGGCGAGCATCGCAAATCGTATGCGCGGCTGTATCAAAAACTGCGCGAAGCACGGTCCATGAACTACGGCGACTATTCGTACATCGAATGGTATCGCAACGGCTCCGGCAACATGCTGCCGGAGCCGGGCGTGCCGCGCCACGTCAATTACTTCAGCATCTGGATCCGCCCGGTGCAGACGGCCCAGGGTTTGCAGGCGCAATATCCGGAACTCCGCGACCTCCGCATCGGCCATGCCCACTTCGCGCTGCGCCTGGCGCTGCGCGAACTGGACCGCCTCATCCAGCAGGGACTGGCGGAGGAAGATTTCCAGCTCACGCGGGAGTTTCTGCGCAGTTACATGAAGCTGTACATCCAGACCCCGGAGCGCCAGTTGGGCTTTCTCATGGATGCCCGCTGTTACGGACGGAAGGATTACATCGCAGCAATGGACCGCCTGCTGGGCAAGCTTACGCGGGCGGATGTCAACCGGGCCGTCAAGAAATACTGGCAGACCGGGAACATGGCGATCGTCATCGTCACGGATAAAGCGGAGGCCGAGGGCTTGGCACAAAGCTTGAAGACCGCGGCTCCTTCGCCGATGTCCTATTCCGATAATCTGAAGTCGGCGTTATCGAGCGACATCCTGGAAGAAGACCAGGCTGTGGCGACGTACCCGATGCCGGTCAGGGCCGTGACGATCGTCAACTCCGCTGACACCTTCCGCCAAACAGGTCGGTAGCACGTTTTCGGCCTCGTGAGGCACTAGTCCTCGCTGAGCACTTCCGCGAGCTTTGACTCCAGCATGTCCCGGGCATAAGGCTTGTCGAGCATACCGGCCACGCCCAAGTTCTGCAGGTGCAGCAAGATTTTCGGTTCAGCGTATCCCGAGGCGATGACCACCGGGATGTTCCGGCGAATGTCCTTCAGTTGGCGCAGGGTTTCGGCGCCATCCATGCCCGGCATCTTCAAGTCCAGCAGTACGCACCGGATGTTGCCCGGCTGTTGCGCGAACAATTGCACCGCCTCGCCGCCGCTGGCCGCCACCAGGGTCGTGAAACCCATTCCCTCCGTCTGCCGTTTGGCCAGGCGACGAACGCACTCCTCGTCATCCACAATCAGGATGGTGCCGCGGGCCCGCCGGACGCCGGCGGCAGAGCGCCTTCCATCCTCAGCCGCCTCCGGCTTGCTTGCGGCTGTCGTTCGCACCCCGGCGGAATGTTGGTCGCCCTCAGGCATGGTGGTCCGCCATAATTTTTTTTGTCGCCCAACTCCGTGCGGACGATTAGACACCAAACGACGATCTTTGGTAAGCCATGCGCCGCCTGATTTTTGCATCAGGAAAAACACTAGAGCGTTTTCACTGACCCCGTAGCCGTCGAAAGCCACAAATCCTTAGGCTTTTCATGCATTATGTGGCTACAGAATTTGTTAAACTGCTCTAGGGGCAGCCAGCCGCCATCGGCAACTTTCACCATGGCCGCCGCGGTGCGCTCGCGATACGGCATGGACGCCGTGCCGGGGATTTCCTATTGTAGCCGCCATGCTGCACGATCCCAGTCACTACGAACCGCCGGCGCCCGCCGAACCCATCGTCCTCCGTGACGCCGACCAAACCGTGCTGCGCCGGCTGGCTGGGGAATGGGCCGCCATCGCAGCGCTGCCCGTGCACCGGGAGAAAGCGGAGTTGTGGCGGCGGCTGAACGATCGGCAATCCGTGCGCCCGATGGTCTGGATCAACGAGATTCCGTGGCACGAGCTGGACGTCCATGGCGAACTGACCCTCCGCTGCCTTCATCCCTGGGCGCGCGACCAGGAACGCGACTTGCGCCGCACGCTCTACCAGTGGCGCCATCTGCCGGGCGATATGATCGTCAACGATTTCCTCGCCTGCCCGCTGGCGCTGCACAGCACCGACTTCGGCCTCCTCGAGGACGTGGACGTGGTCCGCACCGATGCCGCGAGCGACATCGTCTCGCGCCATTTCCACAAACAGATTTACGACTGTGCCGACCTCGACAAGATCCGGATGCCGGTCGTCACGCACGACGCGCTCGCGACCGAGTTCCGCTACCGGGCGATGTGCGACCTCTATGGCGACATCCTGCCGGTCCGGAAGACGGGGCAGACGCACATCTGGTTCACGCCGTGGGATTACCTGATTCGCTGGTGGGGCATCGAGGACGCCATGGTGGACATGGTGGAACGCCCCGCGCTCATCCATGCCGCCGTCGAACGGATGGTGGATGCCTGGCTGGCCGAGTTGGACCAGTTTATCGCGCTCAACGCCCTGGCCCTCGATGCCAACAACACCCGCATCGGTTCCGGCGGCTACGGCTATGTCTCCGACCTGCCCGGCCCGGCTTACGACCCGGCGCGCGTCCAACCGCACAACATGTGGGGCTGCTCCAACGCGCAAATCTTCTCAGGCGTCTCGCCCGACATGCACTGGCAGTTCGCCCTCCAGCACGATCTCCGCTGGCTGCGCCGGTGGGGCTTGAACTACTATGGGTGCTGCGAACCGCTCGACGGTAAAGCCGACCTGCTGCAGCAGATCCCTAACCTCCGTAAAGTCTCCGTCACGCCGTGGTGCCGGACCGAGCGCGCCGTCGCGACCCTCGGGCCGCACTGGGTCCTGAGCCGCAAGCCAAATCCGGCGATCCTGGCCGGGGACGACTGGCATCCCGAACACGCCCGGCAGGATCTGCGCGCGTTTCTGGATCAAGCCCGCGGGTGTCACGTCGAACTGATCATGAAAGACATCTCCACCGTGCGCCGCCAGCCGCAGCGGTTGTGGGACTGGGCGCGCATTGCGATGGAAGAAGCCGAGGCCAGGGCGCGCTGAAGAACTTCTATTTGTTGCTGATCCCCGGCTGGCTTGCTTTCCGGCCGGTCTCCAGCAGCGCGCGCCGGGTGGAGATTTCCGGGTAATCTGCCGCCAGCCGGTTGATGGCCTTCAGGTCGGCCGGGGTGGCCAGCAGGCCCAGGGCTTCGACCGCCGCATGGCGGGTATCCGTTGCGTTGTCCAGGTTGCGGACGACGTTGAACAGCGCGGGCACGGCGCGGCGATCGCCGATCCGGCCCAGCGCCCACGCCGACGCCGCGCGCCAGCAGGGCGTCAGATCGTTGTGGAGAAACAGCACGCCCGGCCCGAGCGGGTCTGGCCGGCCGGCGGCCGCTTCCGGCGGCGATTGCTCCAGCGCCGCCACCAGCGCGCTCACCGACTGCGTATCCGCCAGGTTGCCCAGCGTGCGCGCCAGGTAAAAGCATACCCAGTGTCTGGCCGGCAGCTTGGTCACGACCGGGATGCCGGTGTCGAACACCCGCGGAATGTCCACCGGCTGGACCCGGTAGCGGTCAAACGCGGCGCGGATGCGCGACGCGTACACGCGGTCGCGGCAGACCAGGGAAAGAATCTGGGCGGCGCGGTTTTCGGGATCGGGCTGGCCGGCCCAGGCTTGGTGCGTCATCTGGAGCGCCTGCTCGATCTCGCGGTTCCTGACCGCCTGGGCGTCGCCCAGGAGGCCCAGGCAGGTTTCCGCGACGACGGTTTCCTGGCCGGCCCTCCGGATCACGCGGCCGACCAGCGCCTCGCAGTCGTCATTGGCCGGCAGCAGCGCGCGATCCGGATCGGTGGGCACCGAGCGGATCAGGTGCGGCACGATGGGCCCGGCGCGGGTCGAGCCCAGGTAATCGAGCGCCTCGGTGATCAGGTAGTGCACTGGCGCGGCATGACACGCGATCAGCGCGTCGTGGTCGCCGTACCAGCGCGTGTGGTCGGGATAAGGCGCCAACGCGGCAAAGGCGCTGAGCAAGGCCGCTTCGGCCTCCGATGTGCCGATCCGCCCGAGCGCCTCCGCGGCCGCCTCGGCCAGAAACAAATTGGCCGTCGCCAGATCGTTGTGCCGGCGCAGCGTCTCGGCCAGCAGCGGAACGGACGCGGCATCCTGCAAGCTGCCCAGCGCCCGCGTCGCGGCTTGCAGCGTGCGCGGGTTGACGGCGGCCAGCGCATTGAACATGGCGCCATCGCCCTGCGCATGCTTCCGCCATTCCGGCAGCGGATTGTTCTCCCGCGCCCGGGTCACATAGGCGCGCAGTGCCGTCCGGGCCGCCGCGCCACCGGTGTGGCCCAGCGCCACCGCCGCGCGGCGCACGACATCGCGCTCCGCGCTCTCCAGCCGTCGGATTAATTCCTGCTCGATCTGATCCCAGCCGGTTTCCCGGAACCACTCGTCCCAGGCCCGGACCTGTGCCTGGCGGGCCGGCGGATCGGCAAAGGCGTTGAACGGCCGGGCGTGGCCGGTGAGGTTCTCCAGCGCCAGCGCCGCGGCCTGTCCCACCAGCGGATCCGGATCCGCCAGCGCCGCCAGCAAGGGCGTCGCGGAGGCGCAGGTGCCGCAGGCCGCCAGCGCCAGGGCGGCGGCCACGCGCAGTTCCCGGTCTTCAGCACACAGATTTTTCGCGAGCGCCGGGGCGGCCGCCGGGTCGCGGAAAATGGCCAGCCGCTGGGCGGCGGAAATACGCTGCGCCACTCCACCCTGCTGGAGGATGGCAATCAGCGCACGCACCTCTTGCGCGCCGGTGTCCAGCGACCCGGCCGTTGCGCTGTGCCGGTTGAGGCCGGCCATCTCCCGGTAGCGGTCAAACTGCATTTCCATCAGGCCGGTGACGGCGGCGTTGTTGCCGCGGAAGCGATGCGGCTGGCCGCCGCCCAGCAACTTCAACGGCGGTGTTTGCATCGCCTGCATCAACGTTCCAGCCGCCGGCGGCGTGACCTGCCGCGGCTGATGGCAGCCCACGCAGCCGCGCGCTTCGCCGGGGCGCACGTAGATCCAGGACATCTCGTTCAGCTCCGCGCGCCCTTCGGCATCCACCGCCTGGAAGGCGATGGCGGTGTCCGCCGGCACCGCCACGGCGAACGACCCGTCCGGCGCCAGCGGCACAGTGCCCAGTTCCGTGACGTCGCTGCCCGCGTGAACGATGTACGAATGCGACGAGCGCGTGGTCAGGCCCTTCCCGGCCAGCACCCGGATGGCGCGCACCTGCGACCAGCCGGCGGTGGTGTTCTTCGTGAAACGCGCATTCTGGCAGAACAGTACGCCGGTGGCGCCGGGATCGTCCTCCTTGCCGCGGTTCACCTTGACGGCGAGTTGCGGCGGACGCGGGCGCGCGCCCAGATACACCGGCGAATGCAGCGGCGCCTCCGGGGAGTCCAGCAGGATCACCGGTTGCGCCGATTTCCCGCGGGGATCCACGATGCCGATTTTCCCGTAACTCACCTCGTGGTTGATGCGCGGCTGCGCCTTGGCCAGCCGGGCCAGCCGCATCTGGCGCGGGACGGTGCATAGCAGCCGTCCATCCGGCAGCGCCGCCACGTCGCCGGCTTCCACCGGCAGGTGGAGCAGCTCCCGCTGCGTGCAGCCCGGATGGCCCACCGCAATATCCGTGCCCGTCAGGAATGCGACCCGTCCATCCGGCATGGGCGCCGGGCTGCCGCAGGAAAACGCCCGCAGGCGCCCGCCATATTCCGGGCCGAGATCCAGGCCGAACTCCGTGCAACCCTCCGTGCCGTCCGGATGAATGGCGTGCAGCAGCGTCTCCACCTTGCCGCGGCCGAAAAAGTTGTCCGACCGGATGAACAGGATGCGGCCGTCCGCCAGCACCTCGGGTTCGTTGTCGAAGATGAACGTGTGGGTGAGCGGGCGGATGTCGCCGCCGTCCGCCGACATGACGAACAGCGCGCGCGCGGGCGTGTTATGATATTCCTCGAACCGCCCGATGCGGGTGGAGGTGAACACGATCCGGCCATCCGGCAGTTCCGCCGGATCAATGTCGTGAAAAGGCCCGTCCGTGAGCTGCCGCGGCACGCCGCCCGCCGCCGGCACGCGAAAGAGATGGAAAAACGGCTCGCGCTCGCGTGCCATCGAAACGTAGATCCACCGGCCGTCAAACGAGACGCTGGGCGAGCCGAGGCCGCCCTGGCCGGCGTCCAGCAGCAGGCGCGGCGTTACCCCGGGCTTGGCCGGCTGCAGGGCCAAAAGCTTGCGGCCCACTTTCATCGGCGCGGGCAGGTCATGCTCGGGGAAGGCCCGGGTATCGCGGGGATTGAAGAGGGTGACCGTCAGGCTGTCGTAGCTGGTGCCCGTGCCCGCCGTGGGCCGGTACAGGCTGCAATCCTCGCCGACGAACACGATCCCCTCCGGCCAGGGATAATCGGCCGGCGCCGCCGCGGCGGCGGAGAGCGTCGGGACGCCGGCGGGCTCGGCGTGGTCCGGTACGGCCAGCGGGCCCCAGGGCAGCCCGCCGTAAGCGCACAGAGCCTGCGCCTTGCGCCAGGCCTGGTCGTTAAAATCTACTTGAAACCAATTGGGCTCCTCCTGGTCGTGGGCTTTCCAGCTCGCGTCGCTCGCCAGCTCGATGTTCTGGCCATCCGCCATCTGCGCTGTTAATTTGACCAGCAGGCCGGCGGGGCCCGTCGCGGTGTTCACCGCTTCCACCGCCACGATATTCCAACCCGGCCGCAGCAGGCCGGCCACCGCAAACCGTTTGGGCCGGTTCCACAGGTTGGGATCCGTGGCGCTCTCCCCGGCCAGCTTGCCGTTCAGGTAGACCGTGTACAGATTGTCCGCGGTGATGATCAGCTCCGCGGTGGCGATACGCGTCTTCTCGGGGATGGCCAGCCCGGCCCGGAAATAACCGCTGCCCGGCGGCATCTGCGCGATGGCCACCGGCGGCTCGGTGGCAAACCAGATCCACTGGGTGCCATCCAGGGCGCCCGGTTGCGCCGGGACGGCTCCGGCGGTCAACAGGGCGCACAGCGCCAGTCCGATGCTCTTGAGTCGTATCATGTGCCGCGCCGTTCTTATCATTCCCCACCCGCATAAGGCCACATTTTGTTCTTGCCGCTCCCCGCGGCTTGGGCCTGGGCTTTCCGGCAGCGCCCGTGCCTGGGACGCTTGCGGTGGCTCCGGAGGGCGACAGCGGTTCAGCGCAGATCGAGGACGCGCCAGGCGACCCAGTCGAGGGGCACGTCGGCCAGGGCGGTGCGCGCGCTGGTCAGGACGCGTTCCGGGTCGCCGAGCAGTTTGAGGGGGACGTCCAGAATGATTTCCTTCATGTGGCGCTGGAGCGTGACGGCGCGGCTGGGAAGCTGGTGATCCTGGTCATAAACGTCGTAGTTGAATTCGCCGACCACCACGCGGATTTTGGGCATGGCGGCAAACGGCCGGTCGCCGCGGTAGCCGAAAACGGAAAAGTTGGCTTGCACGGTTTTCGCCAACGGCCGCGAGAGTTCCACGGCAAAGGCGAGGCGCTCGCCGTCGTGGTACACGTAGCGCCAGACGAGGCCGACGAAGGCGTCGCGCTCCTGCTCGGTCAGTTCCGCGGCTGGCTCGTTGGCATCGCTCGTGCGCGCGCGGAGCCGCGCCTTATAGACCGCCTCGCTTTCGGAGGTAGGATGAATCACGGGGAAGTCGCCGAACAGCTCGTCGCCGCGGACGAAAGAAAGCAGGTAATCGGCGGCCGTATGGTATTGCGAGGCATGTTTTAGCAGCGCGGCCCGTTTGACGTCCACCTGGGCGGGGCTCAGCGCAAACCGGCTCCAGGCGATCTGATCCGCGAACTGGGCGGGCGGGGCGAGCTCCCGGCCGGCATGCCAGCCGCGGGGCTGGGGCCAGTTCTTATAATGGACCAGGTACGGCAGCAGGACGGGCTTTATTTCCTGTTCGAGATCCCACAGCGCCACGCGGGTGAACAGGTACAGGGCGCGGTGATCGCCGTTATGGTCGGCGGGATGCGCAACGAAGACCTTGGTGGGGCGGAATTCGCGCAGGATGTCCGTCAGATCACGGAGGATATCCTCGCCCTTGTACAACGCGCCGGGACGGAGCGCGTCGGCATAGGGCACGGCCGAAACCCGGGTGAGCATGCTGTGCAACGGCGCGTTGGTGTGCCAGTGCTGGGACCAGATGCGGAGGGTGCCGAAATCGGGATAGCCGAGAAAGGTCAATTGCTCCCTGGGCAGCCCGAGCACGGCATCGGCGGCGAGCGCTTCGTCGTGGCGGACGGCGCCCATGGCGCGGACCGCGCCGGGCAGCACCACGGGGTGTTTGCGGTAGAGCATGAAGGACCACTGGTTGTTGTCCCCATGGGTCAGAAACACCACGCGCACCGGCAGGCGCCGGCTGACGGCCTGTTGGATAATGCCGCCGCACGCCAGGATCTCATCATCGGGATGCGGCGCGAGTATCAACACGCGGTCGTTGTCCTGCAGCGTCAATTCCGGCAGCGACGCGGGCGCGTTCGTGGCCGCGGCCCTTGTCGCGGCGGCCTGGGCCGGTGCCGCGCCAACGGCCAGCAGCGCCAGCAGCAGGAGCCTCAATCGGTTGGCCAGCTGCATGGTCATATCGCCTGAATCCCGACCTGCGGCCACTGCAGGCCCTCATCCATGGAAAATTCTATCGTACCGCGGCCGCAGGCTGGGCCAAGCTTTTTCCACCACCACCGGCTGCCCCGCCAAGACGATGTCCCATTAGCTGCCGCCAGGGGGGGGCTGTCTGGTGTTGCTTGGCAGCAGGCCACGCGGCTTTGGCTCGCCGGACAGGAAGTCCAGGATGACTTTGTCGCATGTGCGCCCATTCTACTCTGGGCCGTTGGCTCGGTCCAGCCAATGGCTTCACCAGCATCCGCCCCGGCGAACATGCTTGAACAGTCAGCTTCGCCGGGTTATCAATCGCCGTTGTGTGCGGCGCGTGCCAGGGACGCCCCCCCCCGTCGGATCGCTATGCCTGGGAAACCGAAACGCCTGAAGGGCCACGTCCTGCTCGACAGCGGGCAACTGGCGGGCTCGTTTTTCGCCCGCACGGTCGTCCTCATCTGCCAGCATGACGCGGACGGCGCGTTCGGGCTGGTGCTCAACCGCGCCACGGACCAGAAGGTGGGCGCCATCCTGCCGGCCAGCCTGCCCGACGCGCTGAAGGATTACCCGCTCTACCTCGGCGGACCCGTGCAGCCTTCGGCGTTGAGCTTCCTGCACTCGGATGCCTACCTGCCGCACGCCAACGTGCTGGACAACCTGAACCTGGGCCATGCGCTGGACGACCTGGTGGCACTGGGCGCAGCGTTCTCGTCCACCCGCCGGGTGAAGGTCTTCGCCGGCTACGCCGGCTGGGCGGCCGGCCAGCTCGAAGGCGAACTCCAGCGCGAGGACTGGCTGACCTACCCCGCGTCGCTGGACCTGGTGTTCGACACTCCGCCCGCGCAGCTCTGGCCGAAGATCCTGCGCCTGCTGGGCGGCTGGCGGAACGTGCTGCTGGCCGAGACGCCGGAGGATCCCACCTTGAATTGAGGTTTGCGAGGCCGGAAACGCGCATGAAAATTGGCGTGGTCAGGGAAAGCAAAAGGGACGAGTACCGCGTCGCGCTGACGGCGGCGGGAGCCCGTGAACTGGTGGCGCGCGGCCACGAGGTGCTCGTCGCAACAGGCGCCGGTGTCGGCAGCGCAATCTCTGACGACGACTATCGCCAGGCCGGCGCGGCCGTCGTGGACGGCGACAAGGTTTGGGGTAACGCCGAGTTGGTATTGAAGGTCAAGGAGCCGCTGGACAGGGAATGGGAAAAACTTTCGCCCGGCCAGGTGCTGTTCACCTTCCTGCATCTGGCCGCCGCCCCGGAACTGACCCGGGCGCTGGTCGCCAGCGGCGCCACCTGCATCGCCTACGAGACGGTGGAAACACCCGATCACCATCGGCCGCTGTTGGCCCCGATGAGCGCGGTGGCGGGACGGCTGGCGGCCCAGGTCGGCGCCTTTTACCTAATGAAACCCTGCGGCGGCCGCGGCTGTCTGATGGGCGGCGTGCCCGGCGCGCGGCCGGCCAACGTGCTGGTGTTGGGCGGCGGCATCGTGGGCTACCAGGCTGCGTTGATCGCCCGGGGGCTGCAGGCCAGCGTTACCATTCTCGAGCGCAGCCCTTCACGGCTGCACGAATTGGAGGCCGAGTTCGGGCCGGCTGTGCGGCTGGCGTTGTCCAACCCGGAAACGATCGCGGAAGCGCTGCCGCAGGCCGACCTGGTCATCGGCGCCGCGCTCATTCCGGGCGCCCGGGCTCCGCGCCTGATCACCCGCGCGCTGCTCGCCCGCATGCAACCCGGGGCAGTCATCGTGGACGTGGCCATTGACCAGGGCGGCTGCTGCGAGACCTCGCGGCCGACAACCCACAGCGCGCCGACTTACGTCGTGGACGGTGTGCTGCACTACTGCGTGGCCAACATGCCGGGTGCCGTGCCGATCACCGCGACCGCGGCGCTGACCAATGCCACGCTGCCCTACATCACGGCCCTCGCCGACCAAGGCGCAACGTGCGCGATCGCGGCCGACCCCGGCCTGGCCCGCGGCGTCAACGTGATCAGCGGCCGGGTGACTTGCCAGCCGGTCGCCGACGCGGTCGGGCTGCTCTATACCCCGCTCGATCAAATCCTGCCGCCAGTCAGCAATTTGCATTTCGGGTAGCTCGGGCCCGTTCTTTCCGGAGCGGAATCTGTCAACGTTCCGGTCCCTTCTTCTTCGGAGCGGAACGAGTCAACGTTCCGGTTCCTTCTTCATCGGAGCGGAATGTGTCAACATTCCGGCTTCTCCACCTGAGCAGATTTTGTAAACATTCCGGCAGCGCCCGGAACCGTTACCGGTTTCGCTCCAAACGAAGCCATAATGGCCAATTTTGGATGGTAAATGCGATTCTCGTCATGGGGAACAACAGAAATATTCGCGCGGAGACGCCAAGCTGAAAGTCCTGCCCTTGGTAGGGCTGAAAGTCCTTCCCTTGGAAGGAAAAGCCCTTCGTTCAGGAGGGCCGCCGAGGAGCGGCGGTCGCGGCGCAACCGCCCTACCTCGGAAGCGGGATCACGGCGCGGCTGTCGGTGGGGCCGCGGGCGGCGGCGCCGCCGTGACGTAGGCGTGGAGGGCGCGGTTGTCCTGCAGGAGCAGCACGTTGCCCGGCGGCGGTCCCGACCCCTCCTGGCGGAGGGTCGGGACAAGAAAGACGCCGCGCAGTTCGTTGCGATTGACATCGAAATCGGGGACGCGGCCCTGGCGGGTAACCTGCCCGGTGCGGCGGTCAACCTCCTGCACCACCAGGGTCTTCTCGATCATTTTCTCGACGGTCTTCTCAACCGTTTTTTCGATCGTTTTCTCGCTGACGCCGTGGAACAGGACGCGCGTGTCGTCCAGCTTGAGGATGCGAGGATTGCCGATCTTGTCCGCCGCCGTGTTGATGCCGATGATCCGCTGTTTCTTTTCCAGATCGATGATGGCCACGCCATCCTTCTCGTTGAGCAGCAGCAGCTCCTCGGTGAGCATGACCAGATTCCGCATGTCGAGCGGATACTCGTAGGCCGGATCATCGCAATTGAACAGCTTGCGTTCTTGCTCATTATCTTTGCCGACGACCACATAGGGTCCGCCGATCGGCCACATCCGTTCTGATCTCGACAACTCCCGCGTCGCGCCGCCCTCGGCCAGGACGCACTGATAGAGTTGGGGGGGCGCATCCCGCTTCCGGATCTCGATCTGGACGAACGCCTGCTTGGCGCCGACGCAATACTGCGCGCGGTTGATCTGGTTGCTCTCGCCTTTGGCGATCCAGCGCAGCGGCAGCAGGTCGCCGGTCCGCAACTCGAACCGGGAATATGGAATGCCGGGTTCCCAGGCGGGCTGCAACCGCGCGCCAAACAGGTGCAGTTGCCCGGCTTGGGCGAGCGGCGGCGTCATCCAAGTCCGCGCATTCATGTTCGTATTGCGCAACACCAGCCGGTCCCACAGCGGCCGGCCGGTGGCCGCATCATAGGCCCGGAGTTCGGCATCGGCGTCGTACATCGCGAAGACGCCGTCCGACAACGCGACCCCGGCGGTGCTGCGCCAGACGGGCAGCCGCCACAGCACGGCGCCGGTCTGGCCATTGATCGCCATGACAGCCTGGACACCCGACTGATTAGGATCGGCGCCGGAGCAGAGCACCAGCGTTGTCTTGTCGAACAGGATCTGGCCCACCGTGCCCATTGTGAACCGGCGCCAGGCGCTCCGGCCGCGGGCGTCGAGATCAATAGCTTCCAGCATCCCGTCAGCGGCCACGAACAGGCGCCCTTGCAGCGGCGAACCGGCCGGCGACGCGAAGAAGCGGGTGCGCTGCGCGCAGGGCAGATCCCAGGCGTGCTTGAACGGCAGGCCGAGCGGGCCAGGCTTCTCCGCCGAGCCGTTGGGATTCAGCAGCGTGTCCGGCTTGTAGGCCGCGGTCGGCGCCGTCTCGTCCGTCGCCAGGACCAAGGTCTTACCCGCCAGCGCGTAATCCCAGACCGCCTTGCCCTCCGGCCAGGCGCGGCGCTCGCGCACGGCGCCGTCGGCGGCATTCAGGCTGAGCAGCGCATCACCTGCCGCCAGCGTAATGACCTCGCCGTGCACGCTGCCACGGCCGACGATGATCTCGGGGGCCGGCACATCCCACTGCACCGCGCCGGTGTCCAGCGCCACACCGACCAGCCGGTTCACGGTCCGCACCACCGCGCGGTCCTTCGTCGCGCCCAGCAGTTCAAGCGGCTGAATAAAGATTTGTTCCCAGAGCAGTTGCCCGGTCTGCCGGTCAGCCGCGAACAGGGCGGCTCCGTCCCGCGCCAGGAGCAACACCCGCTCCCCCGCGACCAGCGGCGCCGCCCCCCGCGACGCGGCCAGTCCGGCCCGGAGTGCCGCCACGGCCATCCCATGGCGGCAGGTGCGCACCCACTCCACGCGTCCGTCGCGGGCATCCAGCCGGGCAGCGAGGCCGGCGTGTCCAAAAAACAGTGCCCCGTCCGCCACGGTCAGCGGGTTGCCGCGCTGGCGCACGGCGAGTGGCAGCTCGCGGAACAACCTCCCGGCGACCGTGTCGGCGCCGGCATCCACCACTGTACTACGCCAGATGAGCGCGCCGTCGTCCGCCGCCGCGCAGACGATGTCCCACCGGCTGTCGCCCGGGTTTGCCTTGTTCCCCACCAGTTCGGTGTAATACAGGCAGGCGCCTGCGATGACGGGGTCCGCGCAGACCGCGTGAAATTCCGACGATGCACTGTTCGTCGGCGGCGGCGGCAGCGCGCCCACCGTCTCCCAGAGCGTGCGACCGTTTTCCACATCCAGCGCCCGGACCTGCGCGGGGACGCTGGCCTCGCCCGCGCGGATGTACAGCCGGCCGCCGGCCAACGCCGGACGCCAGGCGCCGGGAAGCTGCAGCTCGCCCGGCGGGTTGGGAGCCAGCGCCGGATCGCTCGCGAACCAGAGCGGGGCCGACGGATCCGCCAGGTCGTACCACGCGAGCCAACGACGCGCGCCGGCCATGATCCGGTTGCCGCGCACCTGCACTTCCACCAGACTGGCGCCGTGCTGGATCGTGAGGGTATCGTCCGGCCAGACCGGAACCGCCGGGAGGCGCAACCAGCGCGGCTCCAGCTCGGCCAGTTTCGGCTGGTCCCGATCCTCCGCCGGCATTCCCTGGAGCAGGCGCGCCTTGATGTTGGCGGCCGTTTCGGTTCTTCCCATCCAGGGAAAAAGCGCGGTTGGATCCACATCCGCAAACAGCGTGTCGAGCGCGGCGGGCTGGCCCTCGCTCGCGGCGGCCAGCCAGAGGCCGACCTGTGCGGCCTGCCGGGTGGCTGGTTCGAGCGCATGCTGCAGAATGTCGCCAAACGACCGCCGGGCAGCGGCGATGCGTCCGCGTTGCAAGTCCGCCTGCGCCCGGGCCAGCAGATCCCGATTGGCCGTCGGGGACCATGGCGACTGCCGGTACCAACCCAGCGCCTCGCGTCCGGCGCGTTGTGCTGGCGTGCGGAGCCGGATCCGCTCCTGGTACTGGGTCTCCTGAACCTGCCGCAGCGCGCTCACCGCGGCCGTGTTCATCTGTCGCAGGCGTAGGTCAATCGCGCGCACGGGGTCCAGCAGACCGAGCCCGTCGGCGGTGAGCGCGGGCTTGTCCGCACCCGCCGCGACGCGGATGGCCCGATCGAAAAGCTCGGGATTCTTGTCCGGCTCCTGACCGGCCAAGTCGGACCATGCCGGGCTGAGGATGTCCGGAACGGGCGGGACGCTGACGCCGGCCGGCTGCGGCCGCGGCGCGGACGGACGGATGGCCGGCGCTGGCGCCGCCTGGTCAGCGCGCCGGCGTGCCAGGGCGGCTTTCAAGTCATCCAGCATCTGCTGGTTCGATTGACCGACAAACTTGGCCCGCGAAAAGACCGGCCGCCAGGGATCGAGAATCGAGGTATGCGCCCAGGGCCAGGCTTCGCTCAGGATGCGGTCCGCCACCATCAGAAATTCGCGCGTCCGGTCGTCATTGCGGGACCCATCCACGGCATCCAGGACCGATTGCATCGTCGGGATCGTTGCCGCAGACTCCACCTGGGCCAGCAGGCGCACCGCGCCGAGCCGCGCGTAGGGATTGTCCGGATCAAGCGCTTGCAGGCGCTGCAGCAGATCCCAAGATTCCCACAAGCGACCCTGGTCCCACCGCACCACGCACAGGCAATCGTATGCGTCGAGCACCTCGGGGTTGCTCTCGTCCAGCAGCCCGGCCTGATGCAGGGCCACCAGCCGTTCCGTGGCATACGCGGTCCAGCGGTTCATCCGCTTGTCCGCCATGGACGCGCGCCGCATCGTGCCCAGCAGTTCCGCCGCCAGCTCCACGCGGCCGGGGAGCGCCGCCACCAGCTCCGCGAGCGCCTGGTGGCCGCGCTCCGTATCGCCGGCGTCGTAGCAGCGCTGCGCCCGCTCGCGCAATTGCTGGAGCGGCGGCTCCAGGGCGGCCGGCGCGTCCGCCCCCGCCCGGCCCAGGCCGCCGAGGAGCAGCAGGCAAAACAAAGTGAATTTGGAACTCATGAAACTGAAAGTCCTTGCCTTGGGAGGATCAGGAATTTTTACGAGACGGAACATCGGTCGGAAGATTTACCACAGAGCACGCAAAGAGCGCAAAAGCTGAAAGTTCTCCGGATGGAGAAATGAAGATCGTAGAGTGGCGTCCAGCCTTCTGATCTATGCGATCTTTGTGATCCCTCCTCATCGGAGGACTTCCAGTCCTACCAAGGGAAGGACTTCCAGCTTTTCGGTTAACCATCCGCACTTTCAGTCTCCGAATAAAATCTGCGTAATCTATGAAATCTGTGGATTAAACAAGTTCGTGCATCCGGATTGCCTTTCGCGCTTTTTCGCGCTTGCCCGCCGTAGTCCCGATTTCCAAGGCGTCGGGACGAAGGCTGGGCATTTCGTAGTTTCAATTCTTCATGCTGGCTCATCATGGCCGCTTCTCTTCCGGTGCGAAGGCCGACGGCAGCACCACCGCCGCGCCGTTATCCTCGTGAAACCGGAGGCTGACCGACCAGTCGTCGCCCAGGTTGCCCACCTTGATCATGATCCGGTTCACGCCGGCCGCCAGCGGCAACGCGACCTCCTGGGTCACGACCGGGGCCTCCGCCGACTTGGACGGTTCGAGTTGCGCTCGCTGCTGGCCGTTGAGCCACAGGATGGCGCAGTTATCCACCGCCAGCGTGGCTTGGATTGTCCGGGCCTTGTCCGCGCGGACGTCGGCCACGGCATAGCAGACCCCGAACCGGGCCGGCGGCATCACGTAACCGAGCCGCAGCATCCCGTTGGCCAGCAGCAGGGACGTACGCTGCCATTTGATCTCGCGCTCCAGCAGCTCGTTGGGGTCGGCGCCTTCGCCGGTCCAGCCGTATTTCGTTTTGAAGGACTGGCTGAAATCAACTTTGTCCTCCGGCGGCTGCTTCTGCTGGAACCCGGTGTTTTTTTCATCGGACGGGAAGGCCCCGAGCACCATCCAGTCCGCGACATAGCCCTGGGGCCGGGCGAGTTCGACCAACTGCTGCACGCTGCACACGCCGGACAGGGCGCGGGCGGCGTCGGCCCGGCGGTTCGCGTTGGTGCCGCTGAGATCATCGAGCAGGAATTTCCGGTTATACCCCGCGAGATCGGCCGGCGCCCGGCCCGGCGGCTGCGCGCCCAGCGCGGTCAACACGGCCTGGCGTACGTCCGGGCTTTCGTCATGCAACGACGCTCCCAGGAGTTCGAAGAGGTCCGCACTCGCGCATTTCTCCAGGCCGTGCACCGCCGCCCGGCGGATGGCCGGGTCCTGCACGGTCAGGCAGCGCTGATACAGCGCTTGATACCGCGCGGGCTGCATTTCCGGATGGGACAGCGCTTCGAGGCACGCGCCCAGGACCGCCGGTTGCGCATCCGGATGCTGGGTGATGTTGCGGGCAATGAGTTCGCCCAGCTCCGGCCCCGGACACAACGCGCCGGCCGTTCGCGCCGCCGCGGGCAGGTCGTTCGTGGCGGCGGCCTGGAAGATTTGACTCAGCGCCGCCGATAATTCGGCCGGCGTGTACCGGCGCAAAGCCCGCTGACACAGCCGGTCGCTCACCGCATCGCCCTGTACGATCTGCTGGATATGCACGAGATGCGAAATCAGCCGCGGGTCATGCACGTCGGTCAGCCCGCGCAGCAGGGGCTGGAGGCGGTCAACCTGGCGGTGGCGCTCCAGCAACTGATCAATCCGCTCCCAGGCGGCGGGCGAGCCCACATAAGCGAGCGCCCGCGCGATTTCGCGGATGGCCGTAATCTCGTCCTGCGGGTTGATGGCCTTCAGCACCGCCTCCAGGCCGGGCCAGGCGGCCGCGCCTTCGATCGCCGCCTGGGCGGCGAGCGCCGTCCAGCGCACCAGGCTGTCGGGATCATTCAGCGCGGCCTTGGTGGCCGGCAGGCCCGCCGGCTCCCGGCCCAGCTCGATGGCGCGGAGGCCCAGGATGCGCGTCGCGGGTTGGGAGTTCGTCAACAGCGTGCCGACCTTGGACAGCAGCTCCTGCGGCTTGAGCCGGGCCAGGGCCAGCAGGGCCTGGCCGCGCAGCCAGTCGTTGGTGGTGGTCTGTGCGATCTCCAGGATCGGACCCGCGGCCGCGGCCTGCTTCAATTCGCCGAGCCGCCGCAGGGCGGACGCCTGCAGGATCCAGTCATCCTGCTTCAAGTCGCCGAGCAGGCGTTGGATCACCGCGGGAGATTCGGCCTGCTCCGCCGCCGTCGCGAAAGGCTGGGCTGCGCCGAATGCCAACATCACCGGCAATAACAATGACGGGACATTATGCCGGACAGTTTTCATACATTTCATCAAACAAGGGTGCCGGGTTAAACCTCCCTTGATTACCGTTCAGCCATCCATTTTTCAACTACGAAACACGCGAAAAAGGAAGAGAAGCAAGAACATCATCATTCCCCTTTCGCGCTTTTCGCGTGTTTCGTAGTTTCCTCATCCGCCGTGATTATCTTCGGTCAAGTCCGGCACGACTCAGCGCTGATAGATCGGCAGAAAACGGTAGGGCACGCCGAGGATGAGGATGGACATGGCGGTGTCCCACACCGGGCCGACCTCCCCTTCCCAACGGCCTTCGCGCTGCCGGGCGATCAAGGTGGCGGCCACGGGCGGGTACCAGCGCTGGAACTCCTCGTCCCCAAACTGGTACATGCTGAGCGTGCAATAATAATGCGTGTACAGGAACCGGGAGACGTTGCTGAATTTCCGGTCCGGGTAGCTCTTCATGTAGAGCAGGCCCCGCTTGACGGCCGGATGATCGCGCTGGCCGCACATGATCAGGGACATCACGCCGGCGCCGGTGCGCGCCAGGCCCGGCTCGCTATGAGGCTGGTAGGCGTAGCCGCCCGTGCCGGGGTCCTGGCAGGACAGGACGTAGACCGCGGCGCGCTGCATGGTGGTATCCGGGACCGAAATGCCCGACTCGCGGGCGGAATTCAGCGCCACCAGTTGCATGACCGTCATGGACAGATCCGCATCGTTGGGTTGCGGACTATACCGCCAGCCGCCCTCGTTGTTCTGGGAGCGCAGGGTTACATCCACGGCCCGGCGCAGCGCGTCGCGGATCTTGACATGCTTGCTCTGGCCCCAGGCCTCGGACAGGGCCAGGATGGCCAGGCCGTGCTCGTACATGCCGGCATGATTGTTGGGCGTGCCCATGTAGCCCTGCTGCTTTTCGTTCAAGGCCAGCAGGTAGTCCAGGCCCTTTTCCATGAGCGCCCCATACTGGCCGAGCCCGGGGACGTGGCCCTGCAGCATGAAGGCCAGCAGGGCTGTGGCGGTATCGGCGGACGAGTGCTCGTTGCCGCCCCAACTGCCGTCCTTGCCCTGCGCCTTGGCGAGGTATTCCAAGCCCTGGGTAATGGCCTTGCGCGCTTCGGGACTCAGCCGCACCGCGGCGCGCTCCTGGCCCGGCGCCAGAGCCGGCCACAGCACGGCGCTCATCAGCAGGCCCGCCAGCGCCGGCCGCCATCTGCTCGTTCTCATGTGCATCATCTTTCCATCCGCGCTTATTCCGCCAAAACTTCGTAGTAATCCGCCACCTGCTTGCGAAACTCCGGCGGAATCTGCTGCACGTACTTCTGCATCGCCGCCGCGCGTGCTTGCTGCTGGAGCGCCGTCAGGGTGGACCCGGTGCGCTTGACGTTCTCGCCCTGCACGTCCGTCAACGACTGGCCGCTGGCGCTGATTTCCACGTCATCCGGCGGACTCATCATGGGCGGCGGCGGTATGCCTGTGATCTCGCCCGGCATCGGCGGTCCGGGCATGGGCGGACCCGGCTGCGGGGGCCCCGGCGGGCCCGGCATCGGCGGGCCCGGCTGCGGGGGGCCGGGCATCGGCGGACCCGGCTTGGGCGGCGCTTCCTCGGCCTTGGCCAGGGCGCTCTGCATGTCTTTGATCGCCGCATCCATGCTTTGCAAGGCCATGTCCTGCTTGTCGGCGTTGATCTGGCTGCTGGCGTTCTGCATGGCCTGCAGGGCCGAGTTGAGCGGGTTGTCGGCGGTGGCCTTGGCCAGCTCGTTCTTGAGCTGCA